>ENA-OSEO01000031-OSEO01000031.1-sediment-metagenome-genome-assembly--contig:-NODE-31-length-339380-cov-6.075944_pt1 | contig 339380 bp, 285 predicted proteins | sample MGYA00237883_ERZ534232 | MGnify/ENA metagenome assembly ERZ534232
TACTACGCTAGCGCGCTAAAAAATAAATATAGATCATGAAATCAATTAGTTACCGTAGAAAGGGTGTTAAACTTGGGAGTATATGAGTCAAATTTGCTATAAGCTGAAAGCGTAATATACATCTTCTGTGTTCATGAATATCGTATGGAAAATTGAGAAGGAAAAACCATTATAAGTCGGTGAAGTAAAGAACAAACGCAGAAACATTAATTCTAGATAAATTATTATAATGATCAACCATGCCCGAACCACACGAGGGGGAGCTGTACGAGCCTCATTGCGAACCAGCTCAGACAACTTCTTTGTCTTCGTTACATACTAATGAATAATTTCATTGACCATTCCGAAGCTGTTTTTAGAACTGAAGGAATGATTACTCACAACGAGCTTTTCTATCAACACAACTTGAGCCTTAAAGCCTGGTTTTACATGATGAAGGTAAACTACTCATGAAAAACGAAAATAGTATTATAAATAGTGATGTCGCATATTTCGATCCAAATACTTACGGTGAGAGTGGATATTCATTAATTGGTCCTTTATTGCTTTTTTATAAAAAGTTAGTGATATACGGGCCGGTTGGTTCTTTGATAGAAAACTCCTACGACACTGATGCTTTCAGGAAGACATCTTTAACGCCCTCTGAATTTGAAAAATATGTCGAGAATGATGTTATTGTTCCTGCCGGATTCGAATCATTTTTCAACAAGGACGAAAGAAGCCGATTGTTTTTGCCGGGATTAAGGATTACGACAACTTTCGACGAGGATTTGATATCTTCTCCCGTCTTATCAAAAAAAGCATTTTCAGTTCCAAACAGTTATAAGCTCCTAATCTCTCCTAACAAAGCTATGGAAATAATCAGGGGAAATCCATATATCAAAGATAGGCTACTGGCTGAAATTGAGCGAGAAGATAACTTACCTCAGAGATATAAAGATCTAAAGCAAAACATGGAGCGTATTCCTGAACACCTAAATAAAATTGTCGTCTCAAGAGAACCTGAAGAATTGCTTCCTGCGGTTATTATCTATGACTTACTTAATAATAGACACATTATGGAATCGGAAGGGTCCGCGGGCGTTCACTCACTGCATTCAGAGTTTAAAAAAATTTATAGAGCCATTCATGAATTTGATGAGAAGAAGAAAGAAATGCTCGGCAAGTAGAGATTATCGCTGAAATTTTAAGGGTCTGCACTTCAAAGATTAAATATGGAAGGTTGTCTTCCGAACAAATAAATGAGTTTAGGTTGAGGTATAGGGATGATTTTATTTGTTTCATAGAGCAGGCTTTCAATATCATTGGCGAGACAAATGACGATGATTTCTTAAAAAAAAGAGAGGAGATCATATACCATGTTTCAAGTAAACTTAAAGCAATTGAAAAGCAATTGGAAATAAGGATTGGATCTTTGACTTCTTTGTTGCCTGCTCTTGGCAAAGCAGTGTCACCATCAATAGAGTATCTACTTGAAGAGAGAGGTGGTACCGTTGGGAAAAAATTGCACCGCGCTTTAAGGCTTCCGACTATACCGATTAAGAGATCTGACAGGTGGGCCTATCACTTTTTGAAAGAAGAAAGTGATTTTATCATACGAAAAAATTAAGGGAGTTCATATGCTTGCAGCAGAAAAGGCGAATAGTGTGAATATATTTGATCTCGAAAATAAAGGTGATGAACGAGGGCATAGTTATAATATTCCACAACGCTCATTTGAATTTATAGGAGAGATAAAAGACATCCATACCGCTACAATTGTTCCGGAAGCGATAAGAGGTAATCATTATCACGTAGGCAGGAGGGAGTTTATTCTAATCTGGTTTAAAGATTCGTGGGTCTTTGCGTGGGATCAGGGAGACAATACGAATGTAGAGGTACGAAAATTCACCGGAACTGGCATAAAACTCATAGAAATTGAAATGGGGAGATCACACGCAATTAAAAATACAGGCAAGGAAAATATTTTTATAATGGCCTTCTCTAATAAAATATTTAATAGTGATAATCCGGATACGTACAGAAGAGTTGTTATTACGTAAAGGCGAGTTGTAATTCACGTACAAGCGCATCGGCCATTGACAGGAAAGCGTTTCAGCCTTCCCGTGCGACATGCGCCCTGTTGAAAATCACTTTCCTTAATCCATCCTAGTTACAATTGTCCAACAACATTTTTTATCTGTTTCTCATTTTTCAAAGAATCTGGATCCACGTAGAAGCGTGAATCTGGGATCAGGACTTGCTTTTTGACTTTTCGCTTTCTGTTCTTCATTCTTAATGTCAAAATACAAGACCTGCCCCCAAGCCCAATCGTTGCTGTTTGTCCGTGTGTTCGGTCAGGCAGCGCACGGATACATTCGGAATTTCCTTGTCCGTCGCCCACCGTGCAGGGTTGCTGATGATGCATTCCCGAATACGGTTCAATTCGCGATCATTGCGGATGACACGCTCATAATAATTTCGGCGCCATACCGGCGTCCCGATCGTTCCACGTGATTTATTAATGCGCCTGGAGGAAAATGTTTTGAATCCTCGGACGATTTCCGGCGCCCCATGGCGCACGGTAGGGGCAGGTTTAAAACCTGCCCCTACGGACTTTTCCAGCCACCGGGGGCGCGGGGGATGAGAATCCCCCGCAACGTTTTTACCAGCGGTTCACGCATCCTTTGGGGGGGGCGGACGGACGTGTACTCGTCTCCATGAAAAATAGGTTGTTTAGGGCCGGCATGCTATCATAGAGTATTCAGGTAAAGGATTATCGCTGATTTATTTGACCATTGATGTCCGCATAAGGGGGGTGAAGTTATGCAGTGGCTGATTCCGGCTGTTACGGGGATCGCGGCGCTCATGAAATGGTCGCAGGAGCGTGAGCAGGAGCGGAAAAAGGAACGAGAGGCCCAGGCGGCGCTTTATTACAATCCGTTTCTTTCGGCCTGTGAGGACCTGCAGAGCCGGCTTTACAGTATTCTGGAACTGGACGGTATTCGCAGCCTCCGCAAACGCTATCCGGACGGGAAGTACGCTGAAGAGACCGTGTATCTCATGGTGCGGTTTTTCGGCTGGCTGGCCACGGTGCTGCGCTATGGGCCGTACTCTCAGGACCCGCAGATCATCCTGCTGACCGAGTCGGTTCGACGCGCCTTCTCCACCCTGGACTATCCCATCGGGCCGTTCACCTTTTTTCGTCCGGAGCAAAAGGCGCTGGGCAAGCTGGTGATGACCCGCTTTGAAGGGCAGCATGGCATGGAGTTGGACACCATATCCTTCTTTGAATTCGAGGTCCGCCTGAAAGCGCCTCCCCTGGCCGAAAGTCTATCCGTGCAGCAAAGTCTGGAAGCGCTTAGGGACGCCAAGAGCGTGCGTAGCCTGCAGGGGAGGGAGCGGCTGGCCGAGGCCCAACATCGCCTGGTGAACCTGTTGACCTACGCGGAAACCAAGGTGGGCTTCAGCCTTTTCCCCGGAAAGAGGCTGCAATGCGCGGTGAAAAAGGAAACCGGGTAGGGGAACGGTTGCAACGGCGTGGAAACACTTGAAGAGAAGATACGGCGGGTAACGCGGGAGGAAGTGGCTATCGAGCCATACGACCCGCATTGGCCGGTTTCCTTTGAAGAAGAAAAGAACCACTTACTGTCCTGCCTGCCTCCCCAATTGATCGGACGCATTGAACACTTCGGCAGCACGGCCGTTCCCGGTCTGCCGGCAAAACCCATTGTGGACATGCTGGTGGAGGTGGCCGATCTTGAAGAAACCAGGCGCCGGATCGCCCCTATTCTTGAAGGGCAGGGGTATGATTATTTCTGGAGACCCACCTGGGGAGACGACCGGCCGCCTTTCTACGCCTGGTTCATCAAACGCGACGCGCGGGGGAAAAGGACCCACCACATTCACATGGTGGAAGCTCATTTTGAGCACTGGGACCGGCTGCTCTTCCGCGACTACTTGAGGGAACATCCCCCGGTCGCGCGGGAGTACGCCGCTTTGAAACGCGAGCTGTCCATAGTCTGCCATGGAAACCGTGTGGACTACACCAAAGCCAAAACCGATTTCATCGTACGGGTGACCGAAACGGCCAGGCGCCGGTTGAGGAACATGGAAATGGGAAAACCTTTTTAAACAAAAGTTTTGCAAGCCCTTTCCCAAAAGTTTTCCCTGCCCATTGCGACGAGCGGTGGGGAGTCCGAGCCCCCGGCTCCGCCAAGACGCAAATAATGATCTTTTTATTGGTTTACGCTCAACATATTGCGCGACCGAAGAGCCCGTCAGCTTTAAAGCGTTATAACCTACTGTAATGTAATGATAATATGGTAGTGTTGGTTATGGCATGGCCCTTGCTTGGCGTCAAATACACGGTTCTTTCAAGGCGTGACAGGTATCACATCTGAAAAGCCTGCCGAAGGAAACGGATGATCGCGCAGGCAAAGCGCGCGCGAGGATGGACATTTTATCGGATTCAAGGACTGGCGGTAGACATTCATGACCAGTAAGGTTAAATTAATATTTTTTCGGGAAATAAATTGAGTATGAGGTAAAAATGTCCGTAATCCGGATTGAAGAAACAGTACAGGATCATTCCGTGGAGATAAAGATGGACGGGGTATTGGATCGGGAATCCATAGCGGTTTTGGACAAGGTCTGCCATCGCTATCTGAACGGAACGAAACGAGTTGTTCTGAATTTACAGGGACTGACCTATATCACCAGAGAAGGAAGAAATTATCTGACGGGGATCAACGATATCGTCACGTTCGTCAATATACCGCAGTTCATGCGGCTATCCGAAGAAAACCGGCAATGCGCCGAGGCGGGGGGCAAGGCGGCGACCGACGGCAAGGCTTCATGACGACAGCCCCGCCGGGCCATCGGGCCCGGCTGTTTTCCCCCTGATTCATCCTTCCCGGCCGCCCGTAGACGGCGTCCCCTGACATAAGCGACCAAGGCCTTCCCGTTCGAGGGAAGGCCTTTTTTTTGCCAAAAAGCCTTTCCCTTGCCTAATCGGAGGCGGCTTTGCGCTTTGCGCAATATTTCAAGCCATAAAAACTAAATATTGAACATAGCCGCTCCGCCCGGCCGTGAAAAAATCATAACATATGGAAATTGCTATATAAAGACATGGCTCCGGCATTGGCATGTCTCTTGCTAAAACACGTCTCGCGAGCCTCATTCACCGAAAACAACCCATTCAAATACATATGTTTGGATAAAGGACCTCAACCCCATGAGCTTAAACATGGCTGCAAACCTTACCGCGGAAAGCAGTCCCGCGTCCATTTTGCGATGTGAGGACATCAGCCTCAAGTTCGGCGGCGTGAACGCTCTTTCCTATATCAATTTCGAGGTTCATGAAGGTGAAATCCTGAGCATTATCGGGCCCAACGGGGCGGGGAAGACCTGTCTTATCAACACGGTCACGGGCTTCTACAAACCCACGGAAGGGGCCATCTACTTTGGCGAGCGCAAGCTGACCGGGCTGCCGCCCCATGAAATCGCCAAGCTGGGCATAGCCAGAACGTTTCAAAATATCGAACTCTTCCCCGGACTGACCGTGCTGGATAACCTCCTGGCCGCGCGCCACATTTTCCTGAAACCCAATCTTTTCACCAGCAGCGTGTGGTTCGGCGCCGCCAGAAACAGGGAGATCAGGGAGCGGGAGATTGTGGAGGACATCATCGATTTCCTGGAAATTCAGGCCATACGCAACCACGAGGTGGGAGGGCTTTCCTACGGGCTCCGGAAAAGGGTGGAACTGGGACGGGCCCTTGCGCTGGAGCCGCAGATAATACTCCTGGACGAGCCGACCGCGGGCATGAACGTGGAAGAGAAGGAGGACATGGTCCGATTTGTTCTGGATGTCCTGGAGCAGGCCAAAAAAACGGTGATCCTGGTCGAACACGATATGGACATCATCATGGATATATCGGACCGGATCGTGGTGTTCGATTTCGGCCTCAAGATAGCCGAAGGCGTCCCTGAGGAGATCAAGAAAAACGAGCGGGTCAGGAAGGCCTATTTGGGCGAGCAGTAAGTCGATCAGTTGAGGCGGAAAGCATGGCGGAACTCGATACCTATCCGAAATATTTATTGCGCAACAGTCAAACCTGGGCGGACAAGGTCGCCATACGTCGAAAAAGAATGGGTATTTGGCAGGGTTATACCTGGAAGGAGTTTTATCTTCAGTCCAAATACGCCGGACTCGGCCTGTTGAGTATCGGGTTGCGGAAGGGCGACAAGGTCGCGCTGGTGGGCGACGACGAGCCGGAAGGGCTGTGGGCCGAACTGGCCGTTCTGGCCGCGGGCGGAGCCGTGGCGCCGCTCTGGAGCGATTCGCTTTCGTCGGAACTCACCCACATCGTCAATCACTCCGACGCCAGGTTCGTGATCGCCGAGGACCAGGAGCAGGTGGACAAGTTCCTGGAGATCCGGGACCGGATTCCGGGCGTTGAAAAGATAATCTATTGGGACTCCAAGGGAATGCGGAAGTACGACGATCCGTTCCTGATGAGTTTCGAACAGTTGCGGGAAGCCGGGGAGCGATACGAGGAAACCGCCCCGGGCATGTTCGAGAAGCTGATCGCCGAAGGCAGGGGCGAGGACGTCGCGGCCATATGCTACACATCCGGCGCCACCGGAAGCCTGCCCAAGGGCGCGATCATCACCAACAAGGCCGCCATACATTCGGCTCAGACCATGTGCGAATTCGTTAATCTGAACGCCGGCGACGACGCCTTCACCACCTTCGCCAGCGCCTCCATCCTTCACTACTGGTTTCTGGGATGCGGCTTTCTGCGCGGCGCGGTCATCAACATGCCCGAAGAGCCCGAAACCATTCTGCAGGATTACCGGGAGATCGCGCCCAAGTTCCTGCTGTTCGCGCCGCGCAACTGGCAGAGCCTGGTTTCGAACACCAAGGTGCGGGTCAACGACGGGGGGCGTTTTAAACGGGGCGCTTTCAACTTCTTTTTGAACATAGGCTACAAGGTCGCGGAACGCGTTCACGCGGGCAATGGAGTCCCGGTCCATTTAAGACTGCTGAGCAAGCTGGGGGATTCCCTGGTGTACGGGCCTCTCCGGGACAAGCTCGGCCTGATCAACGCCCGCTACCCGGTCACAGCCGGTTCGTACCTGAGCCCGGACTTTTTCAAGTTTTACCGGGCCATCGGCCTCAATCTCCTGCAATGTTACGGCTGCACCGAAGCGGGCATGGTATGCGGTCACACGTTGAGCGATATCAACATAGAAAGCGTGGGCCGCGTGGGGTCGGACGTACAGGTCAAGGTGGCGGAAAACAGCGAACTATTGGTGGGAGGAGCGGGGATCTTCTCCGGCTACTACAAGGATGAAGAAGAAACCGCCAGGACGCTGAAGGAAGGATGGTTTCATACGGACGACGCCGGTCGGGTGGACGGCGACGGGCATGTGTATTATCACGACCGGTTGAGCCACCTGGAGCGACTGGACAACGGTTCCCGTTACGCCCCCGCTTCCATTGAAGGCAAGCTGCAGTTCAGCGAGTACATCATGTACGCCATGGTGGTCGGAGGCCGGGACCGGGGCTTCACGTCGGCCATCATAACCATGGATTTCGACAGCATCGCCAAGTGGGCCGAGGAAAAGCATCTGGCCTACAACTCCTTTGTGGATCTTTCCCAGAACGACGACATAGCCGAGCTTCTGAAAAAAGACATTCAAAAGGTCAACAAAACCCTGCCGGCCGGAACCAATCTGAAAAAATTCGTGCTGCTGCACAAACAGTTCGATCCCGACGACGCCGAACTCACCAGAACCAGGAAGCTGAGAAGGCTCTATCTGAAGGAGAGTTATCGGGAGCTGATCGAGGCCATTTACGACGGGAAGAACGAGATGCCGGTTGTGGCGCAGGTCAAATACCGGGACGGCCGAACGGGGGAAGTGAAAACCAACATCAAAATACGGTCCGTGGATTAGGTCACGCTTTTAGAGAGGTCCGGCCGCGCCCGCGCCGGTCCTCCGCTCCGAACGCCGAAAGGGAGATTTGGGAAGTGCTAAATCTGGTAAATATAGAAGTCATGTACGCGAGCGTCATTTTAGTGCTTCGGGGCGTTTCCCTCAAGGTCGAGGAGGGGGGCGTGGTCGCGCTCCTGGGCAGTAACGGGGCGGGCAAGTCCACCACGCTCAAGGCCATTTCGGGAATGCTCCACACGGAACTGGGCTCGGTGACCGCGGGCGGCATCGAATACGACGGGAAAAGGATCGAAAAAAAAGGGCCCGAGGAGATCGCCAACAGCGGCATCCGCCTGGTCATGGAGGGCAGGTCGGCGCTGGAGCATCTGACGGTCGAGGAGAACCTTGTTCTGGGCGGCTACAGCATAAAAGGCGCCGATACCAAGGCGGACATGAACAAGGTGTACGACTACTTTCCCAAGCTCAGGCTGTACCAGCACAAGGTCAGCGGCTATTTGTCGGGCGGCGAGCAGCAGATGATGGTCATAGGACGGGCCATGATGGGGCATCCGAAGCTGCTGCTTCTGGACGAGCCTTCCCTGGGACTGGCGCCCCTGGTGGTGGAGGAAATCTACCAGATAATAAAACGGCTGAACCAAGAGGAAAAGACCAGCGTGCTGGTCGTGGAACAGAATGCGCGCGCGGCGCTGGGCGTGGCCCAGTACGGGTACGTGATTGAAAACGGAAGGATCGTGCTGCGCGGCACGGCCGCGTCGCTGGCGGAGAACGCGGACATCAAGGAGTTTTACCTGGGGCTGGGGGCGAAAGGAAAAAAGAAGAGCTACCGCGATGTGCGGCATTACAAGAGAAGGAAACGGTGGCTGTAACCGCGAGAGGGCAAGCCGGGTCCATGGTTTCCGAACGCCGCCGGTTATTGCGGCGCGTAATGTCCGAAGTTTGAGCAAAGACCGTTGTCGAACAAGTAAAGCCTGCTACATGGAGTTTCGCGAATGGAGATATTTTTCCAACTGGTCATATCAGGTCTGGTAAACGGGTCTATCTACGGGCTGGTCGCCATCGGGTTTGTTCTTATCTACAAATGTTCCGCGGTGCTGAATTTCGCCCAGGGCAACATGGTGCTGATCGGGGCGTACCTATTCTGGACGTTCAAGGTGCTCCTGGGATTGAGCCTGATACCCGCCCTGGCCTTGGGCATTGTGTGCAGTTTTGTGGCCGGAATGATCATCGAACGCGTGACCTTGCGGCCTCTGGTGGGCCAATCGCTTCTGGCCATGATTACCATCACCATCTTCCTGTCCCTGGTGCTGGAAGGCGTAACGTGCATATTCTGGGGCAGCAACCCCTTAAGCAAGGTCGAAATTTTTCCCAAGGGCAACGTGGCCCTGGGGTCCCTTAACGTGCCGCTCGACAACATCTTTTCATTCTGCTTCGCGTTCCTGGTCATGATCGTGCTCATAATCTTTTTCCAGCGCACCAGGCTGGGCCTGGCCATGCGCGGTGTGGCGGAAGGGCATCAGGTGGTGCAGAGCCTGGGTATCCGGGTGAAAAGCATTCTCACCATATCCTGGGGGATAGCCGGCGTGGCCGGATCGCTGGGAGGCGTGATCATCGCCGACAAAATCGGATTTGAACTGGGTCTGAGCCATATCGGAATAGCGGCCATACCGGCGGCCTTCATCGGCGGCCTGGAATCCCCCTTCGGGGCCATTCTGGGCGGACTCACCATAGGACTGATCGAAAGCATCGTTTCCGGTTACCTGGGGAACGCGGCGGGCACGCCGGCCGCCTACGTGTTGTTAGTCATCGTCATGCTGTTCCGGCCGTACGGCTTCTTCGGTTTGAAAAGGATAGAGAGGGTCTGATCCAGATGAGCGGTAACACTTATTATCCTCCCAGCGGTATTTATTCGGATAACTACAGGAAGGACACCCGGATTCTTAAGACCAGAAAGCAGGTCGTCCTGGCGTTCCTCGCCCTGATTCTGCTGTTTCTGGTGCCGGTTGTTCCCGGTATAAACAGCCCCTACCTGTTGAGACTTTTTATCGGCGCCGGGATCGCGGCCATTATCTGTCTCGGGCTCAACATCCTGACCGGCTACTGCGGGCAGCTCAATGTCGGCCAGTCCTCTTTTGTCATGGTCGGCGCGTTCACCGCCGGACTGCTCAATTACAACTACGCCCTGCCGCTGTGGGTTACGGTCATTCCCGCGGGTTTGGCCGCCTCGATCGCCGGACTTATATTCGGCGCCCCCTCGGTGCGGTTGAAAGGGCTTTATCTGGCCCTCACCACCCTGGCCGCCCAGATAGTCCTCACCTGGGTGGCGCTCAATTTCATCGACCTCGCCTCCGCCGGTTTCAGTGTGGAACCCCCGTCCATCGCGGGTTTCTATTTCGACACCCCGGCCAGATTCTATTACATCGCCATGGCCTTTGTCTGCGTGATGACCTTTCTGGCCAAGGGAATCGTCAGGTCCGGGATCGGCCGGGCGTTCATGGCCATACGGGATAACGACATCGCGGCCGAGGCCATGGGCATAAACATTTTCAGATACAAGCTGCTGGCTTTCCTGATTTGCACCTTCTACGCCGGGGTGGGCGGAGCCATATTCGCGCACTACATGATGTGGGTGCAGCTGGAATCGTTCCTGCTGATCGATTCGGTCTGGTACGTGGTCATGATCATCGTCGGAGGGCTGGGCAGCATCGAGGGAACTATTTTCGGGGTGATCTTCATCGTGATCCTGAAGGAGATCATCTCCGTTGTCGGTCCCATGATCGAAGGCGGCGTATCCTTTCTGCCCACGGGCGCGGGCAGCGGCTTTTTATTGGCCGCTATCGGCGGCGCGGCCATTCTGTTTCTTATCGTGGAACCGAGAGGTCTCGCTCATCGCTGGAAGATCATAAAGTCCTACTATCGATTATGGCCCTACGGATACTAACTACCCTCAAAGGCCTTGGATTTGACGTCTGTGAACCCGGAGAACTCGCGCCACTCTAAATCTCAAACGGTAGGGAGAACAGTCATGAGTAAAAACGTACGCTTGCTTGCTGTGATCGGAGTTTTTGTTGGGCTCTTTCTCGCGTTCAACCCCGCGTACGGCGGGGATGTAAAGGAACTTGTGGTCGGTGAAATCTGCGCTCTGACCGGTCCGACGAGTTCCACCCACCTTATGTGCATGTCCGGGACCAAGGATTATCTCGAATACGTCAATGAGAATGGGGGCGTTGAAGGAAAAAAAGGCAAGGCAAAATTTCGCGTTATTACGTACGACTCGCAGTACGTGGCCGCCAAGGCCAAAGACGGTTTCGCGCGTCTGAAAGAGGAAGGCATGATCGTCCTGACGCATTGCGCGGCGGGTCATTCCGACGCTCTGCTGTCGGATCACGAACGGGCCAAGATACCGCTGGTCACGGGGTCCCTGGGGGTCGCCAGCATGTGGTCGGACTGGGTCTACGGCAACAGCCATCCGGGAGTGGCCAACCTTATGAGGACCTGGGCCTTATGGGCCAAAAGCAAATGGGAAAAGGACGGGAAACCGGGCGGAAAACTGGTTCTCGGCGCCATTGAAGCCGACGAGCCGTGGACGCCGCTGGTTCTGTGGGACATAGACACGTTCGCCAAAGAGAACGGGATGCAGATCGTTACGGAGAAAATGCCCAAGGGCACCACCGACGCCACGCCCCAGTTGAGCAGACTGAAAATGCTCGGCGCGCGGGAAATCTTCGTGCTCTCGTCGGCCCCCGGATCGGTTGTCGCGCTGAAATCGGCCAAAGCCATGGGGCTGACCATTCCGCTCACCCAAAGCGCGGGTTCCTACCTGGGCGACGTTATCGACCTGGGAGGCGCCGAGCTGGCCGAAGGCTATCAGGGCTCCTACTTTTTCGAGCCTATCTCCAAAAACCCGGCTCTGGAAGATTCCGAAGGCATGAAACTGGCCAGGAAGCTGTGGGAGAAGAATCATCCGGGCGCCAGGCCCAAAGACATGTACATCGTGGGGCTGCTGTCCGGAATGATCATCGCCGAGGCCTCCAGGCTCGCGCTCAACGAAGTGAGCCCCGACGACCTTAACGGCGAGGCGCTCAAGAAATATGGTCTGGATCAGATCAGGGATTGGGACAACATGGGTTTGACGACCCCTTTGTCCTTTTACGCGGGAGATCTCGATTCGCACATCGGTCAGGCGACGGTGTGGTACTGGGTGGCGCATAACGGATACGTCGATCCGCTCACCGAGCATATCAATACGACGAAATACAGAATCCCCAAGAAGAAATAGTAGCAACCCGCTCGCTCTTTGTGGAGTCGCCGCGGATCTGACAAGAGGGGCGCGTTTATAATCCGGGGTGGAACGGCGGAGGTTAGAAACTGTAAGTCAGCGGTTTATGAGGAAAATAAGGGTAATAAGGCGCTCAAGCGCAATAGAACGGCGTTTTCTACGATCTTCTCTGCGGAAATCAGTTGAGCCTGCCTTCCTTGTCGAGGAACGCATACTGGCCGATGCTCTTGATAACCAAGGCAAGGAAGGCAGGATCATCCCATGTCGCGCTGTTTTTTGTCAACCCCGGGAAAAACGAAGAATCCGACTCAATACGCGTATGGCGGACGCTGAGGTTTCTTCGGGCGCAAGCCGCTCCTTGTTGGAGGCCGGGCCGCGCGCACAGCGTCCGCCGCTGGTGGAGGCCGCTCCGGGAAAAGCGGAGCGAATCAAGGCGTGAGAGGACAGGCCGGGCGGGCGGATTCCGAGCGCTTACCCGCCTTGAAACTATAGATTCAGGTGTTTGTCAGGTCAATCGGGATACGACGTCCCGCAGTGATAAGTCTGGAGGAAACATGAGAAAGATTAAATTCTTAGCCCAGGTGGACGTAGATACATGTATCGGCTGCGGCGCCTGCCAAACCTTATGTCCCACGGAAGCCGCCCGAGTGGTAGAGAAAAAAGCTCAGGTGGATGAAAGTAAATGCGTCGCCTGTCCCAATTGCAGTGATTTCTGTCCCGTGGACGCCATCACCATGGTCCCCAGGGCCGAACCGCGTATTGTCTACCTCGATTATTCCCGGGTTGACCCCGACAAAATAACGGAACTGTGCCGCAAGGCCAATCTGCATCCGCATCAGTGGGGATGCATGTGTAACGGCACGCGCGTGAGAGAGGTCGCGGCCGCGGTGCTCCTGGGCGCCAAAACACTGGAAGAGATCGCGCTTATGACCGGGATACGCTCCGGATGCACCGCCTATTGCGTGCATCATATGCTCAGATTGCTCAAGGCGCACGGCGTCGAGGTTGAAGAGCCGAAAAATCACCGCTGGTACAATTCCATCCAAACCATCTGGGAAACTCCAAAAGAGGTCGAAGAAAAGTACCCCGGACACTTTTTCGAGGAAGACCGGAAAATATTCCGCAAATTCTAGGATTTGCTCAGCCACCTACGTGGAGGAGGACATGCCATGCAAGCGCGTACCCAAGATATAACAGCGCCGTTCATTCGGAAATCGAAGTACGGCCCGGAGATTCGGGAACGGGCGTTTGATCTGCCCGAAATCGAATCCTTGAATATCCGCGACCTTTTTCCCGACACCCCCGAAACGATCTTCCGGGAAGGCGGAGATATCTCCGTGATCAGGAAAGCCACGGAAGAGGCTTTGAAAACCGTCAACATGGACATGATCAAGGAAGGGGATACGGTCAACCTGCTGTGTTCGCAGTACGGTTTCCAGCTCATGGGCGGAGACGCCTACGCCGAGGTGCTGCGAGCCACCAAGGATGTGATCGAACGGCGGACCGGCTGCAAGAACATCCGGCTGCGGGTGGCCACCGGCTTCAGAATAAGAGAGCCGGAGGAGATCATAAAACATTACGAGCTGGACAAATATTTCAATGGCGCGGCCCGCGGCGTGACCTGCCTGGACAAGGGCGTTCCCATAGAAACGGATATCGGGACCCTGTACGGCATGGCCGCCATATATGACTCGGATTGGATCGTACATGTCCATCACGGCGAATTGCGGGAATTGGACATGCACCGCATGATCAACCGGGCCACCAAGCCTTTCGCCATGTCCTACGCGCGGATGGAAACCAGAAGCATCGCGCATATCGGCTTCGGACCCAGAAGCGAAAACTTTGTGCAGAAAGTCATCTTCGACTCCCCCTTCGTACAGAGCAAATATACCTTCGGCTGCTTCCTGATGACTTCGCCCGCCGGCATCACCGGGGTGGAAGCGGACAACGATCTGGACGCGGTGGACAGAAGGATGCTGCTGTTCAACATCAGGCCCTATGGAAAGATCCGGCAGATACTCAGCAAAATTGACGAGTGCATCGTGATCCTGGACGGGGCCGGCGAGCCGCGCTACATGCTCGGCGGCGGCATCAGCTTCGGAAACTTCACCGAGGCGGAACTGGACCTGTTCGACCTCAACGTCATACCGGTCAGCCTGGGTTACAACCTGTTCGAGAAACCGGCCGGGTCCACGGCCAAATCGGTCAATCCCGCCATCAAGGCGCTGGTTATCAACCACATGTGGCTCGGCGTTCCGCAGATGGAGCTTCCCGGCCATATACCGACCATCGTGGTGGGACGTGAAATGGAAGAGGTCATTGAGCGCGATCCCATGAACTCGATGTTCATGGACTACGCGGTGACCGCGGAAAACCTCAAGGCCGCCGTCAAGTTCGCCAAAAAGATCACCGGTCTGGACAAGATCATGGTCTTCGACGGCGCCTTTGGCTACATGCACGTGAGCCCCAGCCTGGCCGAATACCTGCTCAAGGTGGCGCCCGAGGTAAGCCGTGAAGTGGAAGAAGAGCTTCTGCCGAAATGGCTCGAGCAGAGAGGAATCGATCCGTCATCGCTGTGAGCGTTCCGTTTGAAGCGGGGCGTTCATTGCAAGGGCAGGTTTTAGAGTAGGTTCATGCTGGATTTGCGGGAAGAAATCTTACGAAGCCGGAAGGGACGCATGATCGACGCGTTCATGATCGCCGACGGCGCCGGAATTATCGCCGGGACCGACCGGGCGGGCCGGGAAGCGGAGCGTTTGGGGCTGACCGTAACGGAGATCCTGCCGGAAGGAAGCCCGGTGCGCGAAGGCGATGTGGTGGCCGGTTTTCACGGCGAAGTGACCAAGGCTATCGCCGGCGAGGACGTCCTGATCGGCCTCATCAGCAAGCCTTCGGGTATCGCCACGGCCGCGCGCGCCTTTGTGCGGGCGGTCGGCGACAGACCGCGGGTCGTGAGCGGCGCCTGGAAGAAAATGCCCGCGGAATTGAAGCATGCCATCCGCGCCGCCGTGGCGGTGGGAGGGGCGCAGATCCGGATCAGCGACCGGCCCTTTGTCTACCTGGACAAGAATTACACGGAGATCTTCGGCGGCGTGGCGGAAACGCTTCAGGCCGTGGCTCATCTGAAGGACTATGAAAAAGCCATACAGGTGAGGGGAAAATTCAAGGACATAGCGGTCGAGGCGCAGGAAGCGGTCACCTACGGCGCGCATATCATGTTTGTGGACACCGGAGTTCCGGACGACGTCAGGATTGTGGTCCGAAAAGTCCGGGAAATGGGCGCGCGGGACAAGGTCCGGATCGCCTTTGGCGGCGGTGTCAAACTCGAGGAAATAGAGCGGGTAAAATCCCTGGATATAGACTTATTGGACATAGGAGCCGCAATCATAGACGCTCCGCTTCTGGATCTTAAGTACGAAGTCCGGAGGATTCATTGAATACGAGACTGCTGATTGAACTATGACTCGCATGAGGAGGAACTATGGAAGAGTCGTTGTTGGAGAAAATGGGTTGGAAGAAATATATCGGAATGGAGACGGTGAAGACCGGGGAACCGGTGCTGGCGAGAGATATACGGCGCTTCGCGTTGGCCATAGACGATCCGAATCCGATCTACTACGGCGAGGAAGCGGCGAAAAAGGGTAGATACGGAAAACTCGCGGCCCCTCCCGGTTTCATCTGCTGGGCCACCCAGGAACCCTGGATGGAAAAGAGATATGAGGATCTGGGCGAGGACGGCCTTTTGTATTTTCTGGGGGTTCCCGAGATTCCCAACGCCTGGGACCTGGGATGGGTGAGAGCCGGTGAGGAATACGAGTTCTTTAAACCCGTCTTTGCCGGAGACCGGGTATCCGTCAATCTCAAAGTGGTGGACATGTACGAAAAACAAGGCAGAAGCGGCCAGCTCATTTTCACGACCTCCATCGCCACCTACACCAACCAGGACGGCGACCTGTTGGCCACACAAAAAATCACCATGATCGCTACTCCCAGGAAGGAGGGTTAAGAACGTGAGCGCGCAGGTTTATTTTGACGATATCGCCGAAGGCGAACAGATACCCTCGCTGAAAAAGCCGGTAACCACGGTCAACATACTGATGTATCTGGGAGTGGTCTGGCTTTTGGACAGAATTCACTTCGACTATCCATTCGCCACCGAACGGCGCGGACTGCCCGATATCGTGGCGCCCGGCAACATGGCCGTCGATTTCTTCGCTCAATTCCTGACCGACTGGGCCGGGGATAAGGGCGCGCTTCGCAAACTGTCCACGCAATACCGCAGCTTCATGGTTCCCGGAAAGACCCTGGAGTGCATTGGCAAAATCACCCGGAAATACCGGGAAGAGGGCACGGGTTTCGCCGAGCTGGATCTGACGCTGCAAAATGACGAAGGAACCACCTGTGTGCTCGGCAAGGCGCTCGTGGAGCTTCCGATAAAGTAACCGGGCCGCGGTTCAAGAGCCTACGACCGACTCGGGGGCGGGCCCCGAAGTCACAACGGGAAGCGCGTAACAGTCTCTCGGAGGGGCGTCCATTGTTCCTGTTCATTCTGTTATGCGGGGAACGCCCCGGCGCCGGGCGTTCCCATCCTTCATAATCAGGGGGGAACAACGAGCCATGGCGGCGCGGACGTCAGCGAAATTCCATAAGGGGCGCGCTGAAAACGATACGGTACGGACGGCCCCCCGGCGCCAACGCAACATGACAAACATCATCGGACAGCGGCGCGGAGCGACGTGTCTTTGTCCTTCGTTCAGTTGGATAGGATACCCGAGGAGGGCTGACGGAACGGCCGGCCTCCGGTTGAAGGGAGACATAGCATGGGAAATTTCAGTACCGATCAATTAATCGGATTTTACACGAGGATGTTGAGAATAAGAATGGTGGAACAGGCCGTGTCCGACGTGTTCTCCAAAGGGGAAATCCCCGGTTTCATACATGTGTGCATCGGCCAGGAAGCCACTCCGGTGGCCGTCTGCAGCCAGTTGAACGACTCCGATTACGTGGCCACCACCCACCGGGGCCACGGTCACGCGCTGGGCAAGGGCATAGATCTGAAATTGTTCATGGCCGAACTCTACGGCAAAAGCAACGGCTTCTGCCGGGGCCGCTCGGGATCGATGCACGTGGCTGACAGCAAGCTGGGCATTCTGGGCGCCAACGGCATTGTGGGCGGAGGCATTCCGCTCGCCGTGGGGGCCGCCTTCGCCGCCCAGTACAAGAAAACCGGTCAGGTCGCGGTCAGCTTCTTTGGCGAAGGGGCCACGGACGAAGGCGCGTTCCACGAATCGGTCAACATCTCCGCCGTCAAGAAGCTGCCCATCGTGTTTGTGTGCGAAAACAACGGATGGTCCCAGTTCACCCCGCAGTCGGTTCACATGCCCATCAAGGAAATAGCCAAACGCGCGGCGTCGTACGACATCCCCGGCGTCAGCGCGCCCAACGATTTTCCGAAAATCTACGAAGCGGCCGGAAAGGCCATAGAACGCGCCCGCAGCGGCGAAGGCCCCACCATTCTGGAGGTCATCGGCAAACGCTGGTACGGCCATTATGTGGGCGATCAGCAGAAATACCGGCCGGCGGAAGATGTGGAGGCGGCGCGCAACCTGGACTGCGTTCTGAATTTCGAAAAGCGGCTGCTCAAAGACAAAGTCATAAAGAAGCAGGGGCTGAAGGAAATCGAGGAATCCATCGCGGCCGAGATCGAGGAGGCGCTGGAGTTCGCGCGTCAGAGCCCCATGCCCGAGCCGTCCGAACTCATGACCGATCTCTATGTCTGACCGGCGGTTTTGCGAGCGGCCCGGCGTCCATTGGCCGGGCTGTTTTTGACTCCGGATTTTTTAAGGATGTGAACACAGAGGCTCTGAGAGCTTGATCGTAAAGGAGCGCCACATGAAGGATATTCGGTATATCTGGGCCATTAATGAGGCCATGAAAGAAGAAATGGAACGGGACGAGAACGTATTCCTCATCGGAGAGGATGTGGGAAGTCCCGGAGGGGCCTTTGGCGCCAGCCGGGGACTGTACGACCAATTCGGGCCCGAACGGGTGGTGGACACGCCCATCAGCGAAGTCGCCATTGTGGGGCTGGCCGCCGGGGCCGCGTCATGCGGCTTGCGGCCCATCGTGGAAATCATGTTCATGGACTTCCTCACGGTCTGCATGGACGGTATCGTCAACCAGATCGCCAAGCTTCGCTATATGTTCGGCAGCCAGTACAGCGTGCCCCTGGTCATCAGAACGCCCGGAGGCGCGGGCCTCAACGCGGGCCCCCAGCATTCCCAATCCCTGGAAGCGTGGTTCGCCCACGTGCCCGGACTGAAAGTGGTCATGCCCGCCACGCCTCACGACGCCAAGGGAATCCTCAAATCGGCCATCCGCGACGACAACCCGGTTCTGGTGTTTGAAAACAAAACCCTGCACGCGCTGAAAGGCTCCATCCCGGAAGAGGAATATCTGGTGCCCATCGGCAAGGCGGACGTCAAGAAAGAGGGGACCGACGTTACCATCGTGGCCACGTCGAGAATGGTGCACGAATCGCTCAAAGCGGCGGAGATCCTGGGCAAGGAGAATATCAACGCCGAGGTTATCGACCTGATTTCCATCCAGCCCTGGGACAAGGAGGCGGTTTTCAATTCCGTGGGCAAGACGCACCGGCTGGTCGTGGCGCACGAAGCGGTGAAGAGCTACGGTCCGGGCGCCGAAGTGGTGGCGGCGGTGGCCGAGGAAATTCTGGACGAACTCGACGCGCCCATTATGCGCGTGGGCGGCCCCTTTGTGCCGGTGCCCTTCAGCCTGGAAAAAGCGTACCTGCCGAACTCCGATGACGTGGTTTCGGCCGCCAAGGCGGCGATGGAACGGACTTTTTAACACGCCGCCTCGCGGACGCGTTTCATGAATACGCCCTATTTTGATTTGAGCGGAAAGGTGGCCATCGTCACCGGCGGTGCCGCCGGTATCGGCAGAGGGATCGCCGAAGGCCTGGCGGACGTGGGCGCGACCATAGCGCTTGCGGCCCGCCGCCTGGAAAACCTGGAGCGTGCGTGCGGGGAGATCGCCGCCCGGACCGGCGTTCAAACCAGGCCCTATCGCGCGGACATCACCAGCGCGCGGGACGTGGAGCGCCTGGCGCGAGAGGTGGAACGGGAATTCGGCCGTATCGATATCCTGGTGAACAACGCGGGCGTAGGGGGAAGCGAAAAGCCCATCCTGAAGATGGACGACCACGACTGGGACAGCGTGATGGACGCCAATCTGAAGGGGGCCTTCAGGCTTTCCCGCGCGGTGGCCGCCGGTATGGCGCGGCGGAACCAAGGCGGAAAAATCATCAATGTCACCTCCATCGGGAGCCGCGTCGTTTTTAAGAATATGTCGGCCTACTGCGCCGGCAAAGCCGCGCTCACGCACCTGACCAAAGTCATGGCCATGGAGTGGGCGCGCTACGACATTCAGGTGAACGCCATTTTGCCGGGTTATTTCGAAACGCCCATGAACCGGGATTTTTTCGCTCAAGACGCGGGAAAGAACCTTATCAAAAGCGATATACCCATGAGACGGATCGGACGGATTGAAGAGGTGAAGGGAGTGGCCGTACTGCTGGCGTCGGCCGCTTCCAGCTTCATGACCGGTTCGACCATTGTGATCGACGGGGGTCAGAGCCTCCGATGACCGCCCCGGACGTCCGCATGGAAAACACCTTGGCCGCGCCGTCCTTTCGGACCATCCGCTGGGAACGCAAACAGGGCGTGGGCCGCCTGATTCTGAACAGGCCCGAAGTCCGCAACGCCTTTAACCGCGCAATGATCGACGAAATCCGCGTCGCCCTGACGCTCATAGACAAGGACGAGGACATACGGGCCCTCATCGTCACGGGAGCCGGCCCGTTTTTTCAGGTGGGCGCGGACATCGAGGAACTCAGGGCCATGACGCCCTTGGAGATACTACGGGTGAACCAGGACATCGACAGCATGAACGCGGCTCTGGAAGGGCTCCGGCCGCCGACCATAGCCGCCGTAAACGGCCACGCCATGGGAAGCGGGATGGAGTTGGCCGTTTCCTGCTCGCTGAGGGTCATGGACGAGTCGGCCATCATGGGGCTCCCGGAAGTGAAGCTGGGCATCATGCCCGGAGGGGCCGGGACGCAGCGGTTGCCCCGCCTTATCGGCAAGGGCCGGGCCGCGGAGCTGATTCTCACCGGCGACGCCGTCACGGCTGAAAAGGCCCTCTCCATGGGGCTGGTGAACCGGGTGGCGCGGGAAGGAGAGGCCGTGGCCGTAGCTGAAGAGCTTGCGCGCAGGATCGCCGAAAACGCGCCCATCGCCGTGGAAATGGCCAAAGACGCCCTGGAAGTGGGGAAAGATCTGCCCGTTGAATACGCCGTGCGATACTCGCAGAAAAACTGCCTTGTCTGCTTCAACACCGAAGACATGAAAGAAGGAATGGCGGCCTTTCTGGAGAAGCGAAAGGCCGATTTCAAACGGAGATAAGAGGGAGATTCTTATAATGCCTGTTGAGATAACGATACCGAAATTCGGCCTGACCATGACCGAGGCCCTGATTCTGGAATGGCTCAAGAAAGAAGGAGACCAGGTCGGCAAGGGCGATATTCTTTTTGTGCTGGAAACCGAGAAAGTGACCTACGAAGTGGAATCTCCGGAAGACGGCGTATTGGGCCGGATTGTGGTCCCGGAAAAGGAGACGGTTCCCGTGGGGACCGTCGTGGCCATACTGCTGAGGCCCGGTGAAGACGCCGCCGCTCTGGAGCTTATCGCGCCGCCGCAGGCGCCCCCTGTCCGGGAAACTCCCGCCGCCGCGCCGCAGGCGGCAGTGGCCATGGAACCCGTGGTCGCGCCGGGGGGCAGGGTAAAAGCCTCGCCGCTGGCCAAGAAGACGGCGCGTCTGGGCGCCCTGGATCTCGCGTTTGTGCGGGGCACCGGGCCCAAGGGCATGATTATCAGGGAGGACGTGGACAACTTCGCGGCCCAGGGCCAGGCGGCCCCTCGTGTAGCCCCGTCCGCGGCGCCTATGCCGTCGGCGGGCAAGACCGTGGCGCTAACCGGCATGAGACGGGCCATCGCCAGAAAAATGATGGGGAGCAAGACCGAGACGGCCCAGACCTACATGACCTTTTCGGTGGACGCCGGCGCTGTCGTGGAATACCGCAAAAAAGCGCTCCCCCGCATTCAGGAAGAGTTCGGCGTCCGCGTCACCATCACCGACCTCCTGATGAAAATCACCGGCTCCGCCATCAGCCGCCATCCCATCATCAACACCCGATGGACCGAGGACGGCGTCGTCTACCTGGACGAAGTCAATATGGGCATGGCCATGGCGCTCGACGCCGGACTCATCGTGCCGGTCATTCGGGACATCAACGGCAAGAGCCTGGCCCAGGTGGCCCTGGCCCGTCAGGAACTGGTGGACAAGGGCCGCAGCGGCAAGTTTCTCCCCGACGACATATCCGGGAGCACCTTTACCCTGTCCGCGCTGGGCATGTTCGGCGTGGAGCAGTTCACCGCCAATATCAACGTGCCGGAAGCGGCCATCCTGGCCGTAAGCGCCATTGAAGACAAGGTGGTGGCGGTGGGCGGGGAAATCAAGGTCCGGCCTCTGATGAACATCACCCTTTCCTACGACCACCGCATGATCGACGGCGCCGAAGCGGCCAAGTTCATGCAGACCCTCAAGACGCTGATCGAGGACCCCGCGGCTTCCCTGGAAAGCGCGGAAGCCGCCGCCCCGGCCAGAAAACGGGTGACGGTCATCGGCGGCGGCGTGGGCGGTTATCCCGCGGCCATGGTCGCCGCCAGAATGGGCGCGGAAGTTACCCTGATCGAAAAAGGCTTCATGGGCGGGACCTGCCTCAACACGGGCTGCATCCCCACCAAGTCGCTGCTGCAATCCTGCCGGGTGATCGAAACCATACAGGGCGCGGAGACGTTCGGGGTTGCCTGCGACGGGTACAGGTTCGATTTCGAAAAGATCATGGCCCGCAAGAATTCGGTGGTGGAACAGCTACGCAACGGCGTGGAAAAACTGCTCATCGCCAAGAAGGCGCGGATTATCAAGGGAACCGCCTCCATGGTGGACCCGACGACGGTCAGGATAGAAGAGACCGGGGAAGAGATCAAATCCGACCGCGTCATCATCGCCACCGGATCGACCCCGCGCAAACTGGCCATGGAAGGCGCCGACGGGCCGCACGTCTGGAACAGCGACGATTTCCTCGACATGGACAAGCTTCCCCGGAGCGTCGTGATCGTCGGGGGCGGCTTCATCGGGGTGGAGTTCGCGCAGATTCTGAACGGCCTCGGCGTGGAGGTGACCATCCTGGAAGTCCTGGATCATCTCGTGCCGGGATTGGACAAGGAGATCGCCCTGGCGCTCCAGAAAAGCGTCACCGACGGCGGCGTCAAGGTTTTCGCCAACGCGCGGGTGGAAAAGATAGCGGCGGGCAAGGAGTCCAATCTCGCCGTCTCCTACGTGTGGGACGGCAAAACGCACGAAATAAGCGCGGAAAAAATCGTGTACTCGGTGGGCAGAAAGCCCAACCTGGAATGGCTGGATATGGACCGCATCGGGCTGGCGCAGGTGCGGGGGGCGCTCATGGTCGACGAGCGCATGGAAACCAATATCCCCGGCGTTTACGCGGTGGGCGACGCGGCCGGAGGCGTCATGCTGGCCCATGTGGCCATCGCCGAAGGCGAATGCGCGGCCAGAAACGCCATGGGCGAGGAATGCGCCATCAGCTACAAGGCCATACCCGCGTGCGTCTATACCTCGCCGGAAGTGGCCTCGGTGGGCCTTACCGAAGAAAAGGCCCGCGCGGAATACGGCGACGTCAAGATCGGACGTTTTTCATTCCACGGCTGCGGAAAAGCGCTTATCGTCGACGAGACTTTCGGCATGGTGAAGATCATTTCCGACAAAAAGTCGGGCGCCGTGCTGGGCGTTCACATCATCGGGCCCCACGCCACCGATCTGATTTCCGAGGCGGTTCTGGGGATGTCCATGAACATGACCGTGGAGGATCTGGCTCACGCCATTCATCCGCATCCCACCCTGTCGGAAGCGGTTATGGAGTCGGCGCTGTCCATGTGCGGGGGAGCGATACACATGCCGTAGCGGTTACGGCCGGACAGGAAAAGCCGGGGACGTTCGCGCGTCCCCGGCGCCATAAAGCGTTTTGGTTTACAGAAAGTCGAACGGCGCAAGCAACAGTATGGACAAGGAAGAGGGAAGCCCATGAATTCAGTGGACAAGATAGCCCACATCGACCTGGACAAGTGCGATCGGTGCGTGACCTGTGTCCGGGTTTGCCCGGTGGAGGCCATCGCGCTGGAAAAGACGGAGGGCGCGGCGGCTCCGGCGGTCGATGACCAACGGTGTCTGGCGTGCGCCATCTGCGCCACCCGGTGCCCGGAACAGGCCATCAGCATGATCGAACGGGCGGAACCCCTTTATTTCGGGGTGGACCCCAGCCAGGCGGATCAGGCGGAAATAGAACGGATCTGCCGCGCGGCGCACATGTATCCGGACCAGATCATCTGTTACTGCCGGCGGACCTCGGCCAGGGAAGTGGCGGCGGCCATCCTGATGGGACACCGCACGCCCGAAGCGGTTTCCCGGGCCACGGGCGTACGCTCCGGCTGCGGCGTGCTGTGCATCACCTCGGTTCTGCGTTTGCTCAAGGCCGCGGGCGTCCAACTGGAAAAGGCGCCGGGATACCAGTGGTACGGCAAGTACCTCACCATCTGGGACCTGTCCCCGGAAATCCTGAAAAAATACCCGGAATATTGTCTGGAAGAGGATCTGACGGCCATGAACCAGGTCTTTCCAAAGGGAGAGTGAGCAATGGAATCCCGCGCGCTTCAACCCGCCCCGGCCAGAGCTTCCTACTACAACATCGGCCCCGATCAACTGGGCATGAGGGCGGCGGATCTGCCCGGCCTGACGTCTGTCAGGATCTCGGAGCTTTTCCCGAGCCGTTACAGCGCCGTGTCCGGCGACGGTTCCGACGGGTTTCGCCGGGAAATCCGCCGCCGCACGCTGGAAACGCTCAACGGAATAAACCTGGAGAAAGCGCAGCCCGGCGATACGGTGAACATCCTGACCTCCCACCACGGCTTTTCCATTCACGGCGGCGAGGCGTACGTGGAGATGATCAAGACCATCCACGATGAAGTAGAGCGGCGTTCGGGCGCCACGGACATACGGTTGCGGGCCGGAGTGGGCCTGCGTTTCAGGGAAACCGAGGAGTACATAGCCAAATTCGGCTTGAAAGACTTTTTCCACGGCCAGGCCAAGGGCATCGCGCCGGTGGACCGGGGAATTCCCATTGAAACCGCCATCGGAACGCTGTTCGGAATCAAGGAAGCCTACAACGCCCGCTGGATCATCCACGCGCATAACAACGATATCCGCGAACTGCACTATCACCGGCAGATGGGCCGTCTGTTCAAGCCGTTCGCCATGTCCTACGCCACCATCGAAACGCGCTCCTCCTATCACCAGTCCATGGGGCCCCGCGCGGCCAACCTGCTGCCGCGCATGATCTACGAATCCGATTTTGTACAGAAAAAGTTCCTGTGCTCCTGTATGCTGCAGGTGGGCCCGGCCGGAGTCATGGGAGTCGACGCCAGCGAGAATCTGGTGACCCAGGACCGGGAATTCGCGCGGCTCAACCTTGAATGGTACGGCAAGGTGGTCACCCTGCTCAGCGCCATCCGGGAGGCCATACTGATCATCGACTATCCGGGGCCCATTCCCTACACCACCGCGGGCGGCGTTCTTTTTGGAAACTTTCTCAACGCCAACGTGGACGAGTTCGATCTGCGCAAGCCCTTTACCGCCTTCACCCGGTACACGGACATGCTGTATCCCGGCGCGAATCCGCTGGTGAAGGGCCAGTTTCCGCCCCCCAACCCGTCCATAAAGGCGCTGATTTTAAATTATTGCTCCAAAGGCTACCCTTCCACCTTCTTCGCGCAGCAGATACCGACCTTTATTGTGGGCGCTCAGGCCGATCTCTTTGCCAACGACGAACAAAACGCCCTGTTCATGGACTATGCGGTCAGGATTGAACATCTGTCCAAAGCCGTGGACTTTGCGCGCAAATTCGCCCGGACCGAAAATGTGCTGCTATTCGACGGAGCGACGGGAGGATTCAACGTAAGCCATTCGCTGGCCGAGGAAATGAGGCGGCTGGCGCCCGAGATATCGCGTCTTGTGGATGATGAACTGATGCCGTTGTGGCTGAAACAAAGAGGCATGGAAAGTTTGGTGGCCTGAAGCGAACCAGACCGGGCCGACGATATGGTTAATCGCTGGAAAGGTGGAGAGGGGGTGAGAATCGCGAGGCTTTCGAGGGCTGAAGAAGATCTTTCGGGAAAAACGTAAACCGTTCAAGAAAGAGGGAAAAGACATGCTGAAAAAATCGATTGTGTTTGTGATGTTTCTCAGCCTGGCGCTGATGTTCGCCACCGGCGGCCAGGCCGACGATACAAAGGCTCTCTCCATCGCCACGGGCGGCACTGGCGGCACCTACTACGCCATAGGCGGCGGTATGGCCAAACTGGTGGCCGACTACATGCCCGGCTACAAGCTGGTGGTCCAGTCCACGGGCGCCAGCATAGAGAATGTCCATCTGGTGGCCAACAAGAAGGTGGATTTCGCCATCATCATGCCTGACGCGGCGTATTTCGCCTACAACGGCGCCCGCGAGTTCGAAGGCAAGGCCAAGTACACCAACCTGCGGGCGGCCTTCGCCGGACACGCGTCCCTGCTGCAGGCGGTGGTCCTTCAATCCTCCGGCGTCAAGAGCGTGGCCGGCCTCAAGGGTAAGAAAGTGGCCCTCGGCGCTCCCGGCAGCCCCTCGAAATTCGCGGCCATGGCGCTGCTGCAGGCCTACGGCCTTATGCCCGGCGATTATAAGGACGTGTATCTGACCTACGCGGAGATGGTTCAGGCTCTCAAGGACGGCACGATCGATTGCGCCATGGTCTTCGCGGGCGTTCCCACCGCGGCCCTGCTGGATCTTACCACCACCGAAAAGGCCGTCTTCCTGCCCATAGAAGAGGATAAGCTCGGCTACGTGAAAAGAAACTTTCCCTATTACGGTACCGGCAAAATTAAGGCCAACACCTACAGCGGCCAGACCGAGGAGATACCCGTCATCACCTCTCCGGCGGTCCTCCTGACCAGGGACGACGTGCCGGACGAGGTCGTCTATCAGTTCACCGCCACCGTGCTGGACCACACCAAGGAGCTGGGCGAGATTCATAAGGCCGGCAACGAGTGGAATATCGACGGGGCCACGGAAGGCATCGCCATTCCCTACCATCCCGGCGCCGAAAAGTATTTAAAGGAAAAGGGCAAACTTAAATAACAGTCACTTCAACGCCTCCAGCGGCCGGACGACCGTCAGGGTGGAAGAGCGGGTGTACCCGCTCTTCACGGTCGTCCACACGGTACACGCCGCGGATTGGACGTGAATACAGTGGACGGGAGAGGAACATGGTCGGACGTCGCGGTCTGAAACCCGTTCGGGTGGCCGCCGCCGCGTTTCTGCTTTTATGCGGGGTGTATCTGGCCTGGCCGGTCGCCGCGCTGCAGACGCGGAGCGGACCGGGCGACGGCGTGGTTACCCTTACGCTGGCCCTGTCTCCCGGCCATGAGGTAACGGTGGGATTCGTGCACTCGTTTTATAAAGTGGTTCAGGAAGAACGCTATGTATTTCGGGACGGAAAGCTGCTCCTTTCTTCGGTATACTTCGGATCTTTCGACGCGCTCAACTACTACGACCCCCTGGGCGTTCTGCCCCGCAGGAAGATCGAGGGCGGGTACGAAGTGGAGATCGATCCCCCGAGCCTCCAGCCCATTCGTTTCGCCATCGGGCACAGCACCAGGATGTGGCTCAAGGTGGGGGAGGGCGGTCCCATCGACCTGGAGCGGTTCGCTCATGAGTATGACAACTTTTCACTGCATGTGGCCCAATTGCCACGGGCGGCGGCATGGTTCGCGGAGCTGACGCATGGATAACTTAAAAAAGGCGCTGGCAGCTGTTAACTCACGCGCCTTCACCATAGTGGCCGTAATTTTTTGTCTGTTCCATCTCTACACCTCCGGCGCCGGTCCCCTGACCGCCTTCGAACAGAGGAACGTTCATCTGACCTTCGGGTTGATGATGGTCTTTCTGGTGTGGTCCAAGAGAGAAAGAGAGAGCGCCTTTGGCAAAATAGCGGATTGGCTCTTTTGTCTGGTCGCGCTGGCCGCGGGCGCATATCTCTACATCTACGCGGACGACATCGCGTTCCGGCTGGGCATACCCAGCCAGTGGGATCTTTGGGCGGGGGCGGCCGTGGTCCTGCTCTTGCTGGAAGCGACGCGGCGGGTGCTGGGCTGGCCGTTGCCGATCATCGCCATAGCCGCCATCCTGTACGGATTTTTCGGCGATCATCTGCCGGGCCTGCTGGCGCACAGCGGCTTCGACACGGAACGATTGATCAGCCATCTGACCCTTACCACCGAGGGCGTCTTTACCGTTCCCCTGGGCGTTTCAGCCACGGTGGTGGTCATTTTCATCCTTTTCGCCACCTTTCTTAACGACACCGGGGTGGGACAGTACTTTATCGACATCGTGATGAGCGCCTTCGGCCGTTCCAAAGGCGGGCCCGCCAAAGCGGCCGTGGTCGGCAGCGGCATGATGGGCACGCTCACCGGAAGTGTCATCGCCAATGTGATGAGCACCGGCACCTTTACCATCCCGTTGATGAAACGGGCGGGTTACAAACCGGAAGTGGCCGGGGCGGTGGAAGCCTGCACGTCCACCGGCGGCCAGATCATGCCGCCCATCATGGGCGCGGCCGCTTTTATAATCGCCGAATTCCTCCAGGTGCCGTATCTGGAAGTGATCAAGGCGGCGATCATCCCGGCCATCCTTTACTACGTGGCGCTGTTCGTGTTTGTGGATCTGGAAGCGGCGCGCAGCGGCATGTCAGGGCTTTCCAAAGAGGAGTTGGAGGAATACCGCAGCCGTAAACAAGGGAAGCTGTACCTGCTGGCGCCTCTGGCGCTGCTGCTGTTTCTGATGATTTTCATGCGCTGGTCCCCCATGCGCTCGGCTTTTTTCGCGGCCATGCTCACGCTGGCCATCGGGCTGTTCCGCCGTCAGAACCGGCTGAATCTGCGCGGCCTTATCGATATGTTCGAAAGGGCGGGGCGGTCCATGCTGGAGGTCATAACCGCGTGCGCCTGCGCCGGTATTGTTATCGGAATTCTTTCGCTCACCGGGATGGGTTTGCAGCTATCCAGCGTTCTGACCAGGCTGGCCGGAGGCAATCTGCTTCTGCTGCTGTTCCTCACCATGGTCGTTTCCCTGGTCCTGGGCATGGGGCTCACCACCACCGCGTGTTATGTGATTCTGGCGGTGCTGGTGGCGCCGGCGCTGATCAAGATGGGAATCGATCCCATGGCCGCCCATCTGTTCGTGTTCTACTACGGCATGTATTCCTTTATCACCCCGCCGGTGGCTCTGGGGGCCTACGCGGCGTCCGGGCTTTCCGGATCGCCGCCGCTGTACACCGGGTTCGTGGCCTGGAAAATCGCGCTGCCCGGTTTCATCCTGCCTTTCATCTTCGCTTACTGGCCGGCGCTGCTGCTGAAGGGAAGCATGGGACAGATCCTGCATGTGACCATTACGGCCACTTTCGGGGTCCTGTTTTTCTCCATCGCTATCGCCGGTTTCTTCAAACGCAGGTTGCGGTTGTGGGAGCGCGCCTTGATGGCCGCGTCCGGAGTGGCGCTGATTCATGGAGGCGTGTCGAGCGATATCATCGGTTTTTGTGTTGGGGCGGGGCTGATGGCCCTTAGTTTTACCTTGAGCCGCAAGCAGGTCGCGCAGCAGCGCGCCTGAGGACAGGCGGCCGTTTCAGGAGGATTGGCTGATGATCAAAAAAACGAATTTCGATCAAATTAAGGAACATATTGCGCGCGCAGGGGTGTCGCGCAAGGTTTTCAGCGGCGAGAAAAGCATGATGGTCATCAACACCATCGAGTCCTTCGCCAAGCCGGCCCTGCACCAGCATCCGCATGAGCAGATAACCTACATTCTGGCGGGAAGGTGCGATTTTATCCTGGGCGATGAAACCATTCCCATGGGGCCGGGGGACGTGATCCTGATCCCCCCCGACATCCCGCATACGCTCACCCCGACCAGCGATGAGACGATTATCAATCTGGACGTGTTCAGCCCCATCCGCGAAGATTACCTCTGATCGCGGGCGCCCGGATTAAATCATGGGACTGAAAAAAGCGTTATTGCACGGATCGGAACAACCCCTGCTGGGAGCCTTTCTGGGCGTGGCGGAGCCGGCGCTGGCCGAAGCGCTGGGCAGGGCGGGCTATGACTTTATGATTCTGGACGGGGAGCACGCGGGCTTCACTCGCCGCGAGCTTGAAGAGTGTCTGCGCGCCGCGGATTACGCGGGCATGCCCGGCGTAGTCAGGGTTCCCGCGCTGAACGACTGGCAAATCCAGGAGGCCCTGGACGCCGGAGCGCAGGGCGTGCAGATCCCCGCGGTGGAAAGCGCCGGGCAGGCCGAGGCGGCCGTATCGGCCAGCCATTTTCCGCCTCGCGGACGCCGGGGATTCGGGTCGACCACCCGCGCGGCGCAGTATGGATTCCTGGCCCGCCGGGAAATCATTGCCAGGGCCGGGGCCGAAACCACCGTGATCGTTCAGATAGAAACCAGACGCGGCGTGGAAAATCTCGAATCCATCGTGGCGGTCGACGGGGTGGACGTGGTGTTCATCGGAACCAGCGACCTGTCGCTGGACTACGGATATCCCTCGCCCCTGGCCCCCGAGATGACGCCGCTGATCGGCGAGATCGTCCGCACGGCCACGGCGGCGGGAAAGGTGTGCGGGGTCCACACCACCGACAAGAAGCTCGTGGCCGAGCTTCGGGAGCTGGGGGTCCGCTATTTCACCATCGCGGCCATGGCCGTGGTGGCGGACGCCCTTCGCGAGCTGCACAGGAATTTCAGGCGGGAGTCCGGCTCCTGAACCTGAGCGGCGCGGCGACATGCGCCGCCGGCCCCCCCGGCGCGCGCGACGGCCGGTAACAACGCGGACTCATCGGAGACGCGAACGATCGAAAACAGGAGTCAGCTATGGGGATCGCCGGCAAGGATCTCAGAACCTATCTGGAAATAATCGGCAAACAGGCCTCGGATCTGTTCGTCAGGGTCGGGCATGAAGTGAGCCTGAACTGCGAGACGACGGCCATTGTGAAGAAGCTGGCCGCCCGCGGCAGGGAGCCGGTGGTGTTTTTCGAACGAATGGAAGGGAGCGGCCATGCGGCTATCGCCAACCTGTTCGCCAACCGCAAAGCGATCGCGCTGGCTCTGGATTGCGCGCCCGAACGGCTGAATCAGACCTATCTGGAGAAGCTGAAAAATCCCATCGCGCCGCAAATGGTCGACACCGGGCCGGTCAAGGAGGTGGTTCAGCGGGGAAACGAGGTGGATCTGACCGCGCTGCCGGTTCCCAAGCATCATGAAAAGGACGCCGGGCCTTACATAGCCGCGGGGGTCTGCATCACGAAAAATCAGGACGGACGGACGGTAAACCTCGGCATGTACCGTTTCATGGTCTCCGGCCCGCAAGAAGGAGGGATGTTCATAAATCCCATCCACCACGGCGGGGAGCTGCTGCGGCAGGCGGAGATGAGGGGCGAACCGCTGGAGATGGCCGTGGTGGTGGGCCATCACCCGGCCGTAGCCATCGCCTCGCAGAACAACGAGCCGCTGGGCGCCGACGACTATGCGCTGGCGGGCGGCCTGCTGGGAGAGCCGCTGCTGGTGACGCCCGCTGAAACCCTGAGTTTTCCCGTGCCCGCGCTGGCGGAGATAATAATCGAAGGCCAGGTCCTGCCCGGCGTCAGAAAAAAGGAAGGCCCCTTCGGCGAATACACCATGGGATACGGATCGGAGCGGCAATCCCCGGTCTTTAAGGTCAACGCCATAACGCGCCGGAAGGATTTTATTTTTCACGATCTCATTCCGTCGTCCAAGGAACATCTCGGGTTGTGGATCATTCCGTCCAAGGAAGCCAACCTGTACCAGAAGATCAAAGAGGTATTCCCCACGGTGAAAGCGGTGAGTCTGCCTCTGAACGGAAGCGGATATCACGCCTATGTAAGCATCGAAAAAGTCCGGAACGGCGACGGCAAGAACGTGCTGCTGACCATGTTCGGGACCGAATACATGCTGAAACACGCCATTGTGGTCGATGACGACGTGGATATTTACAACGACGACGAAGTGCTCTGGGCGGTTTCGACCCGGGTACAGGCCGACCAGGATGTTTTCATGGTTCCGGGGGGGCGGAGCAGCGCTCTGGACCCGAGTTCCTACGGCATGAGTTCGCGATACAGCGGAGAAGGAATGGTCACCAAGATGGGAATCGACGCCACCAGGCCGGTCGGCGTTGAATTTCCCCGGAAGACCAACGTGCCCGAAGATGTTTGGAACAAGGTGGATATAGAAAAGTATTTGTAATGTGAAACCGCGCGGTGATGGTTTCCGTGGAAATAACGACAAGTCTGAACATGATTTTGAGAGGTGTAACGCAAAGGTATTGGATCGATTCGGCGCCCAAGCTATCCATGCTTGAAATTAGAAGGAGGTAGAAGCAAATGCATTTTAATGACACGTTTGAATGTATGCCTGTGGACGAGTTGAAGAAACTCCAGCTCAAATATCTCAAGGAGGTCACCGCCTGGGTATATGAAAGAGTTCCCTTTTACCAAAAGAAATTCGACGAAAAAGGCGTCAAACCAAGCGATATCAAGAGCCTCGAGGACATCGCCAAATTTCCTTTTACCATAAAGACCGATCTGAGAGACAATTACCCCTTCGGAATGCTCGCCGTTCCCATCAAGGAAGTGGCCAGGGTTCACGCTTCTTCGGGCACCACGGGAAAACCCACTACCACGGCCTACACCAACGACGACCTGCGGCAATGGGGGGAGTGCGTGGCCAGAACCATATGGGCCGCGGGATTCCGGCCCGGGGACATGGTCCAGATCGCTTTTGGCTACGGCCTTTTCACCGGCGGCCTGGGCTTCCAGTGCGGTTCGGATTATATGGGCTGCACCGTGGTGCCGGCCAGCACCGGTATGACCGAGCGCCAGATTACCATTATGCGCGATTTTAAAGTCGACGGGATATACTGCACACCTTCCTACGCGCTGACCATCGCGGAAAAAGCCAAGGATATGGGCGTGGACCTGAGAGACTTGCCCATCCGGTGCGGCGTCTTCGGCGCGGAACCGTCCACGACGTCAATGCTGCGGGAGATCGAGGAGCGCTGGGGCATCAACGCCGGCGAAACCTACGGCCTGACCGAACTTTCCGGTCCCGGCGCCGGGTACGCCTGCGAGAAGAAAGATGGTATCCACATCAACGAAGACCACTACCTGGTGGAAATCGTAAGCCCTGAAACCCTGGAGCCCGTGCCGTTCGGCGAAAAAGGCGAGGTCGTGCTCACCTCTCTGCAACGAAGGGCCATGCCCATGATCAGATACCGCACGCGGGATATTTCGCGCTTTTATACCGAGCAATGCGCATGCGGCAGGACCTCGATCAGAATTGAAAAGGTTTACGGAAGATCGGATGATATGCTTATCATCAGCGGCGTCAACGTATTTCCTTCTCAAATCGAAGCGCTGCTGCTGGACGTGGAAGAGGTAGAGCCCCTGTACGTGCTCAAGGTTTCCAAGAAAGGCCACCTGGACAGCCTGGCGGTCAAATTCGAGGTCAAACCCGAAGTCTACGCGCAAGGCCAGAAGAAGCTGAACGAAGTGGCGGCCAAGGCTAAAAACCATATCCACTCGTCGGTGGGAATCAATGTCGGTATCGAGATCGCCGAACCCAAGTCCCTGACTCGAAGCGAGGGGAAGGCCGTAAGAATCATAGATGAACGCAAAAAGATGGGCTAGCCCGCTTGCGCGTTCAGGGGGGAGGCCTCTTCCCGTTGGTGGGGTCTGGCGGGAGGAAGGCTTTCCCCCTGTTTGTTCAAACCGGGCGGCCTCTCGGCCGCCCGCTCATTAGCCGCCGGGATTATTGTTGGTCATAGGAAGCGGCTCTGACGGCCGGCTGGCCTGGAATTCCGGGCAGGGAAAAAGCGTATGGGATCAGAATTCAGCAGGATTGTACCCGAAGGAGCCCAAGTCGAGAGACTGGGGACCGGATTTCAGTTTACGGAAGGGCCGGTGTGGGATTCGAGAAACGGCTGTCTGTTGTTCAGCGACATTCCCGGAAACCTCATATCCAGGTGGACGCCGGGGGAAGGGATTTCCAGTTACCGGTTTCCCAGCGGCAAATCCAATGGCATGACCATGGACAAGTCCGGCCGGCTCATCGTCTGCGAGCACGCCAACCGCCGGGTATCCCGTACGGAAAGCGACGGCTCCGTGGTTACCATCGCCTCCCACTATAAGGGCCGGAAACTCAACAGCCCCAACGACGTGGTCGTGAAATCGGACGGCGGCGTCTATTTCACCGATCCCCCCTATGGCCTGAATCCGGTGTTCGGTTCTTTCGGGGAACAGGAACTGCCTTTTTACGGGGTCTACCGGCTGGGGCCGGACGGTCAGGAACTGAGGTTGCTGATCGATGACTCCGTGCCCAACGGGCTGGCCTTTTCGCCCGACGAGTCGTTGCTCTATGTGGCGGACACGGAGCGGAATCATCTGCGGGTTTTCGATGTGGACCGGGACGGCGGCGTTTCCAACGGGCGGCTTTTCGCCGATATTTCGGGCGAACCGCTGGCCCCGGACGGGCTGAAGGTGGACGTGGAGGGAAATATTTACGTGACCGGCAAGGGTGGGGTGTGGGTTCTCAACCCGGACGGCCACAAACTGGGCGTTATCCAGGCGCCGGAGCTTCCCGCCAATCTGGCCTGGGGAGAAGAAGACTGGAAAACGCTGTTCATAGCCGCCAGAAGCTCGGTGTACAGAATCCGGCTGAACATAGCCGGAATTCCGGTCTGAAAACCGCGCGTCGGTGTGTCATACGGCGTTGCGCGGTTCTCGCCGATCCTCACCTATTTTTTATATGCTCCGGTCGTCGAATCACCGCGCGCCTTGCCTGACAAACCGACGCGCGGTTTTCAATATCCGCTGTCCGCACGGGTTTAGTGATGGGCCGCGCGATCATGGGCGGCGTGCGGGTTCTGGGCCAGAAACTTTTGCCGCAGCCTGCTCGCCAGCGCCTCCGCCAGCGCCTCCTTGCCCCACCTCTCCTGTAAGCCTTCCCGCAGCGCGGGCCAGGCCAGTTCCAGCTCATCGTGCGGTCCGGGGAGGCACACGATGAGGGACGATCCCGCCATACCCACGCCGATTCGAACCCCCTCTTTATGATGCCTGCCCGTACCCTTCTGAAATTTCAGAATATAGGGCGTGCTGGCGTCCGGGTCCACCATGCGCAACGCTTCCAGGGTCTGGTCCTTGCTTTCGGCCCCCACCCCGCCGGTGGTGATCATAAGACCGTACCCGTTTTCCGAGGAATCGCGAAAGGCCCGGGCGATGAATTCGGCGTCGTCCCGCAGGGTCGGCCCCGCGGTGGCGTTGTAGCCTTCGGATTTCAGGGCGTCGATCAGAAAGGGGGTGTTGGTGTCCCGGATCTGGCCGGCGAGAAGTTCCGCGCCCGAGGAAAAAATAAGGCTCCGCTTTCTGATCCGTTCCGCTATCTCGGCGGTCATGGCGCGGGAACGTTCCAGCACCTCCTGGCCCTGCTCCTGATCCAGGGCGATAAAGCCCAGGATGCCCTGGGAGTGAATCTGCGTTTCCGGGGTGACCTGAACGCCGGGAACCGAGGCCAGGGCGGCCAGAAGCTCTTTTTCCCGGCCCACGATTTTTTCCGCTTCAATGGTGGGAACCAGCACGTCCAGGGTCATGGTGTCTTCAAGCACGTCAGTGACCATGACTTCATGGGGGGCCAGCGACAGGACGTTCGCGGCGACTTCGGCGCATGCGCCCAGGTTTACTTCAGTCATTATCAACGGACTGATCCAGATTTCGGTTTTTTGGAGCAAATTATATTCCACAGGACAATCTCCTTGTTGCAATCGTCTTGGATCGCGCTATAGTAATAGATTCGACCGCATGGAAGCAGAGAGAGCGCCATGGCGTGGCGCTACGGAGTATGGCTTTGTCCGGGCTGACGATCAAAAGATGTTTCGAGGCGGTAAAAAAGGTAAAATATTTAGATAGATATGTCAAGTCTTATCGTTCCGCGCCCAGGCGTGCGACGCGGGGGCGGGATCAAGACTCGGAGACGGTTTTATGAAATCATTGCTGGTGTGTTTTGATTATGACGGGGTGCTGGCGGACAGCCTCTCGAAAATGGTGGCGGTGACCGGGGAGGCTCAAAAAATGGTGGGCGCGGGACGGCCGCCGCGAAGACGCGACTTCCAGGAAATCGAGTATCTTACGTTTACCACCATAGCCCGTCACCTGGGGATGAACGAAGCGGAGGCGGAGCGGTTCACCACGGTCGGGATCCGGCTTTTGAAAGACTCCGGCGACGCGGCTTTTTTTCCCGGCGTTACGGAGATGCTGAACGCGGTGGCGTCGATGGCGCGGGTATGCGTGGTCACCGCCAATGTGGACAAGGTAGTGACCGCGGCGCTGCGCGCGCAGAACATCGACGGCGTTGTGGATCGTGTCCTGGGCTGGGAAATCCCCGGCGACAAGTCCGACAAGATCCGGTTGGCCATGGCCGATTTCGGCGTGGAGGCCGCGAGCACCTTCATGGTGGGCGACAGCGTGGGGGATATCCGGCAGGGCAAGGCCGCCGGCGCGCGGACCATCGCCGTGGCCTGGGGCTATCAATCGGTGGAGGCGCTGAGCCGGGAACAGCCCGACGCCGTGACGAACAGTCCCGCCGAAATGGCCCCGACGCTGACTCGCCTGATCCGCTCATGAGCTGAAAACGGCGCCTGAAAAGCCTGCGGGAGGCCCCCGGCGCCGGGCGAACGAACGCCCAAAGACGCGCCTTCTTGACAGGACGCCAACCCGCAGGCACTATGCCAATAGGAAGCGGGAATTTCCCGGAATTTCCTCAAGGTGTTTGGTGACGCGACAATGGAATGGTCCGGTCTGAACTATTTAAAAGATCCCTTGGAATCGGCCCATAACGGCATGGTTGTGGTGGACTCGCACGGTGTCGTCGTGGTGTTCAACCGCGCCGCGCGGCAGGCGGCGGGCTTTGCCGAAACTGATGTCACGGGGCGCGGGCTGGAAGCCATAGCGCCTCAAGCCTGGACGAGCGTCAAGGATCTGCTGGCCACCGGCGAGCCTCAAATCGGCGTAAAGCTGGAGATCAATAAAAACACCATCACCGCCAATCAAACCGTCATCCGATGGTACGGACGGGTCGTGGGGGCCTTGAGCGTTTTTCAGGACGTTTCGGAATATGAAAAGGTCCTGCGCGAGTTGAAGGCTTCCAAACAGCTCAACGAAGAACTGGACGTGATTTTCAATTGCTCCTACGACGGCCTCTGGATCAGCGACGCCGAGGGCAGGGTGGTCAGGATCAACCCGGTTTCCGAGCATTTCACCGGGGTAAAGGCTTCGGAGGTGGTGGGAAGGCACGTCAGCGAACTGGTCGCGGAGGGTTATTTCGAGCCTTCGGCCACCCTGGAGGTGCTCAAGCATCGCGCCGCGGTTTCCGTCATCCAGACCTCCCGGGAGGGCCGTCAGGTGCTGGTCACCGGCAATCCGGTCTTCGACGAGAACGGGAACATCCGTCTGGTGGTCATCAACGCCCGGGATCTCACCAAAATCATGAAACTGCAGGCGGACCTGAAAGAGAGCCGCGCGCTGACCCACCAGTACCGGTCCGAACTGACCCACCTCAACAAGCGCGAGGAACTGCGTTCTCAAATGGTGCTCCACAGCGGCTCCATGCGCCGGGTTTTCGATATGGCCATGCGGGTGGCCCGGGTGGATTCGAGCGTGCTGATTCACGGAGAATCGGGGGTGGGCAAGAGCCTCCTGGCCAAAATGATCCACCAAACCTCTCCCCGGCAGAAAGGCCCGCTGATTCAGGTGGATTGCGGGGGAATTCCGGCTTCGCTGATCGAGGCCGAACTGTTCGGGTATGTGAAGGGGGCCTTTACCGGCGCGCTGGCCGAGGGAAAACCCGGCTACTTCGAGCTGGCCGAGGGCGGCACGCTGCTTCTGGACGAGGTGAGCGAGCTTCCCCTGAACACCCAGGCCAAGCTGCTGCGGTTCCTGGAAACAAACGAGGTGGTCCGGGTGGGCGACACGTCGCCCCGCAGAATCGACATGCGCATATTGGCGGCCACCAACCGGGACCTCAAGGCCATGGTGGAGTCCGGGGACTTTCGCAAGGACCTCTATTTTCGGCTCAACGTGGTCCCCATCTACATACCGCCGCTTCGGGAACGGACAGAGGACATACCTCACCTGGTCAATCATTTCCTCCAGCGATTCAACCAGAGCTGCTCCTGTTTCAAAACCATTGCGCCGGCGGCCGTGGATTGCCTCTGCGGCTACAGCTTTCCGGGAAACGTCCGCGAACTGGCCAATCTTATCGAACGGCTGGTGGTGCTCACCCCCAACGAAGCCATAGATCTGGAGGACCTGCCCGCCGCGGTGCGTTCGCCGGAGCGCCCGCAGGATTTCCCGCTCAATGGGGATAAGTGGAACCTGACGCGCGTGGTGGAGCAGGTGGAGAAGGAATTGATCGTCAAGGCGCTGGCCGAATGCGGCACGCAGCGCAAAGCGGCCCGCAAGCTGGGCGTGGACCACACCACCCTCTCCCGCAAGGCGCGGCGTTACGGAATCGGTTCCGCCGGAGAGCGGTAGCCCGCGCCAGCGCGGCGGCGATCTTTTCCGGAGCCCCGCCGCGCGTTCATCGGAGTTTGCCCACCCGTTATCCATGGTGGCTCATTTTTGCGCCACGGTGGAGCAAAAATGAACCGGTTTAAATATGTAGTGTTATCAACGTATTGCGCCGCCCGGCGGACGCTCGCCGCATAAGTGGTGACAATCCGCAACGGTTCTTTTCTCTGCCCAAACCAGCTTGTCCTGTATTTTCAGTATGTTAGCTTTGTGGCACATCCCTTGCTCTCCATGATCGTCAAAATTCGACTTGTTTAGGTGATCATGAATCCGGAACCGTCTCAATTTTTTAAGGATCTCGTCTCAAAGCCCACCCCCTTAGGCGACGACGCTGTCATTTTTCTTGAGATACAAGATGGCCCGCAGTCTTTTGAGGAGGCCCTCAGGCTGCTGAGAACCATCAAAGGTTTCATGGATGATTATGAGCTTGTAAGAGCGGAGTATCCCCTGGTCATGAAGGTGTGTCTTCAACCGCACGAGGCCAGGGAAGCGGTGATTAGACTTACGGAATGCGGATTCGCCAGCCTCAAGGCGTTCTATCCGGTCAAATAAAACGGCGCCGGCGTCAGCGATGAGCGAGGCGCCGCGGAGAAAACAGTTGAGCTTCCTTGTGACAGTGACCCCTGATTCTGATGTTCGCGTTCAATCCGGCCCAGGCCGGTTACCGGTACCTCGATGATCGCTTCCAGTTCCCAATTTCCCGTACGTTCTGAAATCCATTTGCGCACGTTCTTGCGCCCGTTTGACTGGAAAGAATCCATGCCGGCTGTGTGAGTCGGCCCGCCACGCGATTCGATGTGGAATCGAGGGTGGTCGCGCGCTGGAGTGATCCTCCAGCGCGCGGCGATCCGGCGGAGACAGCGCCATAACACTAACGAAATGAAACCGCAAGAGAGATAAAACAAAGAAACGCTGAGGAGAACAAAGAGATTGGACGGCCCGCCCGCCGTGACCCCGTATAGCGCAGGCTTTCGCGAGGCGGCCGTGATCCCCTCCCGCGGCGATACGCGCCCCGCGGTGGAGGCGTTTTCCCCGGCCCGGTCTTAAACGAGTCAAAAAAAGGAGAGAGTATGCGAAGGACAGCCGACAAAAGCAGGACCTTTTTCAAGATCAGCGGCGTGTTGTCACTTATAGTCGCGCTGGTGTTAGGCATGACCGTCTGCGGCATGGCGGCCGACGAGAAACCGATCAAGGTCGGAGTGGTTATCGCCTTGAGCGGCTTCATCGGGTACGACGGCAAGGGTTCGCTGGGCGCCATTGAACTGTGGCAAAAAGAGGCCAACGAAAAGGGAGGCGTCCTGGGCAGGAAAGTCGAGCTTATCGTTGAGGACAGCGCCTCCGATCCCAAGACGGCCAACGAAAAGATGAAGAAGATAATGGCCCAGAAGCCGGATGTGGTCATTGGTCCCATCCTGAGCGCCGAACGCAGCGCCACTTATCCCCTGGCCACCGAAGCCGGCGTGCCCTTTTTGTACTTCACCTTTTATGAAGGCGGCGCCTACGATCCTCTGATGTTCGTAACCGGCGAAGTTCCCGAGCAGCAGACGGAAAAATTCGTGCCCTGGCTGGTGGAAAAATACGGCAAGAAATTCTACATCATCGGTTCGGACTATGAGTTCCCGCAGAAGTCGGCCAAGGTGGTGAAAAAGTATCTGAAGGACGCCGGCGGCGAAGTGGTCGGCGAGGAGATGATCGCCATGGGAACCACCGACTTTTCCTCCCTCATCGCCCGTATCAAGGCGGCCAAGCCGGACGTGCTGTTCAGCATCATGGTGGGAACGGACGCGATCGCGTTCGCCAAGCAGTTCAGCGATTACGGCCTGAAAAAAGACATGCAGTACGCGTCCATGGTGGACCTTGAAACCTACGTGGACGGCATGGGCAAGAAGGCGGCCGAAGGCAACATCGCTTCCTTTTCCTGGTTCGAGAACCTCGACAAACCCGCGGCCAAGGAATTCGTGAAGAAGATGAAAGCCAATTCGGATCAGCGCATCACCTCCCTGACCGCGGCCTGTTACGCGGTGTTGGAGCTGTGGCAAAAGGCGGTTGAGAAGGCCGGAACCACCGACGGCAAGGCGGTGGCGGCGGCCATGGCCGATCTTTCAGTGGACGCGCCCGAGGGTACAATCACCATGCGCGGAACCGACAACCACGCCGCCCGCAACTCCTATATCGCCCAGGTCAAGGACGGCGAATACGTGGTGATCGAGGACTTCGGTCTGATCGAACCCGGCAAGGACCAGCGCAATCCCCAGTGGTAAACCGGAAAGCGTAAACACAGACCAGGCGCGGACCGTCGCGCGGAAGCGGCGGCCGGGCCTTTGTCCGGGAAGGCCGAACCCCTACCCCGGATGACCGGACCGAGCCGGCCGCAAGGCCGGCCGGTGGAATCGCCAATGGATCAAATTATACTGCTGCAGGTACTTAACACTGCGCTCATCATCGGTATTCTGGTGCTTGTCAGCCTGGGGCTGGGGATCATCTACGGCCTGATGGACGTCCTGAATCTGGCCCACGGTGAATTCCTCATGCTCGGGGCCTACGCCGTGGTGGCCGCCAACCTCATGGGGCTTGGCCTTATCGCGGGAATCGCGCTGGCTATCGTGGGGGTGGGGCTGTTGGGATTCCTGGTGGAACGCGGTCTTATCAGCCGGTTGTACGGACGGCCGATCGACGCGCTTCTGGCCACCTGGGGCCTCTCCCTGATCCTGCAGCAGGCCGTACGGCTTACTTTTGGCCCGGCCCCCAAGCCGGTGGTGGCCCCGATCGAAGGCGCGGTCAGCGTCATCGGGATGCCGTTTCCGATTTATAAGCTGGTGGTGCTCGGGGTGACCATCGTGGTTACCGGCGCGGTGCTTTATCTGTTCAGGTACCCCACGTTCGGGATCAAGGCGCGGGCCGTGCTCCAGGACCGGGAGATGGCCCAGTGCGTGGGAATAGCCGCGTCCCCCATCTACTCGCTGTCGTTCACCATAGGCGCGGCGCTTTCCGGGCTGGCGGGAGCGCTTCTGGCCCCCCTGGTGACGGTGCAGCCGTACATGGGGCCGGTGTTTCTGGTGCGCGGTTTTATCACGGTTATCGTGGGCGGCGTTGGAACGCTGTTCGGCGTAGTGGGCGGCGCCAACGTTATCGGGGTGACGGAGGGCGTGGTTTCCTACTTCGCTTCATCGGTGGGGGCTCAGGTGGTGGTGCTGGCCATCGCCATCGTCATAATCAGGCTCCGGCCTCGCGGCATCTTCGTACGTAAGTGAGACAATGAGCAGCGCACGATTAAAACATACCGTTTCAACCGGACTGGCGACCGCCTTTTTATGCGCGTTGACCGGCCTGCTGTGGTACTTCGTCGGAGGAGGCCCGAGCGGCCTGCAGCAGCTCACCACCTATCTGATCCTCGGCTTGTTCGCCCTGAGCGTGGACCTGCTGTGGGGTTTCGGCGGCATGCTCAGCTTCGGGCAGGCGGCCTTTTTCGGCCTGGGATGCTTCAGCTACGCCGTCGTAACCACCGGCCGTATCGCGCCCATCCCGCCGGAGGCCGGTCTGCTGGGGCTGGCCCTGGGTATCGCGATCCCCATGGTGATCGCCGTGCTCCTGGGATATTTCCTGTTCTACGGCAAGGTCACCGGTCCCTACTTCACCATCGTAACTCTGGCTCTGGCCTTCCTGGTTTCCTCCCTGGCGCTGACCTGGCCCGCCCTGTTCGGCGGGTGGACGGGAATTCCCCGTGTCCCTCCCCTGAAGCTGGACTTTCTGGGTTTGAGCTTCAAGGCCTCGACCAACGCCTTTTTCCTGGCGGCGGTCCTGTGCGTGTTGATAGTCATGCTCCTGCGCTGGATTCTGGATTCTCGATTCGGGCTTCTGGTCAGCGGCTTGAGCGACAACGAGGAACGGCTCGAATTTCTGGGAGCCAGCGTGGCGCGCCTGAAGCTCATGATCTTCGTGCTCTCCGCGGCCCTGGCCGGGTTTGCCGGCGGCCTGTTCGCCGCCAACTCGGGCTACGTGTCATCCGATCTGCTGGGAATCACCGTATCCACCGAAGCCGTGGTCTTCGTGGCGGTGGGCGGGCGGCGCACCCTGCTGGGCGCTTTGCTGGGCGCCATCGTGGTGCGCGGGATGAGTTACTGGCTGGGAGGGGTGGCCCTGGAATATTGGCAGCTGTTCATGGGCGTGATGTTTATTATTGTGGTGCTCTTTTTCCAGAGCGGACTTCTTGGCCTGGTCACCCGGCTGTCCGGATTTTTTTCGCCTGGGCCGGCCTCAAAGGTTTCGGGGTAGACAATCATGGCGCCGTTACTGGAAATCAACAAGGTGAGCAAGCGCTTTGGCGGACTCCCGGCCTTGGACGACGTCACCATTACGGTCGAGCAGGGAGAACTGAGAGGCATTATCGGCCCCAACGGTTCGGGCAAATCCACCCTCTTCAACCTCATCGTGGGACGCTACCGCCCCACCAGCGGCGATATTCTTTTCAAAGGCCGCAGCGTTATCGGTATGCGGCCGGACCAGCGGGCCCGTTTGGGCATAACCATAAAATTTCAGATAACCAATGTGTTCGACGGCCTCAAAGTCCTGGATAACGTTTTACTGGGACTGATAAGCAGCGGCCGGTGGGAGGAAGCGGGCTTGAAGGAAGGGCTGGAAAACCAGGCCCTGAGCATCCTCGACCGCATCGGCCTGACCGAGAAGGCCGGAGAAAAGGCGGGCACGCTTTCCCACGGGCAGAAGCAATGGCTGGAAATCGGCATGGCCCTGGCGACGCGGCCCTCGTTGTTGCTTCTGGACGAGCCCACCAGCGGAATGGGCGCCGAAGAAACCAGGCGAACCGCGGAGATCATACACCAGCTCAAAGGCGATTTGACCATACTGATCATCGAGCACGACATGGATTTCGTGCGCACGGTGTCCGAGCGCATAACGGTTTTGAATCGCGGCGTGTTCCTTACCGAGGGAACCTATGACGAGGTCAAAACCGATGAACGGGTCATAGAGGCCTATCTGGGCAGGGGGCGCCACTGATATGTCCAATCATCTGGAAGTCAGGAACGCTCACACCTATTACGGAGAAAGCCATGTCCTCCACGGCGCCTCCCTGCATGTGAAACAGGGCGATTTCGTGACGCTGCTGGGGCGCAACGGCATGGGCAAGACGACCCTGCTGCGCTCCATAATGGGTCTCACTCCTCCCCGGGATGGGGAAATTATCTTTAACGGCAAGAGGATCGACGGTCTCAAGCCTCACGCCGTTTTTAATCTTGGAATCGGTTACGTGCCCCAGGGCAGACGCATGTTCCCTCATCTTACCGTGCAGGAAAACCTGCGCATGGGGCTGAAAAACAAAAGACAAAAGCGTTCGCCCATTTTCGAGAAGCTTTACCAGTACTTCCCCGTGTTGGAAGAACGCCGGCGCCAGCCGGCGGGAACCTTGAGCGGAGGCGAGCAGCAGATGCTGGCCATCGCCCGGGCCCTGGCCGGCGAAGTGGAGATTCTCCTGCTGGACGAGCCCACCGAAGGGGTCCAGCCCAGCATCGTGGACCAGATTCTGGAGCACCTGATAGTCATAAACCGGGAAGAATCGCTGTCCATTCTGCTCGTGGAGCAAAACATGGAGCTGGCGCTCGACGTGGCCAGGAGCTACTTCGTGATGTCAAAGGGCGTTGTGGTGGAAGGCGGATTGGTTTCGGAGATGGATCGCGAGAAAATCGTTGAAAAATATATGGTGGTTTAGCCGCGCGTGAGAGGAGGATTTGTCCATGAGCGTTGAGGTAAGAAGATTTTACGCCCCCAGGCGGTCGCTGTTTGGAGCGGGCTGTGTTGAAGAAGTCGGGATCGAAGTCGCCAGACTGGGAGCGAAAAAGGCGCTTGTTGTAACCGATCCCGGCGTGTTGGCGGCCGGATTGGTGGAGAACGTGCTGCAGCCCCTGAAAAGGGAAGGCATAGAGGCCGAGGTTTTCTCCGAGGTGCAGGCCAATCCCACGGACAAGAACGTGGCCAAGGGACTGGAGCGGTTGAACGCCTTCGGCGCTCAGGCGGTAATAGGCCTGGGCGGAGGAAGCGCCATTGACGCGGGCAAGGCCATCGCGGCCCTGGCCACCAACGGAGGGCGCTTGCAGGATTACGACGGCGTGGACCTGCTCAAGAAAAGGATGCTGCCGTATGTGGCGGTAAACACCACGGCGGGCACCGGAAGCGAAATGAGCCGGGCGGCGGTTATCACCGACACCGCGCAATCCTGGAAAATGCAGATCGTCGATGAATGCGTAACGCCGGATGTGGCCATTGACGACCCCACGCTTACCCTCTCGCTGCCTCCCGGACCCACGGCGCAAACCGGAATGGACGCTCTGACTCACGCCATCGAGGGCCTGGTGTGCCGCAACCATTCTCCCGTAAGCGACGGCATGGCTTTGCAGGCTATCAGGCTTATCTACCGGAACCTGCCGATCGCCTTTGGCGACGGGAACGATATGGAGGCGAGAAGCGCCATGATGTACGGCCAGGCTTCGGCCGGTCTGGCCTTTACCAACGGCGGCGTGGGCAACGTGCACGCCATGGCCCATCAGCTGGGCGCTGTTTTCGACGCGCCGCATGGACTGGCTAACGCCGTCCTGCTGCCGTACGTGATGGAGTTCAACCTCCCGGTCTGTAAAGCGCCTTTCGCGCTTGTCGCAAAGGCCATGGGAGGCGACGAGCTGGCCGGTCTGTCAGCGCCGACCCTGGCCGGTCTGGCCTGCGCCATGGTCGTGGGGTTGAACATGGAAATAGGAATTCCCGCCGGAGTAAACGAAATCGGTATCGAGGAGAGCGATCTCCCCTTGCTGGTGGATAAAAGCATGGCCGACGGCTGCGTCACGCTGAATCCAAGGGCAACCGGCAAAGCCGACATGGAAGAACTCTGGCGACGCGCCTATTATGGCGAATTCACTGAACAGACTTTGGACGGGCTGTCACTGTTAAGGACGCTTTGATTCCTGGACATCGTTGATTCGAGACACCGCTTTAGTTTGGACATCGCCCGTTTAGACCGGGCTTGGAGAGGTTCGTCGTTCCTTGGCTCATGATTTTCCAAGCCGGATCGCGCGGGCGCGGAAGAGGTACGTATGAAGGATATTGACCGCGTGTTGGACAAGGAAAGGCTTGTCGCCTTCACGCAAAAGCTGATTCAGACCCCCAGTCTCAGCATGGAAGAAAAGGAAATCGCGTCCGTGATCCAGTCGGAGATGCAGGCGCTTGCGTACGATGAGGTCTGGGTGGACGACCTGTACAACGTGGTGGGGGTGATCAAGGGCGCCAGGCCCGGTCCCACGCTGCTTTTCAACGGGCACATCGATCACGCCGGAGTCGGCGAGATGATCGAACCCTTCAGCGCCAAAAGGATGCCCGGCGAATCGCTGGGCTACGCCGGAGAAGTGATTTACGGCCGCGGAGGCGTGGACATGAAGGGCGCGGTGGCGTCCATGACCCAGGCCGGGGGCCTTATCAAAAAGATGGGGATCGAACTTGCGGGTGATCTGATCGTGACCTGCGTGTCCAGGGAAGAGATGGCGCGCGGCGAGGGTATCCTGCGTCTGCTGAATAACGGGATGACCGCGGATTTCGCCGTAAGCGGCGAAGCGTCCAATCTCCAGATCAAGCTGGGCCACCGCGGTAAATGGGAAGCCAGGGTGTCCACAATCGGCAAGACCACGCATGGCGGCAACCCCGAAGGCGGGGTAAACGCCATCTTTCAGATGAACAAATTCCTCAACGCCCTGCAGGAGGAGTATCCGCTTCCCGAGCACGAGTTTTTGGGCAAGGCCACGGTGACGGTTCTGGACATAAACGCCAGCCCCGGCGCCTTGAGCCCCATTGTCCCCGACCGCTGCGAAGCCATCGTGGACCGGCGTTTCCTGCCGGGAGAGAGTGAAGCGCATTTGCTGGGTGAGATCCGTACCATCCTGCGGCGCCTTCAGGAACGCGATTCGAATTTCAAGGCGGAAGTGGAGACCAACAAGTGGTTCCCCGCCATGTTTACGCCGCCTGAAGAGCCCATCGTGCAGGCCATGCTCGACGCGCGGCGGAAGGTGATGGGAGAGGCCGGTGAGATGGAATCGTGGTATTTCGGGGTGGACGGAACGTTTATATCCCAGGCCGGAATCCCCTGTGTCGGTTTTGGCCCCGGCGACGAATACCTCGCCCACACCCCCCGGGAAGTGTTGCCGATACAACAACTTATCGCCTCGTGCCGGGTCTACGCTCAATTGGTTTCAGACCTCCTGGGCGGTTCGCGGTAACAGTCCGGCGGGATGTGGGGGCCGCATTACAACTAGGGAGGCGCCCGGTGGACAGATGGGCGCCTGAATTCAGATAGAAACATCCAGAGGATCCATTATGGAGAGCAAGACAAATAGTGAACTGATGAAGCTGCGCGAACGCCACGTGCCCAGAGGGCCTTTTAACGTGACGCCCATTTTCGTCAGCAAGGCCAAGGGATGCGTCATAGAAGACGTCGAAGGCAAGGAATACATAGATTTTGCCGGTGGAATCGGCGTCATGAACGTGGGATACGGCGCCGAAAAAGTGATCAACGCCATAAAGGAGCAAGCGGAGCAATACACGCACACGTGTTTTCATATTGTCATGTATGAACCCTATATAGAATTAGCCAAAAAATTGAATGAAATAACGCCCGGCGATTTTCCCAAGAAATCGTTTTTTGTAAACAGCGGCGCCGAGGCGGTTGAGAACAGCATAAAAGTGGCGCGATACGCCACCAAAAGGTCCGGAATCATCGCTTTTGAAAACGCTTTTCACGGCCGCACCTATATGACCATGTCATTAACCAGCAAGGTCAAACCCTACAAGTGGGGTTTCGCGCCTTACTGCCCTGAAATCTACCGGGCGCGGTTCGCCTACTGCTACCGATGTCCGTTCGGTCTGAAGTACCCGGGCTGCGGGGTTTCGTGCGCCGACTATCTGGAAGAATTCTTTATTTCCAATGTGGCGGCCGATTCGGTGGCCGCGGTCATCGCGGAGCCCATCCAGGGCGAGGGCGGATTTGTCACGCCGCCTCCTGAATACTTCAAGAAGGTAAAGGCCATCTGCGAAAAATATGGAATCCTGTTGATCCTGGACGAGATTCAAAGCGGCATGGGGCGGACGGGCAAGCTGTTCGCGTGTGAGCATTACGATGTCGCTCCCGATATCATTACCACGGCCAAATCGCTGGGCGGCGGGCTGCCACTGGGCGGTATCACGGGCAGGGCGGAGCTTATGGACGCGCCGCATGTGGGCGCCCTGGGCGGAACCTATGGCGGAAATCCCGTCGCCTGCAAAGCCGCTCTGGCCGTTCTGGATACGCTCCAGGAGGATTTATTGGACAAATCGCTGGCGCTGGGCGACAAGGCCCGTTCCCGTCTGCTGGATCTGCAAAAGGACTATGAAATCATTGGCGATGTGCGCGGACTCGGCCCCATGCTCGGAATCGAACTGGTGAAGGACCGTGAAACCAAACAGCCGGCGGCCGATGAGGCCAAAAAGCTGGTGACGTGGTGTCTGGACAAGGGGCTGATTCTGCTTTCCTGCGGAAATTTCAGCAATGTCATCAGAACGCTCATGCCCCTGGTGATCACGGACGAGCAGTTGGACAGAGGTTTTTCAATCATGGAGGAAGGTTTGAAACATATATCCGGAAAGTAGGAACACCCATACCTGAGAGGGCGGCTCTTCCGATCCTGCCAATCCTACTTCCTCTAATACCTGAAGAGCCGACCACCCGGCGCCTTGCCGTTTTCACCGGTAATTCGAAAACGGCGGGGCGCCATTTTTTTATGCGGCGGGCGTCACGCTTTATTCGCCCATATAGCGCAGCAGGTCTCTGGCGGCTTGGTGGTCGGGAAACCGGCTGATAGTTTCTTTAGCCAGAGTCCTGGCCTGTTCCGGCTGACCGAGCTTGAGGTAGCAGTCCACCAGGGCAATGAAAAAATCCTGGTTTTGCGGCTCAAGAGCCAGGGCCGCCCGCAGGTCGGCTTGCGCCTTTTCAGGCTGTTTCAGGATCAGCAGGACCTGACCATGGTTGTAGAGGACGCGGCCATAATCCGGCATGCCGGAGGCCGCTCGCGCCAGAAAGGTTTCGGCCTCTTCATACTTGCCCATCTCGGCCAGCAGCAACCCCAGGGAATAGGAAATCTCGTAGAGGTCCGGCTCCTGTGTTACCACCTCCCGCAACAGCTTTTCAGCCTTATCATTGTCGCCCTGCCGATTGTAAAGCATGGCCAGGTTGACCTTGGCCGGATAGAACTGGTCGTCGATGGCGATGGCTTTCCGGTAGTATTCCACGGCTTGTTGGTCATCGCCCAGGTTGGCCGCCAGATTGCCCAGGTTGTAGCGCTGGGGGGCAAAGTCGGCGTTATAGAGCATGGCTTGCCGGAATTCCTCCAGCCCGTTGCGGAAGGCTTCCCGGTCGTCCGCGCGCAGCAGGTTCTCCGGTATTTTGGACAGCATCATCGCCGCTTCCATACGCGGCGCCTTTACGGAGTCGTAGAGTTTGGGGGCGATACGTTTGACCCTGGTTTGCGCGTCAAAGTATTCGAGGCTGCGGATGGCCGTATAGCGCAGCAAGGCGTCATCCTCCTCCAGCGCCTTGGCCAGGGCGTTGTGGCTGGCGGGGCTGGGATAGGAGCGCAGCAGTTCCAGGGCCGTGGCGCGGACAATGGCCGGAATCAGCGGGTCCTCGGCCAGACGGATCAGGTCCGCTTCGGCTTCCGGCCGGCCGGCTCGCCCGGCCGCGATAACCGAACCATAGTGCGGCTTGCGGGTTTCGCCGTACCATTTGGTGTACTGTTCGATGTTCCAGGACAGCGGCTTGTCGTCATGGCAGCCCTTGGCCGAACAGGCGTTGGGGACGCCCAGTTCGGCGCTGAGGTCCGGGCGCGGAACGCGCAGGCTGTGGTCGGGGCGGTAGTCGATCCCCATGTAGACCCGGCCGGGCATATGGCATTTGACGCAGAGATGGCCGTCGCTGGGCTTGCCTTCGACTTCCTTCTTGTGAAAATGATGCTTGGCGGTGTCGTACAGTTCGGCCCGGTGACATTGGCCGCAAAGTTCGTTCTTCTCCTTATGGAGCTTGAGACTGTGGACATCATGGCAGTCGCCGCAGCGTACGCCGCGCTGGTACATTTTGGACTGTGTGAAAGAACCGTACACATAGACTTCCTCGAGTATCTGTCCGTCCGGGTAGTAGAGCCCTTCAGTCAGCAGCTGCGGGACCATGACGTCCAGCAGCTCCCCTTGCGCATGGGTGTTGTCGCCGAGCTGAAACCGCCGGGAGTGGCAGGGGGCGCACAGTTTGATCTGTTCGGCCGCGAGAAGGGCGCCGCTCCGGACCGCCAGTTCGTAGTTGCCCGTTTTGGCTCTGGCCAGAGGCGGCCGGTCGGCCCACTCGATGTGCTTTGACCCCGGCCCATGGCACGCCTCGCATCCCACGTCGATCTCCGCCCAGGTGGTATGGTAGGTTCCCAGGTTGGGATCATACCCTTTGTTGACACGGGTGGAGTGGCATTCGGCGCACATAGCGTTCCAGGTCTGGCCCCCCCGTGTCCAGTGCAGCCAGTCGTCCGGACCTTTGACCTCGTAGGGCGGCAGGCGGTACCATGACTTTTTATCCACGTCCCAGGCGATGTTCAAACATTGCAGACGGCCGCCGGGGAAGGGGACCAGATACTGCTGCAAGGGGTAGACGCCGAAGGTGTAGGCGATTTCGAATTCCCCGGGCCGTCCGTCGGGCCCTTCGGTTTCCACGTAGAACCTGCCGTCCTTGCGGTAGAAGCGCGAAACGACCTTATTGTACGGATCGCGGTAACTGACGTTGTTGAAGTCGCCCAGCACGGACGTTTCGGTGGCCACGTCCATGGCCAAGTCATGATGAGAGCCGCGCCACTTGTCGTAAGCCGCCTGGTGGCACCGCTTGCAGCTTTCGCTGCCCGCAAAGACCGCCGGTCCCGCGACAGGGCGCGGTTGGACGGTTCGCGCCTTGAGCAGGTACAGCGCGGGCGACAGCAGGATGACGATGGCTGCGGCCAGGGCGGTCAGTTCCCAGCGCCGCAGGGAGCGGGCGCCGTTGGAAGACTTTTTTTCGGAGGAGTTCATCGGTTGGGAGGCCATCATGATTACAGTCTGGTCGCCTGTGTGGGGTCGAACCGTTCCCGTTTACGCGGCGCGGCCATATCGACCTTGACCACGCCGTTCTCGATGCGGGTGGGGTAGATGTCCAGCGGTCGCGGCGCCGGGGCGGTGAGGACTTCTCCGGTCAGGTCGAAGGTGGAGCCATGACAGGGGCAGATGAATTGTTTCTTTTCCTCGTTCCAGGGGATGGAGCAGCCCAGATGGGTACAGGTTCGCGACAACGCCAGGAAGCCGCCGTCCTCCAGACGCGCCAGATAGAATCCGCCGTTGGGAATGGCGGTCACGGTCCCCGGTTTGAACCGCTCCAGGGGACCGGCGGTGACCACGCGTTCGGTTTCGACCGGCCGGTTTCGCTCCTTACGGGAGTTCAGAAACGAAAGACCGACCCAACCGAATTCGGCCGCGGCGATGAGGCCAAAGAACGCCCACACGGCGTTGAGGAATCGCCGCCGCCCGGTAGGAGTCCGGTTTTCCGCAAGCGTTGTTTCAGACATCCCTTTCACCTTGTACGCGTGTTCAAAGCCTTATTACGGGCCGCCGGCGGCCCAGGGCCAGACCAGAACCATTCCCGCACCCCGGAACCAATACCCGATAACGGCGCAGGCCGCAATCGCGACCACCATGAGTATGACGCCCACCATAACGGCTTCGGCGCGGGTGTAGTTCAGCTTCACAACCAGCAGCAGGTAAAAACCCGCAAACAGGGCCATGAGCAGAAGCGTGGGGATCAGACCCCGCGTAATGAGCGTATTGACCGCGAATGTTTCGGATGGCCGCGACAGCAGGTTGTCGGCCAGGATGACCAACACGGTCGCCACGGCGGCGCCCACGGCCGTCCACAAGGCCAGCGTTCGTCCGCGTCGTGACCCGAACCAGGTCGCGGGCGGCAGCGCGGAGTCGCGCCAGAAGGGCAGCCACAGCAACACGGCGACGCCCAGCAGCGGCCACACGCACACGGCGAAGACCGGGTGCAGATGCAGGAGCAGTTCCTGGAACCCCAGAAAATACCAGGGGGCCTTGGCCGTGGCGGGGCTCATGCCCGGATTGGCCTGTTCCAGCAAGGGCGCGTTCAGGAAAATGGACAGAATCATGACAAAGGCGATTAGAACCAGTCCCACGGCCCCTTCGCGGGCAATGAGGTTGGGCATGGTCGGAACGCGGCTCGACGCGTTATCCCGCTCGGCCTCTTCCGGCTGCGCCAGCCCGCCGGCTCGGCGAACCAGCCAGAAATGCCAGAGGAGCAAAATGAACAGAGACGCGGGAATAAAGGCTACGTGCAGCACGAAAAAGTTGGCCAGGGTCGGAGCGCCGACCTCGCCGCCGCCGCGAAAAAGCCCCTGGAGCCAGGAGCCGCAGACCGGGATGTACCCGAGCATGCCCGTGCAGATGGTCACCGCCCAGTACGCCAGTTGATCCCAGGGTAGCAGGTAGCCGGTGAAATTGGCGGCCAGCGCCAGGAAGAATACGCACAGCCCGATGATCCAATTGAGTCGCCGTCCCGAACCGAACGCGCCGGTAAGGACCACCCGCAGCAGGTGCAGCAACAGGACCGCCAGCAGAAAGTTGGCGCTCCAGTGATGAATATTGCGAACCCAGAGGCCGAACGGCGTCCGTTCGGTCAGGGTTTGGATGGACGCGTAGGCGCGTTCGGCGGAGGGTTCATATACCAACAGCAACAGGACGCCGGTCGAGAAGAGCAATCCCACCAGCGTCGCCGCCATGCCGCCCAGCCCCCAGCTCAAGGTGAACCGCAGAGTCGCTTCGGGAACGGACGGCGGATGCAGATGCAGCAGGAAATCGGAAAAAGAGCGGCGGCTCTTAATGGTCGCTGAAATCATTACGCGTCTTCGCCTAGTCCTCCAGTTTTATGGGGGTGATCTTGGTGCCCTGAACGCCCAGGCCCGCCATCAATCCCTTCTGACCGAAGAAAAAGGCGTATATGGAGTCTTTGGCCGTGGTCGTGGTGAGCGAACGAGCCACACCCGCGTCAACCACCACCACGGAAGGGCCTACCCCGATCTCCCATCCCTCGCTTTTCTTGAGGTATTCAACCGCGTCGTCCGTCATGAAAAACAGGGCGTACCCGAACTTCTGCGCGCCTATCTGCAGACCATAGGAACCCGACACCGAATTATAGTAGCCCAGGGTCTTGTCTCCCTGGAGGAGCGCCCCTTCGCCATATTGGCCGCCCACGACAAAACCGGCTTTTACCATGCGGGGGAATACAAGTATGGCCTTGGCCACCTTTGCAAGTTCAGCCGCCGCCGGAGAGCTTTTATACAGCTCCTGCAGGGCGTCTCGAGCCTCGCGGTCCATATCTTCGGCTTTGGACGCCAATGCCGCTTGCGGCGCCGCAAGGGCCGCGACCACCATGATAACCGCGACGATATACGCAGTCTTTCCTTTTAGATAGTTGTTCATATGAGCCACTCCATCCGGGTTTTTAAGTATATAGCGCGTTTTCAACAGTACCGTCTCAGGTGTTCACCGGCGCCAAAAGCTTGCAGCCGCTGCGCCTGGACCCTCGGTAATTAATTAAAGATACACAACCTTCCAATCCTTTTCCATATCCATCACGGTCCATTCATTTTTTCCGCGTCATCGAGGGCTATGTCCAGCCGAGCGATCTTCGACTGTCGATCATAGGCCCATTCCCGTTCGGCGTCGGTGTGACGACTTCAATTTTTCAGCCGCCGGGTGATCCCTGCAGCTTGTCCATGACCTGGTCAAGGCTGAAGCTGGCCGCTTTCTGACGCGGCGGGAATTCCTTGAAGGTCTGCAGGAACTTGCCCACGTAGAACTGCGCGGGCACCAGCAGGAAGGCGTGGTCGAGCAGCCAGTCATAGTAGGTGTTGGAGGTGATGGTTCCGCGTTCGTAGGGGTCGCGGCGCAGATTGAAAATCAGCGGCATCCTTAAGGGCGTGAAAGGATTGGCCCAAACCGCCAGGGTCCCGGTGGCGCGCTGCTCCATAAAGATCAGCTTCCAGTCGTCGTAGCGCAGGGCGGTCAAATCGCCGTCGTCCGAGAAGTAGAAGATTTCGTGGCGGTCGCTCTTGTCCGTTTGACCCGTCAAAAGCGGCAGGATGTTGTAGCCGTCCAGGTGTACCTTGTAGGTACGTCCGATGGCCTGTACGCCGCCTTTCATAAGCTCGTCCTTGACATTCGGATCTCCGGCGGCGGCCAGAAAAGTGGGGAACCAGTCCATGTGATGGACAATCTGGTTGGTAACCGAGCCCGCCTCGATTTTGCCCGGCCAGCGAACGAAAGCCGGTACACGCCAGCCGCCTTCCCAGTTGGTGTTCTTTTCGCCCCGGAAAGGAGTTGCGCCCGCGTCCGGCCAGGTGTTGTAGTGCGGGCCGTTGTCCGTGGAGTAGAAGACGATGGTGTTGTCGGCGATATTCAGATCGTCGAGCGCCTTCAGGAACTTGCCGATATGCATGTCATGTTCAATCATGCCGTCGGCGTACTCGTTCTGCCCGGAAACGCCGCGAAGCTCTTTCTTGACGTGGGTGCGGAAGTGCATCCGGGTGCCGTTCCACCAGATGAAGAAGGGCTTGCCGGCCTCCACCTGTTCCTTCATGAAGGCGATGGCCCGGTCGGAGGTTTCGTCGTCAACCGTTTCCATGCGTTTTTTGGTCAGCGGACCGGTGTCTTCCACTTTTTGGGAACCGTCCGGCAGGGCCCAGGAGTGGATCACGCCGCGCGGGCCGAATTGCTCGCGAAAAGTCTTGCCGTTGGCCAGCTTCATATCGCCGGGATAGTCCGGTAGTTCCGGCTCTTCCTCCGCGTTGAGGTGGTACAGGTTGCCGAAGAACTCGTCAAAACCGTGGTTGGTCGGCAGATGGTTGTCCCGGTCGCCCAAATGGTTCTTTCCGAACTGGCCGGTGGCGTAGCCCCGGGCCTTGAGCAGCGCGGCGATGGTCGGGTCCTCCTCGCGCAAGCCCAGCTCGGCTCCGGGCAGGCCGACTTTGGACAGACCGGTGCGGAATACGCTCTGGCCCGTAATGAAGCTTGAACGCCCGGCCGTGCACGACTGCTCGCCGTAATAGTCCGTGAACGATATTCCTTCCTTGGCGATGCGGTCGATGTTGGGAGTGCGGTAACCCATCAATCCCTGGGTATTGGCGCTGATGTTGGACAGGCCAATATCATCGCCCCAGATGACGAGGATGTTGGGTTTTGTTTCCGCCGCCCACACAGCGGTGGCGCCTAGGCACAGGACCACCAGTAACACTGCGGCCAATAGGGGTGATTTGTTCCTCATCGTTCCGATCCTCCTGTTTTGATCCAGTCAGACGCAGGGGGGTCTGCTACGTAAAATTAATTATAATATGAAAAAAACATTTATCCATGATAAATTCAACCATTCAAAACCTTATTATGTTTTGTTACATAAAATTTATAACCGAACATAGCTTATTGTCGCAAAATCAACCTCTTTTATTCGCAGAAGCCATGTAACGCGGGGCGGCGAGCCGTGGGCGGGCAATGAGGCGCGGGGCGCCTGGTCATATCGTCTCACTTCTCCCTATAGGGCGCGCGATTCTGCCCCACATGCGCGTTTTGCTCGTATAAACAGCTAATTGCCCCAAACATCACTCTTTAACTGCGCGTTTTTGACCCATATTCCCTCTGGGGCCCACCGGCGGTAAATCGTAAAATTCTCTGTAAATTAAACCGGTTAAGATAATTGTGAAGTAGGGCACATAACTTGCTCTTCTCTCAAGCGGGATGTAGTTGCGGAGACGGCGGGAAAGGATCTTTACCGGCCCTTTTACTGACGTTTCAAATCAGGAGGTTTTCCAATGGCGAAAACGCCACAGAAGGTAATGCTCATCGGTCTCGACTGCGCGCTCCCGCACATGGTGCAGAAGTACGTCGATGAAGGTCGCCTACCGAATATCAAAAAACTCATAGAAAAAGGGACTTGGGCCGTGAATTGCCTGGCTCCCTACCCCACGGTTACCCCGCCCAACTGGGCGGCCATCGGCACCGGGTCCTTTACCGGCACCCATGGCATAACCGATTTTCACAATCATACCGCCGGTACCAACCCCGGCAATGAAAACATCTCCCAGAACTGGGGGCGCGAACGCAACCAGTCGGAGTTTGTCTGGGAGACCGCGGACGCCGCCGGCAAGAAGTGCATCGTGCTGACCTACCCCGGCTCGGCCCCCACCAAGATGAAAAACGGAATCATCGTTGGCGGCAATGGTTTTAACGTCGGCGAAATCCGGCATGGGCTCCCCGGTCTGACGCATATGTACACCATCTGCGAGGACTTCGTCATTTCCACGGAAATCTTCCCTCACGGGTTCCATGGCGAGTTCTCCGACGCGGAGGACTGGGAAGGGATCGAGGACATGGGGAACGACCCGCAGGAAATGGAAGTACAGATCCCCTTTCCCAGCACGGACAGAAATCCCGCCCCGGCCACCTGGTGGGTTCTGGCCCATGAAGGCCCCGATGGATACGACCGGGTCACCCTGGCCACCGACAAGAACAAGGAAGCCGCCCTGTGCTCCCTGAAGCCCGGGGAGTGGAGCGACCGCATTGTCACTCGAATTAAGATGGAGGACGGCGCCGAGGTGGAAGTGGCCACCTGCTGCAAGCTCATAGAGCTTTCCGAGGATCTGAATTCCTTCAAGCTGCTGGTTGGGGCCATGGTCCCCACCACGGGCTTTATCTTCCCCGAGGAGAAGGGGGAGGGCGTCGAAATCACGGAAGGTTCCATTCACTCCGGCGGGGGCTTCGTTATGGCCTCGCTGGGAACCATCGATACGGACACCTACGTGGAGATGAACGAGCGCCTCTCCATCTGGAACGCCCAATGCGCGACGACTCTCATGCAGAAACACGAATGGGATTTCTTTTTCATGCATTCCCATCCCATCGACTGGATGTACCACTATATCCTCACGGACATGGCGAGTGACGACCCGGTCAAGCGCGAGACCGCCTGGGACGTCCATCGCCGCATTTACGAGAGTGAGGACCGGATGATCGGCCAGCTACTGACCCAGGCGGACAAAGATACCCTGGTAGTCATCGTTTCCGATCACGGCGCCACTCCGGACGGTGTCTCCTTTGACCCCTACAAGGCCCTGGAACCGGCCGGACTGGCCTACACCACCGAAGACAAGGTCTTTGAAATGGAGTTCGCGGCCATTTCGCTCAACACGCAGCGGCCCGACTACGCTCGATCCAAGGCGGTGCCGCAGCGGGAGATCTATGTGTACGTCAACCTCAAGGGGCGCGACCCGGAAGGAATCGTGGAACCGGAGGACTACGAAAAGACGCAGCGGGAAATCTGCGACGCCCTGCTCTCCTACGTGGACCCGGCGACCGGGAAAAGGCCGGTGGCTCTGGCTCTTGCCAAAAAAGACGCCCGGATTCTCGGCCTCTACGGGGACAGGATCGGAGACGTGGTGTACGCGCTCTATCCGGAGTTCGGCTCCCAGCACGGCCACATGCTTCCCACGGCGGAACGGTTCCCCGGCGCGCTGCCCCCGCTCCTTATCATGAACGGACCCAACATCAAAAAAGGCCACCGCATGGAACGGCTCTGCTGGCTGTGGGATATCGTACCCACGATCTGCTACCTGACCGGCGTGCCGTTCTCGCCGACCTGCGAGGGCGCGGTGCTGCACCAGGCGATGAAGGAGCCCAATTTCAAGGATAACGAACTGAATAAACTGCGGGAAGGAATCAAGCGAATGGAAGCGGCCATGGCTCGGGACAGTCGCGAACCATGGGACCGTCACGATTGCGCCTGAACGTAAAACCGTACCTCTAATCAGGAGAGATATTATGCGCAGCAGAAAAATATGGATGATCACGCTGATCGTATGCTTCACCGTTTGGGGCGGCGCTTCCTACGCCGCGGACAAGATCGAATTGTCCATGACCACCGCGTACATGAGCAGCCATCCCACCGTGATAAACGCATGGGAACCGTGGTTCAAGGAAGTCAACAAGCTGACCAATGGAGAGGTGAGCATCACTTTTTTCAACCCCAATACGCTCACCCCCTTACCCAATAACTATGATTCCACCATCGCCGGCGCCGTGAGCATCGGCTCCAACGGCTGCTCCCTGAATCAGGGGAAATTTCCCTTGAGCGACGTCATGGAGCTGCCGGGGCTTGCTCCCAGCGCGGAGTGCGGTTCCCTGATCTTCTGGGACCTGTATAAGAAGTTCCCGGAACTGCAAAAGGAATACAAGGACATAAAGCTGCTCTGGCTTTGGACCAGCGCCACGTACCAGATTCATACCACCAAGAAGCCGGTCAGGACCATCGATGACCTCAAAGGCATGAAGATCATCTGCTGGAACGGCACCTCCGTGGAGATCATGAAGGCTCTGGGCGCCAATCCCCTGCTTATGCAGCACACGGACAGCTACCTGGCCTTGGAGCGCGGTATGGCCGATGGAGTTTTCTGTCCGCTGGCCCCCATCATTTCCTTCAAGATCAGTGACGCGACCAAGTATACTACCATATGCGACCTCTTCCTGAACGGCTTCTGGGCCGGCATAGGCCCCAACGTGTGGAAAAGCTTCAGCCCCAAGGTTCAGGAAGTATTCATAGAGACCACCGGCGAGCCCATGGCCAAGGCCTGCGGATATACCCTGGACCAGGGCGCGGTGAATGACGCCGAGAAACTCAAAGCCAAGGGCTATACCTTCATCGTCCTGCCTGATTCGGACCGCAAGAAGATGATGGACGCCACTATCCCGCTCCGTGACAAATGGGTAACCAAAATGGAGAAGCAGGGATACAAAAACGCCAGAGCGATCATGGAAGAGGCGTACCGGTTGAGCGAAAAGTACGCCCCCATTACCGGACGAGGTTATAAACCGTAACTGTGAGTGGGATAACGGCGGCGGACCCCGCCGTTATCCCTTCCGACGATTGGAAGTGTGTTATGTCTGAAGCAACCAGCATCAACGCCTCCCGGACGTATCAGATTCCGGACGCCGAAAACGGAAACAAGTCGCTCCTCGACAGCGCCGCCGGATTTCTGGATTGGGTTTTGGCCCCTCTGTCGAGAGCCGGCTTCATGATAAGCGCGGCGGTCGCGGGGCTCATGGCCGTGCCGATTACCATTGACGTCCTGGCGCGATTTCTCTTCAGCAAATCGATTCCGGGTATTATCGAGCTGGAAGAATTCGCCATGGTCCTGATCGTCTTTCTGTCGCTGGGTTACGCCCAGAAGCAGGAAGGACACCTGCTCATCGACTTTGTCACCTGCAAACTTGCGCCCCGTACGGCCCGGCTGCTTGAAACCTTCAATACGTTCACCAGCGCGATGTTTTTCAGCCTCATGACATGGCAGACTATCCTCTTCATCCCGCAGAAGGCCGAGGAATACAGCACCATGCTGAAGATTCCCCTGTGGGTTTTCATGGCCATCACCGCCTTCGGTCTTGCGCTGCTGTCCATCGCGCTTTTCCAGCAGTTTCTGCGCAGCCTGTCCAACAATATTAAGGATCGGGCGGGATTGGGGCTGGTCCTGGTGTTCATCGCGGCGGTCGCCATATTGACCATTCCTTTCTGGGTCAAAGCCCTTCCCTGGAGCATGAGCCGGTTCGGGTACGGCTTGTCGGGCATGGCCTTCATGATGCTCCTGCTCTTTCTGGGGATGCCCATCGGGTTCGCCATGGCCATCGTGGGCTTTTCCGGTTTGTCCATCGTGGGATTCAACATGACGTCGGCGCTCACCACCCTTGGCGTGGCCCCCTATTCCACAACCGCCAGCTTTATTCTGGCCGTGGCGCCCCTGTTCATTTTCATGGGAATGCTGGCGTCGGAGGCGGGTATCAGCGGGGAGCTGTTTGAAAGCGCCTATAAGTGGCTGGGACGGCTTCCGGGAGGGCTGGCCGTCGCGGCGGTGGCGGGCTGCGCCGGATTCGCGGCCGTCTGCGGGGACAGCATGGCCACCGCCGTAACCATGGGTTCGGTTTCACTCCCGGAAATGCAACGGAAAAAGTACGACTCGGGCATCGCCTGCGGCGCGCTGGCGGCGGGAGGCACGCTGGGCATACTTATTCCGCCGAGTGTGGGATTCATCTTTTACGCCATTGTCACCGAAGAGTCGGTGGGCAAGCTGTTCATCGCCGGTATTATCCCGGGAATTTTGCTGGCGATAATGTTCATAGTCTGTATTCTGCTGCGCGCCTGGGCCCACCCGGAACTCGCCCCCCCGGGCGACGCCGTTCCCATGAAGGAAAAGCTGCTGGCGCTGAAGGGTATTATCGGCATGCTGATGCTCTTCATCCTGATCATGGGGGGCATTCTGGGCGGCGTTTTCAGCCCCACTGAAGGGGGCGCCATAGGCGTTGTGGGCGCTTTCCTGATAGCCATAGTCCGTAAACGCATCACCTGGGCAGGCCTCAAAAGCGCCTGTGAGCGGACGGTCTTCGTCACCACCAAACTGCTGATGATCCTGATCGGCGTGGGAATCCTGGGGTACTTCTTCGCCTCCAGCAGGCTTCCCTTCGAACTGGCCACGTTTGTGACCGGCATCGGGATGAACAAGTACACGGTCCTGTTTGCGATCATCGTTGTGTATATCATCCTGGGATGTCTGATGAACGTGATTCCCATGATCCTGCTCACGCTGCCGGCGCTTTTCCCCACGGTGACAGCCCTGGGGTTCGACCCCATATGGTTCGGGGTGCTGACGGTCATCATCATGGAAATGGGCCAGATCACCCCGCCGGTGGGCGTGAATGTCTTTGCCTTGTCAAGCGTCGCGGGGGGCATACCCATGGGCGCCATCTTCAAGGGTATCTTCCCCTTCTTCCTCTGCATGGTGTTGCTGCTGCTGCTGCTCATTGCGGCGCCGCAGACCGCCACGTGGTTGGTGAACGTGTTCTTCTGACGACCGAGCGCGTTACTGCGCCAAGGAAAACGGATGCGCGCATATCAGACACGCGCCCATTGTTTCGAAAGAAGCAAGCGGCGCCGGCATGAACCCAGAAACCCGGGCCGGGGACGGACCGTTACCATCTGTCTCCCTTCCGTCACGTCAAGCCTCCCCGGCCCGGCTCTTCCACCTCCCGCGGGGCGCCGCGGTATGATCGCGCTGACCGGATCACTCCCGGCCGCCGCCCGTAAACTCCTTTACTTATCAGACCCCCGGCTGTATAGTGCCAAGTCCGTGGGGTCGGGAACAGGTGAACAACCGTGACCGCGCTCCTCGCAGAAAGCACTTCGACGAAAATCCTCGGTGTCAGACCTGTTGGGCGCCGATGGCAGGGCATGATCATGGCCGCGTTTGAAGAAAACGTCGATTTCGGCCAGTTCGTTGTAGACCGCAATCATACCGTGACCGAGTGGGATGAAGGACTCGAACGAATAACCGGAATCCCCGCCGCGCACATCGTGGGAACGCGCGACCAGTGGAAACCATTCTACGGCGCCGAACGTCCTGTTCTGGCGGATTTCCTCCTTGATGACGATTTTTCCGGCGCCTCGGTGTGTTACGGCGTAAGAAACGTATGGAAGCTGGAACACACCGGCGAATGGATGGCCATCGGCCAGTGTCTCGACCAAACCGGAACGGCCCATGCCATTGTGGTCAGGGCGTCGTGGAGGACGGACCGCTCCTCCGTGGTGGAGACGGTGTTCCTCCTGGAACAGATCGCCGAGTGGGCCAGGGTGTCCAGCGACCGGTTCGACGGCATGCGGGTCCTGGCCGAACACGTCCCGGCCGGGGTGTGCATGTTTCAGGATCTCCGCATCATTTTCGTCAACCAGATATTCTGCAACATGTTCGGCTATTCAAGCCCGGAGGAATTGCTCAGTCTTCCCCCCGGCGCCCTGCTGGTGGAGGAACAGCGCAGCCAGCACGCCCAGATCCTGCGCAGCCTGAGTAAAAGCAACCCCACTTCCAACAAGTTCCAGTGGACGGGAATCGACAAGCAGGGCCGGAAAATCTGGTTCGAAGGCCGTCCGGTGCCCATTGAGTGGAACGGCCGTCCGGCGGTGCTTTCGTTCACCATGGACATCACCGAATTCAAGCAGCGGGAAGAACTCATGGAGCGGGAATCCCGCGAACTGCAGGCCGAGTATCTCCGGCTCAGGTCCTCCTTTGACTACCGCATGCGGCTCGGCAACATCATCGGAAAGAGCCGGAAAATGCAGGAGGTCTACGATTCCATCCTGAAAGCCGCCGTTTCCGATTCGGGCATCATCATTTACGGGGAAACCGGCACGGGAAAGGAACTTGTGGCCAAGGCCATACACGCCATGAGCCGGCGATCCGACGCCCTCTTTGTTCCGATCAACTGCGGCGCCATTCCGGAGGAGCTTTTCGAGAGCGAATTCTTCGGCTACCGCAAGGGCGCCTTCACCGGGGCTTACGCCGACAAGGTGGGCGTCCTGGACAAGGCGTGCGGCGGCACCATCTTTCTGGACGAAGTGGCCGAACTCAGCCTCAATTGCCAGGTCAAGCTCCTGCGCGCCCTGGGGTCGGGCGAATACGCGGCCGTGGGCGGTTCGGACCTGAAAAAGACCGACATCCGCATCATCGCGGCCACCAATCGAAATCTGGAGGAACAGGTCAGGAAGGGCGCCTTCCGGCAGGATTTCTTTTACCGTATCCACATCATTCCCATTCATCTGCCGCCCCTGCGGGAACGGAAGGAAGACATCCCCTTCCTGGTGGAGCATATTCTCAACGATCTGGACGTACAGCAAAAAATGCAGAGCAAAGACCTTACCCGGCTGTTGGAGCATGATTGGCCGGGGAACGTGCGGGAGCTGCGCAACGTGCTCGAACGCTACGTGGCCTTCGGGAACCTCGATTTCCTGCAGGTTCGCCGCGACGCCCCTTCCGCGCCGGAAGGAGCCGTTTCATTCGAGGCTTCCGGCGATTTCCTGCGGGACAAGGTGGCCGAGTTCGAACGGCAGATCATCCTCCACTCCCTCCGCGCCCACGAAGGGAACAAATCCCGCGTGGCCGCGGCCCTTGGCCTGCCGCGCAAGACGCTTTTTCGTATGATGAAAAAGCTCGGGATTGAATAAGACCCAACCTCCCCCAGCCATAAGGCACGGGGAGGACTCGTCCGGAGTATGCCTGTATCCCCCGCCTATCCCCGCCAGGACGTTTCGGAACACGCCGTGCGGTTTCGAGCAGGGTCATAGACGCCCCATGCGCGATATTGACCCGTATCGATAATTTAACCTGTATTATCAAGAGCATACAAAACGAGCGCCGGGACCATCGCCGCGCGATTATGACCCATCCCCTTCCGCTCCATCTCGTGCCCAGACAGATATATTCATTAATATCAGTATGTTAGCTGCTGTAATTTCGTGGCACGAATCGTGCTTAATTCTTCAACGTACGCCTGCCCGTCCAGGCCATAGAGGCCATGGCGGGCGCCGAAGTACGAGGTTCGGCCGGGAGAGAGGTTTCGCTCACCTGCCTTCGGCGCCGGAAGTCTCCGCGACCATCCCCAAGCACAGAGACACCGAAACCGAAAACCAAGCGCTTTCGTGGAGAGTGAATATGAACGTAAAAGTACAACTTACCCGTTCCGAGGACGGACAAGTCACCATTGACCTGGGTTCCAAAGCCCTTCCCCGGATCACCTACGACCCCACGGCCCTGGATCCCGACATACGGAAAGAGGAGCACATGGGGGCGAGGCTTTTGCTGGCGGCCGCTCTGGCCTGCTTTGTAAACACCCTGGCCGGCGACCTCAAGAGAGGCGAGGCCTCGCGGATCGCGGAAATACGGTCCGAGGCGGAGGTGGAGAAGGAAAAAGGCTCGGACCTCAGAACGCGCTTCACCGCTATCGATCTCAGAGTGGAAACGGAAGTGGCCGAACAGGATATGAAGCTGTTCGAATCCGTGCGCCAAAGCCTCCTGCGGGGGTCCCTCACCACCTACTCCGTGGAAGAGGGGATCGAATTCAACTACGACATCGAAGCGGTCTGACCAAGGAGGCCATCATGCTCTTCCTTTTGACAACCCCCGACGTGGCGGCCCTTCCGCTGGTAAACACCCTGGCCGGGGACGAAGAACGCGAATTGCTGCTCATCAGCGACGGCGTTTATCTGGCCCTGAATTCCATGATTGAAAAGCTGTTTCCGTGCGGCTTCGACACTATCTACGCGGAGAAGAAGGCCGTGGAGGATCGCGGTGTGGAAGTGGCGCCGGGTTGTTCCGTGGCGTCCATGGAGGATATCGTGGACATCGTTCTCGACAACGGCAAGGTTATCAATCTGTAAGGAGGAACCATGGCGACCATCACGATTACCCTCCTGTCCGGGGCGGTGGAGAATGAATGCGCCGACTTTACCCTTCGTTTGAGTGAAGCCGCGCTGGAACAGGGCCACAAGGTGAATATTTTTCTGCTCGGCAAGGCCAGCGTTCTGGGCAACAAGGAAACGCCCTGGCCGGGCGCCAAGGGCATGCAGGGCGAACTGGCCGAATTCATGGACAGCTTCCGCCTGGCCGGACGGATCGGGGAACTGGCGTCACGGGGCGCGGCGATTCACACCTGCCACACCACCGAGTACGCCCGGGGGGCCGAAGGCTGCGAGTATGTGGAAGGAGTGCAGCGCGGCAACGTCGGCGTTTCCCTGACCAAGTTCTTCATAACCTCTGACGTGGCGTTCACCATCGGTTGACGGGCAAGGAGAAGCGTATGGTTAACACCGTGAGTATCATTATAAGACGGCCCGTCGGCGACGAGCGCTGCGCGCTGGGGCTTCGCACCGCCTACGCCGCTCAAAGCGGCGGCTACTCGACCAGTCTGGTCCTGCTGGGGGACGGCGTCTACAGCCTGATCGGCGCGGTCAACGGCTACCTGGGCGCGATGATGACCCGGTTTGTGGAAATCGAAGGACGTCTGCTCTGTCTGAAAGAAGACCTGGACCTCAGGGGAATTGAACCGCGCGGGCTGACCGTCGGTGGAGCGGAAATTGTGGATAACGACGACCTGGCGGAAATCATCCGGGAATCGGATACCGTGAACGTGTTCTGACCCGTGGGAGCGATCCTCTGGACGCCGGCGGACATGGACGCGCGACAAAAGGGCGCCGCCCCGCCCAAATAAAACGGGCGTGATCCTCCGGGATCGCGCCCGTTCTTCTCGTTGTCATCCGGCGGTTATAGGGCGAAAGCGGCCTGCGCGGCGCCCGGACTTCACTTGGGCGGCATGGGATTATATCCCATGGATTGAGACACTTCCAGGGCCATGGTGGTTATCAGCTGAACGACCCGGTCCCGGTCCTCTTTCAGGATGCGCTTCGGTTCACCAACAATGCACGTGGAGGCGACCACTTGCCGGTTTGACCCGAAAATCGCGGCCCCCACGGAAGCCCTCGCCAAAAAGTGCTCTTCACGGTTGAGCGTATAGCCTACCTTCCGGATCTCCTCGATTTCCCGCAACAGATCGTCTTTATTGGTGATGGTGTTCGGCGTATATCCGTAGAGTTCCGTGACTTCCAAATATTTTTCAAGCTCTTTGTCCGGGAAGTGCGCCAGAATGGCCTTGCCCATGGCCGTGCAGTAGAGCGGAAACCGGACCCCCAGATACTGGGCCAGAAAGGGCTGGGTTCGAGGGAACGCGTCCAGGGTAACGATGGCGGCGTAATTGTCCGGGATGGCGACTCGGACCAGATACTGTGAGGTCAGCGCCAGTTGATGGGCCGGAGCGCTCGCCTTCTGGTTGATTTCCAGGCTGCCGGCAAGCACCATGCCGAGTTCGTAAATTTTCAATCCCAAAAGATACTTGCGGGTTTCGGGATTTTGCTGCAGAAATCCTTCGTCCTTCAGCGTACGCACCAACCCCTGGGCCGTGGCCTTATGAATGCCGAGTTCATTACTGATTTCGGTGATGCCCAGGCTCGGGCGCGCCTTGGTGAAAAGCCCCAGAACCTGAGATGCGCGTTTTACGGATTGTATGGTCATCGTATGATCTTAAAAAAAAGGTTAAACGAACTTTTCTCAGAAAAAACCTGAGAATAATCCCAAAGATTGTTACAACCATCTGATGTAACCGAATATATCGGCGAAACGAATAATGCTAATTAATTTTGATGGATCATTCAAGCAAAATTCTTTAAGCCGCCCAAAAACGTTTCCCACCGAAAACACCCGACTCGCCACGCCGCGGGGCCGCCCGTAAACAGGGGCCAAGAAAATATGGCGGCCGGCAAATTATTTTCCGGATTCCCCAGGCCGGGCCATGGGCCCTATCCGCCGGGCGGCGCGGAATCCGAGAGGATACCCGCGGTCTTTCAAACCGGTCCCGAACAGTAAAAATATCTTGACTATCCTAAACATGGTTTGATATTATCATCATCAGTATGACATTGCAATACTTTTTATCGGCGCGCGGCGCCGTCCCCACGCGCCGATTTAAAGTGGCAATGATTCGCAAGGGACTTGGTTAATGGAGATAATAACACAGAACAGAATTTGCGAAATCGCGTTCGAGCTGTTGGTGAGAACCACCACGCAATACCCGAAACTCTTTCTCGATAAGCTTCTGGACAGTCTGGCCCGCGAAACGGATCCGCGCGGCAAGGGCGTCCTGACGTCGATCATCAACAACATCTCCGCGTCCGCGACCGCCGGCGCTTCGCTCTGCCAGGATACCGGCGTTCCGACCTTCCACGTGTGGTTGAATCCGTCCATAGCAATCAAAGGCGACATGGGAGCGGCCTTCATCGAAGCGACCGAACGGGCGACCGTTGAAGTTCCCCTCCGCAGAAATGTTGTGGAGCCGTTCCGGTTCGTCAATCCGGGAACCAATACCGGCTGGGGAACCCCGTTCGTCTACTACCACTACCTCCCCGAACCCGGCCCCATGCGCATTCGCGCCGAGCTGAAAGGTTTCGGCGGTGAAATCAAGTCCACGTCGGACTGGATTTTCACCAACACCCCCAACATGGGCGACGCCGTGTTGTCGTATGTGCTGAACAACGTGATCCTTTCCAGAGGGGAGGGATGCGCGCCCGGGTTTATCGGTGTCGGCCTTGGCGGATATCTTTCCGAAGCCGCGTTCAACGCCAAAAACGCCGTGTTCAGGGAACTCAGTCATCCGGCGGCGGCGGACGGGCAACCGGACCGCGATCTCCGGCAGTTGGAAGAACGGATATTCCAGAGCGTCAATAAGCTGGGAATCGGTCCCATGGGATACGGCGGCAATACCTCGACGTTGGGGGTATATCTGGACAAGCGCGGGACCCACACCGCCGTCGCGCCGGTGTCGGTATCCCATCAGTGCTGGGCCTCGCGCGGCTCCGAAGCCCTGGTTTCCGAACAATCGGCTCAATATATCACGCCTCACGTGGACGCGGAGAAGGCCCGGGAAATCGACGCGCGCATGGAGTGGGAACTCAGCGACGCCAAGGCCAAAGGACAGGTGTACGAGCTGGACACGCCGCTGAGCCTGGAAACCGTGAGAAAGTTGAAGGTCAACGACATCGTTTATCTCAACGGCGTTATCTGCACCTCACGGGAAGGTTCCCATCGCCGAATGGTCGAAAAAGTCAAGTCCGGCGCCACGCGGGATATCCCCGAGCCAATCCTGTCCAACAAGGTCGTGTTTCATTGCGGCCCCGTTATCGCTCCCGCGGGCGACAAATGGAATATCGTCGCCGCCGGCCCGACTTCAAGTTCCCGTTTTACCACCGACGCGGCCTATTTGATCGAAAAAGGAATAATCCGGGCCGCTATCGGTAAGGGCACCATGGGCGACGCGGTTGTCAATGCGCTGAAAGGAAGAGGCGTTTATCTCTCCGCCGTGGGGGGATGCGCCGTTGTTTATAAACAAATGATTGTTGACCACGATGTAACATGGCTTGATCTCGGATATCCCGAGGCGGTCTGGGTCTTTACCGTAAAACGATTCGGCCCGCTGGTGGTAAGTATCGATTCTCACGGTAATTCTCTTTCTCGCAACCTGATGGAGACGGTGTACGACAACGCGCGCGCCGTCTACGAGGAAGAAGGATTGGACCCGTCCAAGCGGTACGCTCAATATCCGCAGACCTTTGCCGGCTTGTCGCTGGAAGAGGTGATCAACAAGTCCAAAAGCATGTAATCGATGGAAAAAGTGTTTTGTTGAGGGAGAATAAATGGCGAGAGTCTTAGAAAGTATCGGCAAGGAATTGCTGAAAAAAAGCGGCATACCGGTTCCGGAATTCAGAACGGCTAAAAATGAAAAAGAGGCGCTGGCGGCGGCCGAGGAGCTTGGTTATCCGGTGGTCGTAAAAGCGCTGGTCGCGGTCGGGAAAAAGGGTAAAGCCGGCGCGATCAAGTTCGCGAACAACGGAGAAGAGGTTCAGTCCCAGGCTAAGGAAATCCTGTCGATGACCGTCCGGAACTTCCCCGTGGACGCCCTTTTGATTGAGAAAAAGCTGGATATCGTCAGTGAGCTGTATTTGTCGGTTACCTACAACGACAATACGCGAAGCCCGCTCATAATCGCCAGCAGCGAGGGAGGCATCGACATTGAGGAGATCTCCCGTGAGCACCCTGACAAGATCATAAGCTACGGGGTCAATCCGCTGGACGGTTTTTTCCAATATCAGGCCAAAGAGATCGCCGCGGCCCTGGGTCTGAAGGAAAAGCTCCTGCAAAAGGGAACCCAGCTCATCTACCGCATGTATCAATTCTTCGACCGCTATGACGCGACCATCGTTGAAATCAATCCCCTGGCCCTTACCGCGGACGGAGATTTGGTGGCGGCCGCGATCCTCATGGGCGTGGATGATGACGCGCTCTACCGGCAGCCGGACTTAAAGGACAGGGTGGAAGCGGGAGGCGACCGTTCCTGGCGGCCGTTGACCGAGCTGGAAAAGGAAATGGTGGCGGTCGACGCCGCCGAATCCTATCGCGGAACCGCTCGCTACACGGAAATGGTGGGTGGAGATATCGGTTTTCTGTGCGGCGGCGGCGGCGGCAGCCTGCTCGCGTTTGATTCGCTCTTGCGGTTCGGCGGCCAGCCGGCCAACTATACGGAGTTCGGCGGAAATCCGACCAAAACCAAGGTCGCCGGTCTGGTGAAGGGGGTCCTTTCAAAAAGCGGAGTCAAGAGCTTTTTCATGGACGCCAACATTACCAACAATACCCAGACCGATGTGGTCGCCGAGGGTATCATCCAGGCCTTCGAGGAAAAGCGGATCGACGTTAAAAAGTTTCCGGTGGTGATCCGCCTGGCCGGCGTTAACGACGCCAAGGCGCGGGAGATATTTCAGTCGGCGGGCATCGAATATTATGGCGACGACATAACCATGGAAGACGCCGCAAAAATTATAATTGATAGAATGAAGGAAATATACGGTTAAACGAGGTTGAGAATGGCGATACTGGTAGATCGGGATTCAACAATTGCGATTCAGGGAATAACCGGGCGGGAGGCTTCGATGGTAACACGCCACGCGCTCGCCTATGGGACAAAAATTGCCGCAGGGATTACGCCGGGCAAAGGGGGTCAGTTTGTCGAAGGCGTACCCGTTTACGACACCTTACGCCAGGCTTGTGAAGAGAAGCAGATCACTACGACCGTCGTATACGTGCCCCCCGCATTTGCTTATGACGCGGTAATGGAAGCGATCGGCAACAATGTGAAACTTGTTCTGGTCATCACCGAAAGAATTCCAAGAAAGGACGTGGTTCGTTTCCTGGCGGCGGCCAAGGAGGCGGGGACGACGGTTGTCGGCCCCAATTCCGTGGGCATTCTCAATCCGGAGGATAGAATCAAGCTCGGCGCCATCGGCGGAGACAACGTGGAACGTTGTTTCGTGCCCGGTCCGGTCGGAGTGATTTCAAGGTCGGGCGGAATGACGGCCGAATGCTCCTGGATGGTCAAGCGCGCCGGCTATGGCGTGAGCGCCAGCGTGAGCATCGGCGGCGATCCCCTGGTCGGTTCGACGCCCAAGGACATATTGGCGCGGTTCGAAAAGGATGAGAAGACCAAAGCGGTGGTAATGTGGGGAGAGCCCGGCACCGCCTCTGAAGAAAACGTCGCCGACTTCATCAAAGAGGGCGGATATACCAAACCTTTGATCGCCTTTGTCGGAGGGAAATTTGTCGAAGACATGCCGGAAGGAACCGTTTTCGGTCATGCCGCCTCCATCGTTCAGGGCGATTCCGGAAGGCCTTCCTTGAAAAAGAAAAAACTGAAAGAAGCGGGCGCGTTTGTGCCGGAGTATTTTAACGATATTATTCCCATTCTCCGGGACGTTTTAGGGAAACCGCAGAGCGCGTAGCGCTTCAACCATTGGAAAGCACTGTTATGAAACCAATTAGAACAGCATTATTCGCTCCCGGAAACAGACCCGAGCGAATTGAAAAGGCGTTGAATCTGAATGCGGACATCGTGATCATGGATCTGGAAGACGCGGTGCCGCTGGCTGAGAAGGAAACGGCAAGAAAGAACATCGCCGACATACTCGGCAAGGTTACGGGAAAGCGGATATTCGTACGCATTAACGCGTTTACTACCCCATACGCCAAAGAGGATATCGCCGCCCTTGGATTCAGCAGCCTGACCGGCGTCATGGTTCCCAAAGTGGAGACGCCCGAAGATTTGCAGCTTTTGGACGAACTGGTGACTTCTACGGAGACGGCGTCCGGTCTGCAGCCGGGTTCTCTTGATGTAATTTCGATTTGTGAAACCGCGAAGGGGCTGGAGCGGCTTTATCCGATCCTTACCGGGAAAACCACAACAAAGCGGGATACCATTGTGGCCTTCGGCGCGGCGGACTATACGCTGGATCTCGGTATCGCTCTCACCCGTGAAGGCCGGGAGCTGGACTACGCCCGCGCGCGATTACCCATCGCGTCACGGGCCGCGGGGATCGTTCCGCCATTGGATACCCCATGGATGGTGGACATCAAGGACATCGAGGGTTTGATCGCCGACGCCAAAAAAGCCAAGGCTTATGGATTCCAGGGGAAGATCGTCATTCATCCGAACCAGATCCAGCCCTGTAACGAGGTCTTTACCCCGACCGAGGAAGAGGTCGCCTTTGCCCAACAGGTGGTTGACGCCTTTTTAGAAGCTGAAAAAAACGGACAGGCTGCGATCCAGCTCAACGGAAAGTTTATAGACTATCCCGTGGTGGAAAAATCCAAGCGTGTCGTCGAACTGGCCAAAGCCATAGCAGAATGACAAACGGCCCTCATTGAGGGCGCCATAAGACCGGCATGCAAGCCGTTGAAAGTCTCCGCTTTTTTTAGATACGGTAGGCAGGCCTGATACAAAACAAACTGGACGAACTCTCCCGGCTGGCTGGTTGAGTGCTTTGCTGAACGACTGAACCGCCGGCCCCCTTTTATCGATGGCAGGGCCCGCGGCGTTGAGTCGGCGTTACAACGGGAATGGGTTCGTCGAATCGGCTGGAAGAGTAAAAAAACTCAATCCGGTGTATATCCGCAACCTTCGACATTTATGATCAGGGTCGAGGGTGGCTTCGCGGTGGCGACACAAGAAGGCGATCATCTAACCCAAAGATCAGAAAGGAGTTGGCGATGAAGAGGAAGGCATTACGTATCACGTTGGGTTTTCTGCTTCCTGCGGTCATGGTCCTTATCGGACTGAACGCGCAGGTATCCTTGGCAAAGGATAAACCCATAACCTGGACTTGTCAGCAGGTTTATTCCGGCACCGAGTTCGGACAGGGAGGCTACCAGACGCTCCTTTTCAAAGAAGTCATCGAAAAGGCGACAAACGGTCGTCTTATCATTAACGTTGTGCCCCCGGAATCGGTCATACCGACCAAAGACCTGTTCACTGCGGTCAGTAACGGCACCATCGATCTGACCTACGGCGCTTACGCCGGATACTATACCGGTCAATTTCCGGAAGGCGATGTTGAAACCGGCCCCCCCTTCGCGTGGCTGACCGGTGAAGCGGCGGTTTACGGATACGAGGTCTACGGAATTCGGGAAGAGCTGCAAAAGCTCTATGAAAAGAACAACATTTTCTTTGCTCCGGTTTTCTACGACACGCTGTACGTCATCCTGAGCAGAGAGCCCATCAACAGCCCGGAAGATCTCAAAGGCAAGAAAGTGCGGGCGCCCGGAATCTACGGAAAATGGGTCCAGAAATTCGGCGGATCCCCGGTCACCATTCCCATTGCGGAATCCTACACCGCATTGAAGCTTGGCACTCTTGACGCCTCTATCATGAGCCCGTCGTTCCTGGACGTTTTGAATCTGAAAGAAGTCGTCAAGTATGTGGTTTTGACGCCGAACCTCAGCACCATTGTCGGTAACGCCTTGATCAACATGGATTCTCTCAAGGCTCTGCCGGAGGATTTGAGGCTCATCGTCACCACGACCGCCAAGTATATCGCATACTACGCCGGTCAGCGTGAGGCGGATATGCTTACCATTGAGCGGGCCAAGAAAGAACACGGACTCAAGATTATCAATTGGGATGAGGCCGCTGTGGACCGAGCCACAAAGGCGGGCGTCGAGACGTGGGACCTCATTTCTGCGCGTAATGAAACATGCGCCAAGATGATTGAAATTATTAAACAGCAACTGAAAGACGAGGGCAGGTTGTAATAACCTTTGACCTCTTAACGGCCGCGGGGAGAACACCGATGTTTCTTCCCGCGCCTATTTCACCTCTGATAGCAGGGGGAGAATGTGAAAACGATTAAATTGCTCGCTGACTGGATCGACGCCGTCAGCAAGTGGATCGGCGAGAAATCAAGCCTGCTGATGATACCGCTGGTATGCATCGCCATGATGGAGGTAATCCTCCGCTATGTATTCAACAGTCCAACGGTTTGGGCGTGGGACGTGAATATCCAGTTAGGCGCCACACTGGTTATTCTCGCAGGCCCGTACACCCTCCTGAGCGGGCTGTTTGTGCGTGTAGACATCCTTGTCAACCGCCTTCCCACCAAGATTGGCTTGTGGATGGATTTGATTCTCAGCGCCGTGCCCCTTTTTGCGGTGGGTGTATTGGTGAAGCTATCGACTTCCCAGGCCTGGACCGCTTGTGTTAGAGGCGAATGCCTCGCTTCCACATGGATGCCGCCCATCTATCCACTACGAATTGTGGTGGCGGGGGGATTCATACTCCTTTTACTTCAGATTTTTTCTAGAATTATGCGAACTTCTCTAATCATCGCCGGCGCCGAGGCAGGGATGGTTCCTGCTAGAGAGGACAACAAATAGTGGAACCCGGAATTCTGGTCGCGATTATTTTTATCTCTCTACTTTTACTCCTGATCTTAGGAGTGCCTGTAGCGTTCAGCCTTTTCTCCCTTTCCATGATCATCGCCTTGATCATGCAGGGGCCCAGGCTGTTGCTGGTAAGCTACCTTTCCACCTTTTCTACCATGGTCAACGATATATTATTGGCGATCCCGCTCTTTATATTCATGGCGACCGTTCTCGAGTTTTCCGACGTAGTGTCGAGACTGGTTGACGCCGCGTATAAGTGGTCGGGCGCCTTTCGAGGCGGCTTGCTGATAGCCACTCTTTTCGTCGCGACCATGATTGACGCCATGAGCGGTCTGGGGGCCACCGCTACGGTTACGTTGGGATTATTGGCCCTCCCCGAGTTGCTCAAACGCGGATATCACAAAAGCCTCGTGCTGGGCGTCATTCCGGCTGGAGGCTCCCTGGGTCCGGTCATTCCGCCCAGTATCGTTATGATTATTCTGGCCAGCCTCACTCGCCTGTCTATAGGAAAACTCTTTATCGGGGGCATAATTCCCGGACTGCTCATCACGGTCCTATGGTCCGCTTATTTAGCGATCATTGGCTTTCTCAAACCTGAACTGACTCCCTCGTCCGCGCCGGAAGAGGTGGCCACCTTGAAAGAGAAATTCTTATCGCTGAAGGGCGTCATTGCCCCTATCGCGCTTATCCTCCTGGTTTTGGGGGCTATTTACACCGGTGTGGTCACACCCACCGAAGCCGGCGCCATGGGCGCTTCGGGCGCCATTGTGTGCGCCGCCATCAACCGCAAGCTCACCTGGAAAAATATGAGGAACGCCGCTCTTCGAGCGACGTTGACCAACGGCCTGGTAATGTGGCTGCTGTGCGCCGGCGCTTCCTTCGCCGCAATAATGCAGATTACCGGCATTTCGGCGTTTATTCAGAGCTCGGTGCTGGGAGTGTCCGACAACCCCATGGTCATTGTCGGACTGATGCTGGCGGTAGCCATTTTCCTCGGCTTTTTCATGGACGCCGGCGCCAATCTCATGATTTGCGCCCCGGTATTCTGGCCTATCGCCCAGGTCTTGCCCATTGATCCCGTATGGTGGGGAGTTGTTTTTGTGCTGGCTCTGTGCGTGGGATACATAACACCGCCATTTGGCATGAACCTCTTCTACCTGAAGGGAATCTCGCCGGATGATGTAACAATCGGAGATATTTATCGCAGCAGCATTCCTTTCTCTCTTATTTATTTCGTAGGAATCGCGCTGGTGATGATATTCCCGGGCATAATCACCTGGCTGCCCAGTTTTATGATTAAATGACAGCGGGAGTAGTTTGACTATAACTGAAGCCTCAAAAGGAGCTACAGATGAAAATATGGTATCAAAGTTCATCTTCATACGGTTATGAACCCGTTTGGAACGAATATGGGAAAACGCTGGAGGAGCAGTGCAAAAACATCGTACGGCCCGGCACTGAAGTTCACGTGGAAGGCATTGAGGTCATGATCCGCGATGTCGAGAACTTCAAGACCATGCAATATTACCAAAACGCTCAAATTCTCAACAAGATGGTAAAAGCTCAAGAGGAAGGATACGACGCTTTCGTCATCGGCTGTACGCTCGACAATTGCCTGGAGGAAGGCAGATGTCTCCTCGATATACCTGTTGTCGGCATAAGCGAAGCGTCCTTTCACATGGCTATGATGATGGGCCACCTGTTCGCCGTGGTAACCAGCTCCAGCGCCTTTTTCGAAAAATTCAGGGAACAGACCGACTACTATGGCGTCACCAGCAGATACCTCCAAGGACCATATATCTACCCGGCGTCGGAAGAGGAAATCGCCACCGCCCTAACCAATCCGGACCCGTTGCTTGATAATTTCAAGAAGGTCGCGGAGAAGGCGATTGACGACGGCGCCTCGGTTATTATCCCCAACCCCGCCTTCATCGCCACGCTTGCCTTCCGGGCGGGACTGACTACTATAAAAGATGCGCTCGTCCTCGATACGATTTCGGTGGCGGTAAAAATGGCCGAAACGCTGGTCGACCTGCAGAAGATCGGCGTCAAGCCGGCCAGAAGAATCGGCGTGTACGCCAGACCGGAAGCGAAAGCCATGGAGAGCGCGCTTCAGAATTTGAAGAAAATCTTCAAAATTGAGTACTAAAGGAGAATACCTCCATGTCTAAACTTGTTATTCACCCCATTCCCTTGATGATGCTGACCCGGTCCATCCATGAGCAGGTTTTCCGGGTAGGCTCCTATGTGGGGCAAATCGCCATCGATACCGTTTATGTATGGTACATCGAAGGCGCCAAACAGAAAATCGTCGTGGACGCCGGCATGACAGCCGACATGCTGAAAAATGCCAATGTTCCCGGTTTGAGCTCCGGAGTCGTGCACATCCAGACCTTGGAGCAGGGGCTCGGCAAATATGGGCTCACCCCGGCCGACATCGACCTGGTGATTATGACTCACCTTCATATCGACCATATCCCGCTGGCCCCGAAATACATCAACGCCAGGTTTCTGGTCCAGCAGAAGGAATTGGAATACCATCGCAATCCGCCGCCGCCGCCCGTGGACCCCAGACCCTGTCCGGAAGTTTTCCTGGATACGCTGAAGTGGGAAGTGGTTGATGGAGATTACACCGTGGAAGACGGCGTGAGCGTCATGTTCACTCCCGGCCACACCCCCGGAGGGCAGTCCATCGTGGTCGATACCTCCGCCGGCGCCGTCGTGATTGACGGTCTGTGCACGACCGACGCCAACTGGAACGTGCCGGAATCCTTGTCGAGCCGCATGGATCTGCTTTGTCCCGCGCTTCATAACGATCCGATGCAAGCGTACGAAAGCCTGACCAAAATGAAGAAAATGGGGGCCCTTATACTTCCCAACCACGAGCCCCGTTTTTCCTGGATCGATAAGATCCCCGAGTAAACGGACAGGACGGAAACTGGAATGAAGGAGTATCTGGTCAGCGACGAGAAGATTTATGAGTCGATGTTCAACGCCATATCGATGGCGGTAACCGCCCTCAACACCGATGTCAAAGACCGGATGCTGGAGTTGGCCGCCGGCGAGAACAATGAAATCGCCAAATTAAACCTCGAAACCAGTATTAAGAATTGCGTCGATTACAACGAAAAGGGGGATCAGCTCCTGTGTCCCGACACCGGCGCGCCTACCTTCTATATTAGAATGGGAGACAGGGTGAGGCCGGAGAACGGCCTTTCCAGTCTGTACCGGCTAAGCAAACAAGCCGTCGAGGACGCTACGGCGGCGTTTATTCTGCGACCGAACATGGTCCACCCGATTACCAGGGAAAATACCGGAACCAACACCGGTTACGGAAGCCCGTCGGTGACGATCATGTTCGATCCAGATATCGATTTCCTCGAAGTCGTTGCGGCGCCGATCAGCGGCGGATCGGAAACATCCGGCACCTTTTACCGGATGCTTTCGCCGATGGACGGCAAAAAAGGCGTCATGAAGTTTATTCTTGATTGCTTTCAAAACTCCACCTACGCCGGAAAAACATGTCCGCCCAATATTATCGGAATCGGGATAGGCGGGACTTCGGACGTCTGCATGAAAATCGCCAAGCAGGCCGCCCTGCTCAGGCCAATCGGAACACGCCATCCCGACGCGATGATTGCGGAGTGGGAGCTTGAGTTCCTGGACATCTTCACCTCCTCCGGAGTCGGATCCATGGGCATGGGAGGCAGCTCCGGCGCGCTCGATGTGCATATAGAGATCGCGGCTTCCCATATTTCAGGTTTGGCGGTGGCGTACAACGCCCAGTGCTGGATCGGACGACGAAAAACCGCCCGGATCAACCCGGACGGATCGATCGTCTATGGCGATTTTCCGGATTGGTTTACCGGCAAACAACGTTTGAACACGTTTTAAGAGATTTATAGATGGCTACCCGAAGACTGAGCATACCGCTTTCCGAGGAAGACGTCAGAGGCTTGAACATCTGGGACGTGGTGTATCTGGACGGGCCGATCTTCACGTGCAGGTTCCAGTTTCATGTCCGTGCGATAGAACAAAATATCCTGCCCCCGGTGGACTTTGAAAAAGCCAACGTCATGTTTCACATGGGCGGCATCATGAGAAAGATCGACCAGGAATGGAACCCCATCAGCCTGTTGTGCACGTCGAGCATCCGATTTGAAAAAATGGGAGCGCCGATTATCGAGAAAACCGGCGTCCGCGCCATCATCGGTAAAAGCACCATGGGGCCGGACACGATGAGGGCGATGAAAAAGTTCGGTTGCGTGCACTTAAGCTGGGGAGCGTTGATAGGCAACATCCTGGCGAAAAAAGTAAAACGCGTGGTCGCTGTTCATGATCTGGACGAGTTGGGCCCTCTGGAGGCGACCTGGGTATTCGAAGTGGAAGAATTCGGCCCCTTTGTTGTCGATATGGACACGAAGGGGAACAACCTTTTTACCGACGTCAACGAACAGGTTAAGAAAAATATTCGCGACGTCTGTGAAAAGTATCAAATTACCGATTTCGGCTATACCGCCTGACGGCAAGGCCGATCCCTCCGTGGCCTTGCCGTCAAGAGCGGCCTTTGTTCGATCTGTCCCTGCCGTGAGGAGGGCGCCGATAAAGGCGCGCGGGGGAATCTCTTCCCCCACACCCCTGCGCGAGATTTCCCGCTACGCTCGAAATGAAAACACTCCTGCATGAAATATTAATTATTTCAATAGGTTAATGTTTTAGGGGTGGCGTGGGAGAGAATTTTTTTCAAAAAAGTTCCCTCCCGCAACATTCAAAATCGACAACTTCTGAGGGAGGGGCGGCGCGATGATTTTCAGCCCCCTGTTTCCGACAGTTCCATTCTCCCGATGAAACGCTCCTAAAGCCCCAAATAGGCCTTTCGTATCATTTCATCCCCGAGCAAATCCTCGCTTTCACCCGCCAGAATAACGCGTCCGTTTTCTATCACATATCCTCTGTCCGCTATCTCCAAGGTATGCCGGACGTTCTGTTCAATGAGCAGAATGGTGATCCCCTGCTCGCGAAGGGACTGTACGATCCGAAAAATTTCCAATATTAAGATGGGCGCCAGACCGGACGATGGCTCGTCAATCATGCACATTTTGGGGCGTGACATCATTCCCCGGCCCATTACCAGCATCTGCTGCTCGCCGCCGCTCAGGGTCCTGGCCAGTTGCTTTTCTTTTTTCTTCAATACGGGGAACACCGTGTAGATTTGTTCCAGGGCTTCTCCTCTGGTTTTCCAAACGCGTTGCAGATACGCGCCCATTTCCAGATTTTCACGAACCGACATGTCGGGAAACGGCCTTCTGCCCTCGGGGATATGAGAGATCCCCAACTCCACGATGGCGTACGTCTTCAGCCCGTCTATTCTCTTGCCCAGGAACTCGACGCTTCCGGAAGACGGCCGCAGCAACCCGGATATGGAATTGAGCGTGGTGGTTTTCCCGGCCCCGTTCGAACCGACCAACGCCACTATTTCCGACTCTTCGACCTTCATGGACACGTCGAACAAGGCTTGGGCCTTGCCGTAAAAGGCGTCGATATGCTTGATCTCCAGCATGCGCCTACTCTCCCAGATATACTTCGATAACGGTTTTGCTGCCGGCGATCTCCTTCGGCGTTCCCTCGGCGATTTTCTGGCCGTAATGGAGCACCACGATCCGTTCGCAGACATTCATAATCGCTTTCATGACATGTTCGATCATGATGACGGTGATTCCCCTGGCTTGAATCCTGGTTACCAGTTCCATGGCCTGGGCCACTTCAGTGTGGTTCAGGCCTTCCATTATTTCGTCGAGCAAGAGCAGTTCGGGCCTGGTGGCCAAGGCCCGGGCCACTTCCAGCCGCTTCTGGTTAGCCAGGGTCAGGTCCTTGGCCGGAACGGCCTTCATGTCCTTCAGGCTCACGAACTCCAACAACTCCGAGGCCGCATGTTCGGCGGCGTCCGCCGGGACTCTTTCCTTCTTTCCAAAAAAGCAGCCCAGCTCCACGTTCTGGAGAGCGGACATGTTGGCGAAAACCTTGACCGATTGGAAGGTCCTGGCTACTCCCATCCTGCAGATCTGGTACGGCTTTAACCCGGTGATGGTTTTACCCTTGAACGTTATGGTCCCCGATTTGGGAGGAATAGCGGCCGATATCACGTTAAACAAGGTCGTTTTGCCGGCTCCGTTAGGGCCGATCAGGCCGAGAACCTCGCCTTGCTCCACGGTAAAGTCGACCTCGGTCAGGGCGGCTAATCCTCCAAAATGCTTTGTTATCCCGTGACCTTCAAGTATCGGCATACTTCCTCCCTGAAAACCATTTTCGCAGCTTTTGCGCCAGCCCAACCAGACCGCCGGGCATGTACAGGATAGCGACCACCAAAATAACGCCAAAAATAAGCATGTAGTGATACGGAAATCTGGTTATCAGAAATTCTTCCAGGTAACTGAAGAGAGCCGCTCCTATGATGGGGCCGTAGAGCTGTCCCAGACCGCCGAAGATGGCCATCAGGACGGGCATGAAGGAAATAACCGGGTTAAAGGCGATCTTGGGGTCGATATATGTCCATCGTGTGGCCATGATCGCTCCCGCCACCCCCATGAAGAAAGCGCTGAGGCCAAAGGTCAAAATTTTCAGGGCGGTCACGTTGACGCCGATATGGGCCGCCGCGTCCTCATTTTCGCCGATGCTCCGCAGGGCCATCCCAAACTTGGATATTTTGAGAAGATAGACGGTGAGCAGTAACAGCGCGAAAACAAGCAGCATGAGGTAGAAAACAGACGTGTTGTCTATCGACGGAACCACCCGGCCGGTCGTGCCGGTTATGGTGACTTCCCACCACAGGACAAAATGCAGGAGCAGCTCGACAAGCCCGAAGGTGAACATAACGAAAAATATGCCCCTGAGCCTGAGCGTGAGAGCGCCGACCAGAGCGGCAAGACAGAAACTTGCCAGACCCCCGATCGCGAAAACAATGGGCAGCGGCGCCTTTGTTCCCAATATGGCCGAAGTGTAGATACCGGCCCCGAAAAACGCCGCCGGAGCCAGGGATATGTATCCGGTGGGGCCGGAAAACATGGCCCAGCTTACGGTAATGACCACATACATGAGGATGGTGGTGAGGAGAATTATAGTATATCGCGAGGCGTAAAGGGGTGAACAAGCCAGCGCTATCATCAGCAGCAACCCCAGCAAAAAGGAACCGTTATAAAAAACTCGTGCGATACGCATTGTTCTATTTCCCCAAAATGCCTGTCGGCTTCGCCAGGAGGAGAAGCATGAAGATTACATAATAGGCCACCAGAGATAAGCCGGGCTCCACATAGGTCACGATGCTGCCGACGAGCCCAAGCAAAAGCCCGCCGATAAAACTGCCGGGAATGCTGCCCAATCCCCCCAGCACGATCACGATAAGGGCGATCATGGTATATTCGAGACCCATGGTCGGCTGAATATTGTAGGACATGCTGATAAGCGCGCCTCCCAACCCCGCCATCAAGGCGCCAAAGCCAAAACACAGGGCCAGCACGTGGTTGATGTTCACTCCCATGAGGCCCGCCGCGGCCGAGTCCTGGGCGGCCGCCCTGATGGCTTTCCCCATTCGGGTCCGGGCCAGAAAGAGATAGAACACGATGCAGATGACCAGCGCGAATCCGAGGGTTAACAGGCGGTTGGCGGCAAATTTCGTTCCCGCGAAATCGACCGGGACAGCCAGATACGAGTAGCCCTTGATATCGGCGCCCCATATCAATATGGCCACGTTTTGAATGATGAAGAGGAGACCGAAGCAGGCCAGCATCGAGCTGCCCTCGAAGGCGGCGGGCGTCGGCGAGATGTTCCGCAACCGCTTAAACATAGTCCTGTAAAGGATGAAACCGATTACGAATACGATAGGACCGGTAATGGCCAGCGAGACTATGGGGTTGAGCCCCAAGTAGGTGTATACCGTCCAGGTGATGAACGCGCCCAGCATGATAAATTCACCATGAGCTATGTTCAGCACCCGGGCGACGCCATACTGCAGGCTTAGCCCCACGGCAATGAGGGCGTAGATTCCACCCAGCAGTAGTCCGGCGATAAGCACATCCAGGATTGTTACTATCATTCTGGCAATTTCCTAGTTTTGTTCTGCGGATGGGCGTTCGTTGCGTCGGTAGCCGGCCCAAAAAGCGCAAAAGACCTTTCTGGAGGTATGGACCCCAGGACCAGGTCATTTTGCGCCTTTTGAAGCGGTCCGTTTGCTAGTATTGATCCTTTTCGGGTTATTTCTCCTTTTTCGGCCAGGGCGGTTTGGGATATTCGGGCGCCGCGGTGCGCTTCGGGCCGGGGTCTATCACTTCAAACACACCCTTTTGCCACTGACCTATCTCGCCGGGATGGTTCACAAAATACCGGTCTTTGTCATACCAGTACGGTCCCAGGGCCGTATCAAACTTTTCCGTGGCCATGATATCTCTGATTTTCTTCTGGTCCAGCGTGCCCGCTTTCTCGATCGCCTGTTTGAAATGCTGCAGCGACGCCCAGTAATACAACCCGCCCCAATAATCGGGCTCTTCACCAAATTTGGCCACAAATTTATCCACCAGTTCCTTGGCGCCCGGAGAACTCTTGGCGTTCCAGGCGCCGCCGCCCATCACGCCCTCGACAGCGTCGCCAAAGGTGCCTTTAAAGAGTGGGGGAGAGAAGGGGAGAACGGTCATGAAAAAGGCGTTGAAATTGATGCCGAGTTCCATGGACTGGCTGGTAAGGAGCATTCCGCCGCCGGGATAACAGGCGGCCACAAAGGCGTCCACATCCAGGGATTTGGCCTCTTTCAACAGCTGGGAGAGGTCTTTGATATCCGGCGGATAACTCTTGTTCATCTTAACATCGATTCCCTTCTCTTTGAAGAAGGGAACCATGGCGTTGCCGTATTCGATTCCATGGAGATCGCCCCGGTAGACCACCGCCACGGATTTCACGCCCACTTCCTTAAAGATATCCGCAAGGGCCGGGGCTTGCGTGTCGGAGAAATTCAGAACCTGGAAGAAATAGGGCATATTAAGCTCTTTGAGCTTGAGCGCTCCGCCCGGGCCTCCGATCATGATATATTCGTACTTGTTGGCGATAGGAGCGGCGGCAAAGAGCCACGCCGTTCCCCAGGGTGGGAAGACAAAATCAACCTTGTCCTCTACAATGAGTTTTTCCAGAAGGTTCCTCGTGGTGCCGATATCGCTTTTGTCATCGTACCGCTTCAGTTCCACCGGCAGCTTCTTACCGTATTCCGCCACGTAGATGCCGCCGTCTTTGTTAACCTCATCGACCCACAGCTCATAGATCTTGCCGCCTGATATGGCGACGCCTCCCGCCAGCGGACCTGACAATGAGATCGCCTGACCGATAACGATTTTGTCCTTTTCCGCCGGACTCTTGGCAGCGGCGGCGCCGGCCAGGAAAACCACTGTGATCAGAAGAACGAATAAACCTTGCCATAGCCTGTTACTTCTTTTCATTGCTCCCTCCTTCCTAACAGTTAAAGATTATCCGACCGCGGGCGCCATGCGCCCTGCGCCGTTTGGCGCCGGCTCTGAAAAAACTGCTTCCGGCATGTCCCTTTTTCCCCGCCTTACCTCCTTTCCCCATGGCGCCGGGATTCAAGAACCTTCCGCGTCGCCATGCGTCCGGTGGATATCCGCGTAAAAAGCCGCGCGCCCGCCCCAACAGGATTGTATCAGACCCCCCAATTGACGCCCGCGCTGCTCAGCGCCGCTCCCGACACGTCAACCACGGACGAGCCGCCGTCTATCAGAAGAGCTGCCCCGGTCATAAAAGAAGAATCATCGCTGGCCAGGTAACTGCAAATGCCTGATATCTCGTCGGGAGTCGCGACCCGGTGGAGGGGGACGTTGGACGCGATACAGGCGAAAACCCCATCCACGTCCGTTTTAAGGACCTCGGTCAGCGGACTGAGCGCCTCCTCCAGCATCTCGGTGCGGGTCGCCCCCGGGCAGACGGCGTTGCAACGCACCTTGTATCGTCCGTAATCCAAGGCGGCCTGCTTGGTCAGCATGTTGAGGGCGGCTTTGGACGTGCAGTAGGCCGACATGCCGGGCAGGCAACGCAATCCGCCCAAAGAGGAAATATTGATGACGGACCCGCCGCCCCCTTTGATCATGTGCGGTATGGACGCCCTCATGGTCATAAAGGAACCGACCAGGTTCACCTCGATAACCTTTTTCCAGATTTCCTGATCCACGTCGGTAATCGTGCCGCCCGGATCGATACCCGCGTTGTTTACCAGCGTATCGAGCGAACCACCGAATTTCAGCGTCGTTTCGACCATTCGTTCGACGTCTTCGTATTTCGAGACATCGCCTGAGCAGGTCGTTACCATCTCCGCGGGCAGTGATTGAGCCACCTTGTCGAGCGGCTCCTGGCGCCGGCCGGTAATACAGATCTTGGCTCCATCCGCGACAAACCGCCTGGCGATCGCGGCGCCGATTCCAGTGCCGCCCCCTGTTATGAGCGCTGTCTTCCCTTTCAGACTCATCTTTTTGCCTCCTTGGCCGTGTTTAGGGATTGTCGGCGTTCCATAGCGGTTCGTCCCAATCCCGGATCGTCTGGGTGAACGGGCCTTTTCGGGTCGCTTTGCGATGATTACAGCGGCTGAGTGTCTTCCGGATAAAAGGTCACCGACATTTTTCTGATCAAGGCTCCCGCGGGTGTATTGGCGATGGCCCCATCTTCTCCGATGGCGAAAAATTTTCCGGTTTCTCTCATCTGATCCCAGTTATGGAAAAAGACCGTGGAGACCGGCAAACCGAACTCGCGCCAGGAAAAAATGTACTGGTTGACGTCGAATTTGTAGGTGGTGTGAAGTTCCACATCCGACTCTCCCTTCAGCGGTCCGACCACGCAATGCCAGGCGTAACGCTTCTGGTTAAGATAGATATGTTCGAAACATTGATTCGGATTGTAGATGTAAAGGGCTCTGAGCCCGATCAGATCACGAGTCGGCGCCGGCTTCCGGCCCGTCGGGGGAATGGCCGGATCGCCGAGTACGCCTGGAGTGAAATCCTGTACCGCGCGGGGTTCCTTACCGATGGCGCCCTCGCGCATAATGGTATTGACAGAGAGAACCTGACGAGTCTCGGTATTAACGAAGAATGTGAGGGATTGCCGCGGCTTGTGAGCGAACGTCATGTCAATGTAATAGGTCCGAGGCGCAACCTCGATCGCCTCGTACCAATCCGTTCCATTCTCAAAACCGCTCCGCCAGTTTACCTCATCGGGCTTGTTAAATTCAAGATCGAATACCGCGCCTGAATCCAGCGTAATCTTCATCTTCCGATTGACCAGATCCATCGTTGCCGGAAGACGATGATAGGCCATATCCGCCGCGTAATCCTCGTACTTGTAGTCGGTTTCACCTTCTCGTTGTGGCATTGGACACCTCCATAATTGTAATTCAGGGTCCTTCGGCAATCGTCGAGGCGACCGTAGGGATAGTAATAATCCCGGCTAAAAAAGATGGTTCCCTACGGGCTGATTCCAAAGGATCTTATAGATCGGCAAGGGCGCCGTCGCTAGAACGGCAACTGCCGCTTGGTTTTCTGGATGGTCAGCCACTTCAACTCGGTAAGCTCCTCGACCGAGTACCGTCCGCCTTCCCGTCCGTGTCCGCTCCCTTTGAGCCCGCCAAAAGGACAACACGCGTCGGCGTCGATGGAGCCGTCATTCACGTGAACCATCCCCGCCTCCAGACCTTCACCAAGAAAAATCGCCTTTTCCAAGTCCTTGGTGATGACTCCGGCGGAGAGTCCGTACGTCGTATCATTGGCGACTTCGAGCGCCTCCTTTTCGTCGTTGACCGTGATGATTGAGGCCACCGGACCAAAAGTCTCCTCGTAATAAATTTTCATGTCAGGCGTGATATTCGCGAGCAAGGTGGGTTGATACAGCCTGCCTTCGTAGGTTCCCCCGGTGAGAAGCGTCGCTCCCTTTTTCACCGCATCCTTTACATGGTCGTCAATCTTTCTGACTTGTTGGTCACTGATGACCGGCCCGATGAAGGTGGTGGGCAGACTCGGATCGCCCACCGGGAGATGGGAGACCAATCCGGTCAGCGCCTGGGTGAAGGCTTCCGCAATCGGTTTTTCCACGATAATCCGGTCGGCCGACATGCATATTTCGCCCTGATGCAGGTATGCGCTGAAGGCGGTGGATTTCACCGCATATTCAACATCAGCGTCCGCAAGCACTATGAGGGGATTTTTCCCGCCGAGTTCCAAGCTGTACGGCTTCAACTTGGCCGCGGCCCTCTGGGCCACATGCCGCCCGGTCGCCGTCTCGCCGGTGATGGCCACAAACGAACATCGATCGTCATCAATGAGCGCGTCGCCCAGGACACTCCCCGGACCGGTGACAACATTGAGCGCGCCGGCGGGAAGCCCCGCCCGTTCAAAGAGTTCCCCGATCTTGAGCCCGATAACCGGCGATTCGCTCGCCGGCTTCAGAACCACCGTATTGCCTGTGGCCAGGCCGTAGGCCACTTTGTAGATGGAGAGAACGAGCGGGAAATTCCAGGGTGAAATAGCCACTACGGTTCCCCGCGGTTTGCGCATGGTCCAGGAAAGCTTTGTGGGATCGTTGTGGAAGGTTTCGCCGAGAATACGCTTGCCGTCGGCGGCGGCCGTCTCGATGAGATCCACGGTTTGGGATATCTCAAACATGACTTTCCCGACCGCGCCGCCCCCTTCCTGGATCAATACGTCCGCGAATTCCTGCCTGCCGGCTTCGAGGAGCTGCGCCGCCTTGTTGAGAATTTGGGCTCGAACTATGGCGGGTGTGACGGCCCATTCCTTGCGGGCCGCGAAAGCCGCAGCCATGGCCCGATCCGCGTCCTGCGCGTCTCCCTTGGCCACTTTCGCGTAAAGCGCTCCCGTATAGGGATTGAAATCATCGAACGTCGCCCCGGACAGGGCGTCCACCCATTGGCCTCCGATAAACAACTGATAGGTTTTCATAAGACCTCCTTTTCCCGTTAAGGGTCCCCTTTTCCTTATGCGCGCAACCTACCGACCGTTGAGAAGAATGCTTTTTTAAGGGAGCGATTGCAGGGCGTTTCAGGCGGAATCCTCGTGAATCGGTTCCGCCTGGTTGGGTATCGCCTTCGCTTTTTTCCCGTAATCCAATCGCGTTAAAGCTTGAGGACAGGCTTGATTACACGTCCTTTCTCCATATCTTCCACCGCCTTGTTGATGTCCTCGAAAGGATAGAAGGTAATCATGCGGTCAAAGGGAAACCGGCCCTGTTTGTAGAGTTCGATCAGTTTGGGAATAAACAGGTCCGGAATGGCGTCCCCTTCAATAACCCCCCGGATCGTCCGTCCGTTCATGATCAGATCCATATTGAGCGTCACCTCGGTCCCGGGCGCCACAACCCCTACCAGACCGCACACACCCAGCAAGGGGAGCACATCCACGGCCTGCCGGAATACGGCGGGATTTCCCACGCACTCCAGGCTGTAATTGGGGCCGCCGCCGGTCAGGTCCGGAATGGCTTCGACCGGGTTTACCTCTTGTGCGTTAATGATATGAGAAGCGCCCAATTCCTTGGCGATCTTGAGGCGATCCGGACTGATATCCACGGCAATGATAGTGGTACACCCACAAACGACCGCGGCCAGCACGGCGCTCATCCCCACAGGGCCGACCCCGAATATGGCGATGGAGGTTCCGGGACGAGCCTGCAGCGCATTCATGACCGCGCCCGCGCCCGTTTGAACGCCGCACCCCATGGGACCCAGAATCTCCAGGGGAATATCCCGTGGAACCTTCACCACATTTCGTTCCTCGGCCAGGGCGTAATTGGCGAAAGCGGACTGTCCGAAAAAGTTCCCGTGGATAGCCTGAGCCCCTTTTCTCATGGTCGTTGTCCCGTCCGGCCGGGTTCCGCTGAAATTGAGCGCGAGGAAATTCTCGCAATAGGGATCATGGCCGGCCTTGCAGGAAGGACACGATCCGCAGCACATCCAGCTCAACGCCACATGGTCTCCCGGCTTCACCTTGGTTACCCGCGCCCCCACCCGTTCGACGACACCGGCCCCTTCATGTCCCAGAACTGAAGGCAGCGGGATGGGCAAATGCTGATCCCGGGCGGCCAGGTCGGTGTGGCATATCCCGGCTCCGACGATTCGAACCAGGACTTCATCGTCATTGGGATCGCTGAGTTGCAGTGGTTCAATTTGGAATTCTGAAGATTTCTCAAACGTAACAGCGGCTTTGATTTCCATGTTTCCCCCCTGCTGTTGATGGGTTGGTTGTATGCAAGTCATTAAGAAAACGTCAAAAATATGGTAGGGATTACGATGAGGGCGCCGTTATGAACGTTTGATGCGCCACCGATGCTTTTTACCGTGGCGTATCGCGCCCGAATACCGACAAACCGCCAAATCGACGGAAAAGACCGATTCAGTGTAGGTAAGTATCAAGCGCAATGAGGTTTGTCTATTATACGAAAGTATAGTTTTTCAGGCTAAAAACACTGTTTGCGCGGTTTGAGGATTTGGAGGCGCCGCAAGCGCGCCAAGGTGGCGGGCGGCGATGAGTGGGATGACGCTATCCGGTCACTATCCTGTTGATCAGCGTTGTTCTGTTGCTGACCCCAACTTTCTCATAAATGTTTTGAAGATGCTTTTTGATGGTTACTTCGCTGACGAACAACTTCCGCGCAATCTGCGCGTTCTTCAATCCCAGAAAAAGGAGATCGACCACATCGATTTCCCGTCGACTCAAATGAAACTTGTCCATGAGAAACCGCGGATTAATCTTTGCGGGCGGCTGTTCTTCGATGGAAACCATGAGCAGCCGGGAGCCTTCCCAATCCGATTCCTGGTCAATGACTCTTGATATAAGCGAAAAACGGGTGTGATTAGGGCCTTTGACAACACTGTGTCTTGGGACCATCATACCCCCGGTCGGACAGCTCTCCAAACCCGCTTTGATTTTCCGGCAGTCTTGCAATAACTGAGTAGAGATCGGGTCTTCATGCTCAACAGCGGACCCCGGGCGCTTCACTTTGTCAAACGCCTCCTCCGCTTTGGGGTTCCTGTAGATAATTTGAAGGCTTTCGTCCAGCAGGATCATCCCGGTCGACGATTGTTTTTCGATATAATCGAGTATATTCCCCTTCAGCCTTATTTTTCTGCGAAGGTCGTTATGCGCCAAGGCGTGCGCCAGATAGGGAGAAATGGTTTTTGCGGTTCGGACTTCACTTTTGCTGAAGCGGTCGGATTCCCGGGGCCGGGTCAATACAATTCTGCCGTAGAGTTCCTTTTCGGCGACCAGATTGACGATGAGTTTGTGATGTATCTTTTGGGGCTTGAGAAAGTCGTTATAATACTCCGTGGGCCGGAACGAGTCGTAGCTAATGGTTTCTTCCAGGCGGGTTGGCCCTCTACTCGCATCCAAGCCTTGGGTCAGCCGCAAAGGATCATATCGGCAAAAGTAGGTTTTGTAGTAATTACAGTACGCTTTATCCAGATTTTTGAGAATGATAAAGGTGAGCAGCCCGTTTCCGTCCGGTAGAAAAAAAATCGCCCCTTCCGCGGAAATAGTGTGAAACAGGGCGTCCAGGGCTTTCTGCCTGACCAGCCGACAATCCAGAGATTCATTGGCTGCGCTGATGACTTCCAAGACATTGGTCAATATGGGGTAAGGCAGTTTATCCATCATCATGTTTACCTTAACCCGGCGGGCGAACGCCGGACAGACTGTAAAACCGACGACGGCGCACGGCTATATGACCCTTGAAAAGCAATGAACGCCACTGCTTAGCCGTATTGCAAGCGCATACAGTATACGTGAGGAGAGCTGTGAAAAACTAGAAAATTGAGAACGATTTCCTGCTAAGAATCAGACCCTATGTGGTTTTCTTTTGGGTGTCAAGCCGAATTCAAGTTTTCAGCCTGGGTCCTTTTAAGGCCTTTTCAGCTCCGTTCCGCTCCCACCCCGGAGCCTTTGCCCTGAAAGCCCCCTTCCTTGTTGGCGGTCAGGCGCGGACTGTCTGGTCCGGCCGACGGATGAATGCTCGCTCGCCGCCCAGGGCGACGGTTTCAAGAGCCGTCCTCCATCTGTTCAGATGACGGCGCCATCTGCACGGACGCCTTACGCCGAATAGTAAGAGGCGCCGTAAACCGGTTGGATTCGCAACAAACCGCAACCTATACGCAACCCGCCCAAATAGAAAGGGCGTAACCCCTTAAGATCACGCCCTCTTTTCCTTCCTAGTTGCCGAAGGGGAGACTCGAACTCCCACGGGGGCACCCCCACTAGACCCTGAACCTAGCGCGTCTACCAGTTCCGCCACTTCGGCCTTGCATCATTGCGGTATTTCTCTTAAGATATGGAGTTCTTATTGTCAAGCATTATGTAGCGGGTCTTATTGCGATGCCGATCATTTATGGACTGGATACCATAAAAAAGCCGTTTACCAACGCGGTTATCACGCTGGGCAACTTCGATGGGGTCCATCTGGGCCATCAGATCCTTTTTCGGGAAGCGTTGAAAAGGGCGGTGGCCATCAAGGGCGAAGCCGTGGTGGTTACCTTCTTTCCCCACCCCCTGACAGCGCTCAAACCAGAACTGGCCCCTGAGATTATCACTCCCCTGGACAGGAAAACGGAGCTGATCCTCAGCTACGGCCTGGATTATGTGGTGGTCATTCCCTTTGACCGCGAATTCGCGCGCATACGCGCCCGTGAATTCGTGCAAGACATCCTGTTTACCAGGATGGGGCTGCGCGAGCTTGTAGTGGGCTATGACTATTCATTCGGCCACAACCGGGAAGGCAACATCGAGCTGCTCAGGGAAATGGGCGCCAAACTCGGTTTTAAGGTTCATATGCTTGACGCCATCCATCGGGGGGAAACGCTGGTCAGCAGCACCACGGTGCGGAAATTGCTGCGCGAAGGCGACGTCGCCCATGTGCGGGAGTTGTTGGCCAGGCCTTACCAGCTGCGGGGAAAGGTCATTGAGGGCCGCCGGGTGGGCGGCAAACTGCTCGGCTTTCCCACCGCCAACCTGGATACTTCGGAAGTGGGCATGATCCCGGCCAAGGGAGTGTACGCCGTGGAGGTAATGCTTGGTGAAGAGGCGCTCCAGGGCGTGTGCAACATCGGAGTCAACCCCACCTTCGGCGACAACAGACTGTCCGTGGAAGCGCACATTTTCGATTTCGACCGCGATATCTACGGACAGAAAATACGCCTCAATTTTATCGAGCGCCTGCGGGACGAAAAGAAATTTTCCGGCCTGGAGGAGCTGGCTCAGCAAATCAAAAGGGACGCTCAAAAAGCCCGCGTTATCCTCAATTCCATCTGATAATTTCGTCCAGGAGCGGTTCCTGGCGTGGCGGTTCAGCGGTCCAATCCCTGCCATGGGCGGTGTCGAAAATCATGTGTTCGATTTCCGCCAGCAAGGGGGGCAGCGTGCTCTTGTCCAGCGCGGACACGGCCAGCGCGTTGTACCTCCGGCGCAGGGCCGCAAGGAGCGGCGCGGACGTTTTGTCGCTCTTGTTGAGCAGAATGATGTTTTCCTTACGCTCCAGATCCAACTGGGATAAAATCCGGTCCACAGCCTCGATATGACGTTCCGCGTCCGGGTTGCTGGCGTCCACTAGGTGTATGAGCAGGTCGGTGTCGTTCAACTCTTCCAGCGTGGCCATGAACGCGTCCATGAGGTCGTGCGGAAGGTCGCGGATAAATCCCACCGTGTCCGTCAGGATCACTTCATGTCCGGGGGTTAGAAACAGCCTGCGGCTGGTGGGGTCCAGCGTCGCAAAGAGCTGGTCACGCACCGTGACATGGCTGTTGGTCAGGGTGTTCAAAAGCGTGGATTTCCCCGCGTTGGTGTATCCGACCAGCGAGACGACCGGCATGCCCTGGCTCTGACGTTTCTTGCGCTGCCGGTCGCGGTGTCCGCGAATCTGGGTGAGGTCCCGTTGCAGGCGGCCGATTCGTTCACGCGCCCTGCGGCGGTCGATTTCGAGTTTTGTTTCTCCGGGCCCCCTCGTGCCGATTCCGCCCGCCAGCCGTGAAAGGGCGGTTGTCTTGCCCACCAGCCGGGGGAGGAGATACTTTAGCTGGGCCAGTTCAACCTGAATCTTGCCTTCGCGGGTCCGCGCGCGTTGAGCGAAAATGTCCAGAATGAGCTGCGTCCGGTCAATGACCTTCAGGTCGGTCGCGCTCGTGAGTTCCTTTACCTGCGAGGGGCTGAGTTCCTGGTCGAAGATCCACAACCGCGCCCCATGTTGAAGGGAGAAGATGGACAGCTCGCCCAGTTTGCCTTTCCCCAGCAGGAACTTGGGATTCTTTTTGCCTTTGCGCTGTATGGACCGGCCCACGGGCCGGAGACCGGCCGACGTGGCCAGCTCCGAAAGCTCGTCAAGCCTAGCTTCGGTTTCGCGCGCGGAGCGGTCCGACACACTGATCAGCACGGCGCGTTCCCTGCTCCGGTCCACATCGGCGAGCGCCTGCTTGCTGGAAAGCTCTTCCTCCAACGCGGAGATCATATCCAGGAAATCCCACTGCGCCGCCGCTTCGCCCAGAGGCAAGGGCTTCAGGAAATCGTGCGATTCGTTATCCACGGGGCTGGGAAGTACGTGGGCCGCGTGAAGACGCCCCGGAGCGCCGTCGGATCCCACGTTGAGGACCGCCATCAGGTCCAGGCGCAGCAGCGCCAGGTCCAGCAGGTCGTCCTGAGTCAGCGGTTCGTCGGACAAGTGGGTGTGAATACAGCGAAGCCCGTTCAACCTGGTGAGGCTGGATCGATATCTGTCCAGGGGCGGAATAACGATGGAGTTTGCATCGCCGATGATGATATATTCGATCTGGCCCTTGCGATTGATAAGCAATCCTATCTGGCGGTTGATTTTGGCCGAAACTTCTGCCACAGTCGACCCAAGCTGGTACGATATGATTTTTCGAGGATTCTCTCTACGATGGTAGAGGCGGGAAAGACTCTTTATGATTTCGCTTCGTACGCCGAGCGTATTACCGTAAATTTTGCTGATAAAGTCTCCTTTGCGTGATAAAAAACGGTCAAAACTACCTTCTTAATTATAAAACCTAAGCGGGTGGAATGCAAGACGCGGACGGGACGCGGATTTTATTACTGGACGTATCAGCCGGGAGCGTATGGTACATAAATCATGAATATCGGCATACTCACCACCAGAGACGCGTCCTACCATGGAAACGGCCGGCTCCTGGCCGCCGCCGAAGCGGAAGGCCACACGGGCTTTCTGGTCCATCCGGCCCTGTGCCGGCCCTGCATTATGGGCGGCAGGCCCATGGTTTCCTACAACGGCGGAAAGAACCTGGATCTCGATGTCCTGCTGCCCAGGATCGGCTCGACCATCGACGATTTCGAGTTGAGCGTGGCGCGCCAGTGGGAGCTGTCCGGCGTCTGTCTGCTCAATGAGACCGCGGGGGTGAACATCGCGCGGGACAAATACAGCACGCTGCAAAATCTGGCGGCCGCGAAGATAGCGGTCCCCGACACCGCGCTGATAACCCGGAGTTCGGATGTGCCCCGCGCGGTCAGGTCGCTCGGCGGGTTTCCGCTGGTGGTGAAACGGCGGAAAGGGCGTAAGGGGCGGGGAGTGGCCCTGGTGGAAGACGAACGCGGACTGGACGGGTTTCTGGACACCCTGGAGAGCCCGGATGAGGCGGCCCTGCTGCAGAAATTTATCCAATCGCCGGGCCTGCGCGATTTGCGCGTCCTGGTGATTCACGGGAAAGCCGTCGCTGCTATGGGGCGGAAACCGGCGCAAGGAGATTTCCGGTCCAATATAGGCCAGTCGGGGCAGGGTTATGAGACGCCGCTTACGGAGGCGGAAGAGCGCCTTGCGGAGCGGGCCGCCGGGGCCGTCGGGCTGGACATCGCGGGCGTGGACCTGCTTTCAACGGAGGGCAAGCTGTTTATCCTGGAAGTCAATTACACTCCGGGCGTGGGCGGTTTGGAAAAAGTGACCGGAATGGATATCGCGCGGCTTATCGTGCGTGCGGCGGCCGTGAAGGCGGAGCGGGGGAACGCGGCGTGAGGATCGGCGTCTGGATGGATTCGCCACTCCACATGAAGGCGGAGACGGAAACCACCGCGTTCCTTATGTGGAGCGCGTCCGCGCGAGGACATTATCTCTATGTGTTCGATTCTCACGATTTCGACGGCCGGGGGCCGCGCGTCCGCGCCTTTCCCGTAAAGCCCATGAAGACCGATTCGATCCCGCCATACTGGGAATATGTGAAGTCATGCCTGGCTCTTGCCCCAATAGCCGTGGATCTTACGGAACTGGATGTGGTCTGGTACCGGAAAAACCCTCCCCTGGACCGCGAGCGGGTGGAGACGCTGACTGAACGCCATCGGTTGCCGTTCACCTTCAACAATTTTGAGGGGCTGCTTCGGGCGGCGGACAAGCGGTCCATTCTCGACTTTCCCGAACTGACGCCCAAATCGAGAATAATAGCCGATGGCGCCGAACTGCGCGCGCGCATGCCGGAGTTCTCCGGCAAGGTGGTGGTGAAACCCCTGGACGGTTTCGGCGGATGGGGAATCGAACTTCACGAGGCGGAAGCGTTGGCCAAAGTCCGGACGAACGGTCCGTTCCCGTTTCTGGTCCAGGAGTATCTGCCGGAAGTGGAGAGGGAGGGCGATGTCCGCATTCTGACGCTGCGGGGGGAGATAATCGGGGCCATGCGCCGGCTGCCGCAGGCCGGTGAATTCCGCGCCAATGTGGCCCAGGGGGGCGTGGTCCTGAAACACGAACCGACGCCGCGGGAACGGGACGCGTGCCGGATGCTGGCCGAACCCTTTCGGAAAAGAGGCCTGCATTTTGCAGGTTTGGATTTTGTACAGGGCAAACTGATCGAAATTAACTGTGTGAGCCCCGGCGGGATACCTCGAATCAACCGTCTGAACGGAAGCGCGCTGCAAGAGCGGGTACTTGACTTCATAGAGGCGGAAATTTAATATCATTGGACCGACGCATGTTTCGAACAATACGCAAACCCAGGTGTTTGTACGGGTCAAAACGCTCTCTCCCGTGAGTCTTTTGTCCTCTAGCGGAAATCCTTGGAGGTAACAGTGGAGCTTCGGCGCTATCTTTTTTCGCGAGCGCAGCAGGTCGTCATAACTTTTTTCATCATCATGACGCTTCTGTTCATACTGTTCCGCGTGGCTCCCGGTGACCCCACGGCCTCCATGATAGACGCGGAAATGACCGCCGAGGATGTGCATCGGCTCTACCAGCAGTTCGGCCTCGATAAATCGCTGCTAACGCAATATTTGCTGTATTTAAAGAACTTCTTCATGGGAAATTTCGGATTGTCGTATCACTACGGCGAACCGGTTCTGAATATCATCCTTGATCGTCTGCCCAACACCATTCTGCTTTTCACCACCGCCAGCATTCTTTACGCGCTGGCCGGCATCTCCTGGGGCAAGATCATCGCATGGAAAAAAGGCAGCTTTACCGATGTCGGCGTGACCTTTGTGGGACTTCTTACCTACACGCTGTTTCTCCCCTGGTTCGCGCTGCTCATGATCTGGCTGTTTTCCTACAAGCTGGGTTTATTTCCCCTCAACGGCATGATTTCCCCCGAGATCTGGTATGACCCGGACGCGGGGGTTATAGCCAAAGTGGGCGATGTGATCTGGCATCTCATACTCCCGCTGTTCGTTATTTTCGCCACGCATTTCGGCGGATTTCTGCTGATCATGCGTTCAAGCATGCTGGAGACCTTACGTGAAGATTACATCCTTACCGCCCGGGCCAAAGGGCTGGTGGATAAAGTCATAAGAAACAAACACGCCGCGCCCAACGCGGCTTTGCCGGTGGTCACCAGTCTGGGGCTGAGCCTGGCCTTTTCCATCAACGGCGGGGCCATTACGGAAACCGTATTTTCGTGGCCGGGTCTGGGGCGGGAACTCGTTTTCGCGGTAAGCAACAACGATTATCCGCTGGCGCAGATTTGTTTCATGCTGATCGCCGCCATTGTGTTGCTGGCGAATCTGGTGGTCGATATTCTCTACGCGTACCTGGATCCGAGAATCCGGTTTTAGCGGTATACGCAGGTTACGGAACATGGCGGATCATAAGCCCATATTCGATGAACACGTTAAGAAACTGCCTACCCGGAAAGCCTTTATCCTGGCGCACCTGGCGCATTCCCGCCGGCAGCTTCGTGAAGGATGGATCCTGTTCCGGAGAAATCCCCTGGGACTGATCGGAGTGGTTCTGCTGGGCATGTTCGCCATGATGGCCCTGGTCAGTTTCATTCCTCCCCATATCGACCCCATGTATCAGCCCATGACCGGCGTCGACCCCGATATCATCGGCTCGCACGGACCCACGCTCAAACATTGGCTGGGGACCGATTTCATAGGCCGGGACATCCTCAGCCAATTGCTGGCCGGGGCGCGCGTCGCCTTTGCGGTGGGCATATCCGCGGCGGTGATGAGCGTGGCGCTGGGCACGCTGATCGGGCTGATCGCGGGCTACTTCGGCGGCTCCGTGGACACCATTCTGATGCGTACGGCGGACATCGTCATGGTTCTGCCGGGCCTGCTGGTTATTTTGATTATCTCGGCCGCGCTGGGACAGCTCACCATCTGGAACACCGTCATTATCATCGCCTGTCTGAGGTGGGCGCACGTCTCGCGCGTTATCCGTTCGCAGACCCTTTCCCTGCGCGAACGTTCGTATGTGGAGGCGGCCAAGGTGGCCGGGGCGGGGCCCATGCGGATTATGTTCCGGCACATAGCGCCCAATGTCCTGCCGTTTTCTTTTCTCTACATGACGTTTGGCGTGACGTCGGCGATCCTGGTGGAGGCCGCGCTGGCGTTTCTGGGCTTCGGCGATCCATCCACGGTGAGCTGGGGCATGATGCTGCAATGGGTTTGGAAAACCGGACACATGTTCCGCGCCCCCTACTGGCTGATTCCACCCGGGGTTTGCATTTCCCTGATTACCCTTTCTTTCTACCTCATCGGACGTTCCATGGAAGAAGTGGTCAATCCGCGGTTGAGGGGGGACGCGTGAAAGAGACGCTCCTCTCCGTTCGCAATCTCTCCGTCAGCTACAAAACCCTCAAGGGCGAAGTCAGGGCCTTGTCCGGCGTGTGGTTCAACCTGGAAAAAGGCGAAGCGCTGGGGCTGGTGGGCGAGTCCGGTTGCGGCAAGACCACCCTGGCCATGGCGCTCATGGGGCTGTTGCCCAAAAACGCCCGCATCAGCGAGGGCGAGATGCTGTTCAAGGGCGCAAAGCTGGAGGCCGGCGAGAAACGGCCCAAAAGTCTGCGCTGGAAGGCCATATCGATGATATTCCAGGGCGCCATGAACACGCTGAACCCGGTTCAGAAGGTGGGGGCCCAGATCAAGGAAGCGCTTCTGACCCATCTGAAAATGGACGATGAAAAGGCCGACGCGCGGGTGGAGGAACTCTACGATCTGGTGGACCTCGACCCCGCCCGGATCAATGATTTTCCGCATCAGTACAGCGGCGGGATGAAGCAGCGGGCCGTCATCGCCATGGCGCTGGCCTGTTATCCGGATCTGGTGATCGCCGATGAGCCTACGACCGCGCTCGATGTCATGGTGCAGCACCAGATTCTGACCGAAATCACCAAGCTGAAAAAACAGCTCGACATGTCACTGCTCTATATTTCGCACGATATTTCCATTATCGCGGAAACATGCGATCACGTGGGAGTGATGTACGCGGGCAGTTTAATGGAATTGGCGGACACGTACGCGTTGTTTGACGAACCGATGCACCCCTACACCAGGGGTTTGCTTTCATCCTACCCGTCGCTGGTGGGTGAACTGCGCAGACTCAATCCCATTCCCGGTGAGCCGCCCAGTCTGCTGGCTCTGCCGGATGGCTGCCGCTTCTACGCCCGGTGTCCTTTGCGCGAACCGCGTTGCCTGCAAAGCCCGCCGGAGTGGACCGAAGCCAAGCCGGGCCATTTTGTGCGCTGCTTTCTGTTTCAAGTTTGAGATTATGGCTGAAGCTGACAAAACACAACCGATTTTCAGGCTGGAAAACGTTACCAAGATCTTTCGGCTGAAACAGCGTTTGTTCAAACGCCAGGTCAGCGAAGTGGTGGCGCTGGATTCCGTCAATCTTTCCATTTTCCCGCGAGAGATATTCGGTCTGGTGGGGGAATCGGGCAGTGGAAAAACCACCTGCGGCAGGCTGATGGTCAAGCTGGAAGAAGCCACCAGTGGCAAGATTTTTCTCAACGGCAGGGAATTCACGGGTATCAAGGGAAACGAGCTGAAGGAGTTCCGCAACGACGTTCAGATGATCTTTCAGGACCCGTACCAATCGCTCAACCCGCGCATGAATATATTCGATACGGTGGCGGAGCCGCTGGTGGTGCAAGGCATAGGCGACATGGTCGAGCGCGAGCAGCGGGTCAAGTACGTCATGGAGCTGATAGGGCTCCGGCCCGCCGAGGATTTCTTTTTCCGCTACCCCCACGAACTGAGCGGCGGCCAGCGTCAGCGAGTGGCCATTTCCCGCGCCATGACGGTGCGGCCGGAATTCATTGTGGCGGACGAACCCACCTCCATGCTGGACGCTTCCATACGGGCCCATATTCTCAATCTGATTCTGGAAATCCGCGATGAATTCGATCTGAGCTTTATGATCATCACCCACGACTTGGCCATGGCCCGGTACGTGTGCGACCGGGTGGCGGTGATTTTCAAGGGGAAAATCGTGGAAATGGGACCCACGGAAAGCGTGATCAGAAGGCCGCGCCATCCGTACACCAAGGCGCTCATCGCCGCCGTGCCCGTGCCCGACCCGAGGCAAAAACGGTTGCCGCCCACCGTGTGCGATTTCCTGTCTAATTTCAATAAACATCAAACCGGATGTGTTTATCGGCCGAAATGCGTGTCCTGTCAGAACAGGTGCCTGGAGGGCGACGAGCCCGCCATGTTCGATGTGGACAAGGATCATTGCGTAGCGTGCCACCTCTATGAAGAAGGGGTTCTGTAACTATCGTACGGCCACACTCTTGTTCCTCTTTATTTTTTTGCGCCCCGGTTGTATCCTTGCGTCAATCCCGCCCCAATAAACCATTGAATTTTTACTAGAGCGGCGGCCGCGCGCCCACGGCTGGAAGCGGCGCGGCGCGTTATGGCGGGAACCGCCAGGGGTTTGTCAGTGCCTTATATTAAGACGCCGCGTGACGCGCGGAATATATTCCAGAAGATCGGCGCCCGTTTTTTCGGCGTCGGCGTCAACGCTTACATGCGGATCGCCCCCGTGTTTTTTATACCCGGCTACCGCTTGATTTCGTTCAGGAACGTGAGGGAGCTGGAGTTCATCGAACGGCTGGCGCCGGTTTATAATATTGAACGGGACCTGGGCGTCGGCGCGCTGGGATCGGATGGCCCGGTCAACACCGTGTCCATTCTCAGTCATCCCCCTGTTCAAAACCACGTGGCGTCGGCCGGGCCGGAGGTGGCGCTCATACTGTACAAGTCCTATCCGCAGCTCGAAGAAATGGCCAAAAAACACGGCTGGCGGCTTATGGCGAACCCCAGCGAACTGCGGGAGCGGCTCGAAAACAAGCTGGCCTTCAGGAAGACCCTGAAGTTGTTAAAGCTGCCCGTGATTCCGGGGGAGAATGTTCCGGTCTCCGCCCTCGACGGAACCCGTTTCGACGCCCTGCGCCGTTTGTACGGGGAGACTCTGATATTCCAGATTCCCGAAATCACCAACGGCGGGGGGCGCGGTACCTTTCGGCTGGATAGCCGGGAAGCTTTTCAGGCCTTCCAGGATTTTATGAACGGGCGCGCCCATTATGGGGAAACGGCGCCCAGCGTCAACGCGCTTGCCTATATCCCCGGCGTCCCGTGCAGCGTGTCGGGCTGCGTCACCCGTCACGGAACGCTGCTCACGCCGCTGCAGGCCCAAATAACCAACGCCCGCGAAGTCATCGATCTGAAAACGCGGTGGGGGGCTTTTTGCGGCCATAGCTGGGGGGCGCCGAACTTCAGCCCGCATATCAGAAAATCGGCCGGAGACATGGCGCTGCGGTTGGCCGGTTATCTGCGGGAAACCGGTTTCAAAGGCGTGTTCGGCGTGGATTTTATCGCGCGCGAGGATGACGGCGCGGTCTATCCCGTGGAACTGAACGCGCGTTACACAGGCGCCTTGCCCATGCTTTCTCTGTTGCACATACAAAAGGGGATCGCGCCGCTGGATGTGTTTCATGTCCTGGAATTCCTGAACGCGGACTACGACGCGGATATTCGACGACTCAACCATGAGTACGGCCAGGGGGTTGAAGGCGGCCATATCATTTTGTTTAATAAGCGAGGCAGAAACGTTACGGTTGACGGCGAGCTGAAGGCGGGAACGCATCGGTTCGACGCGGGGCGGGGCGAGCTGGAGTATCGGAAGCCGGGTCTGTTCTATCAGGACATGGAGAACGGCGCCGATGTGGTTATCACCGACGGAGCGCCGTTCAGGGGCGCGTTTATCGCGTCCGGCGACGAGTTTTCACGCGTCCTCAGAATACTGTTTCCCAAGCCCATTACTGATCAGGGGGCGCGCCTGACGCCGGAAACCGTGAGGATTATCGAGCGGGCCTACAAGCTCCTGGACCTGCGCCCCGCCGACGAAACGGCGGACGAAAAACCGGGCGAGGAACCCGTATAGACAAAGGTCAATAGCATGGCCGGAGACATAGTCATATTTACCGGCGCGCAGCGGTTTTGCGGGGAGGCGCGCAAGCAAGGGTACACGGTGGCGGCGCTGCAGGACAAAAATGAAGATCTGAGCGGCCGCGAGGACATCGATTTTGCGATTTCGTACCACCGTGACGACATGGCCGGACTGGAAGAAGCCGCTCGAAACGCTCCATGGAGAGAGCGTGTGGCCGCGGTGTTCAACCGTCGGGAATTGCGGACGAGAGAGGCGGGCGTTCTGAACCGGGCCTTCGGATTGAGCGGCGTGACTCCGGAGCAGGCCGATATCGTGACCGACAAGTTTCTGCTCCACGAAGTTTTGAGCGCGTCCCGCCCGGATCTGGTCCCCCGATTCGAGCTGCTTTCCCCCGGAATGAAGCCAGGCCTTGCGCCGCCGGTGGCGCTCAAGCCCCGAAATATGTTCAAAAGCCAGCTTATCCGTTTGTGCGAGAGCGAACGGGAAGTGATCGAGGCGGTGGCGCATTTTGAATCGGAGGCGGAAGCCGTGGCGCGGCGGCATGGAGTGAGGCTGCGGGACGGTGTTTTGGCGGAGGAGTATGTCCGGGGAAAAGAATGCGCCCTGGATTCGTTCGTGGACCGGGAAGGCCGTGTGATTCACGGTCTCTTCACGGAACTCATCGGCGCGCGGGCGAGAGGAATCGACGATTTTCATGTGTACGCGCGGTTGAGCCCCGGCGGGTTTATGGAAGAGGAAGAACGCGCGGTCCGCGCCGCCGCCGAACAGGCCATAGCCGCGCTGGGATTGAGAAACTCCGCGGCTCATATCGATTTTATCCTGTCGGAGCGCGGCCCTAAAATTCTGGAAATCGGCGCCCGTATCGGCGGGTATCGTTCGGAAATGGCGGAACGGAGCTTCGGGTACAGCCTCGACCAGGCCTTGCTGGATACCATGGTGGGAAAAGAAGCGGATGTGAAGCCGCGTTTTCAATTTCACACGGCGGTGCTGGAGTTTTTTCCCGAACGGCAGGGCGTCTTGAGCGATATCGCAGGCCTGGACCGGGTCAGGAAGCTGGATTCGTTTTGCCGCTTGCGCCTCAGGTTTCAGATAGGAGACCAGGTGGGGCTGGCCCGGCATGGGTTCCGCTGCGTCGTGTTCGTGGTTCTGACTAATCGGGACCGGCAGGGGCTGCAATCCGACATAAGCCGCTGCGAGGAAGTTATACGGGTGGAAGTGGAGTAACAAACGCCCGGAGGCGGGCGCAATAAAAGATAGAGGCGATTTTGACAGAATCCATGTTTGACAGCCGTCCGGTAATTATTCTGGCCATGAACCAAGAACTGACCACTGACGCGCATCTGCGCCGCAAATTCAAAACGGCCACAGACCGGGCGCGGCGCCAGCGCGGCCGCTACGAATCTCTTGATCTGGTGGAAACGGAGCGGGCCGTGGAAGAAAACCTGCTCCGGACGCAGCTTCGGATGGATGGAGAATATCTGGGTCTGCTGGATTTGATCAACAGAGCCCGGAACGGACGGCGCGCCGTCCAGGTTTCCCCCGACAATGTAAAATCCCATCTTTCGCTGGCCAACACGGTCACGCTTAACGGGATCTTTCTGTACAATTATCTATTCGAGCGCGGTTTCAATCCGGTTGTTGTCCAAAATTGGGCGGCGGAGCGCAAAACCTTCGAAGAGCTGCTGGAGCGTAACCCGCTGGCGGTAATCGTGTCGTCGACCTACCTGTCAATGGAAACCATCAAACAGGTCGGTCTGTGGGTCAAGGAGCGGGCGCCCCGCGTCCCGGTGATCGCGGGAGGTCCGTTGGTCAACAAGATCATGCGGGATGGCGAGGAAATAGCCGACACCACCCAGCGGTGGCTTTCCGGCTTCAGCGACGCCGTGGACATCTTTATCATCGAGTCCCAGGGTGAGAAAACTCTGGTCAAGACGCTGTCCAGGATAAGCCGTGGGGAGCCGGTGGACCGCGTGGAAAACCTGGCCCTTTCCAACGGCGGCGGTTGGGCGTTTACCGAGCGGGTGGAAGAGCCGGTCGACATGGACGAAGGGGCCGTCGCCTGGGACCGGGTTCCGCCGGAATATTTGCGGTCCACCGCGCCGGTGAATACGTCGCGGGGATGCGTGTTCCGCTGCCGTTTCTGCACTTACCGGAAACTGGTAAAGGGCATTCATTACAAGTCGCTGGAATGTCTGCGAAAAGAGCTGGAAAGCCTGACGCGCGTCGGCGCGGTGAAACACGTCCGCTTTACGGACGACAATTTTACCGCCAACCGCGCCCGGCTGCTCGAGGTATGCGACATGTTGATCGACATGAAAGCGCCGTTCACCTGGACCTCCTTTGCCCGGTCGGATTCCATCACGCCCGAAACCGCGCGCGTCATGAAACAGGCGGGCTGTGTTTTTCTGGAAATGGGGCTGGAGTCGGGCAGCCAGCGGATATTGGACAATATGGACAAGCGGCAGAGCGTGGACGATATCAAGCGCGGCGTGGAAATACTGAACAAAGAGGGTATCGCCGCCAGCGGCGCGTTCATTGTCGGGTATCCGGGAGAAACGGAAGAAACCATTCAGGACACGGTCAGCCTGATCAATGACACGGGCTTGCCCTACTATCGGCTCAATTTTTTCGCTTTTTCCAAGGGAATGCTTCTGTATGATGAAAAGGAGAAGTACGGCCTGTCCGGACTCGGTTACGCCTGGAAACACAACACCCTTGACGCGGTCCAGGCTTCAGAGCATTTCCAACGGATGCTGCAAAGCATAACCCACGGCGTGACGGACGGTCTTTCCAGCACCTGGGAAACCTTTAAACTGCTGTCAGGCGAAGGGCTGTCGCCGTCCGCGATCTTTGAGCTGTTCCAGCTCTCCAACAAGCTCAACCGGCGGAGGATGTCGGAAAACGACAATAGCCCGCAGTGGCGCCGCCCCCCTGAGGAGTGGTGGCGCGATTTTGAAGCCGTACTCGGCCGGTCGAAGCTGCTCTAAGCCCATCTTGTCCGGCGCCGCTGTTCTGTTTTGGTTTCAATGGTTTCATGTGTTCCCGCCTTTTTTAGCCGGATATGCCTGAAAAAGGCCAACCGCGCGCTAAAGTCTCCCAAACGCTCTGCCGATAGTAACGTTATTCGGTTATAATGGGGACGACGGCGCGCCAATGAAGCCCTCGCCATCGTTGAGGGCCGCGCGTCTCAGCGTCCGAAAAGCCCTCCATAGTCAACCCCGCCCAAAAACGGCTTCCCAAGTCTTCAGAGGGATAAGCGTATTATGAAGAAGTTTGTACTCTTTATGATGATTAGTGTGGCCCTGCTGGGCTGCGCCAACTCCCATGATGGAACGGCGCTGCCTGACGAGACGCTCTTGAGGGGAATCGTTCAGGCTAAAATGGATGAATATGGGGTTCCGGGGATACAGGTCTGTGTCAAGGACAGTTCCGGCGACGAAACCATAAAATTCTCGCTCGGATACTCCAATATGGAAAACGCCACTCCGCTTTCCAACAGCACACGGATAAAGGTGGGCAGCAATACCAAGAGTTTTACGGCCATAGGGATTCTCATCCTGGCGCAGAACGGCCTGATTGACCTGGACGATGAAATCGGCGCCTACCTGGATATCCAGGGCGAGCGGTATAAGCGCGTCACCATAAGACAACTGATGAACATGCATAGCGGTCTGCGGGGGTACATAAATGACGACGGTGACGATTATATCGTGGACAAGGCCATAGCCGATCCATCCTATATTTTTCCGCCCGAGGAACTGATTCGATACGCTTTTGAAGTTACCGAAGCGCAGGGGATGACGGGTGAAAACGAGTATCATTACACCAACACTAATTATGTCCTCCTGGGAATGATAATCGAACAGGTCAGCGGCGTAAGCTACTCCGATTTTGTGCGCCGGGAGATCACCGAACCGCTCGGGCTGCGCTCAACCTATATCCCGGTGGACAACAAGTACGGGGACAATGTCAGCAGCGGCTACAATTTCGACAGGACGGAAAACACGACAACGGATTATTCCTCCCTTGATATGTCCTATGTTTGGAGCGCGGGCGCCGTTATTTCAACCGCCTCGGATCTGTGCGACTGGATGCTGTTACTGGGAACGGACAAAGTGGTTTCGGGGGATATGGCTATCTACGTGCGCTCCGGGTTGACGGTCGGCGAAGGGATACAATACACCTCGGGCTTGATCAACGAACCGGAAAAATTGTGGCATAATGGCACGGTGCTCGGCTATCATGGAGAAATGTGTTATTTGAAAAGCAGCGGCGTGGCGATCGCCGTGCTTTCGAACTGCACCATCGCCGGCGTTGACGGCGACCCTGTTAAAGAAATCATGGATGAAATAATCACTTTGATCAATGAATAGACCGGTTGATAAGCTCACCTTGAACCTGACTTTTCTGAAGCGGTTTGAACATAATGACCGGGAGCTTTTTCAGGCGCTCGCGGAGGTTCGCAGGCAATTGGACGAGTCTCCCTATTTCGGGCTGGAGACGTCCGATGGAGCGCCGCCGCTGTCTTACCCCTTCGCCTCACCCCTGTTTGTGGAGACCGCGGCGCAGGAAGACATGAGCCGGGTCGTCAGGACCATCAGGGCGGCTTTGCAGGATGTGGGAAAACGGCTGCGGCGGGGAGAAGATCCGCTGCCCGGCCACGCTGTGTACACTCCGACCATTACCTCCGAGCGATTCGCCTTTGACCACGGCTACCAAGAACTGGCCCCCATAGTCAGGCTCGATTTGGCCCCCACCGAGCAAGGCCCCATGACCCTTGAAATCAATACCGGCTGTCCGGGAGGGGAAGCGGACGGTGGAATACTGGCGCAGGCTTTTTTTTCCGAACCCCGCATGGCGGCGGGCATAAAACTAACCGGCGACACGGCGTTCATGGATCCCCGGCAAGAATCGCTGGAGAGAATCCTCGCCGTCTACGAAGAATTTCGCGCCGGGGCGGGTTCGAGCATGCCCGCGCGTCCGGTCATCGGAATCGTGACCAGTGAAGCGCAACGGGAAGTGTTGCGGCCGGAAGCGATGGGGACGTCCGATTATTACCGCGCCCAGGGCTATGAGGCCCACGCGGGAGATCTGAAGGATTTGCGGGCGCGCGGTGACCGCCTGCGCCTGGGCGCCGGGGAAATACACCTGCTGTACCGGAAATTCTCCACGATCAGTTTTTTCAAACGGCTGCGCGACCCCGAAGGGTATCCTTATTTGGAGGATGTGTATCGGGCGTACCGGGACCATCGCTTTTGCATGGTCAATCCGCTGAGTTCGACGCTGTTGCAGGACAAGGGGCTTTTGTATGTATTGCGGCGCGATTATCCGGAAACCCGGAGCGTGATACCGGAAACATACCTGCTCGATGAGGATCTCCCCCGGCGGGACGGGGATTTGTGGGAACGGGTACGATCGGGAGATGAATTCATCCTGAAACGGCGGATTTCCTACGCCGGCAAGTGGGTCGTCATGGACCCCGATGAAGCGCGGCTACGGATACCGGAAATGCTGTCCAGGGAACCGGGAAAATGGATTGTGCAAAAGAGGATAGAGCCCGCGCGCGATTTCTTTGCGGTCTCCCGTGACGGAACAATAAAAACCGGGATGTACGCTTATAATGTGGCCGGGTTCGGATCGTCCTTCTTCGTGCGCGTGTCCCTGGGCGGTCCGTTCGATCCTATCAACGCCGGGACCGGGGGCGCGGAGACGCTCCTGCTGGCCGTCCATGGGAGGTAACGCGTCCGGTCCGTGAATCCGTACAGGCGTCGCGCTTACTCCGATGAAACCTCTCGCATGACGTCATACAGTATGGATAGTCCCCGCCGCAACTCCTCATCGGATATAACCAGCGGCGGCAGGAGGCGGATGACGTTGCTGAAGGGGCCCGCGAACAAGGTCAGCAGCCCGCGCTCATGGCAGGCCTTGATAATTTTGGTGGTCAGTTTACCGGCGGGCTTTTTGGAGACACGGTCTTCGACCAGTTCGAGCGCCGCCCAGGCGCCCAATCCCCGCACGTCGCCGATAAAGGAAAATTCATTCATCCAAGCCTGTAACGCGTCCATCAGGATGGGCGCGATGGCGCGGGCGCGTTCCAGCAGTTTTTGCTCTTCGATCATATCCAGTGTAGCCAGCGCCGCGGCGCAGGATAAGGGGTTTCCGCAGAAGGTTCCTCCAATGCCGCCGGGCGGTGGGGAATCCAATACCTGCGCGGAGCCGCTCACCGCGCCGATGGGTAGCCCGGAGGCCAGCGCTTTGGCGGTCAGGATCATGTCCGGCTGTATTCCGAAGCTCTCGCAGGCGGTCCAATATCCCGTGCGCCCTATGCCGCTCTGGATTTCATCCATGATCAGGATGACGCCGTGGTCCTCGCAATAGGCGTTCATCTTCTTGAGGTATCCGGAGGGAGGAATGACCACGCCGCCTTCACCCAATACCGGTTCCATGACCACGGCGGCCACATTGCCCAGAGGCACGGTATGCACAAACAGGTCCAGGAACATCTGGAAACATTCCAGATCGCAGGAAGCTTGCTCCTTGCCGGCGGGGCAGCGGTAGCAATAGGGGTAGGGCGCCCGAGTCACGCCCGCCGCGCCGGGGCCGAAACCGACCCGGTAGGACCGGATCCGGCCGGTCATGGTGGTGGCCAGAACCGTTCTGCCATGGTAGGCGTAATGAAAGGTAATGAGTTCGTGGCGGCCGGTAAAATGGCGCGCCAGTTTCACCGCGTGCTCCACCGCTTCCGCGCCGCTGTTCACGAAGAATGTTTTGACCGGCCCCTTGGCGGGAATAATCTCGTTGAGCCGTTCCGCCAAACGCACGTATGGCTCGTAGATCATCAGATTAAAACAGGAATGCAAATACTGTTCGGCCTGCGCCTTTATGGCCTCAACGACCGGCTGGGGAGAATGCCCGGTGTTGAGCACGCCGACGCCGGAGGCAAAATCGATGTATTCCTTGCCGTCTACATCTTGCAAGGTGGCGCCAAATCCTTTAGAAATGGCGTACGACGATATGTGGAATAGTCCGCGGGGTATATTTTTCTTTCGTCTGTCGACAAGGTTGGGGTGATTTGACATGGAGAATACCGACGCCCCCTTCTAGGCCTGTTTTTTTAGGATTTTAAGGAATTTCCCGCCGGGAGACGCACGGCGCCAAAGGAGCGTGAAGCGTCCCCCCTTTTTAGCGTGTCGCACCTTATCATATCTTTCAAAATAGTGTAAACGAATCGGTACAAATAAGGGGCAAGAGTATACGGAATACCTAACGGCGAAAAGGAATAGAGCGTGTGAAAAAGCCGGAACAGAAGAAAACAGTGAGGCCGAAACTCAGGCTGCAGGGACTATATGGTCGTAATTTGCTGGCGATGGCCACGGGCTATTTTACGGTGATGTTTCTCAACCTTTTCACCCCCATGGCGTTTTTTAAAATCCGGCGGGCTTTATTTTTCACGCACGCCGAATGGGTCAAATTCGGGATGGGCATTTTGTTCATCGCCCTTTTGGCCTTGTTTCTCCAGTACCTTCTACAGAAACCCGTATCCAGACTGGTGAGCGGCTACAATAAAGGCGAGGTCTTGGACGAGCCGTTGGTGTTCAAGGGGAAAAGACGGCTTCTGAATCTCCCGGTTCTCATGGCTGTGATCAATCTTTTTTTGTGGATAACCGTTCCCGTCTTTTTCCTTGCGATCGTGTCCAAGATGTTCGGTGTGCATCATCACGCGGTAATTTTTCTTTATTTCAGGACCGTCATGGTGGGGCTTATCAATACGGCGCTCTCGTTTTTCCTGCTGGAGGAGTATACGCGGCGCCATCTCATCCCCGTCTTTTTTCCGAATGGGCATTTGAGCCGGATTCCGGGGGTGATACGGATTCCCATCCGGAGAAGAATCCGGGTGCTGTACATGTCCGGGACATCGGTTCCCATGATTATTCTGGTGGGTTCCATGGTCCTGTCCCTGTGGGGGCTCCAGGAAGACACCCTGTCCGCGCGGGAGTTCGGTCTGGAGCTGCTGCTGTTTGCCGTCGTGGTATGCGTCATATTCGTTTTGATCGCCCTGCGGCTCAATTTCCTGGTGGGGCGATCCATAATCGAGCCCATCAACCAGATGGTCAGGGTGGTGGAAAATGTGCGCGCCGGTAATCTGGAAAAAAGAGTGCGGGTAGTTTCCAACGATGAAATCGGCGTACTGGGAGACACCGGCAACGAGATGATCGACGCGCTGGCCGAGCAGAAGAAGATCAGGGACCTGTTCGGCAAATATGTGACCCCGGAGATACGCGATGAAATCATTGCGGGCAGGATTCCGTTTGATGGGGAACTGCGCGAAGCGACCGTTTTATTTTCGGATCTGCGCGACTTCACCGCCTATGTGGAGCATACGCAGCCCGAGGAAGTGATCCAAAGCATGCGGGAATACTTCACGGTCATGCACCACGCCATTCGCGAGTGCAAGGGCATCGTGCTCCAGTTCGTGGGAGACGAGGTCGAGGCGGTATTCGGGGTGCCGCTTTATTGCGCCGACCACGCCGAAAAGGCGTTAAACGCGGCCCTGAACATGCGCGCCGGTCTGCGGGGGCTCAACGAAAAGCGCATGGCGGAGGGGAAGGAACCTTTCAAGCACGGCATAGGGGTTCATACCGGATCGGTGCTGGCGGGCAACACCGGGAGCCTGGAGCAGTTGTCCTACGCGCTTATCGGGGATGCGGTCAATGTGGGATCGAGAATTCAGGATCTGACCAAGGAATTCGGCTGTGACATTCTGCTGAGTGAAGATACCGTGAACCGTCTGGGGAACAACATCAAGCTGACCCAACTGGAGCCGCGCATGGTAAAGGGATATTCACGGCCGATCGTGGTATATCGTCTCGAAGGTGGAGAGTAGGGGCGCGGGGAGGGAGCTCTATGGGTCCTCTTTCTCCTCAAACCGTTTCCGCATCTCTTGCGACACATGCTCCAGAATACTGTCAACTTGAGCCCGCATACGGAGCATGTTCGACCGCATGTTCAGGATAACCTCGACGCCCGGCAGGTTTACCCCCAACTCATTCACCAGGATGGAGGCCAGCCGGACCTTTTCGATGTCGTGAACGGATAAGGCGCGGGCTTTCTCCCGGGGATGCTGAACGCATATCACGATCTCCTCGGCCTCGAGTTCGGCGATAAATTCATCCGACACCTGAAAGCGGGCCTTGACCTCTTCAATTGTCCATAACTCGACGGCCATTTTTCTAAATCCTCACATGACTGCGGATGTCACCCGCATAGAGTTCATCGAGCTTTTTGACGGCGTCTATGGTTTGCGGATCGTCGGTTTGGGGCACTCTCACCAGCAGTTTAACCCGAAGATCGCCATACGTTTTGCTTTTCGGATTATACGCGCCTTTTCCCTTGAGCCGCAGAACCTGACCGGCCTGGCTTTTGGGCGGAATTTTCAATTTGACCTGCCCGTACGGCGTGGGGACCGTAATGGACGCGCCGGCCATGGCTTCGCCGACCGTGACGGGCAATTCGAAAAGCAGGTCGTCGCCTTCCCGCGTCAACAACGGATGCGGCTTGACGTGGACCCTCAGGTAAAGATCGCCGGGCGGTCCGCCGTTGAGCCCCGGTTCACCCTTGCCGGCCACCCGGACTCTGGAGCCGCTCTTAACTCCCTTGGGAATGGAAACCTTGATTTCCTCGGTTCCCTCCACCGCGCCGATGCCGTGACAGACGGAGCAGGGCTCGCTTATCTTGCCCTGTCCGTGGCACTGGGGGCACTCGGTAAAAAATTGCAGCGGACCCTGCGCCACCTGTACCCTGCCCGATCCTCCGCAGGCCGAGCAGGTGGTAATGGGCGCGTCGGGGTTTGATCCCGACCCATTGCATGCGGGGCAGGTTTTGGCCTTGTTCATGACCAGCCTGGTTTCCATGCCGTGGATCGCCGAGGAAAAATCCAGATCAATGGGATGTTCGAGATCCCTGCCTTTTCGGGGCGTTCTGACGGTCCTGAAGCCCTCGGACGGGGAAAAGCCCTCAGCGCCAAACAGGTCCTCAAAACTTTGAAAGCGGCTTGCGCCTTCGGGGCCTCGTCCGCTCTGCCGCTGATAGGCGTTCCGCTGCTTTTCCCATTCCTTGTAAGCGCGCGCCTGTTGCGGGTCAAAGCCCTGAGCCAGACCGTCTTTCCCGAATTCGTCGTAGAGTTTGCGTTTCTCGGGGTCGGACAGGACGTCGTAGGCCTGGGAAATATTCTTGAATTTTTCCTCCGCTTCCTTGTCCTCGGGGTTGATGTCAGGATGCCATTTGCGGGCCAGTTTCCGGTACGCTTTTTTTATATCGGCCTGGGCGGCGTCCTTGGACAAGCCCAGGATCTCGTAGTAATTGTCACTCATACGGCATCTTCGAAGTTGTGGCCTCCGCGGCGTCCGTTCCTATCTCTATCGGTTTTCAAATCCACGAAAAGGCGTTTACCGGCCACAGCTTGGGGCGCTCCCTCCTTTTTTCTCCTGCTTGCCTTCCTCGGGCGCGGCGAACTCTTTCAGACCTTCGGCCAACGACCGGAGCTTTTCATTGACCAGGCGGTTGACCGTGCCTTCGGGATACTCCCCGCCTTCCGCCCGTTCTCCGGCGTCGACGCCCGTGAGAAGCGATATGCCTTCGTCGATGGTTCGGATGGGGTAGATGTGGAACTTTCCATCCTTAACCGCCTGCACTACGTCCTTGCGCAGCATAAGGTCCTTTACATTTTGAATGGGAATGAGCACGCCCTGTTTGCCGGTTATTCCCTTGGCCTTGCAGCAGTCGTAGAATCCTTCGATTTTGTGGTTGACCCCGCCGATCGGCTGGACCTCGCCTTTCTGGTTCACGCTTCCGGTCACGGCCAGATCCTGCCGCAGGGGAAGTTCGGCCAGGCTGGAAAGAATGGCGTATACTTCCGTGGATGACGCGCTGTCGCCGTCAACTCCCGAATAGCTTTGTTCGAAGGCGATGCTCGCGCTCATGGTTATGGGTTTGTCTTGCGCGTATTTCTTTCGCATGTAGCCGGTCAGGATGAGGACGCCCTTGTTATGGGTGCTGCCGGACATGTCGGCTTCCCGTTCGATATTGATAATGCCGGCGCGCCCCATGGAGGTGGAAACCGTAATTCTGGAGGGTTTGCCGAACATGTAATCGCCGAGGCCGTATACCGCGAGCCCGTTTACCTGGCCCACCACGCTGCCCTCGGTATCGATCATCAGCGTGCCGCGGTCGATCATCTCCTGGATTCGCTCCTCGATCAGGTTCGACCTGAAGATCCGCGCTTCAATGGCTTGTTCCACATGTATGGAGCTGACCACGTCGCTTCCGTTCTTATCGGCGAAATAATTGGCTTCGCGGATTATGTTGGCCATATCCGGAAACTTGGTAGTCACCTTTTCCTGTCGCCCGGCCTCGCGAATGCCTTGCTCACAAAGCGCCGCCACACCGGTGCGATCAAACGGTTTGAGGTGTTCCTCCTCGCATATCTCCTTGATAAAGCCGGCGTACTGATTGACCGTTTCCGGGTTGAAATTCATGTCCGTGGCGTAATCGGCGCGCACCCTGAATATCTTGCCGGTATCCTGATCGTATGCGCTGAGCATTTGATAGAGGTAATTGTCGCCGATCACGATTACTTTTACATCCAGTTCGAGGGGTTCGGGTTTTAAGCCCGTGGTGCTGAAAAAATAAAACGGGTCATAAGCCTGGAACTCCATTTTATTGCTTTTCATGGTACGTTTGAAGGCCTGCCATACCCCGGGCTCCACGGCGGCGTCCAGAAGATTAAAAACGAGATACCCGCCGTTGGCGCGCACCAGGGCCCCGGCTTTTATCTTGCTGAAATCGGTCCGCCATACGCCGGTCCGGTCCACGATACGTTCTATGAATCCAAAGAGATTCCGGTAGGTGGGGTTGTCTTCAACGATTATAGGAGGGCCTTGCATCTCGGAATTATCGATAAACAGGTTCACCTGGTAGGGTTGAAATCGGATATCCAGACCGGGTGAGGCCGGCGGCGCGGGCATACCCGGCAACTGAGGCTGCTGTTGCGGCGCCTTGAAAATGCTCAGGTTCTCGGCCATGTCTTCAATCATCTCGTCGATGAAAGCGGACGCCTTATCGTTGTCAAAATGGCTCTTTATGGTTTCAACCTGATCGGAGATCGTCTTCTTGAACATGACCCGGTCCATGTCTTCCAGCTTGGTATGGACCTCTCGTTCCATATCCCTCATTTCGAGGAACACCCGGTCGATCTGTTCTCTCAGCCGGTTATGTTTTTCCTTGAGCGCGAGGAATTCCTCGCGGGGAAATTGACCTTCCTCAACCATTTGCTCCAGCTGATCGATGTGCAGCGGCTTATCATTGATTATGGGCATGACCTCGGGACGCTTGAACTGCCCCACCTGCATCTCGACAAGGGCAAAACCTTCGTCCTTGACCTTATTGCCCAGCTCCTTGAAAAACTTTTTGCCCTGTTCACCGTAGCGCTCCAGAACATCCTTCTTCATGTTGAGATAGTCTTCGCTCTCAAAGAATTTGGGAATGTCCTTTTGCAGCGCTTCGACAAAACCCTCGATTTCCTTCTTGAACGTACTCCCCTCGCCGGCGGGAAATCTGAGCAGTATGGGCGCGTCGGGCAGTTTGAAATTATTCACATAGCAAAGATCGTCGGGCGTTTCTTCCTTCAGTTTTTCCTTGACCACAATTTGGTTCAACAACGCCTTGACCGTGGCCATGCGGCCGGTCCCCGCGGGACCGGTGACAAATATATTATAGCCTTTGCTCGGGATGCCCAGGCCGAACCTGAACGCCTCCACGGCTCTGGGTTGACCGATAATATCTTTACAAGGCTCCAGTTCCTCTGTTGTCTCAAACGGCAACGTTGAAGGGTCCAGTCTTCGGCGAAGATCTTCGACGGGCACTTCGGGATGCGGTTTTGCGGACGTCAGCGTCATATAAAGGCTCCTCAGAATGCAGTAATTTAGGGATTATGGGGTGTATAGTATTTGCGAGCTTCAGGCAATTCCTTCTGCAGTTCCGCTATGCGGTTCTCGTCGGTGGGATGCGTGGAAAGCCATTCCGGTGGCTTGCTCCCTTGCTGTTGAGACATTCTCTGCCAGAAGCTGATAGCCTCCTCCGGGTCATATCCGGCTTCGGCCATGAGTTTCAGCCCCACGCGATCCGCTTCCAATTCCTGAAACCGGCTGAACGGGAGAATGGCGCCTACATTGGTCGCCACTCCAAAGGCCGTGTTCGCCGCCTGCGCGACGGCCGGACTCTGGGTGGAAAGGGCGACGCTGAGAGCCGATTGTCCCACCTCAGCCAGCATAATATTAGTCATTCGTTCCGCGCCGTGACGGGCCAGGGCGTGGGCCACTTCATGACCCATGACCGTAGCCAGACCGGCCTCGGTCTGAGTATACTTCAGGATGCCCGTGTAAACGGCGACTTTTCCGCCGGGCAGCGCAAACGCGTTGGCGACCTCGTCATCCTGGATGAGATTGAATTCCCAATTATAGTCAGGCCGGTTGGCCGCGGCGGCGATCCTGTTGCCGACCCGCCGCACCATGTCGACTTTTTCCTGGTCCTGACTCAATTTGTTTTCCCGGAGCACTTCCTGGTACGATTGTACGCCAAGCTCCAACATCTGGGATTCCGGTACGAGTATAAGCGCCTGTCTTCCCGTTTCAGGTATCGTCGTGCATGAAAAAAGCAATATGGCGATACAGACAAGCGACATTCCGCGTGATATGCTATTCTTTAAGATAGCGCTCATATTTATTTGCCTCTTGCCAGGCTCACTCAAAATATATAGTGTAACCTTATTAATCCAATCATTCGAAGTCAAGAGCGGTTATGACGTTCCGCGAACCGAAGTTACTAAAATTTATTAATTTATATCGCCCGGTTTTCACGATATTATAGCATACTTTCTCGCGCGGAATAGGGGGCTCCGCCTTCGAATTTTATGGATAAATGTTGAAAGGTGTGAATAAACTTCGGGGAACGGTTTTTGTTCAATAGGAGCGGGCGGAATCGGAGGCAGGTGAATGATGCGGCTCGTTAAAGAACGGAATAATTGCGAATTTTCTGGAAAACATCCACAAAAACCTTGTATAAGATAAAATAATCAGTTCCTCATTTACAATATAAGTCACTTTCCATAAATAGTGTGAACGGCAGGATATGAAAGAGACCAGAGAAAGAGAAGAACGACGCGGTTTCCCACGTACCAACACAATTTTGCCGGGCAGATTCAGGCCGTCGCCTGAAGGAGGAAGAAAGCGGGCGGAGAAGGCCAAGTGGTCCAATTCCCATCTCTCAAATATCTCCCAGGAGGGCTTCTGTCTTGCTATGCCGGAGAACCTGGAACCTTCGGAGATTATTGAATTTGAATATTACTATCGTGGGAAGACCATCGCCGGCAAAGCCAAAATAGCCTGGATGGATAGTGGCAAGAGCATGGCGGGCTGTTTCATCCTGGAATATTTTGGAGAAGCGCAGGAAGAAAAAACGTCAAACCAGTGAGATTGATCCATCGTCCTTGCGCCCCTCCCAGCTTTTAAACGGGCGCTTCGGCCGCGCCTTCCACCGGCGCGGCTTCCTCCGCTATGCGAACTTCCCCTCTTTACGCGAGGTTTCACCTGGAACCGGAATTGTTTCCGGCAAGCTTTTGCGCCGCGGCGATTTCGGCGGGGTTCATGCGCTTTTCAACCAACTCGCGAACCTGGATAGCCTGCTGTAAGCCACCACGATACGCGCGAGTCAGCCAGACATACGACTGCGTATAGTCTTCCGGAACCCCTTTTCCCTCCGCGTACAATACCCCCAGTTTGTACTGCGCCTCCGAGTTCCCCGCGTCCGCGGCTTTTTGAAACCAGTTCGCCGCTTCTCCAAAATCCTGGTTCACCCCCTGGCCTTCATAATACATGACGCCTAAATTGTACTGGGAAAGCGTGTCGTTTCGCTCAGCGGCCTCTCGAAACCACTTTGCCGCCAGCGCGTAATCCTGGGGCAATTGATCTCCCTCATAATAGATAATCGCCAGGTTATACTGCGCGTCCACATTTCCCTGCTCCGCGGCTTTCTGAAACCAGTCGAGGGCGGCCGTGCGATCCTCGGCGACCCCCTGGCCCTTGTAGAGCATCAAGGCCAGATCGTATTGAGCCATCGGATCTCCCTGGAGCGCCGCTCTTTGAAACCACTTGAAGGCCTGTTGAGGATCTTTCAGCACACCCTGACCTTCCATATACATAAGGCCGAGATTGTATTGGGCGTCTTTATGACCCTGATCAGCAGCCTTTTGAAACCAGCGGGCCGCTTCATTGGGGTCCGCGGCAACCCCTTGACCCTGCAGATACATGACTCCCAGGTGAAACTGCGCCTCAGCCTCGCCCTGATCGGCCAAAACGCGAAATTTTTTCAGAGCTTCCTCATAGTTGCCCTGCTCGTAGGCGGCTTTGGGTTCATCGATGCTGGCGTGAACCGGAAACGCGCCGAAAAGGAACACGGACACGAAGAAGATACTGGCTGCTCTCTTTAACATGCTTGTAATATTCATAAAACGAGGCCTCTTATGATGGTCTTGATATTCTCCGCGTCAAACATACCGCGTGAACGTCCGGCGCGCGGCGCCGGAAAAAATGCTATACCGTATTTAGCATAAGTTTGGAAAGAATGAGAAAGTCATGAGGAAATGTTGTAGGCGCCGGAATCGTACGAGCTTCGGCTTGAGCGCTCTTACTGCGCCTTATATCGGGCCATCCACTTGGTCGCCCGTTCCCTGGAATCGACAAGTTCATCGTTTGTCATGGTTCGGGCTACTTCCTGCAGAGACTCTTCCGCCGCCTGCAGACCCTGCGCCGCGGCGAGACTCAACCACATATAAGCGATTATATTGTTTTGCGGAACGCTCTGCCCCTGGAAATACATCAATCCCAGGTTGTATTGCGCCATCATGTGCCCGTGTCCGGCGGCCTGATGATACCATTTGACCGCTTCGGCTTCGTTGCGCTGGATGTCCTGGCCCAGGTCGTAGATTATCGCCAGACGGAACTGGGCCTCCTTGTGACCGCGCTCGGCGGCCTTTTCGTACCAGCGTTCGGCTTCGGCCCCGTTCTTGTCTACGCCTTCCCCCTTTTCATACATGCGCGCCAACTCGAATTGCGCCTGCGCGAAACCCTCGGCGGCCGCTTGCTTGTACCATTTCACCGCGTCGGCGTAATTCCGTTCGACTCCCGAACCGGTGGCGTACATGAGCCCCAGGTCGTACTGGGCGCGCGGATAACCCTGCAACGCGACGTTTCTTATCCATGCGGCGGAGGACTTATCATTCGGTCCCGCCTGAACTTCCTGGGCGTAATCGACAAAAAGAGCGGCGTCCTTATCCCCGTTTCCGGCCGCTTTACGGTACCATTCCAGAGCCTCTTTATAGTCCTGGTCCACGCCGAAACCCATGTCATACATGAATCCGAGATTGAACTGCGCCCGCGCGTAACCCTGATCAGCGGCCCTTCGATACCATCGCGCGGCCTCGGCGTCATCCTGAGGCGTCCCCAGGCCTTGCCGGCTCATGCGGCCGAGGTTGAACTGGGCCTGGGCGTCGCCATTGTCGGCGGCTTTCCGATACCATCGCGCGGCCTCGGCGTAGTCCACGGGCAATCCGGCGCCGCCTTCCCTCAACGCGCCCAATCGCAGCATGGCTTCCACGTTTCCGGTCTCGGCCGCTTTATGATACCAGGACATGGCCTCCAGAAGATTCTGCCTGGTTCCGATCCCTTTCTCGTACATCCGGGCCACCTGAAAAAAGGCCGGCCCATGGCCGCGATTGGCGGTTTCCAGATAACACTTAAAGGCCTTAAGATTGTCCCGCTCGACGCCTTTTCCGCTCTCGCAGAGTTGTCCGAGGCTGAACTGGGCCAGCAGATGTCCCTGCGCGGCGGCTTTGGAATACCAGAGAGCGGCTTCCTGGTCGTTTTGCTCAACGCCTTCGCCTCTTTCGAGCAGCAGGCCCAGGTTGAACTGCGCTCCCTGGTGCCCCTTTTCAGCCGCTTTGCGAAACCATTTTGCCGCTTCGGCGTAGTTCTGCGACACTCCCAAGGCCCTGGCCAAACTGAGGCCGAGATTGTATTGGGCTTCCACGTGCCCCTTTTCCGCGGCCTTTCTGTACCACTCGGCGGCCAGAGCGTAATCCTGGGGAAGGATACGACCGTCGTCGTACATCAGTCCCAGTTTATACTGCGCGTAGGCGTCCCCCTTGTCGGCCGCCGCCCGATAGAGCCGCGCCGCTTCATCCAAATCCTGTTCGACGCCCAGTCCCTCCTCGCTCATTACCGCAAGCGTGTAAAGCGCGGCAGAAAATCCCTGGTCGGCCGCCTTTCGGAACCATTGCGCCGCCAGCCCATAGTCGCGCTGAACGCCTTTTCCCTGGTAGAGCATATAGCCGAGGTAATATTGGGCTTCGGGGTTTCCTTCGGAGGCCGAGCGCTCAAACTCCGAGTAGGCCGCTTCGAAATTGCCCCGGTCGTACAGGCTCTTCGCCGCCTCCAGTTCAGCCGCGCTGGTGTGGGTGGCGGACCCGAGCGCGAGAAGAATTGTAAAGCATATCAGAAGTCTGATGTTCACTATATGGGACATGATTGGTAATGGCAGGTATAACTCCATGAGTTTCAAACCAACTATAATATGGACACTATTGATTTTGCAATAGGTCCTTATTACATCATTGAGCGCTTAAATTAGTTTTTGTTTAAAAAAAGCGACTCAACGGATCGAATATAGTTCTTCATGTATAATTATGCAAAATCGATACCTTGATATGTGGCGTTTTCAATGGGCCGGGACGACTCAGGAACAAAAGCTTCGCGATAATAATTGAGGGGGATTGCGGAAATAGCGTTTCTTGTTTTTGACCCGGCCATTTGTATTTCTTTCGCGCGCCACCTTCGAAAAGAAAGAGAAAGCCGTCTCTTCCACGGGGCGCGCAGGATAAGGCTCCGACGCGAAGGATTCTCAGCGGCAATTTTATAACAGCGCCCGGAGTTGACAATAATCCGTCACGGCATAAATTTAGCCATGTAATGACACTCAATGAGGTGTTATTATAAACACTTCAATCGATAATCCGGCTCATGTTCAACCTAACCTTGCCGCTACAGGAGGAATTATGCCGTACATCAATGTCAAAATAACCAAGGGCGCTACCAAGGAGCAGAAAGGCTCCATTATGAAGGGTGTAAGCCAGGTGCTTTTTGATGTCCTGGGAAAGGACCCCAAAACCACCTATGTGGTCATCGACGAGATCGATACGGACAATTGGGGGGTAGGCGGCGAGTCTCTTACGGATCGCTGGGCTAAAAAGTAGTAAACCTTCAAGGCAATTCCCGGAACGCGGCGAGAGACCAACGCTCGCTCCGCGTTCCGCGCCACATGAGTGAGAGTCCGCGCCGCCCGCCAAGTGTGATACGCCGCGGCCGCATATACGGTCATCGCAAGGTTGCGGAACCGAAAGTTGGCCGCCGGAAAACGCGGTTGGGGGGGCTTTCACTGTTTTATAAAGGAAGCGTCAGGTGAAATCAGCTACTATCCTGATAGTCGAGGATGAAGCGATTACGGCTGTCGATATTCGTGACACGCTTGAAGAAATGGGGCACACGGTGTGTTCGGTCGTCACGTCGGGCGAGGACGCCATTGCCATGGCCGAACAGGATCGTCCCGATCTGGTCATTATGGATGTTATCCTTATCGGCGCCATGGACGGGATTGACGCGGCCGATCAAATCAGCAGGGAATTGAAAATCCCGGTGATCTTTGTCACGGCCTACGCGGACGAGACGATGATGGAACGGATAAGGCAGACCAAGGCGGCCGGTTACCTGGTCAAACCTTTTACGGACGAGGAACTCGGCGCGACAATCCAAGGGGCGCTGCTGACGTGGAAGGGCTGAGTCGAAGGATGGGCTCGATTAATTTCCAAGGAGGCGGTTAGCCGTTTGTGGCTCTCCGGGAGCTCACGAGACTGGACAGGCTGTTTATTTCGAATCCGAAACCTTTCTCCTGGACGCTAAAAAGTTACCGTAATGATGTTCCAGGCATTGCGGACAGATACCGTGGCTGAATTCGGCGTGCGAGTGCTTTTTGAGGTACGCTTCCAGTTGTTCCCACGCCCCCCTGTCATTTCTGATCTTCTTGCAATGCGAGCAAATAGGAATCAAACCGCGTAAGGTTTTAACTTCAGCCAACGTTTCCCGAAGCCGGGCTATCAGGATTTTTTGTTCCCACTCCACGCGTCTTCGGCTGTTCAGCAGCGCCTGGCCGGTAATTCCAAGCGCCATGATGCAGCCCGCCACCAGAACGCGCATCCACAACTCGTGCCAGTCGTGAGGAGTGAGCTGCGTCACAAAACCGCCCAGATTGAAGACGTACGCGTGCATGATCGATTCGACAAGCCAGTAAGTGGCGGCCACCACGACTCCCATCAAAGCCAACGTGGCGCGAGGCTTGGGCTTTGGGGGACGCTCCAGGGCGTCTTTTTTCAGCGGCTTGATCAATGTAGGTTTACTCATAGTCGTTTTGGTTCAGGCGGCAGGTTACCGCATCTCATTCAGGCAATGAATGGCGACCCTTTATGGATATTAAAGCGTATATAACTAAAAATAGCAACACAAAAAAATGTATAACAAAAATTAAAGGAAGAACCACGTGGTCCGCTCGGTTAGGCCTGGCCATGAGGGGCCTCCGCGAAAGCCTGAACGCGGCGCTTGAGCCTCGAACGCTGAAAAAGTCTACCCGCCTTGGGGAGGTTTGCCTCCCGATTCGGAATTCCCGTACGCCATGAAATAAACCATCGGCACGACCAGCAAGGTAAAAAAGGTAGAAACCGTTATTCCGAAAATAAGCGCCCATGCCAGGCCGGAGAAAATCGGATCCAGTGTTATGGGCCACGCCGCAAGCATAGCGGAGAATGATGTAAGCAGGACGGCCCGCGTTCTTAACGCTCCGGCGGTTACGAGGGAATGAGCCACATCTTCCCCTTTGGCCCTTAGTTTCTCGACAAATTCAATAAGGAGAATCGAGTTTCTGGTCGCGATGCCGGCCAGAGCTATCATGCCGATCATAGCGGTGGCGGTAAAATAGATGGGGTCCTGCCATCCTCCTACCGGTTGCGCCGCCACCTTGTTCAACAGCCAGAACCCGGGAATGATGCCGATGACCGAAAGAGGCAAGGCGATGAGTTGAATGGCCGGGAGCAAATAACTCTGCGTCTGGTAGAGGAGCAAAATATAGATCCCCAGTATGGCGACGCCAAAGGCGATGCCAAGATCCCTGAACACTCTCAGGGTGATGTTCCATTCTCCTTCACCGGACCACACCACATCGACTCCCTTCAATTCCGGCGTGTCGCTGATTTTCTTTTCGAGCGCTAATACCGCTTCGGGCGGCGGCAAACCCGCGGTATCCCCGAAAACGTACACCACCGGCTGAAGATTCTTGTGATAGATGGGTTGATCGATTACACTCTGTTCATAGGAACCGAGTTCCGAAAGGAAAACCCCATTGCCCGCCGCGCCTCTGATCATTACCTGGTCCAAATTCGTCTTGAGCGCCCTGTCGCGGCGGGGAAAGCGCAGTTTGATAAACAGGGGAAGAGCCTGGTTGTCCAGACCCAGCGCTCCGGAGGTCGAGCCCATCACCCCTCCCTGTAAAACTTCGGCGATTTGGAGGTCGTTTATTCCATTCAGCGCGGCTTTGGTGCGGTCCACCTTGAATACGGTTTTGAGCTGGGGCGCCACCAGGGTGTCGTCTATATCCACGATACCATCGGTCTCGTCCATCAGCTTTTCTATGACAGGAACGGCGGCGGCCAGGTTTTCATAGGGCTGTCCCGGGTTTCGTCCATAGATTTCCGCCACCAGGGTGGCGATGACGGGGGGACCCGGCGGGGTCTCAACAATTTTGATATTGGCGTTGTATTTCCGGGCGAGGAGCGTGAGTTCATTGCGCAATCGCAGGCCGATGGCGTGGCTCTGTTGCGCCCGACGCTTTTTGGCTATGAAGTTGATCCGGATATCAGCGACATTGGAACCTTTCCTGAGATAGTAGTGACGCACCAGTCCATTGAAATCCACGGGACTGCTTGCGCCGACGTAGGTAGTGACATCCGTCGCCTCGGGAATTCGGACCAGATAATCGGCCATGGCGTAAACCGCGGCCTCCGTATCCTCCAAGGTAGTCCCCTCCGGCATGTCCACGACAACCTGCAGCTCATTTTTATTATCAAAAGGAAGCATCTTTAGAGGCACACGGTTCGAAGCCACGAGCCACATGGCAAACGCAAGGAGAAGCATTATGAACCCCAGGATGCCCAGACGTAAAGAGCGGTATCGGATTATGGGCCCGGCCAGCCTCTGATAGCTTCTGAACAGGAGGCTTTCCTCCAGCACGAAGGGCTTATCGTCGGATTTGTCATGACTTCTTTTGAGAAGGTGCAGCGAGAGCCACGGGGTGATGGTAAAGGAGACGAGCAGGCTCATGAGCATGGCCACCGGGACGTTAAGCGCCATGGGGGCCATGTAGGGTCCCATCATTCCGGTTATGAAAAACATGGGAATGAAGGAGATAATAACCGCAAGGGTGGCCAGGATTATGGGAGGCCGAACCTCGTTGACCGCGTTGATCACCGCCCGGAACGGAGATTCTTTTTGCATGGCGAAGTGGCGGTGAATGTTTTCCACATCCACTATGGGATCGTCCACGACCAATCCCAGGGACAGAATAAGGGCAAACAGCGTAACGCGGTTAATGGTGTACCCAAGGAAAAGGTTGATGAGCAAGGTGAAACTGAAGGTTACGGGGACCGCCAAAGCTATGATGACCCCCTCCCTCCACCCCAGACTGTACGCCAATAACGCCAGAACGATCGCGATGGCGACCAGCAAGGCTTCGACTAATTCGTTGACTTTTTCGTCCGCGGTCCGGCCATAATCTCTTGTCGAGCGCAGGTAAACGCCTTCCGGCAAGACCTCCCGGGCGAAGCGGTGGGCTTCTTTCAGCACTCTTTCGGCGACCCAAACCGCGTTCGTCCCCTTGCGTTTGGCGACGCCCACGGTAACGGATGAGTAATCCTTAAAACGCCGGACGCCTTCCGGTAAATCTCCTTCCCCGGCCGGGTCCACCGCAGAGAACGCCTTTTCGCCGAACGCGATGCGAGTATAGGTTTCGGCCTCCGCCGGGCCGTCCCGGACGGTGGTTACGTCCTTCAGGTAAACGGGGCGCATGTCCTGCACGCTTACGACGAGATTCCGAACCTCCTCCACTGAAGCAAGGAACCTGCCCGCTTCAAACCTTATTTCCTGGTTGTTGCTTACGAGCGAGCCTGCCGGCATGACGACATTAGCGGCTTGCAAGACCCGCTGAATGTCCTGGAGCGAAACCCCTCGACTGGCCATGCGCTGGGGAGAGAGTTCAACGGTGATTTGTCTGGGCCTTCCGCCCACCACGTAGGTTTTGCCCGCTTCTTTTACCCCTTGGAGGCGTATTTCCAGTTCCTCGACAATACGCCGCAATTCGAAATCGCTGTAACGGTCGCTGTACAGGGTGAGATTAACGATGGGCACGTCGTCAATTTCCACCGGTTTCACCACCCACCCTGTCACTCCGGGTGGAACGTTCTGAATGTTTGACTGGATTTTATTGTAGACCTTGACCCAACTCCTCTCTCTATCCTCTCCCACATAGAATCGTACCGTCACGACGGCCATTGACGGGTAACTGGTCGAATACACATATTCCACGCCGTCAATTTGATAGAGGAATTCCTCCAACCGGGTGGACACCAGCCGTTCAACTTTTTTCGCCGAGGCCCCCGGCATGCTGACAAACACGTCAGCGATGGGGACTACGATTTGAGGGTCCTCTTCCCGCGGTGTAATCCAAAGCGCCGTGGTTCCCGCGATCAAGCTTACCAGGATCAGAATGACCGAGAGGTTGCCCGTGAGGAAAACCTCAACGATGCGGCTGATCCAGTTGTGGGAGTCAGGGGCGGCGTCATTCATGAATGACGACCTCCTCGCCTTCGCTCAAACCGGAAAGGACTTCCACGACATCATCATGCCGCTGCCCAATGGTTATAAAGCGGCGTTGCGGGTACCCCTCGTCGCTCACCACGTTCACCAGATGCAATTGCCCGACTTCAATAACGGCTTTCATGGGGACTACCAGGGCTTCATATTCCCCATGCGGGACCGCGAGACGACCGTAAAAACCGCTGACCAACTCTTTTTCCTGCGGGAGCGCAACCTTTACCAGAACTGTTCGTGTCGAAGGATCGGACAAGGGGGTGATTTCCCGGAGAGAGCCTTCGTAGGTCTTGTCGAGGGCGTCTACGTACACATTCAGCTTTTGTCCGATGCGCAAGGAGGCGAGCAGTGAATCCGAGACCACGGAATGCAACTCGGGTTGGGAATACACGTCCAGCGTAAACAAAGGAGCGCCGGGTGTGGCCATGTCGCCGGGTTCGATCATTTTCTTGATCACCTGTCCGGAAAAAGGCGCTTGAATGATCGTGTATTTCTGCGCTATGCGGGCTCCCGCTTCCGCCGCTTGGGCGTTCTCTTTTTCGGCGCGGATTCTGTGAATGTCCTTTTCCGCCGCCACAACATCCCTCAGGGCGGCCGACTCTTTGGCCTTGGCGATCTCCATCTGCGCTTTCATATGTTCCAATTGCTGTTCGGTGGCCGCGTCGTGACGGTAGAGGTCCTGATACCGCGCGTAGTCGGATTCGGTTTTTTGGGCCTCCGCTTTCGCGGCCTCAACCATGGCTTTTGCGGCGCCCAGCTTGGCCTGAGCCGCTTCAAGCGCCTGTTCCATGGCTTTTACCTGCGCCTTGGTTTGATTAAGCTGAGTCTGTATCTCCTGGTCATCAAGGCGGGCCATAATGGTGGGGGCTTCCTTGTCCTGATCGTTACCGGTTACCCTGTCGCCCTCCTTTACCATAACCTCTTTTACCTGCGCCATTATGCGGCTTGACACCTTGGCGCGCGTTCTTGACTGGAGCGTTCCCACCTGATCGATGATCTGGAGAAAGCGTCGTTGTTCGACTTTTTGCGTGACTAGTTCGGGAGGTTTTTGCTTCGGCGCGGGGGGACCCGGTTCCACTTTGTCCAGGAATGTTCCGGAGAGCCACATCATTAAAAGCAGGAGCAGGGCTATAAGACCGGCCGTCTTGACCGCTTCCCGCGCTATGGGGTGAGATTTTTTTTGAGACGGCTCACTCATTGCGGGCCTCCATCCAGTTTGCAAATTCGCCCAAAGATCGTCTCAGGAGCGCCTCGGCTATCTTGCCTTCAAAGAGCGCCGCGGTGTAGGCGACTTCGGCCCGTTGCCAGGAAACTTCGGTCTGTAGAAGGGAATCCACTGTTACGACCTGATGGTTGTATTGTTGACGAACTTCTTCCAGCGCCTTTTGCGCCCACTTTCTTCTCTCTTCGGCGACCTTGATTTTTTCGACCGCTTCCTGGAGTACGAGCGACGCCTGAGTAACCTCCAGCGCCACATCCAGGGACACCTGCTCGCTTCTGGATTCCAACTCCCTTAACCGTATTTGAGCTTCACGAATTTTTGAAAGAGAAATACCTCCCTCAAACACCGGCCAGGTAAATCGGACGGCAAAGAGCCAGCTATCGGCGCCCTCCGAAAGGTTCTCCGAATCCCATTGGTATTCGGCGCTTGTGCCTAGGCTGGGCCAGAGGTCCCCTTTTGCGGAACTCACTCTTTTGCGGGCCGCCCGGATTAAAAACCGGATAGCCGCCAGTTCCGGTCGATTGTCAAGGGCGCGTTTGATGAGCGTTTCCGGGTCCTGATCGACATCTTCAGCCGCAGTGAACGGTGTTTTGGCGATGGTCTTGGGAATTTCTTCGGCCTGTATGGACCGGACTAAAAGCCGTTCCAGGCCCGCCTGCATCCTTCGGGCGCTGGCGCGGGCCGATACCAGGTCTCCATGGACTTCGGCCGCGCGGGCTTTGAGGCGCATGACTTCGCTGCTCAGAGCCATATGCGCATTTTTGCGAGCTTCAGCCAGGCGCACGTTGGTCTTGGCCGCCTCCAGGGTTTGTTCGGCCAGACCGATAAAATCAAGCGCCTGCAGCCACTGGTAGTAAATTTCCGTAACCTTGGCCACCAATATATTGCGGGCCGCGAGAAGCTCCGTTTGAACGGAATCGTGGACATCGAGCGCCGCCTTGCGATCATACCATCTGCGGCCGCCCTCGAAGAGCGTAAGCTCTCCTCGAACCTTTGAAGAATAGTTTTGCTGTTGCCCGGGATGATTGAAGTTGACGTTTGTTTCGAGCCGCCGCTGATTAATAGTATTCATGAGCGCAAAAACCGGGTTGTCAGTGGCGTTGTATTCCTCGGCGAGTACGATCCGGGGATAAAAAGCGGCGGTGGCCTGTCGCGCCTGTTCCGTGGCCGCATCGATTCTCTGTTGGATCTGCTCCAGTTCGGGGCTGGCCTTGAGGGCCTCTTCGATGGCCCGATCCAGGCTCAGGGGAGCGCGCTGTTCTTCCGATCGCTCATAGTCTCCCATGTTGAACGCTCGTCGATTGGGGATTTGCTCTTGCAGGGGAGTGTCCGCGCCTGCAAAAACTGTCGCGTGATTGGAGTATCCCATCATGGGAAGTACGAGCGATATGGTCGAACACCACAATAGGATGGTTACAAAGGCTCTCCGGCGTGAAAGAGCATGGCGAACGTTGGCTTTCAGTCCAAATCGTTTACATTCCATTGTGTTAGCCAGCTTACATAAAATTAAAACAATTATGGTTCAAAAGGATGAGGTACTGTTAACTAATCAAAGAAAGCCGTAAAATCCATTGATTCGTTATAATGGATCAATGCATAACCTACTAAAAAAGAAGGGGAAATAGGACTGAAGATAATTGTAGCACACTTTTTTGCCGGATGAGCAAAGTTATTCCGGCGCGACGCCTTCTAACACCAACCCACATTCAGGCGTCGGATAATGGCCATCATGCGCAAACGCTGCCCGCATGGATGATTCATGATCTGAGAGATTCCTAACCGCATTGGTTCGCAACAGGATGATCTATTCGGTTGTCTCAACGCCAACCGGCGCCGCCGGTTTGTCGCAAGCCGAACGATAAAGAGAGAGCGATAGTGACGAGAAAACCAGCGCGGTTACAAGGCCTTGGCGCATTTCTATATAAAAACGGTTCTGATTATTACATGGAGATGACTGCGACATACGATAAGCGCCAAACTTTGAGCCCCCTGCGCTACGGGCGTATTGACCGGACGCCAAACAAAAAAAGGGTTAGCGTTGCGCGCTAACCCCTTGATAGCATATTGGAGATGAGGGGACTCGAACCCCTGGCCTGTACGTTGCGAACGTACCGCTCTCCCAACTGAGCTACATCCCCGGAACAAATATCCTGAAAATATACTCTTTCGTTACCTGATTTTCAATCCTTTTATCGCCCCCAACAAGGGGCGCCGGTGTTCCCAAAGTCTACATGAACTTCGCGGCAATGGGTATCTTTACAATGGGCTGGCTCTCCACGTCCGTTTTCAACAGAATTTCATCGCGATAGGGGCCCTTGGGAAAATTTTCGGGATGCAGCGTAATGACCACCTCGTATCCCTGGCCGTTGGACGGCTTCTTGAGCTCAACCTCATATTTCTTTTCGTCATACTTTGCGTGTGTTAGGTTGAATTCCTTGTTATTCTCGCGTTTGACCAGAATTCTGCGCTTAAAGGTTACCTTGGGCAATCTTTGGGAGTCGACATTGCCGAAGCTGACGAACTGCGGAATTGTCATAATTTCGCCCCGGATATCGACGTTGACCCTGATGTTGACCTTGCTTTTAACCGGGTTGTCGGTGGTCAGTTCTATATCCCCGCCATACCTGCCCACTTTTGCTCCGGCCGTTTGGACAGTCAGCTCGTATGTTTTTCCGGGCTCGATTTCCTTGAGGTCATACTTCACGACATCCTCGCCCAGCGTCGATTTTATGTCCAGAATCTTGAACTTCTCGTCATCTGCGGCGCTGATCTGAAGCTTCCTGAGCTCGGTTTCGTTCTCCTTGGCGGTTAAATACACGAAACGCCGGGGTTTGACGGAAATGTAGGGTTTGACTTCACCCGTGAGGCTGAGCCGAACCGATTTATTTTCCGGATCATTGGAGTAGATGGTGGCGGATTTGGAAAGCTTTCCCTCCAGACCCGCTGTGTTCACCTGCAGTGTGACCAGCCCCTGTTTCCCTGGTTCTATCGTGCGGTCAAACTTGACCGCGGTGCAGCCTCAAGACGTGGCGACACGCTCGATTTCGAGCGGTTCATCTCCTTCGTTGACCACCGTGAAGTCGGTGACGACTTTCGTGTCTTCGCGGGCGACGCCGAAATCCTGGTCGGTCTTGGGCACCACTATCTTGGGGCCGGCGGCGTTAGCCTGAAAGGCGACAAAAAAAGCAAAAAGCATGGGCGCCAATACAAACACAAAACTCTTCTTCATAAGACAAACTCCTCAAGAGTGGCCTGAGTAGAATTTGTATGAACATATACAAGAATCAAACCGTTTTCGCAAATGGTTGCAAGGTAGCGCCGGAGTCGCCGGCGGAATGAGCCGCAGCGCGCAAAATTTCCCGGATATTCAACTCCTTACCACTGCCTGCCAAACACGGGAGCGGCGAAAAGATCTTTTCGCCGCTCCCGAGGCGCACACAAGAAAAATTATTTTTCCGGATGATCGCCGTATCAGTTTTTGGTCATGCTCCATGAGATGGTTGTTGTGGAACTGCCGCCGCCGTTGGAGTTGACGGAAACCATGCCGGTGGCCGAGCCGTTGAGCGCGCTTTTGGATTGAAAGCCACCCGAATCCACATTCACATCCAGCGCTATGAACTTGGAGAACGCTTCGCCAGACGGGGTCTGGACAAAGGACAGGCCAAGATTACCCCGCGCCAGGCCGTTGCAGTCGGTTCCAAACTCTCCCCGCCAGGAAAGAATCTGTGCGGCGCCGGTCAGATTGGTCACCTTTCCGAGCGAGTCAATATCCAGGGAAAACGAGGCGTCTCCCATGCCGGCTCCTGAAAGCGCCAGCGTCCATGATCCGGCCAGATCGGAGACGCTGTAGCCGCACGTCCCGATAGGAAACCGTTGCAGGTTCCACGTTCCTCCCGGCCATATCAAGGTGGCGGCGCCGTCCGGATTGAACTGCAGGGTGACCGTTTCGCGAGCCACGGGCGGCGCGGGCTGCTTATATGCGCCGCCCAGGCGCTGACCGTCGCTCCAGTCGAGAAGAGAGCCGCTGAACTGCTGGGATCCTTCGGGAAAGGCGCCGCCACTGGTGTACCAGCGCGGCGTGGAATCTTCCCGGTAGTGATACCAGGCCAGGAAGATCGTTCCTCCCTGAGCTTCCACGAACACTCCCGAACCCGCGTAGACAGGATCGTACCACCAGCCGTGGATATCCTTTATTTCCTTGGGGCCGGGCGATATGGACCCCAGAAATTTTACCATATCCTTGGTGAACTGCGCGCCGTTGTAGGTGATGGTCATCCGGGCCTGATTGGAGGACGAAAAGGCTATACTGATGGAACCGGCCGTGCTGAAGTTGAACGCTCCCGGCGCGCCGTTTAGGGGCCACCCCGTCCACAGTTTGAGATCGCCGCTGAATTCGGCGCCGGCGGACATGGGCCCGTCCGAGGTGAGCCACAATGACTGTCCGGATTCGTTATACGTATACAGGGCGAGGAACAGCCAGGTCCCTTGAATTTCTATGGACACCCCGCTGCCCTCTTCATTGGGGTTATACCACCAGCCGTTATATTGCGCGTTAGCCACGGACCCGAACATGATCCAGCAGAATAAGGCCGGTAGCAACAACTTCAGACATGCGTTTCTTATATTCATGACAGTTCTCCTTGGAAAGGCCGATCAGCGGCTGATCTTATTGCCATGTCGATATTTGCAGTTCCTGCCAGGTATCATCGGGTTCCTCGCTATCGTCCTGTGGAGAGAGGCTTGTTGGTTGCTTGACGGTCGCGGTGCACTGCGTTCCGCCCACGCATTCGGAACCGGGCGGGCAGCAGCCCGTGCCGCACGGCGGATAGCCGGGCGGACAGCACGCGGGCCCCGCCGGGTAACAGATTGAACCGGGAGCGCAACAGCCCGATCCACAGCACTCCTGTCCGTCCGGGCAACAGCCGCTCCCGGAGCAACAATGCATTCCCGCCGGACAGGCGCCGCCGCCGGGGCAACACACCGCGCCGGCAGGATAACAAAATTCACCACACGCCACGGGAACGTCAAAATCACAGCCATTACCTTCGCCTTCAACCGACACGGAGCTGGCCACCGATCCGCTCGCCTCGCCCGCGGTAACGGTTACGGTAACCGCGTACACGCCCGCCGATCCGTAAGACGCGCTTGCCGAGGCTTGTGAAGAAGCGGAAACCACCGATTGCATCGAACCGTTTCCGAAGTTATACACAAAGCTGTACGGTCCCAGACCGGCGGCGGCGTTGGTGACCATGGCCGTCCAGGTACCGCTTTCGCCGGGGGCTAATTTCAAGGGACGCGAAATGATCCTGACCGCCAGATTCGCGGGAAGAACCGCAAAGCTGCCGGAGGCGCTCGCCTGCTGACTGGAGCTGTCGGTGACCACGCACGTTACCGCGCAGCTTGGCTGCTGGACGTTGTCCACGGACTGGGAGTCCACAGTGAAGGAGCCGGACGCCGAACGCGATTGGCCGCACATGGCCCAGCTGAAGGTGTATGGCGGCAATCCGCCGACGGCTTCCGCGTGGACAATGGCGGTATCTCCCTGATAACGGGGAAAGAGCCCGCTGAGGGAAGCCGACAATTGGGAGGCAATCATGAACGAGGCCCCGCCCGAACAGAGGTCGTTTCCTTTCTGGTCCACCGCCACAAAGGTAACGGGCGCCGGACCGGGTCCGCCTGAAGCCACGGTCCACCAGTGGGTGAAGACGCCGTCCCCGGTTGTGGAGGCTGACACCGTTCCTTCCGGCGTCGTAATCATAGCCGCGGCCGCCCGCGCCTTATTGGGGCCGCTTATGGTCACCGTTATGGTCACGGTCTGCCCCACCGCCCCGACTTGCGGGGAGAGCGAGAAACCGCAGCAGGCGCGTTGCGCTCCGCCGCCACCGCCCGGAGGCGGGGTAGGGGTGGAATGCTGATCGACCAGCGCTTCGCCAACGGCCGTGGCGGTATATGCGACCAGATCGCCCGTTTCGGTGGCGATGGGCACAGGCAGGCCGGTACCCTGGTTTCTGGCCTCCTCCAGGGCGTCATGAAAAGCGCCCATATCTTCATTGGTGGGATTGCCGTTTCGCAGCCGGCGCAGGGAGTCGTTGTATTTTTCCAGACTCCCGTTGTTGTGGTATATGATTCCCCCGACCAGGCCGACCACCGCGATAGCGACCGCCAGCATAACAGGAATCGCGCCACGCTGCAGTGAGCCGATATTCAGATGCCTAATCCACTCGCGTTTCATTGTTCGGGACTCCTTTTTCAGCCGCTATTTGAATGAACTCACGGATACCAGCCTGTTGTCCAGAAACTGGAATACGACGCCGTTATAAATCGCATTCTTGAACGCGCCGGCGGCGATCGCCTCCTCGTCGATCTTGAGAGGCTGTCCGTGCCGATCGATCACATTCTGGTAGGTGGTGTCGAACTGGTAGTCCTCCGGATGAATCGAGCCGGGAAGCGTATTGATATCGCTGCTGCTTAAAGTCTCTTCCTTAAGCAGCGCCCCGTTGATGAAGGAATAGACCTTGCCGTACTTGGCGTAGCCCCATACTTCATCGATGCGGATTCCGGCGGGATCGTCGCTGAATGTTTTCTGGAACATCTGCGGGTACCCCATGTCGTGGATGAGGGCTTTCTGCGACGAGGAAAGCCGGGCCACGTGCGCCACGCCGCCGGCCGGAACGCTGACCCAGTTCTGGTTGTCATATTCCATGTTGCCTGCGCGGGCCAGGTAGACGAAATAGGTGTAGACCCCTTCCAGGTCGCCGCTGGAAAAACGCTGGTTGACCAGGACGTAATCCGTCAAAGGTCCTTGCAAGGCCACGTTGGTCCTGAGCGGAGTGGGGGTGGTCGTAAAACCATTGGGGCCGTAGAACTGAAGAGCGCCGTCCGGCCGGAAAACCGCGGCTATGACATCGACATTTCCCGCCATGGTGCCGGGCTGGATTTCATACTTCCAGTTCACGTTCATGCCCGGCAAGACCACTTCGGGACTTACGGTGAAACTCACCGTGTGCTTGGTTCCCTGGTCGACCGTCCCGCCGCTTGTCTGATAAACGGCTGTCAGGGTAAAGCTGGTCGCCACGCTGTTCAGGTTGAGGGCCGATACGTACCATTTTCCCGCGCGGAGAGGCGGATTGCTGGAGGTGGTTATCAGGACGGTTTCATTGGCGGTGGGGCCGTCGGACAGAAAGTCGGTGTCCGCGTCCAGTTCCGCTATGGTCGTACCCTGTACGCTCGATCCATATTTGACATACAGATCCAGGTCCCCGCTGCCGTTGGTAATGGTCACGGTCAGGGACACGGCGTTGGCCGGAACGTCGATATACAGGTTCGAGCCGTACTGCATGGCGGACAACGATGTGCCGTATGGAACGCCGTTCTGCAGCGCGACCTCAGCCGCTGCGGGCTGATGAAGGCACACCACGAATAAGAGCGTCAGGCAACACAGAATTCGCAATTTCACTCCTTACTCCTTTCGCAACGACAGATGCGCGCGGTTCCCCGCGGCATCTTTTAATGGCCGCCGGGGCGACTCACAAAGGTTGAAGCAGACAGCGCGGGCGTTCTTTGGGCGCAAAGAAGCCGGCGTTGCAGTATGGGGGAAATGGGGACAAAAGAGATCGGCGGGCGTTTTATAATGAACCGCGACCGAACGTCTATGAAGACAGCCTCGGGGGGCGGAAGAAATCTTTCTCATAAGCGCGCGTCTCAAAACAGCAGGATAGTGACCATCATCCAGGAACCGCACAATCCGCGCGAGATCCGGAGGCGTCAAGAAGATCAGTATGGATATAAACGCCTATATAAGAAAAAAAATCTTTAAATAAAATTTATGAAGAACGACTATATAGCATATTAGAACTAAATTAAACCAAAAAAGACTGCTGAACTTACTAATGTAGGTATGCGCCTCGCCGCGTCGGAAACGGGAAGAAGGGGATGAGAGTCTCGTGGCCTTGGCTTTTTGAATCGCGTGAGGTATTCGGCGGACGGCGTGGCCTCCAGCCGCGATGGTCTGTTTGCCGGGAACAGAGGCGGAAACCGTTACGGGATGGGAAATGTTTCACATATTGCTTGACAGAAACACGTTGATTTGAAAATATATCCGGCAACCGACAGAGAAGAGGGGGTACTACGCGATGCTGCCCATCGTATTCGAGTGGCACTGGGAAATTGGAAGATTGATCTTCATGGGACTCTTTTACGCGGCGCTGGGATTGGTGAGCCTGGCGGTTGTTTTCGCGGCGCTTAAGACCTTTATCGATATGCAGAACCCTCCGCAGTCCCACCACTGATTGTTACTTTTTTCTGAAAATTTTTGCATAAAAAAAGCCCGGCGTTCCAAGAAACGCCGGGCTTTTTTATTGTCTTGCCGTGAGTTTTTCTAATCGATCGGCTGTCCCTTTTCGGTGTACAGGGTCCAGCTCTTGGCCTGATCGTGATCGAGTTCGGCTTCCTGCGGGAAGAGCGGCAGATAGCGGAATGAAAGCGAGTATACCAGCAAGCCGTAACCCAGGATACCGAAACAGATTCCCCATTCCTGCCAGGTCGGCCAGTACCCGAGAAATTTTTCAAACGGCAGCACCGGAATGGCCAGGGTCTGGATGACGAACACGAACCGGTTGAGCACAATGCCTATGCAGTTCATGATGAAGCCGGTTACCAACAGGCTTCTGTTGGCGCGCAGGCCGGGAGTGATGAGAATTATGGCCGGGACGATCCCAAAGACGCCCAATTCGAGGAACATCAGCCACATGCCGTAGGGACCCGAACGGTAAAAGCTTGAGAAGGTCATGCCGTCCGCGGGCGCCAGCGACGTGGCCCAGTAGATGGTGTCGATTATCTTGAGCACGAGGTAGATGCAGAGCGTGACGCCGGAAATTTTGCCCATCAGCTCCAGCACGTTCTGTTTGACCAGCCGCTTCTTGCTGACCCATCTGGTTATATAAATGATGAGACCGGTGAAGGATGGGCCGCAGGCCACGGCGGAAAGCACGAACAGGCCGAAGGTGCTGGGCCAGATGAAGAAATGGCCGCGATAGGCGAAGGGGCGCGCGTACAGGACACCGAACATACCGCCCAGGGAGCCCTGGTGGAAGAAGGACAGGAACGCGCCCACACCGGCGAAAACGATAACGATGCTGTGCAGGTTATGCCCGAAGTAGTGCAGTTCGGGAACCGAATCGATCTTTCGATTGGCGAGAATAATCGGCAAATATTCGATTATAAGAACGATAAGATAGGTGGTGATACAAAACGACACTTCGGTAAGCATGGAATGCACGTTGGCGTGCCAGAAAATGAACCACCCTCTGATTGGCTGGCCGATATCGATACCAAGCATGAGGACCGCGCCGCTGTAGCACAAGAACCCGATGATGACCGCGGCGTTGATGATGTTTTTCAGCTCACTGACCTTGATAATGTGCGAAAGGAATCCTTGCCAAAACGCTCCCGCGCCCAACGCGATCACGGCAAGGTCGAAAACAATCCAAAGTCCAAAGGCGAAATAGTCATTCATGCCGGTCTGATTCAATGCGAACAACAGACAGTAAAGAGCGCTGATCACTCCCCACACTATCAGCGCGAGGCAAAAACCCGTCCAGGCCAAAAATTTGCCGAGTCCGCAACGATCAGCGCCTTTCATGATGAGTGGCCTATCCATATCGTTTTCCTCTCCGGTGTTTCTGGTAGTCTAATACACTAACTTACTATGATAACTTAAAAAAACCATCAATGCCGCGACGACCGCCTATTCGCCTTTTTCGTTCGGCAGATAGTTGTCGCCTTTCCGTTTAATCCATTCATGCGAGGTCAAATAAAAGACTTTGGGTTGCGTGCCCAGCTTTTCCAGCAAGCGGAAAGCGCGAGGATTTTTATAGGTGAACTTATGACCGTCGTATGTAACCTCGAGCAGTTTGGTGATCGCGTGATCCGGGTTGAGCAGGTCGCCGAAAACAATAGCGTTTGTGGGGCAGGCCTCGGCGCACGCCGGGATATAGGCGTTTTCGGCTATTTCCTTTTCACCTTTTGCCGCCGCCGCCTGATAAGCGCGCTGGTAGCGGTTGTAGCAGAAGGTGCACTTTTCAACCACACCACGCATGCGCGGCGACACGTCGGGGTTGAGGCTCTTATCCACTCCCTCGGGCCAGAAGCTGTCGAACCAGTTGAAGTAGCGGACATGGTAGGGGCAGGCCGCGACGCAGTATCGGCACCCTATGCAGCGTGTATAGATCTGGCTGACAACGCCGTTATGAGGATCATATTCGGTCGCCGTGGGAGGGCAGACTGACGTGCAGGGTGTGTGATTGTCGCAGTGCATACAGGGACGCGGCAAAAAAGCCGCCCGGGTCGCCGGGTACGGTTTGCCGTTGTCAAACGTGTAGAGCCTCATCCAGGTAATGCTGCGAACCTTGTTCGATTCGTCATAGCGCGTAAAAACATTGTTTTCCGATGCGCAGGCGACCATGCAGGCCCCGCATCCGGTGCATTTGTCCAAATCAATGGCCATGCCATAGCGTCGCGCGTTTTTAACATCAGCACTTTTGCCGCTCATCATTTACCTCATATCTTGATCAGATTTACCCGCGTGCTCCACCACAGGGGAAGGCCGCTTAGCTTATCTTTTTGCGCTGTAACGATATCGCGAACGTTTACGCCTTTGCCGCGCATGAATTCGTCGAACGCGGTATGGCCGAATCCTTCGGCGAGTGTTACAACTCCCGGCCGCACGCCCTTGTCGATGTGGGCCCGAACCTTAAGCGACCCTTTGGCGGATTCAATTTTCAGCCAGTCTGACTCATTAATCTTCTTTTCCTTGGCGTCCTGAGGATTGATGTTCACGAACATATCCATCTTTTTGATCAGGTAATCCGGGAAAATCTTGGTCAGATAAGGAGCGCTGGCCAGCCCGCTGCCGTCTATCCACATCTGTTCATAGGGCATCATAACCAGAGGATACTTGCCCGCGTCACCAGGCAGTTCCGAGGGAGTGTAGCCCACCATGGCGCCGTCCGCCGCCCGGGCGTACAGCTCCAGCTTGCCGGTCGGCGTCTTGAAATCGCCGGAAGCGGTTCCGACCGCCTGAGACGGATCGTACCAACAGCCGGTCGCCGCGAGATTACCCCACAGGTCGTCCGCTGATTTGAAGGACTGGGCCTGGGCTTTGCCCAGGGTACCCGGAGCCGCCACCATGCCGCCGCCCGCTTGATAAATGCCGTCGGCGCGGGATTTGACGACTTCCTCCATGTCTTGCCAGGGGAATGACTCAGCGAGCGAACCGCCCATATCCTTGGCGATTCCCATGAAAATTTCGCCCGTGGCCTTGCTGCCGTAGATGGGATGAAAAACCGGAGCCGTCACCTGATAGATAGGGAAGGGCGCGCCGGCCGCTCCCGCCAAATCGTTCCATTGTTCCAGGAAGGTGGCGGCGGGCAGGGCCAGGTCGGAAGCCATGACGGTTTCGTTGAAAAAGGAGGCCACACAGACCTTATACGGTATTTTCTTCATCGCTTCCCGGACTTCGGGAGCGTTGGGCGTAGCGTAACCGGGGTTCGAGCCGTCAACCAGCAGGAGGTTCACCAACGAGGTATCGCTTTTGTTTAGGGCTTCAAAGAAGCCCATAACCGTACCATCGCCGACCGGCGCGTTTTCCAATCCCTTTTTCGTCACATCGTCCTGGGAGACATCCGACCAGGCTCCCAGCGAGGGCTTGGGTACCGCGCCCACACCGCCCTTGGCGTTGACCGCGCCCACCAGAGCGTTGAGGCTCATTATGGCCATGAACTCGCCGGTGTCGCCAGGCATATTGCCTTTTCCGGCTCCGGCCACCGCCACGGGGGCGCCGGCCTGGGCGAATTCCCTGGCCAGTTTCTGGACATCCTGTTCGAGCAGTCCGATCTGGGAAGCCATCTTCCTGTAATCATACTGCTTGATCACGACGTTTTTGAATCCTTCAAAAGTCTGACCGTTCTGGTTTGTTCCGTCATCGAAACCGAAGGTGTTCTGCGCAGCCTCAGGCTTATAGAGGTTTTCCTGGATAATGACATTGGCGAGCGCCATGGCCAGGGCGCCCTGCATTCCCGGCCCTACCGGTATCCACTGGTGGGCTTTGGAAGCGGTAGGCGTCAGGTTGGTGTCCACCTGAACCAGCTTGGCCTTGGGATTTCCGGCCAGCTTTTCATAAGCGGTCAAGGCGTAGAGTCCCTGACCCCAACCTTGAACCAGATCGCAGCCGAAGCTCAACACAAAGTCGGAATTATGGAGATCGTAGCCCAGTTCGCCGTCCACGCCGAACATCGTTTTGGCCACCAGAGCGCTGGTGTCCCGCATGGTCGGCATGGTCATGACGTTGGGCGAACCATAGGCCTGCATGAACCGTTTCATAATCGCCGTGGTCGCCGTGTCCGCGCCGCTGGTGATCATGGCCACGTTTTGCGGCGAACCGGCCTCGCGTTCGGCGACCAGTTTTTCGGACAAACTGCGCATGGCCTCGTCCCAGCCGATTTCAATCCAGGAACCGCCGCTCCGTTTCATGGGAGAGGTTATACGCAGGTCTTTGGCGTAAAAATATTGCAGCGAGGAGGCGCAGGTGGGGCAAACTCCGCCCTGGCTTAAGGGGTGATCGGCGTTGCCCGCGATCAGGACCGCCCGTTTATTGTCAACCAGCCGGACCTGCAAGCCGCATCCACAATCTGAAAGACCACCGGAAATGTTACGATAGGATATTGCGCCATCTTTAGGATCGGGAACCCATGGCCAGGTTTGGGTCCAGATGGCGACGTCGTCCATCAATTTCCATGGGATGGGTGTCAGATGCAGGCCAACAACAGCGCCAACCGCAAATTTTAGAAAACCTCTTCTATCTATGCCCATGTATCCTTACCTCTCCTATTTATGGCAGACAAAACAGGCGTCGCTCGCGCCTTTTTCTCTGTGACATTCCGCGCAATCATTCATTTTCAGATTTTTCCACACGTACCGGCTATACCCGGTAATACGATTCTCTTCAAGAACCGGGGGCTTTTTCTGCTGCGACACATCACGATGACAGGCGACGCAGTCCAGATTCGCCAAAACGACATGGGGAGCGTGGGAAAAGTATACGCAGGGCGGCTGCTGGGAATAAATGAGCCAGGGGGTTTCCCGGCCTTGTTCCAACATCCGCGAGCCTTTTTCGTAAAATTCCTTTTCCGACGGGCCTTCTCCCTGTAATTCCGTGTGACAGTCGAAACAGGTTTCCAGGGACGGAATTCCGTTGAAGCTGCCGTCTTCCCGGAAAGAATGGCAATTGTCACAGGAAAGTCCCGCCGGACCATCTTCGGAATGCGTGGCGTGACTAAACGAAAACGGTTGCGTCTTTTCGGAATACAGGACTTGGGGGAACACAACCCATCCCGCAAAGAGCGCTATGGCGAACCCAGCCACAAAGGCGAACCAGCCTGATGAATGGCGGGCGCGGTATCCACCGTTTCCCATGAAAAAAAGCCTCACGTAAGGTCAAAAAAATCCAACCGAATAATTGAAAAGACGCCTCGCTCTGGTAAATTTTCTTTGAAAAATCAGGTAATTAAAGAGATGAACCCAGCGCTAGAGCCGCCTCGAAACAGGCTTGTTCTTTTTGTCACGAATTCTTTGGCTTTGTCAAGCAGAAATTGGGCTAATTCCTCTAACTTAGACCACGGTCCGCCGGGTGGAAATGAAGCGTGGCGAGGCCTTACCGGAGAAAGGGGAAAGGCCGTGTCATGTCCCGCCCGTGTCTTGATGCGGCCCTGGAGGCAGCCGAAAGGAGTCGGGAACGCTTATGCGCGGATCGATTCTGAGCCGGCCCGATTTCAGGCGATCCATTCGGAGATGTTTCAATCCCGTGGGCGCGGGTCCCCGGACGCGCGATCCGTCGGCGGCGAAAACGCTTTTGTGGCAGGGGCAGAGAAAGAGATGGTCGGCGGGCGTCCAGGCGGGTTTGCATCCCAGATGCGGACACGTTCCCCACAAGGCGAACAGGCCGCCGTCGTCTTTCATGATCCAGACGTTCCGCATATGGAAGGGAAACGTATCGGGCGTATCGATGGAAAAAGAAGCGGTCTGCCCCGATTCCGGGGCGTAGTTGAAAAAATCCAGAACCTTTTCGCCTATCAGCGCCGCCGCGCCGGCCAGAAGCGCCACCGCGGCCCACAGAAAGCCGCGCCTTGAAGGCAAGTGTGGCTCTTCGCGCGAAGATGGCGATATGGCGTTGCCGTTAATCGCTTTCATAGGGTAACATAGTACAATAAAATAGATCGTTCGTAATCACATGAAACGCGAATCGAAAAAACGTTTAACCAACGATGACCTGCTGTTTCAGGAGGGGCTGTCGGTTCTGGCGCTGCTGAGCGGAATTCTGCTGATCAGCGCGCTGGTGGACGCGGGTCTCGGGCCCGCCGCGAGCGCGCCGGGGCAGGAGTTGCGGGCTCCCTGGATTTTTGTGGGCGCGCAATATTTGCTCCGGTATCTGCCCGTCCAGGTCGCCGGTGTCTGGGCGCCCCTGGTCGTGACCCTTTTCCTTGCTCTCATACCGTTTCTCCGCGGGTCCGGTTCAGCGGGAGGAGGCGGGACCGGCGCGCGGCCGCTGGCCCCTGTGATTGTCTTTTTTGTCTGCATGTTCCTGATTGTCGGCGTGACGCTTATAGGATACTGGAGTATCTCCTGAACCGCCGCCCGATAAAAACATACTGGTCGAACGCCTGATTACTGAAAAATTTCCGGAAGGCAACCTTCAACCTCAGTGGAGGAGAACATGAAATCTGGAAACGGTCGCGTTTATTTCGCGCTTGCGTTGATTTTTAGCCTTGTCCTGGTGGCGTCCGCGCCGGCCGGGGCCATCGAGGTTCTTTCGGACAAAGTGGTGAAGGGTTTTTCACACCCCGAGTCGGTGGCCTACGATCCGACCGGGAAATTCCTGTATGTCAGCGAATTCGGTTCGGAGCTCAAACCCACCCTGAAAGACGGCAAAGGCAGGATCAGCAAGCTTTCCATGCAGGGAAAGGTTGTGGAAAAGCAGTTCGTCCCCAAGCACGGCGAAGTCCTGAACAAGCCCAAAGGAATATGGATTGAGAACGATCTGCTCTGGGTTACCGATATTGACTCGGTCTGGCTGTATGACCTGAAGACCCGTGACGGGAAAAAGGTCGATCTCCCCGGCGCGAAATTCGCCAACGATCCGGTGGTGATCGGCGGTACGCTCTACGTGAGCGATACCGGCGGCGACCAAATATTCATGATCGAGCCCGCCGACTTTTCCAAGACCGATTCAGCGCCGGAAGTCACCTCCTTGTTCAAGGGCTTGGGAAGAATGCCCAACGGATTGTATCCCAACGGAGACGCGATCGTGGTGGTGGGGTATGACTTCAATGGCAAAAACATGGGCGTTTACGTCATGTCACCCAAAGGCATAGACATGAGGCTGGCTGACAACCTGGGCCAGCTGGACGGCGTGGCCCGACTCGATGACGGCAGTCTGCTCATAACCGACTGGAAATCCGGATCGTTGTTCCTGTGGACACCCAAGAAAGGGAAACAGGTCCTGGCGCAGGGGTTCGGCGGCCCGGCCGACTTTTGCGTGATCCCGGAAAAGGACTCCCTGCTGGTGGTGGTTCCCGATCTGGTAAAAAGCGAGCTGCGTTTTATCCGTCTCTCGCTCAAGAAATCGTGATTCGGGCTTATACGCAAAAAGCGGGTAAGACGCTATGCGGAAGGTAATTTTCTCCATATGGAGGCTGTCGATTTTGAATTTTCCTATGTGGTAGAGAACTTTTTGAAAAAAAGCCAGCTCCCACGCCCACCCTTAAAACTTTAACTTATTGAAATTAGTAATATTTAGTGCAGGATTGTTTGTCATTTCGAGCGTAGCGAGAAATCTCACACAGGGGGTGTGGGGGAAGAGATTCCCCCGCAAAGCCTTTTCCACGCTTGTATCGACACCTTCCATGGATGGGGGAGGAAACCTGTCCGCAAGGCTTCCTCCGCAACGCCACTGAGCTTCAATAGGAAGGGGCAACAACCGGCGCGCTCTATTCCACGCCCTTGAGCCCGATCTCTTCGGCCGCCTCCCTCATGCCCATGATGGTGTCGGTGATCAGTTCGGACAGGTCGACGCCCAGCATGGCGGCCCCTTTTTCAATGATGGAACGGTCCACTCCGGCGGCGAACCGTTTGTCCTTCCATTTCTTTTTCACCGATTTCGCCGTAAGATCCATGACGCTTTTGGAAGGCCTCACCAAGGCGGTGGTGGCCACAAGACCGGTCAACTCGTCGATGGCGAAAAGGGTTTTTTCCAAATCGGACCGCGGTTCCACGTCGGAACAGATTCCCCACCCGTGACTCACAACCGCGCGCACGTATTCTTCCGGCCAATTTTCTTCTTTGAGGATTTCCTCGCTCTTCCGGCAATGCTGATCCGGAAATTGCTCGTAGTCGAGATCGTGCGCCAGTCCGATGACGCCCCATTTTTCCTCGTCCTCGCCATTTTTCCGCGCCATGTGGCGCATGACCGCCTCCACCGCCAGCGCGTGTTTTATGAGGCTTTCGCTTTTGTTATATTTGTGCAGAAGATCCAGCGCATTCTGCCGGGTCGGCGCATGAGAAGGCATGTTCAGGTTCCTTTCGGCTCGGGTGTCGGTTAGCGCCGCGGCGCTATTTGGGGGGCGCCACGATGAGTTTTTGCCCGGGTTTAATCGCGTTGCCGGTCATGTTATTGAGACGGCGAAGTTCTTCAACGGTCAGTTTGTTATCGGTGGCGATGCGATATAATGTATCGCCGGGTTTAACCGTGTAAGAACGCGGGCCGGTCTCACCGGGAGAGGCCTTTTTAGCGGTTGGAGCCTGCTCTTTCGCCGGCTCGCTGGCTTTGACCGCCTGTTTTTCATACGACTCCATTCGTTTGGCCAGCTCCGCTTGTTCTTGACGTAGAGCGGTCAAGGTTTGTTGGAGTTCCTCCAGGGTCTGCTGGACCGCCATCAGCTGCTCTTTCGTTTCCGGCTTCTCCTGCGGCCGGGTTTCGTGATCAAAAATGCGTTTCTCCAACTGATCGAGCCTGGCCTGCATTTCGCCGAGCGCTGACTGCGCGTCCCCCTGTTTGTCGCCGCCACAACCAAAGAGCGTAAGCGTCATAACTATGGCTGCAAAAAAGAATAGCCATCCGGTTCGAGGCGTTCCCTTCATATGAAACAGCGGCGCCGTGATTTTAATCAGCGCGGCGCCCGTGGAGGGGACCAAAGGTTCCATACGCGGAGACACCGCATGCAAGCTGTCGCGGATCGTGCCCATGTGTTCCTCCTTGCGGAAGGATAGCGGTTGGAGTGAAGAGCGGTTTTGATTATACGGCAGGACGGCTCTATCTGGCAAGTTGTGCGGACCGGTTTACCTGATCGCTTATTCCTGAACAAGTATCCGCACCATACCGCACAAGCACGAATCCTGCATGTTGGATTGGGCTCCGTAAAACATATGAAAATAAAAAGAAGTGATTATACCCGGAATAAGGTTTCAAATGGCCCTAAAATGAGTACAAAAAAGAAATAATATGATTTATAAAAGACATATTGCTCATGCTATAAATCATCCTGCTTTGCGGCGGGAAACCGATCCTCGTGGAACATGGATCGAGCTGCATAAAGGACGGTCAGGTGATGCGAATGTTGCGATGGCTTGGATCACGTATTCGATCAATCATTGATAGTCCGGCGCGCCGGGCTGAAGCGGTTGCGGAGGAAAGGCTGAAAACCCTTCAAATGCTCATTAACGCGACCGAAGAGATGATCGCGCTTCTGAGCAAGGATTTCCGGTTCGTTGCGGTCAATGAATATGGCTCAGGGACATTTGGAAAAAAGGTTAAGGAGGTTGTTGGAAGGAGGGTGGAGGATGTCCTGCCGCCGGATCTGAGCAAAAACAGAATCTTGTATGGCAATGAGGCGCTTAAAACGGGTAAGTCCGTACAATTCGAAGAACAGTACCAAGGCAGACTTTATGAAACACGCATCAGCCCGGTCTTTAACGAACAGGGGCTTGCGGAGCATATCGCTGTTTTTCGCAAGGATGTCACGGAGCGTATGCAGGCGGAAGAAGAACTGCGGGCCGGTAGAAACCGTTTCAAGATGGTCATAAATCACGCGCCGATTGTTCTATGGGCCCTGGACCGGGATGGCATTTTCAGTTTTGTTTCCGGCGGGAAAAGAATGGGAATTTTGCCGACGGACCCGGAGGCGCACGTGGGCCGGTCGATTTTTGAACTTTACGCCGACCATCCCTATCCCATGGCCGCCGCCCGTCAAGCCTTGAATGGCATTGAATTTTCAGGCGAGGTGGAAGTCGGAGATAGAATATGGGAAGTCAGATACGCGCCGGTAAAGGATAGCGACGGCGCTCCCGACGGAGCCATTGGCATCGGTATAGATGTGACCTCGGAAAAACGAGCCCGGACAGCGCTCAAGGAAAGCGAAGCGCGCTACCGCACGCTGGTGAACTCATCGCCCATCCCCATTTTGGCTCACAGCGAATGGAACATCGTTTTTGCCAACCCGGCGGCGGTGAAAGCGTTTGGCGGCTCCTCCCCCGAGGATGTGGTGGGAAAACCCATACTGAGTTTCATTCATCCCGAATACCATGACCTGGCAAGGAAACGTATTGAGTCGGTCTATAAAAAGGAAAAACCGGTCGAACCGGCGGAAATGAAGAGTGTCCGTCTGGACGGGTCAATCATGTTTATCGATGCGGCGATTTCGAGCATCGATTATGAAGGCAAACCGGCGGCGCAGGCGGTTTTTAACGACATAACCGAGGAAAGACGAGCCAGGCTGGCGTTGGAAGAAAGCGAAGCGCGTTACCGGACGCTGGTGGACGCGTCGCCCGTTCCCATTTTGGTTCATAGCGAATGGAAAGTCGTTTTTGCCAATCCGGCGGCGGTAAAAGCGCTCGGCGGCTCCTCCCTCCAGGATGTGATCGGAAGACCTCATCTGAGTTTCGTTGATCCCGAACTCCATGACCTGGCCAAAAAACGTATCGAGGATATATACATTCGGAGAACTAACGTTGAGGCCGTTGAATTGAAATATATCCGTTTGGACGGTTCCGCAATGTACGTCGAGCTGGCGGCGACGAGTATCGATTATGAAGGCAAACCGGCGGGGCAGGCAGTCTTTAAAGACATAACCGCGGAAAGACGAGCCCGGACAGCGTTGGAAGAAAGCGAAGCGCGTTACCGGACGCTGGTGGACGCGTCGCCCATTCCCATTTTGGTTCACAGCGAATGGAACATCGTTTTTGCCAATCCCGCGGCCATAAAAGCGGTCGGCGGCTCTTCGCCTGAGGATATGGTGGGAAAACCCCTGCTGAGTTTCGTTCATCCCGATTACCATGACATATCGAAAAAACGTATCAAGGATATATACGTTAACAGAGTCGCCGTTGAGCCCCTGGAATTGAAATATATCCGTCTGGACGGTTCCGTCATGAACATCGAGCTGGCGGCGACGAGTATCGATTATGAAGGCAAACCGGCGGGGCAGGCCGTTTTTAAAGACATAACCGATCGAAAAGTAGCGGAGGAAGCGTTACGGCAAGCGCATCAGCGGCTTTCTTTCCACATGGAAAACAGCCCGTTGATCCTGGTGGAGTGGGATGGCAAGGCGAAACTTTCCAAGTGGAGCGATAGGGCTGAAAAGACCTTCGGCTGGAGCGCCGACGAAGTGCTCGGAAAAACCTGGACCGATTGGAAATTTGTGCATGAGGACGATCTTGAATATGTGCAGGAACGAGTCGGCGAACTGATTAATGGAACGGCCTCCCATAATACGATTTCAAACAGGAATTACGCCAAGGACGGCTCGATCGTTTATTGCGAATGGCACAATTCGGTTTTGCTGGACGGGGCCGGCTCGCTGGTTTCCATTCTTTCCATGACTCAGGATGTCACTCAGCGTGTCATGACGGAAGAAAAACTGGCCGAGTACAGGAACTATCTTGAAAAAATGGTCAAAGCGCGAACCAAGCAACTGGAAGCGGCTCAAGAAGAGCTGATCGCGCGCGAGCGATTGGCCGTACTGGGACAACTTACGGCCACCGTCAGTCATGAATTAAGGAATCCCCTGGGAGTCATTCGCTCTTCATCTTATTATCTGCGGAAAAAAACGGACAAAAGCGACGAAAGACTACAAAAACATCTGAACAGGATCGAGCAACAGGTGACGTTGTGCGATTCTATCGTCAATGAGCTGCTGGAGTATACCCGGAAGGGCTATATAGAAAGAGTCGAAGAGGATCTCAACGTGTGGCTGAGGCAAGTCCTCACTCAGATAGCCGTGCCGGGCGGCGTGAAATTGAAGCGTAATTTATCGACGCGGCCGCTGCGCTTATCCTTCGATCCCGGCAAGATGCGCCGCGTGGTAAACAATATCGTGGACAACGCCCTGCAAGCGGTCACGGAGCGACGTGAAAAAACCGGAGCCGCGGACCCCCCTTACGAGCCCTGGGTCGAAGTAAGCGCCAGTGTTCAAGGCGAATCGGCCATACTGACAATCAGTGATAACGGCATAGGACTATCGGAAGATGTGGCGAAGCGCGCATTCGACCCGTTCTTTACCACCAGGGCTCGGGGCACCGGTCTGGGTTTGGCCATTGTGCGGAAAATAGTGGAAGAACACGGTGGTTCCGTTTCCCTGAACAATCAATCGGATCAGGGAACAACGGTAACGCTGACGTTACCCATGAATTAAAGGGGGAAAACGGCGCCTTATGTATGATAAGGATGGCATGAACGTTCAAGCCGCGATTCTTTCAAGAATCACCCGCCTTATCTTTTTGCCCCTCATCTGCCTCCTCATAGGGCTTTCATTGGGGTGTGAGGAAAAGACAAAGAGTTCTTATGTCGTCGGGATTATCCGGCCTGGCAGCGCCCTGGAGGTAACTATAACTGGATTTAAACACGGAATGGCCGGGTTAGGGTATCAGGAAGGTAAAAATGTCAAATACATTGACGAGGCGTCAGCGCAGGATACCAATGGCCTGGGCAAGAGCATTGAGCGGCTGCTCGACTCCGACGTCGATCTCATTTTTTCTTTGACCACGTCCGCCACTCAGGTGGCGCAACGTATGACCCGCAAGAGCGGGACTCCCGTGGTGTTTGCCCATGTCACCGATCCGGTCGGTTCGGGAATTGTCTCCAGCCTCAAAAGCCCCGGCGGCAATATAACCGGCGTAACGCACGGTATTTATGAACATCAAAGGCTCCAGTGGTTGGTACGAGTCTTTCCCCATATCAGACAGATTTATGTGCCCTATAATCCGCATGATAAAGGCGCTCTTGCTTCCCTCGAAATTGTTCAAATAGCGGCTGAAAAACTTGGGATTAAAATTTCAACGTACCTGGTCAACACGTTTGAGGATTTGAATGAGGCCATGGAGAATATTCCCCCGCAAGCGGATGCGATTTATGCCCTGCCGGATATAAAATTAGCCCCGCTTCTGCCCCGGATGGTCGAAGCGGCTTTGAAGGAAAAGAAGCCGATATCGGTGCCCAATACTGATGGTCTGGAACGGGGAGCCCAGATGTGCTATGGCGTCGAGTCCTTCTCGGTTGGCGAACAGGCGGCCCGGCTGGCGGATCAGGTCTTAAGGGGCGTTAATCCCGGCGACCTGCCGGTGGAAACAGGCAAATGTTTTCTAGGGATCAATTTAAAGGCTATCACGGCCATTGGTCTGTTGGTCCCGGATTCCATCCTGCGGCAGGCGGAGATCCTTGTAAGGTGAAGGTCATTGAATTTGTAGACGCGTTTCTCATGAAATGAACTATGTTTAAAAGTATTCGGGCAAAATTAACTACGGCTTTCATATGTCTGGCGGTCGCGCCGCTCATGATGTTCGGCGTGACCCTGACCTGGAAGGTTTTTGACGTCCAGAAACTGAAGGCGTTGGATTATCAAAGACGTTTGACTGCCCAGGCGTCTCTGATGGTCACGGACTTCATAAAAAATGTCGAAGACCGTCTGACTCTGATAAGTCAGATTACAGAGCCGTACCTGTTGGATTACGGACAGCAGAATGATCTCTTGCTGGAACTGCTCTCCTATGAAGATATTTTTGATGAACTGGCGCTGCTGGATCGTACAGGCCGGGAAATAGTCCGGGTTTCCCGCCTGGAAATAGTGACCCCGGCGGATCTTAGAAGCCGGGAAGACCTCCGGGAGTTCTTCATACCCATCCAGGAAAATATCATCAGTTACGGCCGGGTCCGTTTCGATGAGACGACCGGCGAACCGTTGATGGCCATGGGACTGCGCATCATCGACTATCAGAAAGGCGATATAATCGCCGTGCTTATAGCGGATCTCAGGCTCAAGAAAATCTGGGACCTGATCGCTTCCATTCCTGTTGGAGGCGCAGGCCAAATTTACATGGTCGACGAGGACGGGAGGGTGGTGGCCAGCCAAAATCCCTCCATCGTGCTCCGGGGCGCTCATTTTGATCTTCCGGCCCGCGACGGCGTCTATCGCGGATTGAAAAGCGCCGAGGCGCTGTTGGCGATTGAAAAGATCAACATTGGCGAACATACGTTCGGCATTGTGGCCGAAAGACCTGTGACGGAAGCCATGGCGCTTACCTGGAAGACCATCATGTTCATTGCGCTGGCGGTGCTGATCACGTCGGTTGCCGCTGGGGCTTTGGGCTTCGTAACCGTTCGCCGCATAGTCAATCCGATCAGGGATCTGGCCGAAACCGCGCGGGCCATTCAATCCGGACAATTTTCCAAGAGAGCGAACGTCTTCGGATCAGATGAGATCGACGCTTTGGCCACCGCCTTCAATGATATGACGCATAAGCTGTTGGCGACTTTGGACAAGCTGAGCCTGGAAATTGACGAGCGCAAGCGAGCCGAACTGGAACTGAAAGAAGTCAGGGATCGCTACCAACGTATATTCAATTTCGTTCCTGTTTCAATTTGGGAAGAGGATTTGTCCGAAGCCAAAGAGGCTCTGAACGGATTAAAAGCCCGGGGAATCGAAGACTATCGAACCTACTTTGACGAGCATCCCGAGTTTGTGGAGGAGGCCGTTGGAAAGGTCAAAATAAATGACGTTAATGAGGCTACGCTTAGTTTGTATGGCGCTCGCGATAAGACCGACCTCTTGACTTCTCTTGATAAGATATTCGTCCCTGAATCGATAGACGTCTTTAAGGAAGAGCTTGTTGCCTTGGCCGAAGGGAGATCCCAGTGGCGAGGCGAGGCTTTAACCAGAACCATTGACGGGAGAATAATCAACGTCCTCCTCTCTCTGGCCATGCCTGTAAACGAAGATAAGTTTGACAAGCTGCTGGTCTGCGTCGTCGATATAACTGAAATAAAAAAGGCGGAGGACGAACTTAAACGATCGGAACGGAGATATCGCGATTTGATTGAACGAAGCAAGGACGGCTTCGCAATGGTTGACGAGAAAGGGAAAATTGTGGCCTTCAACTCCACCTTTCAGGAGATGCTTGGCTATACCGAACAGGAGCTGAAAGAGAAAACATACGTGGACATCACTCTGGAAAAGTACCACGAAGCGGAGCAGGAGATATTGCGGACGCAGGTCGACAAACGTGGTTATTCCGAATGGTTCCAGAAGGAATACATCAGAAAAGACGGGTCGGTTTTTCCGGTAGAGATGAGGGTATCCATATACGGTGACTCGCCTGACGAAACCAAAGGCTTATGGGCCTTTGTGCGAGATATTACCGAACAGAAAAAAGCGGAAGAAGAACTGGCGACCTACAGGGGGCATTTGGAGGAGTTGGTGCTCGAGCGGACAAAGAAACTTGAAAGCGTCCAGGAGGAACTGCTGAAACGAGAACGTCTTTCCGTGCTTGGCCAGCTTACGGCCATGGTGAGCCATGAGCTCCGAAATCCCTTGGGGGTCATTCGCACATCATCTTATTATATGAAGCGGAAGTTGAAAGGGTGCGATGAGACAATAAAAAAACATCTCGACCGAATTGAGGAGCAGGTCGATATGTGCGATTCGATTGTGACCGATTTGCTTGATTTTACCAAGGGCCGCAAAGCGGAAATGGTCCGAGAGGACCTGAACGAACTTGTTAAAAAGACCCTCCCGCAAGTAGTTGTTCCCAAATCCGTTAAATTTTCACTCAAATTATCTGAAAATCTCTCGCCGGTACGATTCGATTCGGAGAAAATGAGAAGAGTTATCGTAAACCTGATTGAAAACGCGCTGCAGGCGGTTTTATTGAAATTCGACTCATCCTCGGATGAAAACCCGCAGGGTCCGCCCAGGGTGGAATTACAGACTACCCAGAAAGCTGACAGAGTATATCTCGAAGTGAGGGATAATGGTGTGGGCGTAGACGCGGAAACGGCGGCGCGCGTGTTTGAGCCGTTGTTTACCACCAGAGCTCGCGGCACCGGTCTGGGCTTGGCCATTGTGCGGAAAATAATCGAAGAGCATGGAGGGACCGTGGCGCTGGAGAGCGAGAAAGGGGAAGGGGCTACGTTTACGATTTCACTGCCCGTCCCGGATTCGTCAGGCGACCGCAGCGCGCCGGCCGTAGGCCTGTTTTCCTCATAAAGCGAGCGCTCACTCCGGGTTGGGACCCGCCTTTTTTGAGGCGACGCTTATTTTGGCGCCGCCGCTTCGGCAATAAAATTTGACGTTGGGCGTATGTTTTTTCTTCCAGGCAAAGGAAAGACTCTTCCCCACATACGATCCTTCGGGATATCTGGGCAGGAAGCTCAGGGAGTTTGGGGTTCGCGAGCCCCAGGTCGATGACGCCCTCAGCTCTCCGGGCATAATAAGCGCAACCACTTCATCCACGCCTCCTTCCCGGAACGCGAGAACGGCCGCGCCCTCGTTTGCGAGGCGTTGGACCTGTTCGAGCATGCGCTGATCGTCGGCGGCTCCCAATTCAAACCACTGATCATCGTGTTCGAGCACATAATCAATAATTCTTTGGTTTGAAAAATATATGCCGGGCGCGTTCCCTTGGCCGGTATTCCGGGTGAGCGAAAAATCCCGTATGCCGTACAATCTCTCCAAGGCCTGGGCTACGAAAAAGTTGCACGGATTGGCCGGGTCGGTGGAGACACTCTTCCGGCATCGAGCGAATTCATCGAGCAACCAGTCCAGATGGTCCGCCAGAGGCTCCTGTTTGGGCAAGTCGCCGGATAAACTCAATAGCTCTATCTTTGACGTCAATTCAGACTGCGATTCTTCCGGGGAAAGTTTCGTCTCTTCGCCACGTTCCCCGGCGTACGCGTCCATGTCGGTCGGCCTCTGGGGCGCAATTTCCTCCTGCTCGGATTGAACGAAAGCGGTCGTCTCCGAGTCCTTGGACACGGCCGGCCGGGTTTCTTTTATGAGGGGGATTGGGCGCTGGATGACGTTTGATTCGGAGGAACTGCGATCTGAAGAAGCCCGATCGGGGTCGGGATAAAAGAGATAGAACCCAGCCCCAATAACGAGAAGGAGCAGAATAATAAAAGCTCGACTAAGCGCCCGGACGCGTCGTCTGCTTTTTTCGAGTTCCTTATTGAGGACGGCTGAAAATCTCTGATAATCGTTCATCACAAAGGATGCTGGAGCACACCGGAAGACGCTCCGCGAGAATACCCCGTAAGTTATTAATCTATAAAGATTTTCCTTAATTATAGGACCGCAGGCGTTGCGATAAAAAAGCAGTATTCTGTCCAAAAGTGTATAGGAAAAAAAAGGTATGTCAAGTTATTCCGGAGATTGGTGAGGAACAATACTGTAACTCAATCACGCCGCGTTCGTGCCGGTATTGTGACGGATATACGCCGGATCCATGCCACGGAACCGGCTCGGGAAAGATAGGTCGCCGGACGCCGGGTTCAGTGCGGCGGGATATCTTTCATGTTTCCTGGAAATATTGGTTTATTATGCTTATGATTTCTTCTTCGGGGCCGTTGCGTAAGGCCTTTACATAGGCCTGGGAGACGGGAGCGGCTTTGGAAGCGATCCAGTTTTTAAATTCCTGGCTTTGATATATTCGCTTCCAGCCCGTGTAGTGGGTGGAGACCTTTTGGTAGGTTTCCAGTAGCGGGATCAGTTTGGGGATCGGTATAATTGCCGTGATGCCTAATTCCGATTGGAACTCCATGATTGCGCCGTAGGTTTTTGGTCCCAGCAGGCCATCGATCGCCCCCACGGGATAACCGAGATTCGCCAGGTATTGCTGTAACTCCCGTATCTGGCTTTGGTCGGGTTTTTGTGGAAAGATCTCCGAAGCCGGCTGCGCGGCGCTGGAATCATCTTCGGTTTTTACGGACGCCTGGGCGTCGGTCGAGGCCGTCTCAACAGACGGTTCTTGGCTTCCGTCCGAAGATTCTGACGCCGGCGCGACGGCTTGGGGTTTTTCTTCTGCGTCCGGCAGCGCAGCCTCGGGGGCGGGCGTCTGCTCATGTTTGAATGTCGCCACAGGTTTGATTTCTTCCTCTACAATTTCCCTGCCGCTCGTTTGCGCCTTTTCCGTTTGCCGGGAATTTACGGGCGCCTCCGCGTTTGCGGCGCCCGATGCCATTTGCGCGGTCTGTGGACTCAAACCCATGTCTTGCGCTTTCCGGGTGTCATCCGGGAAAAAGGAGTATATGCCCGCTAATATGGCTCCGAGGATAAGCACAATAATGATCTTGAGCTTCATGGGGTATCTTCCTTGTATCTTCGTTAGGAAATATGTCATTGATGTAGCAATATTCATTCCCATCGACCCATGAAGGTAGAAAGTTTTGGATATTTTGCGCCACGCCCGATTTTCAACATTTAGTATAGCATAAATTCACCGTCAGCAAGACGCGAACTATCCGCTGTTGGGCCTGAGAATCGCTCTTTTTTCAAGCGATACGGAGATTTAGAGATCCACGGTAATGAGCGCGGGTCTCCGTACCGGACAAATGCGGCGCGGCGATCGTAATTATGCTGAGAGATCAGACGATTGGTCTGTTTTTTGCTCCCGTAACAGCAAAATGACGGCCCCTTATTTATTTAAGCGTTGTACGGAATTATGGTAATGATATAGAAAAATATGAAAATGCGCATTGTCGCTGACGTGATTCGTCAATCCGTTACCCTCGAAGAAAAGGAGGATTCATCATGCTTAAGAAAATTGTCGCAGTAACTCTGGTGTTGGTATTTCTGGTTGCCTTGGTAGGGTGCGAGTCAATGAGCGGTGAGGATAAAAGAACGCTCTATGGCGCGGGCGCGGGCGCGACCGTAGGCACTTTGGCCGCCCTGGCGTTCGGACAGGGGGCGAGCATAGCGGTCGCCGGCGGATTGGGAGGCGCCCTGGTTGGCGGTTTGCTTGGCCGTTATGCGTTTGGAAAAAGTGAAGACCACAACAAAACGGCTCAGGATTATCATTACAACCCGACCGCGGGCAGTCTGCTGGAGATTGAGAAGGTGGAAATAAACCCGGTGTCGGTCAGACCAGGCAATCAAGTCGATATATATGTGCAGTACGCGTTTTTAACTCCCACTCCCGGTCAGGAAGTGAACGTGACCGAGACCCGGGAAATCTACCATGAGGGCCGGCTTGTGGGGAAACCTACTGTTACGATTCCCAGATCGGGCGGCACCTACCACTCCCGGGTTCCTCTCACGCTGCCCAATAACGCCCTGCCCGGCGAGTATGAGGTGAAGGTAATCATAAAGGCGGGCGAAGAAGTGGACGTTTCAAGGGCTTCGTTCAACGTCGTCTAACCAGTAACCGCAAAATCGTAAGGACAAGGCCGGCCTCTGGCCGGCCTTCCTGCCGTCTCCTGACAAGCGCGCCTCTTGTTCCTCGCTCTGCTCCCTATTCCCGCCGCATAACGCGATTACCGTGAAACACGTTTTCGTGGGCGGCGTCGCGTGATTATTCCTGTTTGATTAAAAATAGAGTAAGCGTTAAGTTTTCAATTTTATAGTCGATAAAACAGTGTGTCATCCCGGCTTATTGTTCGATAGCGCAAGCCTATTCGGGAAGTGGAACAGGCCGGTGATGAATGCGCCACGAGAAGCGGCCGAGAAAAACGAGCCGCATATGTTCAAAATCATGGATTGGTTAGGTATTGAAGGAGATAGGGCATGAAACGATATGGGGCGTTTATGTTGTTGATTCTCATAATTTCTCTTTCGATGACTTCCTGTCTGACGCAAAGTCAGGTTTCCAAGAATAATTCCACACAGATCAAGACAGAAGAGACAACCATATATTATACTGGGGTTGAAGGGGCCAGACTTTATCCCGAACCTCGTAAAACTTCCACCTACATCACGCTTCCCTCGAACGAGAAGGTGTTACGTTCCAAAGTGGAACGAGGATTCGCCTATGTGCGTGTGGTGAATTCCGGACAGACGGGATGGGTTGACAACGCGCAGCTGGCCTGGCGGAAAAAGCAGGAAGCGTCGTCCACGGCCGGGAAGCAGGAAGAAAAGCCTGCCCGGGAAGAGCCGATAAAGGCGGCGCAGCCGGAAACGGTTCAGGAGCCTCCCAAAGACAACTCCCTCATGAAAGCTCTCTCTCCGAGTGAAGCCGAAGCCGCGACCGTGACGCCGGAAAAAAAGCCTCAGCCGGGAACCAAAAAACCGGACGCTTCGATTTTCAATTCATTTTAAGGGCCGAAAAGCTGCCGACTCAAGTCTTTTGAAATTCCATGCGCGCCGGACAGGCGCCTGCAGTATGGAGATGGGCCATGGCGCGCCATGATGGTCAAGATTCCGGTGAAAAGCGTACTTCCCGTCTGCGGCAGAGCATCGCCGGGTTCGGACTGGGCGGCGTTAAAAAGCTGAAAGAGGGAGTAAAGGCGGAGGTTATCGGTATCTTCGATGTCGCCGACAGCCGGAAGCAAACGGTCGTCGAGGATATCATAGAAGGCTCATCCCCCCGGTTTCTCTATTACGCGTTGATGTGCATATCGGCGCTTATCGCCGGCATCGGTTTGCTTTTCAACAGTCCCGCAGTGGTTATCGGGGCCATGCTGATTTCACCGCTCATGACCCCCATATTCGGCATATCATTGGGATTGATAAGGGGAAACTTCGGACTGGTGAGAACGGCGCTCGCGTCGGAGGTCGGCGGTATAGCGGTAGCCATGTTCGCGGCGTTCCTCTTGGGCAGTTTGCCGGTGCCCTACATCGTCACCTCGGAAATGCTCGCCCGCACGGAGCCCACCCTCTTTGATCTCGGCGTGGCGACCCTGGCCGGTATCGCCGGGTGTATCGCGATGATCGACGAGAGGATCAGCCCCGTTCTCCCGGGGATCGCCATAGCGACCTCGCTCACTCCCCCGTTGGCGACGAGCGGGTTATGTCTGGCCCTGGGAGCCTATCATGGGGCGTGGGGCGCGTTCCTGCTGTTTTTTGCCAATTTTTTGGCGATCCTCATCGTGTCCGCCTCGGTATTTATTGTCGCGGGTTTTGTAAAGAAATTGGAGATGGGTTCCAGCGTAACCGTTTTAAAACGGTTCGCGCTCACCGGCGTCGCGCTGGTGTTCGTATGTGTTCTTCTCACCAAAACGCTTCTGGGCATTGTCGAAGAAACGAAAACCCGCAACCAGATAGAAGCTGTTTTCAGCTCCGAATTGTATCAGGAACCCGGCGCGTACCTTGAAAGGATGCTTTTTAAAAAGCGGAAAGAGTCAATTGACATACTGGCGGTGGTGGCCACGCCGCAGGTGCTATCCACTAAGATGATTAGCGCCATTGAAAAAACGATCGCCGAAAAACTGAATTTTACCACACGGTTGATCGTCCGTTGTGAAATTGTCAAGGATGTCTCCGCGACCGGATCGAGCGTCGCGGTGGTTGACCAGAATCTTGACGGCGAGTTCATAACTTCCGAACTGGATCCCCGGGTGAAAAGATTTCAATTGGGTGAACAGGCGCTGCGAGAGATTGTCGACGAATATCCCGGTTTATACCTCGTCGACTATGACCTGATAGAACTGGAGCAGGGCCCCATAGCCCTGGCTACGGTGGAGGGGCCTCGGGTGATCCCCCAAAAGGCGGTGGCGGAGGTTGAAAAAATATTGCAGCAAAGACTCAACGATCCCGCGTTACGGCTTATGGTGAGAACCGACAGCCTCATGAGCATGACCGGCAAGGGCCGCGTATTATACGGAAACGCTCATTTCGGCGTATCGGACCCCGAATATCTGGCCGAACAACAGAGACTGGAGGCTCTCGCCAAGGAAGAAATCCAGCGGAACAAAAATACGTTTGTCCTGAATGTGGACGCCGTCAAATCCGGCGACCAATGGCGTATTATGGCGGAAACAGTCGGGCCGTCCGCGCTTACGCCCCAGCAGCTAAAGGCCGCGGAGGATAATGTCGCCAAAGCCGCCCAAACCCCGGTTAAACTCACCGCGTGGTCGAAAGTGGAAATCATGGTAACCGGCGACTCCTATGTGCCGGTCAGTGAGTTCGCCGAAAGGGAACGAAAAGAAACAGGCCTTTTGGAAGGAGATACTGTGGACGATTGACGTTCGTCGCATGATGATCATATTTAAGGAGCGTTTAACAGACCACACAGGCAAGGTAATATAAATGCTCGGGATTTACCGACAACTGCGGCATGAAATCGTCGGGCGCGAAATCGAGACAAAATCCATCCTGGTCGCGATGGAGGCGGGAAAGCATATCCTGCTGGAAGGGCCTCCCGGCACCTCCAAGTCCACCTTGCTGCGAACCATCGCGCGGCAGTCCAAAATTCCCTTATATATCGTGGAAGGAAATATCGATCTTACCCCGGCCAAACTGGTCGGCCATTTCAACCCCGCCAAAGTCATGTCAGACAGCTACCAGCCCGAGTTTTTCGAAAAGGGACCCCTGACCAAGGCCATGGAGAACGGCGGTATATTGTATATCGAGGAATTCAACCGTATGCCCGCCGACGTGTCCAATGTGCTCATTTCTCCCATGGAGGAAGGGGAAATGTATATCCCGAGATTCGGCAAGGTGAAGGCGGTCCGGCCGTTCATCATAATCGCGGCTCAGAATCCCTATGACGATGTGGGCACGGTCAGGGTCAGTCGGGCTTTTATGGACCGTATCTGCCTGATCAAACTGGATTACCAAAGCGAAGACGAGGAGCGCGAAATCGTCCGGCTGCGAACCGATTATGGCGACCCCACCATTATCGCGCTTGCGGTCAGAATGGTCCGTCAGACCAGGGAAAATCCGAGCGTCAAAATGGGGGCCTCGGTGCGGGCGGCCATCGATTTGGTGGATCTGTTCGTGGGAATGCAGAAACTCGATGACCGGATGGACCAGAATTTTCTGCTCGCCGCGCAAATGGCGCTCGCCAATAAGATCTGGCTCAATGAAACGACGGACAAGACCGCGGAAGGCATTATCAATGAGTTGTGGGAAAGGCTGAAGAAAGAAGGAGCGCTGTCTCCGGGAGACTCCCGACCACCCTCCGGCGATTCCGAAGGCGCGGAGCCTCCAACGGGCGCGATGACGGACGAAGCGTCGGCAAAAAAAAAATGACTTATTGAGCGAGCGCTTTCTGGATAGCGTTACCGGGACGCCGCTGCTTGATTTTGAAACCAACGACCCCTCCCATTACTGGCGCATAGCGTATTACCTCAACACACACCCCGAAGATCTGGACGAGTTTTTTGCGCAGTCCGGTTCATTGGAAGCTTTTGCCCGGATGTTGCCCAAGCTGAGCGATGAGGTCGCGGAAAAAGCCATCCGTATGGCCAGTCGGCTCATACTGAAGATAGCCCGGCAGATTTCCGACACGGGTTACCGTTCGGGCAAGCTGGAACTGGTGAGCGGGTTCAAGGACGGCGCCGACATAGAATTGGACCACAGTCTCGAACGATACGTCAGCCAGCCCGAACGGGGAATACTCGACAGCCTCGCATCCCATGAACGGCGCAGGGAAAAGCGCGCCTTTGTCCTGATGCTCGATTACAGCTATTCCATGCAGAGCAAGATTATCATGGCCGCCATCACCGCCGCCGCGATCGCCCATCACTTCAAACAGGACTATGCGCTGCTCGCCTTCAGCGGGGGCGTCAACGTTCTCAAGGATATTGGGGACCCTGTGGGGCCGGAGGCTATTCTGGCGCGTCTCTTTACGCTGCGGGCTCATGGCGAGACGAACATCAAAAGGGCTCTGCAGGCGGGGATCCACATGACGCGCGGCCATGCGCGAAAATCCGGCCTTATTTTAACCGACGGCGACTGGAACAAGGGGGGAGCGCCCTTGAAGGAAGCCGCGATGTTCGACTCGTTGAGCGTCATCGCGTTTCCACCGGCCCAATACGAAAAAGTCAGCCAGCTTGCGCTCTTGGGGAAGGGAGTGTTTTCGCTGGTCACGGGAGAGAATGAGATAGCGGCCGCCATCCTGCGTTGTTTGCGCTGATCCGGCTACGCTGACTGAAGGAATTAAAAAGGCGGAGACTGTCGGCGTTTTTTTACTTCAGTCTCCCGATCCGCTCCAACGCGTCAATGGTGGAATCAATTTCTTCCGCGGTATTGGAGGGGCCCAGGCTCATACGCACGGCGCCGCGGGGAAAGGTTCCCAGGTCCTGATGGGCCAGCGGAGCGCATTGCAGCCCCGTTCTCACGGCAATATCGAAATCGCCGTCCAGGATTGTTCCCACATCTTCGGGCGACATGCCGCGGATGTTGAAGAGGATAACGGCAATCCGATTATCCCAGTCCAAGGGGCCGTACAGCTCCACGGCTTCCATACCGGCCATGGCTTCAGACAGTCGGCTGGCCAGGGCGACTTCCTTTTGCCGGATGTTATCCACACCGAATTCCTGAACATAATCCAGACCGGCGGCCAACCCGAGAATCCCCAGAAGGTTCAGGGTTCCCGCTTCAAGCCGGTGGGGATAGGACTGCGTATGGACAAGGCTTTGGGACTCCACGCCGGTGCCACCATAGCGGGTGCTGTTGATTTCCAGATCGTCGCTTAAAACCAGACCTCCAATGCCGGTGGGGCCCAGCAGGGATTTATGACCCGTAAACGCGACCGCGCTCACGCCCGATTCGGCCATATTGATAGGCACGACACCGGCGCTTTGCGCCACATCCAGAATAAGCGGCGTCCCGCGTTCTCTGCACACCGCGCCGATGGCGTTCACATCCTGCACGGAACCGATAATGTTGGAAGCGTGATTGACGATCACAAACCTGGTTTCAGGTTTGATGGCTCTGGCGATATCCTGAGGGTCCACCTGTCCCCGCTGGTCGAATGGCGCCAGGTCATAGGTTATGACGCCCTGGGTCTGCAAGTGATGGAGGGGACGCAGTACGGAATTGTGTTCCAGCCGCGTGCTGACCACATGACAACCGGGCTCCGCCAGTCCCTGAATGGCCAGATTCAGGGCGTCGGTGGCGTTGGACGCGAATATCACCCGTTCGGGATCGGAACTTCCGAAGAAATCGCAGACGCGGCTTCTGACCTCGAAAACCATCTCTTCGGAGTTCATGGCCAGGTCATAGCCGCCCCGGCCCGGCGAGACGCCCCATTCGGCGTAAAGATCGAGCATCTTTTGCAGGGCTTGTTTGGGTTTGGGAAATACCGTCGCCGCGTTGTCGAGGTAGATCAGCCGGTTTTGACGTTCCATGGTACCCCTCTTTTACAGCCCTTTGGATTCGGCAGACCAGCAAGGCGGCGCGCTCCATATTTTATACCGCCAGGAAAAAGCGCCTCCAACTCCATTAGGCTCATCCCGGTACCATTTTTAATGTGGTGATTCAAGGGCGCCTTCCCCTGTTCGCTATAAAACTTTCTCAGAAAGCGGATAACGGTCCAATGCCTTTCACTCAGTTCCTGCAATCCGGCTTCCCTGGCCAGAAAAATCACGGCGTCCTCACTCCACAGGGAGGGATTCATAAAGAATCCCTCCCCGTCGAAGGCTATTTCAGCGCCGGCTATGTCCCTGACAACTTTGGGGTCATTTTCCGGCTTGGATTCCGCGTTCACCAGACATGCCCTCTGCCCGTTCTATTTCTTTCCCAGGGCCGATAATACACGATCGGCGGTGATCGGTAAATCATGAACTCGGACGCCGATGGCGTCGCAGACGGCGTTGGAGATCGCGGGATGGGTGGCCACGAGGGTGAATTCTCCGACTCCGGTCGCTCCCAGCGGCCCGTTGGGTCTTTCGGATTCAAGAAGAATGGTTTCCATCTCAAAAGAGGTCTTCATGGTCGGGAACTTAAAGGTGACCCAATCTTTCGACTCTCCCAGGACGTATTCCTCCCGGAGAGCCATGCCCGCGCCCATGTCCATTCCGCCTTCAATCTGACACACAACGGCCAGAGGATTGATGATCGTTCCCACATCCACCACGGTGGACACCTTCAGAACCTTGACTTCGCCGGTTTCGGTATTTACTTCCACCTCGGCCATTTGCGCGCCGTGCATCCTGGATTCCCACGCGACGCCTTGACCCGTCTTTGGATCCAAACCGGTATGGGAAAGGGTATGGGTAGATAGATATCTGACCGGCTTGCCGGCCTTGACCAGATCCGCGTGTGTTTTCGCCCCGGATTCCGCCATGGCGGCCTTGAGCGCTTCAAGCGCCTTGACCAAGGCCTTGCCGGACATATAGGTTTGCCTGGACCCGGCCGATATTCCCGAGTCCGGTGTCTGCTCAGTGTCCCTGGTGATTATTCTGATCTTTTCCAGCGGCATGTCCATCACGTGAGCGGTAATCTGCGTCAGCATGGCGTCGTTGCCCTCTCCCGGATCGGCCACTGAAGCGTAGACACTCAAACCGCCATCCGGATCCAATTCCACCGCCACGTTGGAAACATCATTGGCGGGACCGACTCCGAAACTTGCCCCGGCCATGCCTACGCCCCGTTTTATCACGCCATTGCCATGGGCGGCGGCGTCCTTGCGGGCTCTTTCGTAAAGCGGCTTCATGCGTTCCAGACACGCCTTGTAGGCCCATTCATCGGCGACGTGGCCCGTGGACATGGATTCTCCCGGCTTAAGGGTGTTTTTCAGCCTGAACTCGAAAGGGTCCATTCCCATCTTGGCCGCGAGCATGTCCATGAGCGATTCCAAGGTGAAGTTGACCTGCGGCGGCCCCGCTCCACGCGCCGCGCCACCCCAGGCGTTATTGGTGTACACGAGCTTTGCCAACGCGTATACGTCGCCAACATTATAAGATCCGCTCAACATCTCCAGGGAACGGTCGACAATAATCGGGCCGAGCGAATTGTAAGCGCCGTTTTCAACGGAAAAGTCAATCTGGTATCCGGTTATCTTTCCTTCTTTATCGGCTCCTAAGCGCGCCGACATCCAGAAGGGGTGGCGTTTGGTGGTCATCAACATCGATTCGGTGAGGCTCGGAATATACCTCACCGGGCGCTTGAAATGAAGCGCCGCGGCCCCAACCAACCCTTCCGAGGTTATATCGGTTTTGATTCCAAACTGCCCCCCGGTAAAAGCCTCCTTGTACCGGATGTTGTCCCAGCCCAACACATCCTGAAGCGCGAGGGCGTGCGCGTGAACCTGGATAGACCTACCCATCAATACCAGCTGCGCGTCCTCTCCTTCTCCATCAAGGTAGGCTATGGCCGCCTCGGGCTCCAGGGGGGCCTGATGAATCATCTGGGTTGTAAAATCGCCTTCAACCACATAGGCCGCCGCGGAAAGAGCCGCCTTAGCGTCGCCTTTGATCTGTTCCCTCTGATAACATAAATTCGGATAGTCCTGCTGAATCTGCGGCGCTCCCTCGGCCAGCGCCTCATCTATAGTAGAGATCCGTGGAAGAATCTCATAGTCTACCTTCACGGCCTCCGCCGCGGCGAGCGCCTGGTCCTTGGTCAACGCCGCCACCGCGGCGATGGGGGCGCCTAAAACAGGGACATGATCATTGCACAGCAAAGGTTGATCCTTAAAAATAGGGCCAACGTTGTTGGAACCCTTGACATCCTTAGCCGTCATGACACCCACGACCCCGTCCATTTTTTCCGCCTCGGAAGAGTCTATGGATTTGATGCGGGCGTTGTGATGCGGGCTCCTGACGACGGCCAGTTCCAGCGCTCCCGGAATAATAATGTCGGCGGCGAACTCGGCCAGGCCGCAAGCCTTGATCATGGACCATGGCCGCGGATGCGAAACTCCGATTTTGGGCCCCGACGGGTCCGGCCTGACCTGGTCCGGGGTGGTTTCGCCCCTCAGAAAGCGGCCGGCGAGCTCCACCGCTTCGATAATCTTGTTGTACCCCGTGCAGCGGCAAAGGTTTCGCCTGAAAGCATGCTTGATTTCATCTTTGGTCGGGTTCTGGTTCTTATCGAGAAGGGCCTTGGCCGCCATGATCATCCCTGGTGTGCAGAATCCGCACTGGATGGCGCCCGCCAGTACAAACGCCTCCTGAATCAAGTGCGGATTGTCCGGTGTCCCCAGCCCTTCAACCGTGATTACCTCAGCTTCGTTCAGATCGACCACTTTGGTAAGACAGGAACGGACCGCTTCACCGTTCACCACCACGGCGCATGCGGCGCATTGGCCTTTCTTGTCACAGGATTGCTTGGCTCCCGTCAGATGAAGATCATCGCGCAGCAAATCCAGTAGAACCCTCTGCTCGCCCACTACAAATTGCCTGGTGATTCCATTGATGGTTAAGGTAACATTTTTCAACGCGCCCTCCTTTCCATGGAGATTGAAAAATATACGCCCCTGTCCAAGATACCACCTGAAGTCCACTCCTTGTCGCATGAATGAAGCGTAAACGGTAGGCATCTTATGGGAGGCTGGCCAAAAAACTATATCAATTAAGACATAATATAGAACAAATTAAAAAAAACAATAAAATTGTTCGCGCCCAGGAACAAAGGCCCGGTCGCGCGTCATTCAGAAAACTGGGGAGTATATTTGGGCCGTGGCGCCCTCAATTCGGCCGGTTTGGGGCCATCGACGTCCGGGCTCCCGCGTATTTGGACAGGGGGAATGGATTCGTGTTCCCGCGCTCGAGCGTCCGGGCGCTGACTACTTATATTCGCTAAAAAAAGCAAAAAAGAGTAAAAATGGCCATTTAGCCCAAAAAGCAAAAAATATGAAATGTTGATGATGGTAATTCCGGCGCTTGAAACCCATTATTCCTCAGACGTCGGTTCGAAGATGAAATTAATGGTTCACTTCCCCATTTCGTGAGTTATAATAAGGCATAAATGAGTTATAATAAAATATAATAAGTATTCAAATTCATACTAGCGGGTGAGAATGGTTTGCGGGAACCGGCAAACCATTGAGGAGACATGTCATGTGGAAAAAGGTCGTTGCGGTTACCGCGACTTTGCTGTTTGTAGTGGCTTTATCCGGTTGTGAATCGATGTCCGATAAAGATACCCGCACCGTCGCCGGGGCGGGAGTGGGCGCGGCCACGGGAACCGCCGCGGGGCTTATTTTCGGTCAGGGAGCCGCCATCGCGGTGGCCGGAGGGTTAATCGGAGCCCTTGCGGGTGGCCTTGTGGGCCGATACGCCTTCGGGTCCGACAAGGACCATGCCCAAACGGCCAAGGACTATCAGTATCAGGAAACCATGGGCACGGTGGTCGAGATCGAGCATGTCAGTGTTTCGCCGTCCAAGGCGCGTCCCGGAGAGCAGGTGGATATGAAGGTCAAATACGCGGTGTTGACGCCCAAACCTGACATCCAGATCGAAATAACGGAAAGCAGGGAAATAAGACTCAACGGTGAACTGGTGGGCAGACCCACGGTCAACGTGCAAAGAACCGGCGGAACCTATACCAGCGATGTTCCCATCACCCTTCCCGCCGACGCGAAGAAAGGCTCCTATACCGTAAAGACAACCGTTCGCGTTGGCGACAAGATCGCCACCGGCGACACATCTTTCACGGTCATATAGTCCCGTCTTCCGATTTTATCGTCCGGCGAGGGCGACAACACGCTGTGGAGAATAACTAACATGAGCGCGGCTATTGATTTCATCAAACTATCTTTGGACAATATGCCTTTGGCGGCGTCCATCATAGACACCCGGGGAATACTGACTTATTACAATCGGAAGGCGGCCGAGTTGCTTGACCGGAAACCGGAATATATTGGACGGGATATCAGAGCTTGTCACCAGAAAGATCAGAGCGTGGTAAAGATCGACAAAATGATGGAGGAGTTTCGAAACGGGCGAGAACAGCCCTACTGGTATGAAAGCTTCCGCTATGGCAGGGAACTCAGAGTCACGTTCACCCCGTTGCGCCTCAACGGCGATCTGGTCGGTTGCCTGCAGACGGTCAGGCCCGTGAAAGAACAATCAGAGGAATCGGAACGATTGTCATAGTGGTTCGCGCGCGTGATTCGCATCAATAAACAACTCAGCATACCCGAGCAGGAAATACGGTTTGCCGCGTCGCGAAGCGCAGGACCAGGTGGGCAGCATGTGAACACCTCCAGCACGCGGATGGAACTCCTGTTTGATTTGGATAAATCGCCCAGCCTCACGAGTGAACAGAAACGGCTGATCAGGACGCGTTTGTCGAACAGAATCAGTAAGGACGGAATACTCAGGGTCGTCTCACAGCAGACACGCAGTCAGAAAACCAATCGGGATCTGGCGGTAGATCGATTTGTGGAGTTGATGAGAGGAGCGTTGCGGAGGGTGACGGTCAGAAGGAAAACGCAAACCCCCCTTCGAGAGAAACGTCAGCGGCTCGATCAAAAACGTAAACGCGGCAGGCTCAAACAACAACGCGCCCCAGGACTTTCCGAGGCGGACTAGCGCTGACAGCCGACGGGAATGTCCGGACCGGGCGTAAGACGCAAGGGCATTCGATCCCCTCGGGATAGTGCGCGCAAATTCGTAAAACCGCGGCGCCCGGGTCGTTAGAAGGCGGGGCGGCGGCTGTATTTCGCAACGCGTCAATCGTGCTAGAGCTGAAAATGCGGGATGGACTGGCCGGAAAGGTCAGGTTTACGCCGCATACATCTGCGCGGCGCCAGAGTGAGCGGAACATGGATGATCTGAAAAAAAGCAAACAGCAGCTTATAGACGAGATCGAAAGCCTCAGATTACAGGTGGCCGGAATGGAGAGTCGGGCGCGTTCGGGAACATGGGGCGCCGATGACCGCATTCTGGAAGATCTCGATTTGGGAAGCATATTCGATATTCTTCCCGACATGATCGCCATCGTAGATATGAATTACACGGTCGTGCGGGCAAATAAGGCCATGGCGGCGCATATGAATAGGGCATGGGGACCGGCGTTCGGGGATATAAAATGTTACCATGCTATTCATGGACAGGATACGCCCGTGGATCAATGCCCGCATCGAGCGGCTATGATCAGCCGGGAATCCTGTACCGAAGAAATCTATTCCGAAACCATGAACGCGCATTTGCTGGAAACCGCCACACCCGTCATGAACAACGCGGGACAAATGATCGGTTCGGTCGTGGTGTTGCGAAATATTTCCGCGGAGAAAAAAACGGAAGACGTTCTGCTCGCGAGCGAAGCGTTCATGAAGAGCATATTGCGGGTGGCGCCGGTAAGCATCGGGGTTTCGAGCGATCGTATCTTGCAGTGGACGAGTGGCCAGTTCAAGGAAATGACGGGATATTCCCCGGAGGAGCTGGAAGGGAAGCAATCGCGGATATTGTATGTCGATGATGAGGAATTCAATCGCGCCGGTCCGGTTAAGGACAAGGAAATGCCGACCGAGGTGATTGGAGAGGTTCAAACCCGTTGGAGACGCAAAGACGGCCGGATCATCGATGTTCTTCTAAGGTCCACGCCTGTGGAGGACCGAAATTTAAAAAAAGGGGTGATTTTCGCCGCGCTGGATATAACAGACCGCAAAAAAGCGGAAGATCAGGTCAGGAAATCGCTTAAGGAAAAAGAGACCCTGCTCCAGGAGATTCATCATCGCGTAAAGAATAACATGACTGTCATCAAGAGCCTCCTGAGCCTGCAAGCAAGGAAAATAGAGAACGAGGATTTAAAGGCTATTTTCAAGGAAAGCCAGAGCCGTATCGGGTCCATGGCGCTGATTCACGAATCGCTCTATCAGTCGGAAAACCTGACAGCCATTGATCTCAAGTCATACGTGTCAAAACTGGGAACCAATCTTGGCAGAATGTATGGCGCGCCATCGGCGCGAGTCGAGATGATCGCCGAGTCGGATGGAGTTACCCTCTGCATAGATCAGGCGGTTCCTTGCGGGTTGATGATCAATGAACTTATGACCAACGCTTTTAAGTACGCCTTCCCCGACGGCGGGCGCGGCTGGATAAGAGTCGCCGCCTACGGGGCGGACAGCGACAGCGTGAAAATCATTGTCAGTGACAACGGTGTGGGGATTCCTGCTGAAATTGATATTCACGGGGGCAGGACGTTGGGCTTTCAACTCGTTACCAGCCTGGTTGAGATTCAGCTTCAGGGAAACATCGAGTTGGAACGTTCCAGGGGAACCCGTTTTACGATAACTTTCGGGAGGAAGGTTTGAGCGACAGGCGGTTCGGACTTATCGCTTACGATTGTCGCAGGACCGTTTCGGCTCTCGCGGGCCGGTACCCAGGCTTTCCGCATAGTCGAGGCCGTTCAGCGCGTCACGGATGGTTTTTGCCAGGGTCCGCCTCTCAAGAGGTTTCTCCATATAGGCTTTTATTCCGATTTCCACTGCTTTCGCCTGCGTCATAATTTCGCTGAAGCCGGTGCATAAAATGATCGGCAGTTCCGGCCTTATCTTTAAAAGCTCCTCCGATAGCTGCGCGCCGGTCATCCCGGGCATGGTCATATCCGTGATAACAATATCGAACTCACCGGGATTGGCCTTAAAAAGCTCCAGAGCCTCTTTGCTGCGCACGCACGTGGTAACCTGATAACCGAGACCCTGCAAGACCTGATGGCCCAGCATGGTGAGCGCCGGTTCATCATCCACCAGGAGCACGCGTTCATTCCCGCCCGGAATGTCCGGCGCCAGATCGGCGCCTTCCTCTGCGTAGTCCTCGATGCGCGGCAGGTACACATCGAAAGTCGATCCTTTTCCAAGCTGGCTGGAAACGGTAATTATTCCGTCGTGGCTCCGTACAATACCCTGGACAACAGCCAGGCCGAGCCCCGTTCCCTTGCCAATATCCTTGGTGGTGAAATAAGGGTCGAAAATGCGGCTTATAAGCGACTCGCTCATGCCACGGCCGTTATCGCTGACCGTCAGTCTCATATAGGACCCCGGTCTCAGACGGGGCCGTAACGGAGAAAACGCGTCAACGTTTATATCGCTAAGCGTGACCTCGATTTTTCCGGAATTGTCCGGCAAAGCCTGGTAAGCGTTGGCGCAAAGGTTCATTACAACCTGGCTCAATTGCGAAGCGTCGGCCATAATAAAACCGTCGGACTGAGCGGAAAGCCGGAGGTCGATGGTTGAGGGCAGAGAGGGGCGTAAGAGTTTCACCGCTTCTTCCACTACCACCCGTAATTGCGCCGGCGCCCGTTCCTGTTCGGCTCTCCGGCTGAACGTCAGGATCTGGGATACCAAATCCCGCGCTCGTTTCCCCGCTTTCAACACGGCCTCCAGATTGTCATGGATTTCGGAGTCCGGCAGCGTATTCGTTTGGGCGAGTTCCGTGTATCCGATAATGGCGGAGAGTATGTTATTGAAATCATGAGCGATACCTCCGGCCAGCGTACCAAGGGCCTCCATCTTCTGCGCCTGTTGAAGCTGGGATTGCAGCTTGGCTTTTTCCTCGGCGGCTTTCTTTTGTTCGGAGATGTTGTGCGCTATGACCCTGGCGCCTTTCAGCACGCCGTTTTCCGTGATATATCGAGCCGTCAGTTGCACCCAGAGGCTGTCGCCGTTTTTCTTCCTGATTTGAAATTCAACATGTTCCGGAACACGCTTTCCCGCCATTATCTTGTGGAGTCTCTCCAGAAAAACCCGCTTGCTGTCGTCGGTGAGAATTTCCAGTGAATTCATGGAAAGCATTTCTTCTTCCGTGTATCCCAAATACTTACAGATAACGTCGTTAACGCTTACAAATCGGCTCTTTATGAAGTCGACCTCGTAAATGCCGGCGGGCGCGTGATTGACCAGTTCTCTGTATTTTTCTTTCTCGTCCTGCAGAGCTTTTTGGGCTTTCCGGCGCTCTTCTATCTCGTCGCTCAATTCTCTGTTCGCTTGTTCAAGTTCGGCCGTTCTCTCCCTCACCCGTATTTCGAGCTCGTCATGAGCCTTTTTCAGCGCGTCCTGAGCATGTTTCAGTTCGGTAATGTCTTGCGCGACGACTTTTGCCCGAACAGGACGGCCGTTTTCATAGCTCCAATTTACATTGAGCATGATCCATCGTCGCTGTCCCTGTTTGTTTACTATTTCGTAAACGGGATTACTGTCGACTTTAACGCCCGCCTGGATTTTATGAAGCCGTTCCCTGAGCAGCCCTTGACTTTCTTCCGTAAGCAGAGCCAGGGGACTCAACTGCAGAATTTCTTCGCGGCTATATCCGGTATATTCGCACAACAAATCGTTTACGCTTAAAAAACGTTCCGTGGCAAAATCAAACTCATATATGGCCGCGGGCGCAAAATTTACCAACTGACGGTATTGCTCTTCGCTTTCTCTTAACGCTTCTTCAACTTTTCCTCGTTCACCGATTTCACGCATTAAACGTTCATTGGCCTCTCGATATTGCTGTTCCGATTCATAGAGCCGTAGTTGCTTTTGTACAAGTACTTTTTGTGTTTTTAGACGGGCTTTTTCAAAGAACAGTGAGGCGTAGCATATTACGACGAGGACAAAAATAGAGTTGTATTTCAGAGACACTATGATATCGCTGGAAATGCTTACTTTAGATCCGAATAATAACAGTAGAGATATAATTATTACATATGAATATATGAAATAGTATTTAATCTTACCTGATAACACAAAAGAAGAGAACAGGGGAAAAATGAATATCCAAGGCAAATAATTAATCAGTCCTCTGTACCCAATCGACGAGAAGTGGGCAAGGGCGAGCGATACGAAATAAACAATCGGTATTGAACTGATAACAGGACCGAAAATATGATTTCGTGGTCTCCTCACCAAAACCAGGAGACCGAAGGTTATACTTATGAAGCAAGCAAAATTAAAAACGGATTCGATATAGTGTTGGTGAATGATTGCTAATATAAAGTAGTAAGACGCAAAAGGAATCGCGGCAAACAGGATCATCTTCAAAAATAAAATCTTATATCCGTATTCAATGGAGAAGGCGTCTTCGCTTCGATTGATTTCTTCAAATTGGAAGATTTTGTTATTTGTCAGTTTCTTAAACATCCCGGTCATTTTAGACCCCTGAGGGCATCCAAAAACGAGCGCCACAACCGAAATGGTTGTTGCTATTGTTAGATAAATAAAATGAGGCAAACGAGAAAAATAGCTTGTAATGATAATTTAAGGTCCGCTTAGTCATATAATTCGCTGCTTTTAGTCGCTATATAACCCATAAAAACAATTATTACAAAAATATTATACTTCCGGGAGGTTTTTTTTATCAATAAAAACGATCAGTATTGGTAATTATCCGAAAAGCCGACAGGTACGGCTGTCTTCGGACGTTTGCGCCGTTCGGGCGGACGCGCTTTCTGAACTTCCTCCCCTCCTATCCGGATGAGGGGTCGAATTTTCTTTCGGACGATTCAGTCTCACGTATCAGCGAATGAAAAGGGCGTTTTGCAGAGGAGGGGGAGGGAGAGGCGATTGATGAAGAGCGTCCATTGGAACGTCGCGCGGGTTTCGGATGGATTTTCCCTTCACGCCGGACGATCCGTGGTGATCGCCCTTCCGGCGTGGGGCATTCGTACGCGAGTATTGTGGGATTTATTAGTGAGCGATCACCACCGCCTTTTTGGTACTGTTCAAGTCAAGAAGATAAACGCGGAGGGCTGTCCGGCCTCTTCCGGGGGGAAAGCCCGCTCGCGATTATCCCTCTCCAATGGGGCTGGTATTTACGAGGTCGAATTTTTCAGGGTCCGCCACACCCTGCAACGCGTTTTTGTAGATCTGAATCATGTAAACAATTTTGGATACCATGAGATCCCTTAGTATGAAACCGATGGCGTATTTCTGAGAATCGGAAAGCCGTTCCGTGGACAGCGCTTGTAATATCTCCTGGACGACCGGATCTATGGCGCTGTGTATCTTTTTCTGCGCGTCGGTTAGGGTCCCTTCCTTTATGGCCCCCCAAACAGCGGGCACGATAAAGGTCAGCGGTTCGTCCAGGAGAATCATTTTATTGCTCAGGAACACATCTTTGGCCGTGTTGTTGAGAAGCGCGCCTATGTTTTTTGCCAGGTCGCCGCTTTCAGCGTTGTCTTTATCGGGCGCTGTCTTGGAGGAAAAAAGTTTTTTCATGAATTCCATCTGTTCGTTTCCTTTTTCAGGCGTCCAAAAATCTCAGCCTTAGCCAAACGTCGATCATTTTCAGTCATCCCTGGTTAGAAGTCTTCGAAGTCATCCTTTTTCAAGGGTATCAGACGTTCGGGGGAGACTTCTTCGAGGGTGATTTTGACGCCGTCCTCATTGTGCGGAGCATGCGAATAAGCAGTGTGCAGCGTTTTTGCCTCTGGGGGCTCATCCGCTTTGTAGCTACTGCCGTTATTGTTGGCTTTTCTACCTTCCACAAGAATGAGGAGATCGGTGACGTTCTTCCGCATGAGCGCCGCCTGAGCGTTCATTTCCTGCGCCGCTGAAGCTGACTCCTCCGCGTTTGCGGCGTTTTGCTGGGTAACCTTGTCCATTTCGGTGATCGCTTTATTCACCTGTTCGATACCCTGGGCCTGTTCGTCCGAAGCGGTGGCGATTTCCGTTACCAGATCCCCGGCTTTGGAGGCGCTGGCGGCCAGCTCCACAAAGTCCGCGTTGGTTGTTTTGAGGAAGACCGTTCCCTCGTCCACTCGCGATAAGGTCCCCTGAATCAAATTAGCCGTATTCTTGGCGGCCTCCGCGGCCCGCATGGCGAGATTCCTTACTTCATCGGCCACCACGGCGAAACCCGCGCCGGCCTCTCCGGCCCGCGCCGCCTCTACCGCGGCGTTCAGCGCCAGCAGATTGGTTTGAAAGGCGATTTCGTCAATGGTCTTTATGATTTTCGACGTCTCGGCGCTGGCCTTGGAAATTTCGTCCATGGACATGGAAAGCTTGGACATGGACTGCTCGGCCTTGCTTGCGGTGGCTTTCGCCTCCCGCATGACAGTATCGGCCTGCCCTGCGTTTTCGGCGTTCTGGTTGGTCATGGCGGACATTTCTTCAAGAGAGGAGGATGTCTCCTCGATGGCGGCGGCCTGTTCACTGGCGCCTTCAGCCAGAGACTGACTGGCCGCGGCCACTTGGACGGACGATGAGGCCACCTGTTCCGCGCCCCTTCTGAGGCTGGCGATAGCTCTGTTTATAGGCTTGGAAATGGAACGAACCAGCAGAAAACTGAGCGCGACACCCAGGACAAGCGCGATAGAGCCGATTATAATGACGGACCACAAGCTTGTGGCCCCCTGCTCCCGGATGCGAGTCGTCGAGGAGGCTTTCTGGATTTGGAGCAGGTCGCGGATCGCTTTCAGTTTGGCCTGCGTCGCTTCCAATGCGGGCAACGTTTGCGTGTCGAATACTTTATGAGCGTCATCCTGGCTTTTGATAAGGGAATTTTCGGCCTCGACGACTTTGGAGACAAGCGTCCGTATTTCCGAAAGCCGCTTCAGCGTGGTCTCGTTGAAAAGGGTTACGGCCTCGTCGGCTTTGCCGTCGTTCAGGAGCGCCTTTACCTGCGCCGCGGATTGGAAAAGTTTTTCAAAAGGATCTTTCACGGCCCCCATGGTATCGCGAAAGAGGGGGGACGCTTGAGCGTACTGGGCGTACTGCTCGCTCTGCAAAAAGGCGCCGAGCGTTGATTTCCACGGATCGGTCTGTAATGCTTTCGACGCGTCACGGTCTATGATCATCTGGTAGAGGTCTTCCGACCAGTGGTCAAGATCGGTGAGCCGGTCCTTGAGTTGATTCCGCAGACCCGTATGCCGTTGACGCCATACGGCGTTAATATTCTTCGCCGATTCGTGCAACTGACGGTGGGGTTCCTTTATCTCCTCCAAAAGGGCCGCAAGCCGGGGGTCTTTCTCTATCAGGGTTTTCGCCTGGGCGCCGTACAGAAACTGTCCCAATCCACATTTGGTGTGATCGAGTTGAACGTCCAAGTGTTCCTGGTTTTCCTGAAACAACTCCATAACATTGGACAGCCATTTGAGGTGATCCACTTCCTTGGCTACGATAAATTCAGAATGATCGGCCGCCGCCATGAACTGCTCGTTTTCCTTGAGTATACCGTCTGTCAGCCATAGGGAACTGCCCGCCACCAGCAGAAGCATCGCTATGATAATTCCAAATCCGAAGTAAAGCTTAGTGCTCATCCTTAAATTCTTAAACACCGAAAAATCCTCCTCGGCCGGCTCAATTAAAATGAAAGGCGCTTTGTTGTTTGACCATGCGTTCCACAACCGCCACTACTTCCTGGGGACTTTTGTCTGCACAGGTCAGAAACCTGGGAAACAGGGAATGGCCGATCTTCACCATGGAATTTTCCAAGTCCGAAAGAATGAGAATCAATCGGGCCTTGCACAGCAAATCTCCCAACGCTTGAATTTCCAGAAGTTCTTCCCGCGAGGATGCGAATATGATCGCTATAGCGCGCCCGTAACGGGTGCGGCGTAGCTTGGCGGAAAGCGTGTCAATCGCTTGACATGTCTCTACGTTTGCTATTTGACCCAGCGCATCCAGACATTGCTGTGACTTTTCACATCGGCCACTTCGGGGCGACGCATAGATGACTATATTCATTATTCGTTTCTCTCGCGATCCAAGTGGGGGTCGGTTTGTTGACTCCCGGCGGCCTATAGAACAAGAAACGGGCCATAACCGCAGTTCTTAAAAAAACCTTAATTATATAAGAATGTTATGGCCGTGTTGAAGGCATGAGTCAAAAAGGGTGGGGTAAAAATCTTTTCAGCGGGGGCGGATAAATGTTCACAAAAGGTGAACGATTGTTTCGCGAGAAGGAACGGTTGTGAAGATTACGCGTTGGAAATCCAGCCGAGCCGGGATATGCCATATTTTTTCATAAGCACGTACAAACGCGTGCGGCCCAGGCCGGAGATATGGCAGGCGTCTTTTATTGACCCTCGGGTAAAGCGCATCAAGTCTTCCAAATATTTTTTTTCCGCTTTTGCGAGTACGGATTCCCGGTAATCCTGAAACGCGGAAGGCGCAGGGGACGCGGCCGCTTCCTTGCGCTCCGCAGGTTTGGGAGACGGTCCGGGAACTGATTTAATGGAGTCTCGCGCCACCTTGATTCTGATTCTTTGCGGCAGGTGTATGGGTAAAAGAAGTGGTTCGCTGTCGGCCTCTATGATAGCCCCCTCGAGCGTATTTATGAGTTCTCGAATGTTTCCCGGCCATTGATAGCCCTTCAACACCTCGAAAAATTCAGACGACACTCCTTTTTTGGGCGTTTCATAGTTGTTGCAGATTTTTTCCACATAATGGAGGGTGAGCGCTTCGACGTCATCGGAACGCTCCCGCAGGGGCGGCGCCTCGATATACATGGAACGCAGCCGGAAGAGGAGATCACTCCGGAACTCGAATTTCTGCGCCATGGCGTCAAGATCTTTATTGGTGGCCGCGATCAGGCGAAAATTGCTGGCTATCTCCTGTTTCCCTCCCACCGGCCTGAATCGACGCTCCTGCAGGACTCGCAGAAACGCTTTCTGGATGGATAAAGAAAGTTCGCCGATTTCATCAAGAAAAAGCGTGCCGCCGTTGGCCTGTTTTATCAATCCGTCCTGAGATCTGTCCGCTCCAGTATAAGCGCCGCGTTCGTGGCCGAACAGTGAGTTTTCAACCAGAGTTTCGGGCAGCGCGGCGCAATCAACCACTACAAAATTTTTCCCCGCCCGATGGCTGTTTTCGTGGATGGCTTGCGCTAAAAGCTCTTTTCCCGTGCCGGTTTCGCCCACAATGAGGACGTTTACGGAGCTGGCCGCGGCCTGGGCCACCGAATCGAGACACGCCTTCAGTGACGGGCTGTCTCCCACAATGCCATGAAATTTCAATGTCACGGCCTTTGGCTTGTGATTTTTCCGTAAATCTTCCCGATACTTAAGGACACGATTCAACGGAAGGACGACGGCTTTGGGGGAAAGCGGTTTTTGAATGTAATCCCATGCGCCGTTTTTAATGGCCAGTTCGGCCCCATCAGGGTCGCCCGCCCCGGTCACAATAATAACTTCCGGCTTGGACGGAGCCTCACGGAGAGAGGGGAGCGCTTGTAGCCCGTCCCCATCGGGTAAGTTCACATCCAGGAAAACGGCGTCGAAATCGTTTCGAGAAGCCAGGTCGAGACCATCACGCAAGGTATGACAGCAAGAAGTGAGATGTCCCATCCTGTGAACCATGTCTGCGAGCATTCTGCACAATGATTGATCATCGTCGATTACCAAAACATCTGCCATCGTGTATCCCAGCCACCTTAGGATTCGTCCGCAAGAGCCTTACGAATAACATTTGACAAGGCGGTTATGTCAAAAGGCTTGCTTATGAATTGTCGCACGCCCAGATCCTTTATTTGTTCCCATTCCAGGGAGTCGCCTTTGCCACTGCATAAGACAATGGGCGTGTCAGGACGCAATTTCAGAATTTCTCTTGCAAGAGTTATTCCTGTTAGGTGTGGCATGGTCAGATCGGTAACGACGATGTCAAAGTTAACCGGATCCTCATGAAAAAGCCGAAGAGCTTCCGGGCTGCTGGTTACGGAGACTACGTCATAACCAAAGGTGGAAAGCGCGTCCTTGGCATAATTCGCCAAAGCCGTCTCGTCATCCACAAAAAGAACCCGCTCGCTGCCTTCAAGAGGATTTCGATCTCTTTGGATTTGATCGAAATCGGCGTCGCTGGAAATGCTGGGCAGACAGACATGGAATGTGGTTCCTTTTCCCGGATGACTTTCCACGATGACCGCGCCGCCATGGTTTTTAACAATCGCGTTGACCACGGCAAGACCCAGTCCGGCGCCTTCTCCGGCTCTTTTGGTCGTAAAGAAAGGTTCGAAAACGCGCATGGCCACCTCGGGACTCATGCCGGTCCCCGTATCGCTTACTGAAAGCTTCAGATATTCTCCCGGCGGCAAATCCCAGCGTTTTAACTCTTCACGTGAAGACAGCGATTTCATGGTCAGACCGATCTTCAAGATTCCGGGCCGATCGGACATTGATTGCGCAGCATTCGTACAAAGATTCATGAGCACCTGAAATATCTGGGTGGCGTCGGCGAGAATGGCCCCTTGTTCAGCCTCAAAACGCTGATGGATTTCAATGGTGGATGGCAGGGAGGCGCGCAAAAATTTAACCGATTCCCTGATGAGCGGAGCTAACAGAAGCGGCCTTTTCTCAGTGTCCTTCTGTCTGCTGAAATTAAGGATCTGCTTTATCAGGTCTCTTCCGCGGTAGGCGGCGTTCAGTACTTCCTGCAAATTGTTCCGGACGCGGTCGTCTTCGCCCAGATCGAACATGTCCATCAGCTCCGAATAACCGATGATGACGCCCAGGATGTTGTTGAAGTCATGAGCGATTCCGCTCGCCAGCTTTCCAACGATTTCCATCTTTTGAGCCTGTTGCAGCCTATGTTCCAACTTTTTGGATTCGGTAATGTCCAAAAGACTGACGAGTATGCGCGCGGATCCCCGGTATGAGACGCGCGCAAAAAGAATTTTCATCCACAGAATGGAGTCGTCTTTATGGAGAAGCCGGGCTTCGAAATGAGAAGGAAACGATTGTCCGCCGTGAACCGCCTCCAGCCGCTGAAAAAAAGATGCCTGGTCCTTCGGATGCACCAGCTCGCGCGCCTGCTCCGTGGTGAGGGATTGCAGTTCCCGCGCTTCAAATCCCATAATGCGGGATAAGGAATCGCTGGCGTAGGCAATTTTCAAGGGATCATTGCTTACAATCATCAATCCCTCGGAGAGCCGTTCGATCAGTTCAAGGTAATGTTCAACGGGGATCAACAGCTCTTGTTCTTCCGTCTGCCTTCCGGCGATTATTCTGCTTACGCCGATGATGCCCGCCGCCTGCCCGCAATAGTTTTTAAAGGGCGTTTTGGTGGTGTCCAGTAACCGTTCCCGACCGCCCACACTTTTGAGGTATTCAATAAATCGTGAGGAAGATTTTGAATTCAGCGTTGTGAGGTCGCTTTCCTGACGCTGACGCGCCAATGCGGGGGGCATGAATTCGTCGTCCCGTTTTCCGGCGATTTCCGAAGCGTGGCGTTCGAACAAATCTTCGTAGGCGCTGTTTACGATGATATTATGGAGCTTGAGGTCCTTAAAATACACGGCTTCGGGAAGGGAATTTATAAGCGCCTTCAGACGCTCTTCGGATCTCATGAATTCAATCTGAGCGCTGTTGCGGGCCGTAACTTCGTTTTCCAGCGCGTCCCTGACCGACATCAAATGTCCGCGTTCCCGCAGAAGCGACTCGCGCGTTTCTTTTTGACGCCGGTACGTTTGTTCGACATACTTCATAAGCACGGCTACGGTGATGGACATCACGCTGTTCAGAAATATGAAACTGAGCGCCATGATGACGCCGCGCTCGGGCGAAACCAAAAAAGGGTGCGCTTGGCCGTACCAACCGTCGCTGATAAGCCATCCGATCCCCACAATGATAATGACGTTTATTGCCAGGGCGTTTACCGCGGCTTGAATACCCAGGAGAGCCCCGGCCAGAACGGCTGAAGCGAACAGCCAGAATGGACCTCCGCTTAGTGGGCTGAGCGTGACGGTGATCGCGATACCGATGATGTACGACATTGCGACGCCGCAAATGGCGATGGTTTTAAACTTGAGGTGATGAGCAAGCGGCAGGAGCGCCCATGCGCAGAGGAAGACGGCTAATTCGAGCGTGGCGAGCTCCCAAAGATTTTGCTTGAAAGCCAACGCCAGGAGCGGGACAAAGAACAATGATCCTGCAATGAGGGACGCAAACAGGAAAATGACGAAGAAACGCCATCGCCAATACCGTGGACTATCCTGCTCGTATTCGGGGTGGACAAGGCTCCATTTGTTAACCTGAGAGCATATTTTGTGGATTAACGCTTCAGGATTTGCCATGGATAGGATCCAACAGCCATGACAACTGTAAGAGGTTATCGTAGTATTTATATTCTTCAAATACTGAAGATATGATTCTTTTCATATAAAGCTCCGTTGCAGTTGGACCATTGTGCAGACTAGGTAGAAAAAATACTCATAATAAAAGAATTAAGCCACCAACTTTATCATATACTATGTCAGGCTAATTGAGAATTGATTTTTTTACGTCTTTAATGTTTGGTATTTTTTTTAATCCCGTGGCCAAATGAAGGCTGAAGTTATATGCTCTTGAACAATTATTGTTTTTACTGATGCCTCTTTATTCATAATTACGCGGAACTCCGATGGATCTTAAATAGATTCCTTCCATCACATTGCCGCATGAAATTACGACTTATAATAAAAAATTTTGAGAATCGGAAAATGCGGTATTGCTCGGGAATAACTACTAAGTATGATTAATGTACGAAATAAATTGGAATCCGGAATCCGGACGCTCGGGAGAACTTTTTGGATGTTATTTACATAATTTCAATTAGTAAAATAAAGAATAGAAAAATAGTAAAATATTATTAAAATGGCAAAAGAATATATTAAAAAATGGTATAAATTGGATTAAATAGAAATGAACAGGTATTAACTATATAATCATTCCAGCTTGATCACTGGCAGGCTTTGACGCGCTGCGGGAAGTACCATGACATTCGAACAGGCTCTCGATAGATTTATGATGTTCCTCAAGGTGGAACGGGGATTAGCCGGTAATACCATAGAAGCGTACAATCGCGATTTGGTTTCTTTTCTGGACTATCTGGAAGAAAGACATCGCGGCGCCATAGAAGACGTAGGAGCCCTCGATGTCCGCGGTTTCCTGGTCCATCTTGGCGACAGAGGGATTTCCAACCGGAGCCAGGCCAGGTGTGTTTCGGCCTTGCGGTCGTTTTTCAAGTTCCTTGCCAGAGAGCGACATATCACCGCCAATCCCATGGGGACGGTGGACGCTCCGAAAATCGCCCGGGCGCTTCCGCATTTTTTAAATGAGGAGGATGTGGAAAAACTTTTAAAAGCGCCGCGGGATGATACGCCGCAGGGAGTCAGGGACCGGGCCATGCTCGAAGTTCTGTACGCCACCGGGGTGCGGGCCAGCGAACTGGTGAAGCTCAAGACACAAGAGGTGAATTTCACTGCCGGTTTCCTCCGCACCATGGGAAAAGGATCAAAGGAACGGATTGTGCCGTTGGGCTCCGAAGCGCTCAAGGCCGTGCGAAAGTACATCGGCGAGTCGCGGCCCAAACTTGAAAAAGGGGCGCGTTCCGATTTTCTTTTTATCAGTCGCGCGGGCAGACCCATGACCCGGCAGTGGTTTTGGAAAATGATAAAGAATTACGCGACCTCCGCGGGTATCACCAAACACATCAGTCCCCACGTGGTGCGTCACTCGTTTGCGACCCACCTCCTGAATCACGGCGCTGACCTGCGCTCCCTGCAAATGATGCTGGGGCACGCCGATATTTCCACAACTCAGATCTACACCCACATTACCCGTGAGCGCCTCAAAGAGATTCACAAAACCTACCATCCGCGGCCGTAGCGCGGAAATACCGTCGTCGGCCGGTGTGAGCGTGGAAATTGAGGTAATTGTAAAATCATGCTAGGCTGAAAATTCTCGTCTCTGCGCCCGCAAAGGCAATGGCGCGTGAAACTCCCGGCGCTCTCCGGAAGACGCGCGCCGGGAAAGCGGCTGAGCGCGGAGGGATGTCATAAAACCGGTTCGCCGTTATACTTGTCAATATCGCGGAGAGCAGAAAAACAGGCCAGATGGATGGAAGTGATCACGACACATATCAACGCCGACTTTGACGCCCTGTCCTCAATGTTGGCGGCCAAGCTCCTATACCCGGACGCGACGTTGGTATTTCCCGGCGCCACGGAAAGAAACGTCCGCAATTTCTACGTCGAATCGGTTGTGTACGCCTATGGCTTTGAAAAGTTGAAGAATATCGATCTCGACCAGGTAACCCGCCTGATTTTGGTCGATACCCGGCAGTCTTCACGGATCGGCAAGTTCAAGGATCTGATCGGCCGTCCGGGGGTGGAGGTGCACATTTACGACCATCATCCCCCTTCCGACGAGGATGTGAGCGGGGATCTGGAGTATATTAAAAAACTGGGCGCCAACACCACTCAGATGGTGCGGATTATCAGGGAAAAAAATATCCCCATTCCCGAGGACCTGGCCACCATCCTGGCGCTGGGCATTTATGAAGACACCGGGTCGTTTACGTTTGTGTCCACCTCGGAAGAAGATTTCATAGCCGCCGGATATCTGGTAACGCAGGGCGCCAACCTCAACATGATCGCGGATATGATGCACCGCGAACTGACGGCCGAGCAGCTCGCGCTGCTCAATGAGCTGGTCCAGTCGGCTCAGAAGATGACCGTGCAGGGAATCGAAATAGTCATAGGCAAGGTTTCCACCGATAACTATGTGGGAGATTTCGCGGTACTCGCGCACAAGTTCATGGATATGGAACATCTGAACGTGCTCTTCGCGCTGGCGCTTATGGCGGAACGCATATACGTGGTCGGCCGGAGCCGTCTGACGGAAGTGGATGTTTCGGAAATCCTGACGGTTTTTGGCGGGGGAGGGCATCCTTCCGCCGCCTCGGCTTCGATCAAGGGCAAAACGTTGTTTCAGGTCGAACGGGAACTGGTCCGGGTGCTGCACGCGAAGATAAAGCCTCAGCTCACGGCTTCCGACATCATGAGTTACCCCGTAATATCCGTCAAACCGACACAGTCCCTGGCCGAGGTCGGCGAGACGCTTACCAGATACAATATCAACGTGGCCCTGGTGATGGACGGACCGGCGCTGTTGGGCCACATATCACGCCAGATCGTTGAAAAAGCCTCGTATCATGGGCTCAAGGAGTTGCCCGCCTCGGAATACATGTCATCCGAGTTCACCACGGTTTCGCCCGACACACCCATCGAGGAGGCGCAGCGCCGTTTGATCGAACACAAGCAACGGGTTCTTCCGGTAACCGAGGGCCAGAACGTGGTCGGTGTAATTACCAGGACGGACCTGCTCAACGTGCTCATGGATGAGCCGCCCTTGACAACCCACCCGTTCGAGCGTCTTGAAGAATCCGGCTATGTGAGAAGTAAAAATGTGTCTTCCCTTTTACGCGAAAGACTGCCGCGCAACCTCATAGAACTACTCAAGGATTTCGGCGCCATCTCCGATGATCTCGGGTATAGCGCGTATGCGGTCGGCGGGTTTATCAGGGACCTTTTTCTGCGCCGGCCCAATATGGATATCGACATTGTGATCGAAGGTTCGGGCATCGAATTCGCCAGGAAGTACGCGGGAGCAAACGAGGGGGTAAGAATCAGGACGCACGAAAAGTTCGGGACGGCGGTCATAATTCTCCCCGATGGTTTTAAAGTGGACGTGGCCACCGCCCGGCGGGAATACTATGAGTCGCCCGCCACGCTGCCCATTGTGGAGCTAAGTTCCCTCAAACTGGACTTGTACCGGCGCGATTTCAGCATCAACACACTGGCGGTCAAGCTGAATCAGCGGCATTTCGGAATGCTCATCGACTTTTTCGGGGCTCAGAAGGATCTCAAAGACAGGGCTATCCGGGTACTGCATAATCTCAGCTTTGTGGAGGATCCCACCCGTGTATTCAGGGCCATCCGGTTTGAAACCCGGTTTGGGTTCCGCATCGGAAAATTGACTGAAGGGCTTATCAGAAACGCGGTTAAGATCAATGTATTTGAAAAACTGGCCGGTCGCAGGCTGGCCGGCGAGCTGAGGTTGCTGCTGGAGGATGAGCGTCCTCTCCTGAGCGTCAAGCGGATGGACGGCTTTGAACTCCTGGAGGTCATACACCCTTCCATCCAGTTCAATAAGCAGATGGAAGAGCTGTTTGACGCGCTGGACGGAGTGATTTCATGGTATGAGCTGTCGTTTCTGGAGGAGAAGATCCGCCGCTGGATGGTATTTTTCCTGGGGCTTACCCATAATCTGAGCGGGGCCGAACTGGACATTCTGCTGCGCCGGCTCGAGACCCCCAAGAAGGAACGGCTTGAATTTGTGAACGCCAGAAGGGCCGCGCAGCATTGCCTGCAAACGCTGAACGCCCATCCCAGGATAACCAATGGCGAGATTTACGATCTGTTTGTCCACCTGGATAATGAAACGCTGCTATTTATGATGGCCAAGACCAGAAACGAAGTTGTTAAAAAGGCCATTTCACTGTACTTTACACAGCTCAGGTCGGTGGCCATTTCCACGAAAGGCAGAGATTTAAAAAAGATGGGCTTTGTCCCCGGTCCTATTTTCCGGGCCATCCTGGATGACGTGTTTCACGCCAAGCTCAACGGACTGACTCGTTCCCGGAAAGAGGAACTGGCCTATATCCACGAACGCTACCCTGATCCGTCATCCGCCATCCCGAAGGCGGCGGAAGCCGGAAAACAGGCCGCGTCCTGAATAAAACGGAACCAACATGCCGAATATATCCCAGATTGCCATGCAGATAGCCGTCCTCACGCCGCCGATCCTTTTGGCGGTGACGGTGCACGAAGTGGCGCACGGGTACGTGGCCGACAGGATGGGAGATCCCACCGCGCGGCTTGCGGGGAGGTTAACGCTGAATCCCATCAAACACCTGGACCCTATGGGAACGCTGGTGTTTCTGGTCACCCGCATGATCGGATGGGCCAAGCCCGTTCCCGTAAATCCCGCAAACCTCAAAAATCCCAAACGGGATATGATCTGGGTTTCGCTGGCCGGACCGGCTTCCAATCTGGCCTTGGCGGTCTTGCTTTCATTGTTGTATCGTGTTTTACATGGAGCGCGATTTTCTTCAGATCTGATGGCCATGGTTTATTATCCGCTGTTTTATATGGTGGAGGTGGGCGTAGTCATTAACGTGGGGCTCGCCGTATTCAATCTCATCCCGATTCCTCCCCTCGACGGATCAAAAATACTCGCAGGCGTTTTGCCTCCCAAACAGGCGATTTCATACGCGCACATAAGTCGTTACGGTTTTATCATTTTGCTTATTCTGGTATTCTCCGGGGCGCTGAGATACGTGGTATATCCCGTTATCCGCGCCATCATAGCCACATTACTGGGATAAGCGGAAAAACGCGACGGGCGACGGGTTGAAGAAGAATATGGCGGACCAGGAATACAGGGTAAAACTCGATCTGTTCGAAGGTCCCCTGGACTTGCTGCTGTTCTTGATCAGAAAGAATGAGCTGGATATCTACGATATCCCCATCGCCACCATCACCGAGCAATACCTGGAGTATCTGGATCTCATGCGGTCGTTGAATGTCAACCTCGCGGCCGATTTTTTGACCATGGCGGCCACCCTGGTGCATATAAAGTCCAAGACCCTTCTGCCCAGCCACGCGGACGACGAGGACGAAGAAGACCCGCGCATGGAAATTGTGCGGCCGCTGCTCGAGTATATGAAAATGAAGGAAGCCGCGACCATCCTGGAGGAGCGGGAGATGCTGAACCGGGATGTCTTCATCAGGGATTTTGTCGCCGAGGAGTTGCAGGAGCTTGATGAAGACCGCGAGCTGGCGCCGGTAAGTCTGTATGATTTGTTAAAGGCGTTCAAGCAGATCATGGAGCAGCGGGCGGTGGCCAAAAACGTGCGCTTGCCGTCCGAGCGTATATCCGTGCAAGAATTTATGGAAGAGATCATGGAAAAACTGCAGGAGCGCGAACGCCTGATATTTTTGGAATTGTTTCCATCCGATGCGACGAAGGAGGTTCTTATCACCATGTTTCTGGCTGTGCTGGAACTGGTGAAGCTCGGCCGCGTCGGCGTTTTCCAGGATATGGTCGGCCATACGATTTCCCTGTTCCTGCCCGGAAAAGCCGCCGGGGAGGCGAACGCGCAATGAGTGTCGCCGCTCTCAAACCGATAGTGGAATGTCTGCTGTTTCTTTCCGGCTCTCCCTTGTCTATTAAAAAGCTGATGGAGATACTCGATTCGACGCGGGCCGAGGACATCAGGGAAGCCATTGCGGCCATCAGCAAAGAGTATGAAGGGCTTGAAAAAGGGATCAGGCTCAAGGAGGTGGCGGGAGGTTATCAGTTCCGATCCCGCCCGGAGTTTAAAGAGTATATCAAACGTCTGAGGAGAGCGCAGGTTTCCCGCTTGAGCAAACCGGCCATGGAAACACTGTCCATCGTCGCGTACAAACAACCCATTATGAGGTCGGAAATCGAACGTCTGCGGGGCGTGGATTGCGGCGGTGTTCTGCGGTATCTCCTGGAAAAGGAACTAATCCGTATTGTGGGAAGAAAAAATGTGCCGGGCAGACCGCTCATTTATGGAACCACAACGCGATTTTTAGAAATGTTCGAGCTGAAGAATCTTTCCGATCTTCCATCGCTCGAAGAACTGAAACTGATCGATGTCGAGACGGACGACTATGAGCCTGATACGTCTACAGAAAGCGCTGGCTGAAGCGACCAAATATTCCCGGCGCAAGGCTGAGGAAGTCATTGCGCAGGGGAGGGTGACGGTCAATGGAAAAGCCGTTACCGAACAAGGAGTTAAGGTCGACCCGAGCCGCGACACCATAACCCTGGACGGCCAGGTTTTGAGCGAGCGCGAGCGAATGATTTATATCATGCTCAACAAGCCCCGTGGAGTGATTTGCGCGCTGAGCGATCCTCAGGGACGTCCGCTCGTGACCGACTTCATGAAAGGCGTGCGCGAAAAAGTGTACCCTGTCGGACGTCTCGATCTGGACTCCGAGGGACTGATTCTGCTTACCAATGACGGCGCCTTTACCTTAAAACTGACCCACCCCCGCTACGGAGTGCCCAAGACATACCACGCGCTGGTAAAAGAAGCTCCCACCGAAACAAAGCTGAACCTTCTCAGACAAGGCGTACTGCTCGAGGACGGCCCCACCGCGCCCGCGACCGTTGCCATGCTGAAATCTCAAGGCAAGAAGGCTTGGATCGAGGTGACCATAACGGAAGGAAGAAAACGGCAGGTCAGGCGAATGCTGACCGCCGTGGGGGCGCAGGTCCTGCGTCTCAAAAGGGTGGCCGTGGGAACGTTGGAACTCAAGGGGTTACGGCAGGGTTCATTCCGCTATCTGCGCCCGGCGGAAGTGCGGGAGCTTATATGGGCCAGCGAACGCGCTCGCGCTCGAAAGGCGGCGCGATAAACGCGCCGGCCGTCGTTATATAAAGGGGCGCTACCCATCTCAGTTTGAGGAAACAGCAGTCGTTTCTCTCTGTTCCCAATCAAGATGCGCTGAATTTAATCGGCCGGTTTTCCGAAGCCACAGGAGCGTTCGCTCCGGGCGGCGGCGGCCGATCAGGCCGGAGGTCCGAGGGCGGAAGGGATATTTCCCTCAATAAGCGTCCATAGCTTGAGCGGCGAGTCGAATAAGACAGCAAACCAGCCGAGGAGAATTTTTAAATAATATTTCGCACAAAAACGCCGATAGATCCTTAAGAGAAAACACTGCTTTTTTGACGTCATAGGGGGGCGGAAATATTTCCCGAAATCTTCTCGGTATGTCCCGTCCAGGTATCTTGGCTTCAATAAAGATAAGCCGCCGTCCCAAAACGGTGTGAGAGGTCTCTGGGGCGCCTTCACGGGTTTGTTCAGGTTCAGCTATTTGAGAATTGAGGTTGTGAACGGATGACGAGCGGAATTTCAGCGACACATGACAAGTTCCAGGCAGAAAACACGCCGGGCCTGTGGTGGCGTCTTGTTACTAAATTGTGTCCTCAAAACTGCCAAGGCCAACGGGATTTGTCGTTCTGGAGGAGCCGGATACTTACGGTGACACTTTTATCCGGCGTTCTGTTCGCCCTGTATCCCTATATCCACGGATCGATTCTGGCCGTTAGAGAGCGCTCATGGGGGATTCTCATTGTAGATACCCTGGTGTACGTCGCGGCAATCTTTCTGCTGTTTGCGCGCCGCCTCAAATTCGAAACCCGAGCCATCGGCGCGATAGTGATGCTCTATTCCGTTGGAATTACCATCCTTTTTTATCGTGGACCGGTGACCGCGGGCCTGATTTTTCTATTCGCCTTTTCACTCTTTGGCGGTGTGCTGCTGGGCCTGCGCGCGGCGGTTGTGACAATCCTTGTCAACAGTTTAAGTCTGATTGTCATAGGGTGGCTCATTCACGTTGATATGCTGGCCTGGTCCGGAACTCTCGGGATCAGCACGATGCGTTGGGTTGTCACCGCCGCAAATTTTTTCTTTCTGGCCGGGGCGGCGACCATTTCGACGGCCGTATTGACGGAAGGCCTCCAATCCAGTCTGCTCAAAGAACACCAAGGAGCCGAAGCGCTGGAAAAGGAGGCTTCGGAGCGTTTGCGTATGCAGGAAGCGCTTCAGGAGAGCGAGGAGCGTTTTAAGCTGGCCGCGAAGGGTTCCAGCGACGGGCTCTGGGACTGGCCTGATATGCGGCAGGATGAACAATGGTGGTCTCCTCAGATTTTTGAGCTCACCGGGTTTGATCCCCAGGAAGCCCGCCCCTCCGCGTCGCTTTTTATGTCCTGCCTGCATCCTGATGATAAGCAAACCGTGGAAGAAGCGATGAACGTCCACCTCAAGTATCGCCAACCTTACGATTGCGAGTTTCGAATCAAAGTGGCGTCAGGAGACTATCGTTGGTTTCGATCTCGCGGTCAGGCGGTGTGGTCAAGCGACGGCCTCCCGGTCAGAATGGTCGGTTCAATCCAGGATGTCCATGATCGCAAAATGGCTGAGGCCAGGCTCCGGGAAAGTGAAGAGCGCTACCGGGCGCTCGTGGAAAATATGCCCATCGCGTGCTACACGTTCGGCGAAGACGGTAGAATTCTCTCCTGGAACCGGGAAGCGGAGAACACCTACGGCTATACCCGCCAGGATGCGGTGGGAGCCATTTGTTATACCTTGCTGGCGCCGAAAGAAGCGGAAAAGGAACGGCGGGAGATAATACGCCGCGTGTTTTCCGGTGAGCGTATAGTCGGCCTGGAATGGACATCCCGGCGTAAGGACGGACGGGCAGGCTGGGCGTACGGAAACGCGTTCCCCCTTTTCAAGAGCGCGGGTGAAGTTGAATACGGCGTAAACATGAATATTGACGTCACCGCGCAAAAACAAATCGAGTCGGCCCGGGTTCTGCTGGCGGCGGCCGTCGAACAAGCCCATGAAATTATTTTAATGACCGACACGGAAGGAACGATCCAGTATGTGAATCCTTCCTTTGAACGGATAACGGGATATACGAGCGACGAGGTCATTGGCAGAAAACCGAATATTTTAAAAAGCGGCAGGCATGACAAGCCCTTCTACAAGAGCATGTGGCGCGCCATAAAGCAGGGCGAATCCTGGCGGGGCAGGTTGGAGAACAGGAAAAAGGACGGTTCCTTGTATGAGGAGGAAGCGACTATCACTCCCATACGAGGGGCGAACGGCGTCATTACGCATTTTGTGGCGGTTAAGAGAGATGTCACTCAGGAAGCCAGACTGGAGGAACAGCTTTGGCGCAGTCAAAAAAGCCAGGCGCTGGGGACGCTGGCCGGCGGTATCGCTCACGACTTCAATAACATACTTTCGGCGATCATCGGATATTCAGAGCTGACCTTGGGAGATCTGCCCGGTAACGGCGCGGCAAGGGGGTATCTCGGAGAAGTGCTCAAAGCGGGGAGGCGCGCCAAGGAGTTGGTCAATCAGATCCTCACCTTTACTCGCCATGTCGAACGGGAACGCGCGCCTATCAAAGTGAGTCTCATCGTAAAAGAAGCGTTGAAACTGCTTCGCCCATCGCTGCCCACCACCATCGAGATACGGTGGGATCTGGCTTCCAACGGCGTGGTGGTGGCCGACGCCACCCAGATACACCAACTCATCATGAACTTGTGCACCAACGCCTATCATTCCATGCGGGAAAAGGGCGGAGTGTTGGAGGTGTTTACTTCCGACGTCGAGATTACCTCCGAGATGGCAAAAGTCTATCCCGATCTCAAGCCCGGCCCGTACCTGTTGTTGACCGTCAAAGACTCGGGGCACGGAATAGATCCGGCCATACTGGACAGAATCTTCGATCCCTATTTCACCACCAAGGAAAAAGGTGAAGGGACCGGACTGGGCCTCGCCGTGGTCCATGGTATTGTGAAAAGCCATGGGGGAGTCATCAATGTGTGGAGCGAACCGGGCAAAGGAACTGAATTCCAGGCGTATCTTCCTCTGATCAAAACGCAGCACGTGGAAAACGCTCCCCTTATAGAGACGATCCCCAGAGGAAACGAGCGCGTGCTCCTTATCGATGACGAAGAACAGCTTGCCAAGCTTGGGAGCAGAATACTTGAACGGCTCGGTTACCGTGTGACGGTGATGACGAGCAGCGTCAAAGCGTTGGAACTCATTCGCGAAAGAGCGGATGAGTTCGATGTCGTCATTACGGACATGACCATGCCGGAGATGACCGGGGCGGAGTTGTCCAGAGAACTCCTTGAAATACGGAATGATCTCCCCATTATTCTGTGCACGGGCTACAGTGAACTGATCTCCAGAGAGCAGGCCAGGGAGTTGGGGATCAGTGAGTTTCTCGAAAAACCGCTTTCCACCACCGGCCTGGCCAAAGCCGTTCGCCAGGCGTTGAGAAAAAAAGAAGGCGTTCAACCGCTGTAAACGGCGGAAGGAATAACCCGGATTACGTCGGCGCATGGGGGTAATGACCGGGTAGAAAGCCCCGGTTCCCCGGTCAACGCGTCCAATGGCCACCCGGCAAGACGCGTGTCGGATTACGCCTCCGCTTCCCTTTTTACACTCACCGCTATTTTGTACAGCGCGCTCAGGATTAGCGCTCCAAGAGCGTAAACCCCTATGGTGATAATGATTTCGGGCGCGGTAGGCGCATACTGCGCGACCTTTTCCATGGGATTGGGGATAAAGCCGCCAATGACCAGACCCATGCCCTTATCGATCCATAGCGAGATAAAAACGATAATCGACGTCGCCGCCAAAACTCGCTCGTTTCGCCTGGGAGCCGGCGTCAAGAGGAGTATGACTCCCACAATTCCGAGAAACGACGACACCCACATCCAGGGGACCAGAGCTGTTTTTCCCTCCAGCCCCATGTACAAATAGGTAAGTGAGCGCATATGGTCGGGAATATTGCTGTAAAACGCGGTAAAGAACTCCATGATGATCAGAAATAGGTTGATGATCATGGCGTACGTCATAATTTGCGTGAGCTTACGGATGGCTTCGTTTCCGGCGTCGAACGTCGATACTCTTCTCAGCAACAGGGACAGTAGGATGAGCAACGCCGGTCCGGCCGCAAAGGCGGACGCCAAAAAACGGGGCGCCATGACCGCGGTCAGCCACAAATGGCGGGCGGGCAAGCCGGCGTATAAAAATGCGGTAACCGTATGGATGCTTATCGCCCAGGGGATGGAAAGATATATGAGAGGTTTCACCCAGGTCGGTGGTTTGGTTTGCTTTCGTTCAGAAGCAAGTGCAGTCCAGCCGATGACGATGTTAAGGAGCAAATAAACCATCAGGATCGAGGCGTCCCAGAATAATATGGAGTTAGGCGTCGGATACAGGAAGATGTTTAATAAACGTACGGGATTGCCGAGATCCACGAGCACAAAAAGCATACACATATTGACCGCGACAACGGCCATGAATTCGCCCAATACGGTGATTCGTCCGAAAACCTTATAATTGTGCAAGTAGTACGGCAAGACCAGCAAAACCGCCGACGCGGCCACGCCCACCAGAAAAGTGAGCTGAGCAATGTACAGGCCCCAACTGACATCCCTGCTTAATCCGGTCACCGTCAGGCCTTCATGAAACTGGTATAGATAAGCCCCGAAACCGGCGCTCACCACACCGGCCAGGCTTATAACCCATATCCAATAACCTCTACTCCCTCTAAGGGCGAATTCCAGCATATATCCCTCTCCACAGTGTCACGATATACAAGTTACGCGTAAGCCGCTTCATAGAAGCGCGGAATGGCTCAATTCAAGGATACCTATATCGAGGCTCTATAAATCGGGAGTAAACGGGGAATAAATATGCGGTTGAAATCCGTTTTTAAGGGTGATTAACGATGGCGCCGGTTGTTTTTAACGGCCAGCCGGCGCCGGTCCGTATCAGGAAGATTTGGAAGCTTCGGTTTTGCCTTGGCTGGGTTTTCTGGGGCCGCGAGGCCGTCTCCTTCCGGGCTTGGCGCCGGACGGGGGCTCCCTCCGGGTATCGGAGGAGGTTTTCCTTCTGCGGGGCGGTCTGCTCTGTGGTTTCGCGGCGTGGGTGGGCGCGGGCATGGTCAGCCATTCATCGTCCGGTTCGATGCAGCTCAGTTTGCTTCCCATGAACTCTTCAATGGCGGGAATATAGAAAGCGTCCATTTCGTCGGCGAAGCTGATCGAAGTTCCCTCGGCTCCCGCCCGGCCGGTGCGTCCTATCCGGTGCACATAATCTTCCGGGTCGTGTGGCAGCTTGAAGTTAATGACATGATTCATGCCTTCGATGTGGATACCGCGCCCGGCCACGTCCGTGGCCACCAGCGCTCGAATTTTTCCGGATTTGAAATCCTCCAGCCGTCGTATTCTCTTTTTCTGCGGAATATCTCCGGAAAGCTCCGAGCAGTTGATTCCATAGCGAGCGAGCGTTTCAGTGAGCTTCCGCACCTGGTCGCGCCGGTTGCAGAAAACCAGCACGCGGTCCAGGTTTTTCCGTTCAATAATATTGTACAGCAGGGCGAACTTCTTGTCGTCGGTCACGATATAGACCACCTGATCCACCGTGTCGACGGCGACTTGTTCCGGCTCGATCTCCACGGTTACCGGGTCCGCAGTCCACTGATCCGAGAGACGGATAATCTCCGCGGTCAGCGTGGCGCTGAAAAGCAGGGTCTGGCGCTTTTCCGGGGGAGGCATGGCGCCGACTATCCTCCGCACATCGGGAATAAACCCCATGTCCAGCATCCGATCCGCCTCATCGATTATCAGGATTTCGCCTTTTCTCAGAGAAAGATCGCGGCGGCGCTGAAAGTCGAGTAGTCTGCCGGGAGTCGCCACAATGATGTCCACCGCTCCGGCCGACAGTTGTTTCCTCTGTTTTTCGTAATCCATCCCGCCGTAAACGGAAATGATCCTCAGATCGCAGTATTTTGAGAGCTGAAGAGCTTCATCGGAAATCTGCATCACCAGTTCACGCGTGGGGGCCAGAATCAGAACGCGGGGCTCGCCCGGCTTCCGTTCTCCCTGCAGAGGATTGTTCAGCATGCGCGTGATGATGGTAATAAGAAATGCGGCCGTTTTTCCCGTGCCTGTTTGAGCCCGGCCGGTGGCGTCCCTGCCGGCGAGCGCGGCTGGCAGGATTTCAGCCTGAATGGGCGTGCAGTATTGGAAACCGAGATCATGAATGGCGTGCAGCAGCGGGTCGGAAAGATTAAGATCCTGGAACCGGGTCTTGCCTTCGGCCGGGGCCACACTGAATTGTTCACGATCCCATTTCTTTGGAGAGGCCGCGGGGGATGGAGCGCCGGAACCATCCGTCCGGCGGTCTTTACCCGGCCTCCTCCGAGGCCGCTTATAGCTGGAATCACTCGCGCTTTTTTGGGGGTCGGCCCCGGTTTTTGCCGCGCCCGAGGTCTCTCTCTTTTCGGGAGCCGGCTTTTGCGGACCGGATTCGGCCGGAGTCTTTTTAGTGGCCGTTAAGCCTATTTTCATTAAAACCTTCTGCAAGAAATTGGGCATTTTTAAGAACACTACTCCTTTATTCTAAATTCTAACCACCATCGCCTGGGCCGCCATCTTCAGCTTCTTTTCAGTTTCATTTTTATTATACGATGACGCTTGCCGGATTATGCTCTTCCGAAGGGCTATGGCGGAGTGGTCCCCCCGTTTGGGGGAATACGAGCGCTCGGATTGTTCGATGGTTATCGTCGGATAATTTGTGGGGCGCGTATGAATGCGCTTCCTCCAGGTCCTGGAAATGATCGAATGGAGCGTTCCACTGGAATTCTCAGATATTTAATAACACAATGGGAACTTACCTTTTTTCCACTTCTCAAAATAAACGAAAACTACTTAATAGGTTACCATAACCTATTATCGTGTCTGTCTTCAACCATAAGATGAAGATATATACATGCGCGTCCGAAGATTCGCCTGATAGGAAGCGCTTTTCCTGGGAGGTGAGTCACTTCCGGCCCGTCGATTATCGGGCGGCGTATGGCGCCATCAACTCCCGGTACAAGCGCTCGGTCTGTTTATGGACCGGGTAGCCCGTCTGATCACGCATGGCTTTTACGCATCGCTCGTATGTCCGCGCGACCATTGAAACAGCGCCGGATTTGGCGTAGGCGGACATAAGAAACCGGTAGATTTGTTCGGCGCAGTCGTCACGATCGAGATACTTCTCCGCATAGGCGATACATGCGGGGAAATCTTCCAGTTTGTAAAAGTATTGGATAAGCTCTTTCAATATCCGAAGATACATGGCTTTGACTCGCTCCCGTTCGTCAAGAAGCCATTCTTCGTAGAGGTCTTCGGCAAGCAGATCGCCGTGATAGAGCGCTTCGGCTTGAAGATAAAACTGACGCTGTTTCTCCGGGTCTTGTTCATGTTCAGCCCGTTTTAAGGCGCTCCCGAACAACTCCAGATCTATCGTTCCGCCAGCCCCCAAATGGAGTTTGTACGCGTCGTTTTGTTTCAGAATATACGCGGATGAGACGCCTTTTCGCAGAGTCGGTTCCAGGGCCCGCCGCAGTGAGGACAAGGCTACGTTGAGCCGTTTGCCGGTAGTGTTCGGGTCCTGGTCCGGCCATAAATACTCCATAAGCGCTTCGCGGGGAACGAACCCACGGGACCGGGCAAACGCGAGATATTTGAAAAGCCTGCGCGGTATTTCCCCTTTCCACCGTTCCGGCCCGACTTCACGGCCGCTTTGGGATAAGGCGAACGCGCCTAGCAGGCGCACATGCAGCGGCGGGGCGTCCGATGCTCCGCGCGTCAGGAGCGACCCGCCGGCCTCCTTTTGCGTTTCAAGCCGGTTTTGCGGCTCATCGCCGCCTTTATGGAGGCGGCGCATAAGGCCGTCAAGATAGGCTTGGTCTTTAAATCCCTCTCGGGAAAGAAGAAAAGACAACAGTGGCGTCACCCATGATCTCTCATCCTCAAGCCAGCGCGTATATCCTTTGCGCCGGCATATATCAAGGCTCTTCCGTAAGAAAAGAACAGCCTTTTCATCCTCGTCCTTCAGATGGTAATAGCGCGCTTTCAGACAATATAACCGGCTCAACTCGTACGGCGAACTATGCGCCAACGTCTCCGCCTCGTTTAACAGGTCGGATGCGTTCTTCAGCGATCCATGCCCTAAAAGGGAAGCCGCTTTGTCCGCTTTCAAACCTCCTTCGAGTAGTGGCAGGCGCAGGCCTTTAATTGTTGAAAGTCCGGCTTCAAGGCTGTCCCGGACGTCTTCCGGGTTTCCGGATTTCAGGTAAAAATGGTGGAGCGCCCGGCGCGCCATCCCCTGACCCCAACGGTTCCCCACCCGTTCGAAGACTTTCAAGCTTTCTCGCGCGCTATCGATAGCGGGCCACAGTTCGTTCAATCCGGCGAGGTTGAGCGCGGTCGCGTACAAAAGCCAGGCGTACTGGCTGTCTTGAATCCCCCACGTCCGGAGGGCCTCCAGCCCGGTCTGCGCGTCTTTCAGCCCTTCTGCAAAATCGCCCCGGAAATATTTCATCCACGAAAAATGAAAGTAGGTTAACGGCAGCAGCGTATGGAAGGAAGACGCCTTTGCTTCAACCAGCGCTTCTTCCGACATTTTCAGGGCCGTGTCGAAGGCCCCTGCTTGTATGTAGCGGACGCTGTGATTAAGCCGAATCCACGCCAGCGCCCAATGGGCCTCGGGGCCTGAAATCCGCGGCAGATCGGATACAGCCTGACGCGCGTACTCATCGGCTGAAGCTAACTCTCCCAATATTGAGTTGATGAGGATCAGCAGTCCCCTTATTTCGATACTCATAAAAGGATTGTTCGTTACTTGCGGCAGCAAACCGCTTAAAACTTCCTCGGCCTTGGAAAGATCTCCCGTGAAATAATAGCTTAGTCCAAGTTCCTTGCGTACCCGTCCCTCCATGGCGGCGTCCGGTTCGCGCTGTAAAACGCTCAACGCTTTCCGGTAGCCTCTTATTGCCTGATCCGGGTTTCCCGACACTTGGGCGAGTATCGCGCGTAGATACAAAATACGGGGATCCCCATCGGCGTAACGTTCCGGCAAACGGTCGATACAGGAACTCACCGCTACAATCTGTCCGGTTAAAAATAATTTCAGGCCTACGGCGCCCAGCAGATCGCGGGCTCGATCGAAACAAGCCCCCTCCAGATAGTGATGCAGCGCCGGCGCATATTCTTCGCGCTCTTCGAACAAGCCCGCCGCCCGCTCATGAATCGCTCGCCGTGTCCGTTTATCAAAGGAATGGGAAAATTTGTTGAGGAGAAATTCGCGAAACAACGGATGATAGTAAAATGCGCGGTCGTCGGAATCCGAAACAAAAGTAAACAACCGCTCCTTCTCCAGAAGCGTCAGAAACCGCCGCGAGGCGCCGATGTCCAGCAGCCGGTCGCAAAAACGGATATCCATGCTGGAAAGTATGGAGGTCTTGAGCAGAAAATCCTGAAGATCGCCGGGAAGGGAAACCAATACGTTTTCTTCGAGATAATCCGCAAGGTATGGACTTGATCCCTGAAATTTGTTCAGGAGTTCGTTGAAGCGCGCCGCCGTCTCTCGTTTCAGGGATTGATAAAAAAGGATGAGGGCCGTTACCCATCCCCCGGTTTTCTCCCTGAGGGCGGTCAATTGTTCCTCGGCCATGGGTAATCCCAGGACACGTTGATATAATTCCGCGACTTCCGGCGCGGAAAACGCCAGATGATTCTCAGTGACATCCGTGACCTGTCTGAGAGCTCGCAGGCGGGCCACCGGTAGTTGAGGATTGTTCCTGCTCAGGATAATCAAACGCATGGAAGGCGGGATATACGTTAGGAGGAAGCTCACAGCTTCTCTAATGTCGGGGCAATCATGGACGTCATGATAGTCATCCAGTGTTATGAAAAGCTCCTGGTCCGCGTAGGGCTTCAGTTCCTCCACCAGACCCTTCAGCGTTGTTTCATGCGCGCGGTTCATGGATTCGGGCGCGTCCATGAGTCGAAGAAGGTTGTCACCGAAGCGCGGCCAGCAGGATTTAAAGGCTATAGCCAGCCGTCTGACAAAGGTGTGGAAATCTCTGTCCGTGGTGTCCAGCCGGTACCATGCCCGGTTGGCGTTTATCCGTCTCAGGGCCTGAACCGCAAAGGTCGTTTTCCCGTAGCCAGCCCCGGCGACGATCAGGGTCAGCCTGCTTGACCGTATTTCTTCGACGACTGGAGCGAGCCGCTCCCGGCGCAGGGATTCGGGCAGCCGGGGTGGAGTGAGTTTGCTTTGTGTTATCAATGAGAAGTCAGACATTCCAAGCTCCCGGGAAGGCGCAGGCGCCTGCGCAACACCGATAATAGTCCGATATATCTCATGATCGTCCATGCTAGTAAAGAAGGGATACTGGGTCAAGATTCAAAGGAAGTCCCGGCTCCATCGGCGGCCGTAATTGCCGGTTTGTTTCCGGTTAGTTCGACGCGGACGCGATTTTTTGCCGAGTTTTTATGTCTAACCTCCGTTAATGTGTAATAATAAAAAGACACTATCGATATTAAAAACCGCGCGTTTGAGTCAGGCGTTACAACGCGCAAAGGGGAAAACCGATGAAAATGCAGCCCATCGCGCCCTTGATGATCGAACATCGACTGATTGAGAAGATGATTGCCGTTCTGGATCGTGAAACCCGGTGGATGACCAAAAACAATGTGGCCGACCCCATGCTGATCGCCACCGCCGTTGATTTCATCAAGACCTACGCCGACCGATGTCATCATGGGAAAGAAGAGGATATTCTGTTTCGCGATTTGAAAAAGAAATCCTTGTCAGACGAACATGCGCGAATCATGAACGAGTTGATCGAGGATCACAAACGGGGCAGGGAGCTGACCGCCCAACTGGTCGAGGCGAACAGAGGATACGCGCGGGGCGACAAGGGACAGCTCGCTACCGTCAAAGCGTGTTTGTCTTCGCTGGTGGAGTTCTATCCCAAACACATCGAAAAAGAGGATAAACATTTTTTCATACCGGTTATGGAATATTTCACCCAAGCGGAGAAAGACGCCATGCTGAACGAGGAACTGGAATTCGACCGCAGCCTCATCCATGATAAATACCGCGCCATAGTCGCTTCCTGCGAAAAGTCCGTATCGACTCCGTAAGGGAAGGAGCGCCGGTAGCGGGCGCCTCCCTGCGCGACGGAACGAGATATGGTATCATGTTTGTATCTGCTGGTAGTTGACGCCTTGAACCTCTTCGGGAATGATCGCGATTTTCACTCAGGAGCTAGGAACCGGATGGCGCAGGAAGAAAAAATGGACGAATCGTCGTACACGCTGGCTGGCGATATCGGTGGAACCTCAACCCGTATCGGTATTTTCCGGCCGGGAGAAAAAAGGCCCACGGCCGTGGAGACGGCAGTCTTCGAAAGCGGCAAGTTCAAAAGCCTCGAACAAATCATCGAGCAAATGGTTGAAGGCCGCCCGGAAAAGATAGAAGTGGCTTGTTTCGGAATCGCCGGGCCGGTTGACGAGGGGGAGGTACGGACCACAAATTTGCCGTGGGAGGTATCTGAAAAAAAGCTGCGGCGCCATTTCGGATGGAGTCAGGTTAGCCTGCTCAATGATCTGCAGGCGACCGCCCTGGCGGTTCCCCTGCTCGAAGAGCGCGAGCTTTATTCATTTAATGGAATGCGGCTCAAACCGGAACGCAATCTCGGTCTGGTGGCGCCGGGAACCGGGCTCGGGCAGGCGCTCCTGGTGTTTTCGGAAGGCCGGTACACCCCGGTGTCTTCCGAAGGGGGCCATGTGGATTTCGCCCCGCGCGACCGGGAGGAATTCGATCTCTATGAATACCTGTACGCGCAATACGGACATGTCAGCGTTGAACGGGTCGTGTCGGGCATGGGGTTGGCGGACATATACATGTGGCTGAAATCGCGCGGCGAGTACCCGGAATCGCCTCAAGTCCGAGAAGCCATGTCCGACGCCGACCGCGACCCCGTTCCCATTATCGCGGAGCGGGCCATGGATGGCCATGACCCCATGTGCCGCGCCACACTGGAACGGTTCTGCCGCATTCTGGGGGCTGTGGCCGGCAATGTGGCTCTGACCTATCTGGCGACCGGAGGCTTGCTCCTGGGAGGCGGTATCCCCCCCAAGATTCTGCCGTTTCTGGAGAAAAGTCATTTCATGGAGGCCTTTACCGCCAAGGGCCGCTTTAAGGAACTGCTGTCCCGGATACCGGTGATGGTCATTTTAAACGATAAGGCGGCCTTGCTGGGCGCCGCGAGCGCCGCGTCCGAACTCTGGAAGAGCCAAAAAAGCCGCTCCACGCGTTGATTCCATGGATCGGCGGCCGGATGTAGCTGAATCTCCGTAGTTTACCCGATTCATTCTGTTTCCGCTTCGCGGTATACTAGGGTACATCGCCAAGTTGAGGGGGAAGGCGGCTTTAACATATTGGGCAGGCCATTGGCGCATTTGAGAGCCTCGAATGAACGCCCGTTCCGCCAGCGGGCGTTTGTTATGCGCCGCGCCCGGGTGTTTTTTCTAAGCTAATCATTTGAAAATCTTGCCTCGTTACCATGCAAAGAAAAAGGAAACAGCGCCATGACACACGAGAATGACCCCTTACGTTCCGCCACCAAACTGGATGAGCTGTGCATAAACACCATTCGCTTTTTGGCCGTGGACGCGGTGGAGAAGGCCAATTCCGGCCATCCCGGCATGCCCATGGGCAGCGCGGCGAAAACATACGCCTTGTGGAATCGCTTTCTGCGTTTCAACCCCAAAGACCCCCAATGGCCCAATCGCGACCGTTACGTGCTTTCCGCCGGTCATGGTTCCATGCTTCTCTACGCGCTGCTTCATCTCACCGGTTATGATTTGTCGCTGGACGAAATCAAGCGGTTCCGCCAATGGGGCAGCGCAACGCCCGGCCATCCCGAACATACCCTCACCCCCGGCGTTGAAGCCACCACCGGTCCGCTGGGGCAGGGCATCAGCAACGCCGTGGGCATGGCCATAGCCGAACAGGCTCTCGCCGCCCGCTTCAACAGGCCGGGCCACACCATCGTCGACCATTTTACCTATGTGGACGCCAGTGACGGCGACCTCATGGAAGGGGTGGCCTCGGAGGCGGCTTCGCTGGCCGGACACCTCAAGCTGGGCAAGCTCATCGTGATGTACGACGACAATCATATCTCCATAGAAGGCGACACTCGGATAGCCTTTACCGAAGACCGGGCGGCCCGTTTCGCCGCCTATGACTGGCATGTCCAGGAGGTTTACCAGGGCAATGACGTCAAAGCGGTCGCCGCGGCCCTGGATCAGGCGCGGAAGGAAACCCGCAGACCCTCCTTTATCAGAGTGCGCACGCACATCGGCTTTGGCAGCCCCCATAAGCAGGATACCGGGGAAGTTCATGGTTCCCCCCTGGGCGAAGAGGAAGTAAAATTAACCAAGGAGAATCTGGGGTGGCCTCTGGAACCCACCTTTTTGATCCCCGACGAGGCGCTCGAACATATGAGGAAAGCCGTGGAACGGGGACGGGCCTGGCAGGATGAATGGGAGCGCGCCTTCGAGGCGTATGAACGCGATTTTCCCGAACTGGCCGATGAGTTCAAACGGGTCCATGAAGGAAAACCGCCTGAACAATGGGACGCGGAAATACCGGTGTTCCGGCCCGGCGACGGCCCCGTGGCCACACGCAAGGCTTCCGGCGCGGTTATCAAGGCCATCGCGTCCCGTCTGCCCGAGCTTATGGGCGGATCGGCGGATCTGGCGCCCAGCACCAATACGATCATGGACAAGGAAGGGCATTTCAGCCCTGAAGAGCGCGACGGCCGCAATATGCATTTCGGCGTGCGCGAACACGGCATGGGGGCCGTGCTCAACGGGATGGCCCTGCATAAGGGCCTCATACCTTACGGCGCGACCTTCCTTATCTTCAGCGACTACATGAAACCCTCGGTGCGGCTGGCGGCGCTCAGCGAACTGAAGGTCATCTATGTGTACACGCACGACAGCATCGGATTGGGGGAAGACGGTCCCACCCACCAATCGATCGAACAGCTTGTAAGCCTCCGGGCCATACCCAACTTGACGCTTATCCGCCCGGCCGACGCCAATGAGACGGCCGCGGCCTGGCGTGTCGCCATTCGGAGCCGGAGGCGGCCCGTGGCCCTGGTCTTGACCCGTCAGAAACTGCCCATTCTCGATCCGGACCGGTACGCCGGCATCGCGGACGGCGTGGCCAACGGCGGGTATATATTGTCCGACGCTCCCCACGGCGAGCCTCGGCTGGTCATGGTCGCCACGGGCTCGGAGGTACACTTGGCGCTTCAGGCTCAGGAAACGTTGAACGGCGAAGGTATCGGCGTTCGTGTGGTGAGTTTGCCCTGTTGGGATCTATTTTACGGGCAGCCTGAAGCGTACCGCCGGGAGGTAATCCCCGAAGGCCTGCCGTTGCTGACCATAGAGGCGGGAGTCGGTCTGGGATGGCGATCTTACCTGCGGCCCGATCCCTTATCGGATAGCATAAGTGTGGATCGGTTCGGCGCGTCGGCTCCCGGACCGGAAGTGATGAAGCATTTGGGATTCAGTGTGGAAAATGTCTGCAAGCGGGCGCGAGCGTTGCTTGAACGCGCGCAGAAGTGAAAGCCACGGCGCTGTAACGCCAATGGGAAAGGGAACATGATGAGTGATAATGCGCTGAAAAGATTGAATACGTTCGGTCAGAGCCCCTGGCAGGACTTTATCCGGCGGAAAATGATCGAGTCGGGAGAACTCGGACAGATGATAGACGAGGATGGGCTCAGAGGGGTTACCTCCAACCCGTCCATTTTTGAGAAAGTAATTATCGAAAGCGGAGACTACGATTCCAGCGTCGAAGCCATGGTTGCGGAAGGCTTGGACAAGGAGGAGATCTACACCAGACTTACTGTGGAAGACGTGCGGTCTGCGACCGATGTCTTCCGGCCGGTGTATGACCGGTTGGAGGGAAAGGACGGTTTTGTCAGTCTGGAAGTTAACCCCCATCTGGCCCACGACACCAAGGGCACTATCGAGGAGGCCCAAAATCTTTGGGGATTGGTCGACCGGCCCAACGTCATGATCAAGGTGCCGGCCACCCTGGAAGGGCTCCCGGCGATCCGGGAACTCATCAGCGAGGGTATTAACGTCAATGTTACGCTGCTGTTCGGCCTGCCGCGCTACCGGGAGGTCGCCGAGGCCTATATCGCCGGCTTGGAGGAGCGCCTGGCCCGAAAGCGGCCGATTGACAGGATCGCCTCGGTGGCCAGCTTTTTTCTGAGCCGCATCGATGTGCTTGTGGACCCCAAATTGAAGAAAATCGGCGATTCCGGCGGGGCCAAGGCCAAAATGGCTTTGGACATGCGGGGGCAGGTGGCCATCGCCAGCGCCAAACAGGCCTATCTCATCTATGAGGACATTTTCAAGGGATCGCGCTTCAAAAAACTTATGGAGCAGGGAGCCCGCCCGCAGCGGCTTTTATGGGCCAGCACCAGTACCAAGAACCCCGATTACGCTGATACCAAATATGTTGAACCGCTGATCGGACCGGAAACGGTGAATACCATGCCGCAGGAAACGCTCGACGCCTACCGCGATCATGGGCGCCCGGAGGAGCGGATTCACGAAGGACAGGAAAACGCCGCGCGTGTTCTCGCCAATTTGAAGGAACTTGGTTTGAATATAGACGAGATCACCCAACAACTCGAAGACGAGGGAGTGGACAAGTTCAACAAGCCCTTTGACAAACTTATGGACTCTCTTGCCGAGAAAACGCGACAGATTAAACAATGAGCGCTCGCTGCGCCGACGGCGGGTTTTAGCAGGGCCGTCGCGGTTATGGAATGGGTCATTGTCCGTCTCGCGGAGGTACAGGCCTCTTTAAAAAGTTCGGGCTGGTTTCAGCGCCAGGGTCAACCGCTAAAATAAGGATGTGTACAGGACATGGGCGATGGAAAATGTGAGATAGGATTGATCGGTCTGGGGACCATGGGGGCCAACTTTGCGCTGAACATGGCCGATCACGGATTCAAGGTGGCGGTGTATAACCGCACGGCCGAGAAGACGGAAGAATTTGTGAGCCAGCGTGTGGAGGGCCGTCCCATCACAGCCGGCTATTCCCCGGAGGAGTTTCTGGCGGCGCTCCGCCGTCCCCGGGCTATTCTGCTGGTCATTAAAGCGGGCAAACCGGTGGACGCGGTCCTGGAAGAGCTCACGCCCCTGTTGGAACAAGGCGATATCGTCATTGACGGCGGGAATTCGCATTTCACGGACACCGACCGCCGGGCGGCGACCATGGCCGGCAAAAACCTGCTCTATATGGGTATGGGCATTTCGGGCGGCGAGGAAGGCGCCCGTTTCGGCCCCAGCATCATGCCCGGCGGCCCCCGGGAAGCCTATGACCGGGTTAAGGAAGTTCTCGGAAAAGCCGCGGCTCAGGTGAGTGGCGAGCCCTGTGTGGCCTACCTGGGCAGGGGATCGGCCGGCCATTACGTGAAGATGGCGCATAACGGCATTGAGTACGCCTACATGGAGCTGATCGCCGAGACCTACGACCTTATGCGCCGGGGATTGGGTCTGGGTCCCGACCGGTTGAGCCGGATCTATGATGAATGGAACCGGGGTGAGCTGGAATCGTTTCTGCTGGAAATAACGGCCCGCATTTTCACGAAACAGGACCCTGAAACCGGGAAGCCGCTGGTGGATATGATTCTGGACCGGGCGCGTCAGAAAGGCACCGGCAAGTGGACCACCGACAGCGCCCTGGATCTGCAAACGCCCACCCCAACCATCGATCAGGCGGTGATGACGCGCAACCTGTCCACGCACGGGGACCTCAGAGAAAAACTTGAGCGTTGTCTGGGCGAAGCGGGAAGTCTGAAACTGTCCGAAGAGGAAATGACGCCGCGTTTGAAGGACGCGCTCTATGGGGGTCTTATCATCGCCTTCAGTCAGGGCATGTCACTTTTGAGCAGGGCGTCCAAAGAGTATGACTATGGCTTGAACCTGGAAGAGGTGGCCCGTATCTGGCGGGGAGGGTGCATTATCCGAACCGCGCTTCTCGAAGGGATGCGCAAAGCGTACAGGGCCGATCCCGGTTTGGAGAATCCGCTGCTGGATCCGGACCTGGGGGGAGAGGTTGTCAGATGCCTGCCGAGCCTTCGCGCGGTGGTTATTGAAGCGGCGCGGGCGGGTCTGCCTGTTCCGGGGTTTATGTCCGCGCTGGCGTATGTGGACGCGCTGAGGAGCGACCGGCTGCCCACCAATCTGGTACAGGCCCAACGGGATTTTTTCGGCGCGCACACGTATGAGCGAATCGACCGGGAAGGCGTTTTTCACACCGAGTGGCAAAGCTGACGAGGGCTCACATGAAGGACAAGAATCATCCGGGACCCACCATATTTTCAATCTTCGGAGGAGCGGGAGATCTGGCCTGGCGCAAGCTCATTCCGGCTCTCTATGATCTGTTCCTCGACGGTTGGATGCCGGACCGGTTTGCGATTATCGGACTGGGGCGCCTCCATACCGCCAAGTCCAAGTATGGAGATCATATCCGCGCCGGAGTAGACCAGTTTTCCCGCCGGGGCAAAACCAAGGACGATAGCTGGAAAGAGTTCGCGCGTAATCTGGAGTTCATGGAGCTGGAACTGGATCAGGACAGCTCTTTCCAGAAACTGAGCGATAAATTGTCCGGGTTGGAAAAGGAATGGTCCGCCAAGGCCAGCCGCGTTTTCTACCTGGCCACCCCTCCCTTTATGATCGAGCCGATCACCAGGGGGCTGGCCAAGGCCAGGCTGAACCAACGCCGCGAGCGCTCGCGGATTGTGGTGGAAAAGCCTTTCGGAAGCGACCTCGACTCGGCGCGTCAGCTGAATCGGCTCCTGTCCAAGGTCTTCGACGAGAAGCAAATATTCCGCATCGACCACTTCCTGGGCAAGGAGACCGTGCAGAATATCCTGGCCTTTCGCCTGGCCAACGCCTTGTTCGAGCCGGTGTGGAATCGCCATTATATCGATCATGTGCAAATCAACGTGGCCGAGCAGATCGGCGTGGAACATCGAGGCCATTATTACGAGAAAGCGGGCGCCCTGCGCGATATGATCCAAAACCATCTGATGCAGATCCTCTGCCTCATCGCGATGGAGGCTCCCATCTCCATGAACGATGACGAAGTGCGCAACAAAAAGGTCGATGTCCTGCACGCCATCAGACGGATTTCTCACGAACAGGCGAGCTCCTTTGCGGTGCGGGGGCAGTACGGAAGCGGCTGGCTGGAGGGCGAGCGCGTGAAGGGGTATCGCAGTGAAGAGGATGTGGACGAAAATTCTCTCACCGAAACCTTTGCCGCCGTAAAATTTTTCGTGGATAACTGGCGATGGCAGGGTGTGCCTTTTTATCTGCGCACCGGTAAACGATTGCCCACCCGCGTAACGGAAGTGTCCATCCAGTTCAAGTCCGTGCCTCACCAGACCTTTCCTCAGAGCGCTCTCATGGATCAGCGGCCCAACCGCCTGATTTTATCGATTCAGCCGGAAGAGGGAATCCTGCTGCGTTTTGAGTCCAAACAACCCGGCCCGGCTCTGAATCTGGCGCCGGTAATGATGCAGTTCTTCTACCGCGAGGCTTTTCACCAGGATATTCCCGAAGCCTATGAAACCCTGCTGGTGGACATCATGAGGGGAGACGCCACGCTGTTTATGCGCGCCGATCAGGCCGAGGCCGCATGGGAAGTGATCATGCCTCTCCTTGAAGTATGGAGCGAGCAAAAGCCCACGGATTTCCCCAACTATCAGGCGGGCTCCTGGGGGCCGGAGCAGGCGGAGATCCTCATCGCCCAGGACGGAAGAAGCTGGGTCATGCCCACCGTTTTGCAGTGCAGGGAAGATATCGCCATGTGCCAGGCTTACTCGCTGCCCCAGGACGGCGACAGGTAACCCCCCCTATCGCTCTTTTTGCCCGGCTGTTGGTTCGACTCGCGCGGACAGACGGCCCCACATTCATGCCTCAAAATTTGCAGGGGAAAGTTGCGCCAATGCCCCGGTTTTCCATTTCAGAGGAATTATGGAAAAATACTCCCTTCTATTTCATGAAAAATAGTGCGAAATAGTGTAGCAATACGGTACGGGGAAAGGGTGGGCGCCAAATCCGGGCCGCCGGATTATTTATGGGTTTCCGGGCGTCCATTTCTCTTCCAGTAGATTGAATCGGAACGATCCGAACAAACGCAAAGTGAGGGTACCATGAAAGCAGCATTCAGTCTCATTCCGTCCGAGTCAAGAAGGTTGATCGGGAAGGCCGTCGCGCAGATGGCCGAGGTAAAGCTGGCGGACGAAAAAGGTTATGTGATCGTAAATGGCGGCACCACCAACGCCTATGTGGCCCAGGAACTTTTAAGAGGCCAGGAGCCCAAGCCCGAAAAATATACGGCCGGCACCAGCACGCACAGACTGCTTTGCGTCACGGACGCGGACAAACGCGATCCCTTCCCCATCATTTTCCACAAAGGCCAAAGGACCGGTAAGAATCTTCCCGAGGCGCTCAACGACTTTCACAAAGAGACGGTTATCATCAAAGGCGCCAACGCCGTTGATTCAACGGGGAAAGTGGCGGTCATAGCCGCGGGGTTTGACGGAGGCACCATGGGCGCCACGCTGGGGATAGCGGTTTCCCAGGGATTGAAGTTTATCGTGCCGGTGGGTCTTGAGAAAATGGTCGCTTCGGTCGAGGAATCGTGCGCCCATTCCGGAGCGAAGACGCTCGATTACACCATGGGGGCCGACTTCGGCATGTTCCTCATCCCCAACGCCAAGGTGGTCACGGAGATTGAGGCCCTGAAGATCCTGGCCGATGTCGACGCCACACACGTGGCTTCCGGCGGTATCGGCGAATCCGCGGGCGCGGTGGTTCTGGTGATCGAGGGGCCGGAAGAGAAAGTGAAAAACGCTATCGCGTTGCTGGAATCGATTAAGGGCGAGCCCGCATTGCCGGGATTCAAGGGAACCTGTGAAGTCTGTCCGTACATGTGCAGTTTCGCCGGGACGAAAAAGGACGATCTGCCGGAATGGTTGAAGGATTAAGCGTATTCGTTCCGCCGAAAGTTTCACGGGAGCGCCGGTAAGGAAACCACCTCTAACGGCGCGGCCCGTGAATCGTCTATTCGTCTCCCACTTTTTCCAGACTGACGCCCTTGGTTTCGACTCTGAAGACCCAGGTTACGAAGGCGCCCAGCAGGGAGGTTCCCACGAGGATGTACAGGAGCGTCTGTGTCCCGATGTCCTTTAGAAGAACGGGAAACAGGAAGGCCGTCAGAACCGCGCCTATTTTGGCGAAAGACGCGGCGAACCCCGCTCCGGCGCCTCGAATACGGGTGGGAAACACCTCTCCGGCGATCAGATAGGTCATGGCGTTCGGGCCCATGTTGGTCATAAAGTTGAACAGCATGAAACCCGCGAATATGAAAAAGGTTTCAACTTTTCCGTTCATACCCACCGAAAGGGAAGCGAGAAAGAGCCCGACCGCGCATCCGATAAATCCGAAAACCTGCAAACCTATCCTTCCCACTTTATCGGCCAGCAGGATGGCGAAACAGACGCCGATGAGCAGAAAAACATCGATGAAGGCCGCGCCTTTGGCCGCCTGCATGGCGTCGTGGGTGACAGCCGCGATGTTGTGCGGGCGCATGATTTTGGCCCCGATAACGGTGGCGAGAATGGTGGGGGTAAATATTCCGATTCCATAGGTTCCCAGGTCCTGCAGGAACCAGGGAACAGACGCGAGAATGGTGTTCCGGCGCAGTTTCCTTGAAAAAAGCGCTCCGTAACCGGTGGACGGCTTGGAGCCGCGCTTTTTGCCGCTTTCCGCGCGCGGGTCCACCAGTGAAATCCGTTTGGGGTAAGGCGGCCGGCGGCGCAGGAGTTTCTGTATCTCGCGCTCGGCGTCCTTCATCCTGCCGCGTGACACCAGCCAGTGGCCGCTGTCGGGAATGAAAAAACGGCCGAATACGACAAGTATGGCCGGGATAATGGCGGTGGCGAACATCCAGCGCCACGCTCCCAGTTGCGGGTTCCCGTAGAGCACGAGGTAGCCGACGGACGCGCCGGCTATGGCGCCCACCGCCTGAAAACCAAAGGCCCCCAACACCAGTTTGCCGCGTTCGCCGGTCGGAATACTCTCTGAAATTATCATGTGCGCCGTGGGATAGTCGCATCCCAGCGCCGCTCCCACACCGAAAAGAAAGACCATCAGCCATTCGAAGCTCGAACTCAACACCAGGCAGGAAAGAGAGATCGCAAAAAGTATCATCTCCACAATAAACATTCGTTTTCTGCCCAATAAATCCGCCAGTCCCCCCAGCGCGCTGGCGCCCACCAGGATTCCCAGAAGCGGCGCGGCGCTGACGGCCCCCTTTTCCACCGCGCTCAATCCGAACTCCTGCACGATAAGGGGGAGGGCCACCCCGATCATGAACACTATCATCCCTTCAAAGAACTTGCCCGCGGTGGCCAGAAGCCAGATCCACCACTGCATGCGGGTCATGGGTATGGAAGGGGATTCGGTTCCGTCCGACCAGAAGGGCGTTTCGTCGATGTATTCCTGAACCGTCTTCCCGGCCGCCGCGCCTGGAAAGGGTTCTTCCTTGTAAAAGACTGGCGAAGACAATGCTTTCACGTTCCCAAACTCCCGGTGTAAATCCCGAAGCGCCCGTAAGAACAAAAATTTCGGCCGCTACACCTCATATCGGCATTTTCGGACCTAGCATGACCTCATAACGCAATACTCACGCGGGTGAATTTGCGCGGACATAAGAGCATAAAAATAGGGGATTATTAAATGGTGTTCGTATGGGTATCGCGCCGAGTAGGGCGAGTCTGCGGTCCGGTTATCAGGCTCGGCTATCAATCGCCCAAACCGTATTCCTTGGCGGCTTGCACCATGGCCCTGAGATTTTCCATCGGCGACGCTGGCGGCGCTCCGCAGCCGCTCATCAGGATGAAGCGGTCAAGTCCGGCGGTTTTGAGGCAGTTCCGCGTGTCCTCGGTGACTTTGTCCGTGTCGCCCAGCATCAGTGATTGAACCGGATCGACCAGCCCGCCGAGAACGGCGCCGGAGGCCAGCCGCCGGGCTTCGGCCAGATCCATGCACTGGTCGAGGCTTAACACAGCGGCCGAAGAGGCGTTCATGCTCTCCAGGAGAAGCGTGGTCTTTCCGCAGATATGGAGAACAACCGGGACCGCCAGCGCCCGGCAAATCCTGTCGATTCGCGGCAAAACGAAGGTATTGAACATTTTGGGCGAGATCATGGAGGCCGAGGCGGACGGTTCGGGCATGAGTATCGCGTGAGCCCCGTTCTCGATCAATGCCTGGCCGAAGCCGATCAGAAAATCGGTCATGCGATCCAACAACGCCTCCAGAACCGCGGGACGCTTGAGGATCATGCGCATGATGAGTTCGGCTTCCACGATTCTCGTGGCCGAGGTGAATGGGCCTTCAAACAGGCCTACCACCGGGATGGTATTTTGGGAATACTCAGTCAGGGAGCGGGTTATCTCCAGTATGGACGGCAGGCGGCCGGCGCCCCTGGGATCGGGCCAGGGCAAGGTTTCGATGTCCTCTATGGTTTCAGGCGCCGCATCCAGTGAATCCACCAGAGGTCCGGTGTCCAGAACGCGTGTGCGGCAGCCAAAGGCTTCGGGTATGTAGAGCGGATCGGCGTAGGAAAAGAGAACATCCCATCCCAGTTCGCGGTAGGCTTCTATCTGAGCCTGAGCGACCAGATCCGGTTTCTCGGACAGCTCCGACAGGGGAGCGGAAGCGAAATTAACCGCGACCCACCCCGCCATCATGGGCCAGACAGGAGCGTGATCCTTGGGCCGCCCCTGCAGGGCGTCCTTAAATCGGGTCATCGAATCGTATGTCATGCTATGCGTTCCATATTCGGTAGTCCGGCTTTATCGCTCTATCGCGCTGAAGCGTGTAACAACAGCGACTCCCTCACTTCATCAAACCGGGCAGGTAAAGCGCGATTTGAGGAAACGGTATCAGAATCAGCGATCCGAGAATCAGAGCGATCAAAAAGGGCAGGCTGCCTTTGAAAATCGTTTGCAGCGGCACATCCACCAGCACACCCTTGATTACGTACACATTGATGCCTACCGGCGGCGTGATGGCCCCGATCTGGGCCACCAAAACGATTATGACGCCGAACCAGATAGGATCGTATCCCATCTTGATAACCACCGGGTAGAAAATAGGGATGGTCAGGATGATCATGGCCAGAGGATCGATAAAACAACCGCCGAGAATGTAAATAAAAATGATGATGCCCATGAGGGCGTAACTGGGCAGGGGCAGTTGGCTGACCCAATCCGCCAGCATAAAAGGGGTTCCCGTGGCCGCCAGAAAGCGTCCGAAGAGCGTAGCCCCGTACACGATAATAAAGACCATGCAGGTTATTCGCGCGCTTTCGGTCAAAGCCTGCATCAGGTTGGGCATATTCAGCCGTTCCCGCGCAAGCCCCAGCGCGATGGCGCCGCCCGCGCCCACGGCCCCCGCTTCGGTAGGGGTGAAAAAGCCCAGGAACAAACCACCCATAATCAAAACGAACAAAGCCAGGGTCTCCCAGACTCCGGTTAATGACGCCAGCTTTTGCCGCATGGTGGTCTTCGGTCCGCGCGGGGCTATCTCGGGACTGATGGAAACCCAGATGTAAATGGTCAGAATGAAAAGAATGGTCAACAAAATTCCGGGAATCACGCCGGCCACGAACAGTCGCCCGATAGACTGTTCGGTCATGATACCGTAAATGATAAACAAAACACTGGGAGGAATCAAAATACCCAGACCCCCACCTGCCGCTACGGCCCCGGTGGCCAGGCCCTGGTCGTAATTGAAACGTCTCATTTCCGGAACGGCTACCGTGGCCATGGTCGCGGCCGAAGCGTTGGTCGAACCGCAGATGGCGGCGAAACCGGCGCAAGCGCCGATGGTGGCCATGGCCAGACCTCCGGGCAGATTTCCGGCCAGTGTATAAGCGGTATTGAACAACCTCCGGCTGATCCCGGCGTGGAACGTTATCTGACCCATCAGGATAAACAGAGGCACGACGCTCAAGCTGTAAGAACTGAAAATACTGAAAATATCCTTGGCTATCAGGTGCAGGGCGCTGGGCCAGGAAACCAGGTATCCGAAGCCGATAAATCCCAAAGCCGCCATGACAAATCCAACCGGCATACGGCTGAACAGGCATACAATCAGCAGAATCAGTCCGACAATTCCGATCAGCGCGTTATCCATGGTCTTATTTCCAATAACTCCAGGGAGGAGTTCGCTTCATTCCGACGTTGATCACGTCAGTGGCCAGGACCAGGGATACCACCGCGGCGGCCATGGCCAAAACGTACAGCACGACACAATAAGGAAATTCCATGGTGGCCGAAACCTCCCCCACGTCCCTGAATTTCTGTCCCAGAACAAAGCACTGCCAGGCGATCAGGCCGAAAAGAGCAAGGCTGCACAGATTGGTCAGCAGTCCTAACACGTAATTGACCGTTTCAGACAACCGGGCGACCAGGAACTCGACCGCCACATGACCTCGTTTCAGCGCGCTGTCGGCCAGGGCCAGGGCCGCGACCAGCGCGGATAACACACCCACCAGCTCATAGGTTCCGGGGATAGGATGACCGAACGTTCTCAGGACTATATCGGCGCAGGTTAACAACACCATGCCCAGAAGGAGCAGGCCACCCAGTTTGTTCAGATTTTCGGCCAAATATCTGACACCGTATTCCCAGGCGCCCATCAGGACTCTCCCCTGAAACGTAAACCAGGCGCCGCGGATTGCCGGGGCTCCCGGAATGTGAAAGGATGGCTATTTTTTATAGTTGTCCACTTGTTCCCGCACGAAATCCACATATTCCTGTCCGGGCAATCCCTTCTTGTCGGCGTATTCCACGTATTCCGCGATGACCGGCTGAACCACCTCGGCCCAGCGCGCGGCCTCCTTATCGTCAAGCTGAACAAACTGGTGACCCTGTTTCAGCGAGTATTCACGCGCCTTGGCTTCCAGATCGTCCCAGACCTTGGCGAAGAGCGGCGTGTGCTTTTTACTGGCCGCTATAAAGATCTCCTTGATGTCATCAGGCAGGTCATCCCATGATTTTTTGTTCATCACCATATAAAAAATGCTGGTATACCCGATAACCGTGCTTTCCACCGTGTAGTCCAGGATTTCGGCGTGTTTCCAGCTCATCAGGGTTTCAATGGGGCTGAAACTGGCGTCCACCACGCCTTTTTGCAGCGCCTCGAAAGCCCCCGGCATGGGAATGGCCACGGGTACCGCGCCCAGGGCTTTGGCCACTTTGGCGTTAAAAGCGTTGCCTCTGATCTTGAGCCCCTTGACGTCTTCCAGCGTTTCTATCTTTTTCTTGCTATGCAAAACGCCGCCGCCGTGACCGTGCAGGTTCAGGACCACCACTTCATCCAGTTCCTTGGGTTTGAATTTATCATAAAAAGCGTTGGCCACGCTGGTGGCCATTGCCGCGCTGGTATAGCCCATGGGCAGGGCCAGGGTTTCCATGGCCGGAAAACGGCCCCGGTTATAGCCGAAAACCGATAAGCCTATGTCCGTGCCGCCGGTCACCACGCCGTCGTAGATTTCAGGGCCCTTGAACAACGATCCGCCGGGAAACCAGGTGAATTTGACCCGCCCCCCTGATTGCTCCTCGATATCCTTTCCCCACGCCTGGCAGGCGGCGTACAGCGGATGGACCGGGGCGAAAAAATTGCTCCATTTCAGTACAATCTCTTCAGCCGTAGCGGGACCGCCGCCGCTTACCAGGCATGCTAAGGTCAGTATCATGGCGCCTATCATTACAATCTTGACCCTGAATCTCATCGTCGTGTCTCCTCAATCCTCACAGCAAAGGGGTTAAAAATCATTCATTGATTTGACAGCCCAGCGCAAACTCATTGAAGGCTTATTCTTATAAAAAATTGTTGGATATTTCGACATGTGTGGCGCGTGCGGCAGGGGAAATTCGATCTATCTTTTTCCGATGGCAACGAAATAAGCGTTTCTCGACAATCCTCCTATACCACGTTCGGAATGGTTAGCATATTGACAGTCGAAAGGGAAGAATTGATTGAGAAACATGATAAGAAATATTTCCTTTTTGAATGACACAGGCGTTCCGATCACAACCTCCGATAGCGCAGGATGTCATGAACGGAACGCCGTCTTAGGCGCGGAAAAATCCCTACCGCCTTAACCCGGCCGCCGGCTCGGCATATCCGGTCGAATTTCCGGCATACCCGCAAAAGGCGCCGCGCCTATCCAATGGTCAAACCCGGCAGCATCTCCCCATGATTCATGAGGTTGATATGCAGGTCAAAGCAGTGGCTGAGATTATGACGAATATGACCGCGACGGGATTCGGCCAGGTATTGTTTCAGATAAGGACGGTAAGCCGGATGCGCGCATTGTTCAATGATGCGTTTGGCCCGCTGCATGGGTCCCAAACCGCGCAGATCGGCCAATCCCTGTTCGGTGACCAGAACCTGCACGCTGTGTTCGTTGTTGTCGATATGCGGGCACATGGGCACGACTGCGGAGATTTTACCTTCCTTGGCGATGGAGGGCGCCATGAAAATGGACAAATAGCCATTGCGGGTGAATTCGCCGCTGCCGCCGACCCCATTCATGATGTCCATGCCGTAGAGATGCGATGAGTTGACGTTGCCGTATAAATCGAATTCCAGGGCCGTGTTCAGGGTGATGACTCCCAAACGGCGGATGACGCCCGGATGGTTGGAGATTTCCTGAGGCCGCAGGACAATGCGGGAAGCAAAAAAGTCTATATTTTCCACGAGCTGTTTCATTCTGTCGGTTGTTAGATTCAGGCCGGTCGCGCTGGCCCCCAGCAGCCTATCTGAGGTCATGAGGTCAATCTGAGAGTCCTGAAACACCTCCGAGTACATTTTAAACGCGGGTATTTGAGGCGAATTGCCCAGCGCCTGCATCACGCCGTTGGCCACGTTGCCCACCCCGGCCTGCAGCGGCAGGAAATCCTTGGGAATCCGCCCGACGCGCATCTCGTCGGCGAGAAATTGGGCCACATGTGATCCGATGGCCCGGCTGAACTCATCGGGCGGGCTGAAAGGGAGCACGTCATCCGGTTCGTCGTTTTCCACGATCCCGATCACTTTTTTAGGATCAACCACGGCGTAAGGCACGCCGATACGGGTCAGCGGATCGAAAATGGCTATGGGATTTCGCTGCCGGGGCGGCGGCATCACCACGATATCAGCCATTTCCCGCAGCCGGGCGCTTTGATAATGGTTGATTTCAATAACCACGTTTCGGGCGTATTTCAGATAGGTCGGCGACGCGCCGATGGAAGCGGTGAGAAAAACCCTGCCGTCGGCGGTGATTTCCGTGGCCTCCACCACCGCCAGATCGATGGGACCCAGGAACCCCCAGGCCACCATTTGCGGTAGATGAGACAAATGCATATCCACATATTCCACTTGTTGCCCGTTGATCTGCCGCCGCAATGTTTTCCCGCTCTGGTAAGGAGCCCGCCAAGACACCGCGTTGGCTTGGGCGAGCCCCTCTTCCACGGTGGAACTGGTCGAGGCGCCCGTCAGGATCCTGATCTGAAAGGGGAGCCCTTTTTCGTGCATGTGGCGGGCATGATCCGCGATGGCCCGTGGCACGGCTTTGGCCGCGCCGGCTGGAGTAAATCCCGAGAAAGCCACGGTATGACCATGTCGGATATCCTGAACGACCTCTTCAACCTTGAGCAGAGGATATGGTCCGTAAGACGCCATTTTTTAACTCCAATCTATGAACATATATGGTTGCGCATAATCGTCTATCGATTACATTGCCCAGGAGTTGTAGCAACCGCCATGCCAGGGCGCAATTTTTGACGCTTAGCGTAAGAACTTGAATATATTGCTTGTTTATTCTTGATCACATTTTCCGCCGGGAAAATGGTTGCGCCCTGTGCCAGTTTCTTTGTCAGCATGTCAAAAATAGCGAACGCCGGCCCCGATCTTTATGGGCTGAAAAATTCGGCCATGGCTCTGGAATGAGGGGTAGAGGCAATCGGTCAAGGCGCGGAATCGCTGTTGTGTACTATATGAATCGAGGCCGAAAAAAAAGAGGGCGAAATTTTGCGGACGCCGCCAGGCCCTTGCGCTCATTCACCCATAAAAAAGGCGTATACCGCGCCCTCAAAAAATATCATGTCGATAGGATTTTTACCCATAAAAATAGTTATATTCACCCATTACCTGATCATTATTTTTTGGACCTATAAGCAAAAATAAGGTTCGGTTTATCCGGATCTGACAAAAGCGTTTGCTATCTTCTCCTTAAAAATTGAGTTCAGAGGAGGAGATAGTATGAACATAGATCAGCTCCGAGAGCGGTTTCCCGATGAGACCGCCTGTCGTAAATTTTTTGAATCGGTCATGTGGTCTCATGGTCGCCGATGTCCTCATTGTGGCCATGATACATCATACTGTCTTCGGGCAACGAGTTTAACGCCAGGCAGCTATGAGTGCGCCGGCTGTAAAAAACGTTCAGAGTAACCACGAAAACCCCGATGCACAGCGCCAAGCCGCCCTTATGGAAATGGATTATAGCTATCTATTCCATTATTAATTCCAGCAAAGGGATATCGTCGGTTTTTTTAGCCCGCTGGATCGGTGTTTCCCAACCCATCGCATGGAAACTCGGTCACGCCATTCGGGAAATGATGGTTCCCCATGGTCAACTCAACGGTATGGTGGAGCTCGATGAAAAATATGTGGGCGGAAAACCACGCCGGAAAACAGGCCGTTACATCTGAGCAAAGCGCATCCTCATCGCTACCTGTGTGAAATTGGTTTCCGCTGGAATCAGCGTGGACCCAAAGAACACGTTACCAAAACAGGGAAAAAGAAGATCGCCATGGTCTCTCTACCAGTGGGCGAAACGCTCGCTTCGTTTATATCCGCCTGCACGGACAAGCAACTACGAAGAACTGAAAACAGAGGAATACGATCTCTGAATCCTGAAAACATCTTTAACTCATTGCCTTATTTTGGTTCTTAGGCTCATATTTTTGTCCCTGGTTTTAAACAGGGTGAAAAAGCAATTGCGCCTCCTAAATGACAGTCAATTTTTTGATGGGCTGGAGTCGAAGCAACCCTTAACCGCGAATTGGCCCCTCAACATGATTCCGAGACAACCTCAGAGTGGGAGTCTCCGGGTAAGCTCCCTTAAAGTATTAACAAGCAAGATATAAGCGTAGACTCGATTGGCGCATTTTTTACATTAGCTCAATTTTTATAGAAATTTATAGTCATTTTGATAATCGGGCAGTATAAATAGCATAATTACTGGATTAAAGTTTATGTGTGATTAAAAATAATTGAATTTAATAGCTTACACGTTTAGAATATCAAAGGTAATACTCATTCAGGATCCTCCGTAATGTGAAAAGAGATCGTTTTAATCCGTCAATTTGACAGGTTATTACGCCTGTATTTTTGGCTTGATTCCATGAAAAATATCCACTCTGAGCAACATTTCATGTTAAATTTTTGCTTTATTTGCAGACTGCATTTATTTTTGTTCGCATTTGCTTCCTTCTTTCTATTCCATTCCTTGACATACGGGACTGAATTAAAGCAAGAAAAGCGAGTTCTGCTGCTTTTTCCCGGCCAGAGTGATCTGCCGGCGTACCCATTTGTAGAAAAAGGCATCAAGTCAGGCTTAAAGGAGGGCACGGAATTTCATATTGAATATTTCATCGAATATATGGATATCTACCGAAATCCCGACCAAACTCATTACCAGTTTTTACTTGATTTATACCATCACAAGTATTCCGAGAAAAAGATCGATCTGATTATTGCGTACAGCGCCCCGTCGCTGAGTTTGGAAATCGCTCACGGTAATGACCTTTTTCCGCAAACCCCGGTTGTTTTTTCCGGAATCCCGCGGTCGCTACTCAAGGGGCTCGATTTAAGTTCCATGGTCACCGGCGTCTTAGTGGATATCGATTATGCCGGACTGCTGGAAACGGCGCTCAAGATCCATCCGAAGACCAGGCATGTTGCGATTGTGAATGGGGCCTCCAAAACCGATTTATTGATTGAAAAGGAGTTTCGAGAAGCGCTTGAACTCTATGCCAAGCGACTCGACTTCATTTACCTGACCCGCTTGCCGCTTAGCAAAATCCTAGAAGAAGTCCAGGATCTGCCGGAGAATACGGTCATCCTATTTTATCTCCTGACCCGGGACGGCGCAGGCAGAAGCTTCCCGCCATGGGAAGTTGCTTCTATGGTGGCTGAGGCCGCCAATGCGCCGGTTTACGGCTGCCTGGACTCCTATTTGGGACACGGTATTGTGGGCGGGCGGATGACCAGCATGGAAAAGACGGGAAACAAGGCCGGCGAGATGGCGCTGCGAATTTTTAGAGGCGAAAAACCCTCAGATATTCCCATTACGAGTCAGGGCACCATCATCAATCTGTTTGACTGGCGACAGTTCAAACGTTTCGGGATCCGTGAGGACAGGCTGCCCACCGACAGTATCGTGCGGTTTAAAACCTATTCCTTCTGGGAACTCTACCGCGGATATATCGTTGCCACCCTTTTGCTCATCCTGATCCAAAGCGGGTTAATTTCTTTTTTGCTAAGGCAAAGGGCGCAGCGCCGCCGGGCCCAGGCGAAATATCGCACGGTGGCCGATTTTACCTATGACTGGGAGTATTGGGCAAATGTCGATGGTTCGCTCGAATACATCTCCCCCTCCTGTGAGCGCATCAGCGGCTACACAGCCCGGGATTTCATCGACACCCCGTCACTGTTCAAAGAAATCATCGTGCCGGAGGATCGCCATGTATGGGACAATCATTATCATGATACCCGTCACGAGCTAAAACCAAGCGAGATAGAATTTCGGATTCAACGGCGGGATGGGCAAATCCGCTGGATTGAGCACAACTGCCAGCCGGTAACAGACGATCAGGGTCGTCTGCAAGGTTTTCGCGCCAGCAACCGCGATATTACGTCCCGCAAACTGGCCGAGGCGGCCATCCAAGAGCGGGAGCAGGAGCTCCAAACTTTGACGGACCGGCTGATTCTGGGTCAGGAGGAGGAAAGACGCCGCCTGGCTCGCGAGCTTCATGACGATTTGTCTCAGCGCCTGGCCGTTCTGGCCATCGAAACCGGTAATTTGCAATCGGCGGTCCAGGATGGAAACGGCTCCATCCTCACCCCTCTGCTCCATATCAGAGATAAAGCCATTCAGATTGCGGCCGATGTCCACAATATCTCCCGGCGGCTACACCCATCGATCCTTGACGATCTTGGCCTGTCCAAGGCCCTGGAGGCGGAGTGCCGGCAATTTTCAACCAGGGAAGGCATTGATATTAATTTTTCAGTGGGGACCATTCCGGCAGACCTTCCCAAGGATGTCTCCCTTTCGATCTACCGCATCATTCAGGAGGGCCTGAACAATATCGCCAAACACGCCTGCGCCAGCCACGTCACCGTTTCCTTAAGCGCAAACCAAACCGGACTCCACCTTATCGTCGCGGATGACGGCATCGGCTTTGACGCCGCGGAAGTGCGCGGCAAGCCGGGGCTTGGACTCTCAAGCATCCGCGAACGGGTGCGACTCGTCAACGGAAAGCACAGCATTATTTCCGAGCCTGACAAGGGTACCACGATCAAAGTCACCGTGCCCCTACCCCTGAATTCAAAACCAATGGACGAAACAGCTACCGCCCTATCGCGGAGGCTTACATGAAAAAAACCTGCGTCTTGCTAGCCGACGATCACAAGATCGTTCTTGAGGGACTGCGCGGCATCCTTGAGCCCGAGTTTGAAATCGTTGGGGTGGTCGAAGACGGCCGCGCCCTGGTTGCGGAGGCCGAGCGGCTGAGTCCTGACGTCGTGGTGGTCGACATTTCGATGCCGGAACTCAACGGGATAGACGCCGTTAGAAAGATCAGAAAGATCGACGAGCGCATAAAAATCGTGTTTCTGACCATGCATGCGGATGTGAACTATGCCGCCAGCGCCTTCGAAGTGGGGGCCTCCGGGTTTGTCCTTAAGCACTCCGCCCCGCAGGAGCTGATCGTGGCCATCCATGAAGCCATGCAGGGGCGTACCTACGTCACTCCCATGATCGCGGGACTCCTCATCGATTCCTACCAAGAGGGGTCCCTCCAACGAGGGAAGTTGAAAGTCGAGTTGAGCCCCCGTCAGAGGGAGGTCTTGCAGCTTCTGGCGGAGGGAAAAACCAGTAAGGAAATTGCGACCGCGCTCAACATTTCACCCCGGACCGCCGAATTTCATAAGTACCGCATGATGGAGCAGCTTAAAATCAAAACCAGCGCCGAACTAATCCAATACGCCCTAAAGCAGGGCTTGGTATCCCTGTAGTTCTACCTAGTTTCCATTCATACATGGTCTTTTTCGCCAATCTCTGTGTCAATCTGCGGGGTTCCTTGTGCGACGCGCTGGCGTACGCCTCCGCACAACCCTTTGATTTCCTTGATCTTGGAAAAAAAGCGTTATTTCTGAATTGGAAACACGTAATGCCGCGATTATAAAAATATTGATGGCGTTATCTAGTAAATTTTCCTGAAAAAACTGGTAATTTCCCCAGCTTCTTTTCTTTTGTCTCTTGCCCCATAATAGAACCATACACTTGCGTCTCGTTTCCCGACCACAGAGATCATTATATGATCGCGCCACCTCGGACGATTTATTCGGCCGTAGCTACCGCGCGGATGCTTGACCATAAGCCATAGCGGACTCCTTTTGTTATGGAACACTTTGACCTCCAATGAGGAGCTCCCATGCTCTGCGGCCATGTGGTACTGGCGGAAAGCCATTACAGTATGCTCGAGGGGATGCGACGGGTCATAGAAACCGAGGCGGAATCTGTTGTCATGGTCGTCGATGAATCGTCACTGATACAGGCTATTGACCGAATGAAACCCGATCTGGTGATAGCGGACCTTTCGTTCCGAGTTTCCGGAGCGGCAAACGTCGTGAGGCTCATCAAGTCCCGGCACCCTGCAACCAAAGTGATTGTCGTAAGCATCCACGAGGAACCGACGGCGCTCAACGAGGTGACTGACGCCGGGGCGGAAGGTTTCGTATTGAAGCGGCGCGCTGTCGTTGATCTGATTCCAGCCATTCGCGAAGTCCTCCGGGGTGGCCGGTATGCGTCGAGCGATGTCTCTTGCGACACGCTCGAATCGTGAACCTTCCGGGGGAGAAGGGGGACTCCGCGAATCGGTTTGGCTGATGAGGGCGTAGGTTTCGCTAATTAAATCAGGCTCTTATCAGGATCATCAAAGTGAAATCGAATCGTCGTCGGGAACTCGATTGGCTGGTCCCTAGATGCGCCAAGCTAAATCGTCAGAATTGGGAGGTTATCGTGGTTTTTTGGAAAAATGTTTGCTCAATGTTGATCGTTTCTTGTTTCGTGTTGATCGTTCCGGAGCTTGTCTTTGCAGAGAATGCCGCGCCTAAGGATGCAACCGAGGCGACGAAGGCGCACAATGCCAAGCTGTTGGAGTTACTGCCGTTCGCCGACAATCAGGACTTGGAAGACGCCACCCGTGGCCTTGTTGCCCCACTGCCGAACAACGGCGTCATCAACAACGAAAAAGGGCAACCCGTTTGGGATATGCGAAATTTCCAGTTCATCCTGGACCAGGAAAAAGCGCCTGACACCGTCAATCCGAGTCTCTGGCGCCAATCCCGCCTGGTGATGCAGGGCGGGCTATTCAAAGTCGTCGATGGCCTCTATCAGGTCAGGAACGCCGATCTTTCCAACCTGACCATTTACGAGGGGAAGACCGGTATCATTCTCGCCGATCCGCTGATTTCTGCCGAAACGGCAAAAGCGGCTCTTGAACTCTACTATCAACACCGCCCCAGAAAGCCGGTTATTGCGGTCGTCCACTCGCATAGCCACGTCGATCACTATGGCGGCGTTCGCGGTGTGGTATCCGAGGATGACGTCAAGGCGGGCAAGGTAAAAATCATCGCCCCGGAGGGATTCCTCGAAGCGGCTGTCGCGGAGAACGTGCTTGCGGGAACAGCCATGAGTCGCCGGGCAACCTACATGTACGGAAATTTGCTGCCGCCGTCGCCTGTCGGACAGGTGGGCGCCGGGCTTGGGACAACGACATCAACCGGTACGATTACCCTCATTCCGCCAACCGATTTTATCACCAAGACCGGCCAGAAGATGAATATCGACGGTCTGGACTTTGAATTCCTGCTGGCGCCGGACACGGAGGCGCCTGCGGAGATGCACTGGTACATCGAACAGTTCAAGGCGGTGACCTGCGCAGAGAACTGTTGCCATACGCTCCATAATACCTATTCTCTGCGCGGCGCGAAAATCCGCGACCCGCTTGCCTGGTCAAAGTATTTGAACCAAACCCTCGAGATGTGGGGCGACAAGGCGGAGGTGATGTATGGGATGCACCACTGGCCGGTGTGGGGCAATGACCGTGTTGTAAAAATGACGAAGATGGCGCGCGACGGGTACCGCTACATCAACGACCAAACCCTCCGGCTGGCCAACCACGGCTACACACCGAACGAAATAGCCGAAATGCTCAGTTTCCCCAAGGAACTCGAGCAGCACTGGGCCATGCGGGGCTATTACGGCTCCCTTTACCACAATGTCAAGGCGACCTACGTGAAGTATCTGGGGTGGTTCGACGGCAACCCTGCGAATCTGCACGTATTGCCGCCCGAGGAGGCTGCCAAAAAATATGTAGAGTACATGGGAGGTGAACAAGCCATCCTGGAAAAGGCGCGCCAAGCGTACGACAAGGGTGAGTACCGCTGGGTGGCCGAAGTGATGAACCATGTCGTCTTCGCCAATCCTGACAACCAGACGGCGCGGGAACTCGCCGCCGATGCGGAGGAGCAGATGGGCTACCAGGCCGAATCCGGCCCGTGGCGTAACTTTTACCTGACAGGCGCAAAGGAGCTGCGTGAAGGCGTCAAGAAGTTGCCCGCCCCCAACACCGCAAGCCCCGACACCGTTCGGGCCATGAGCTACGATCTGTTTTTCGACTACCTGGGCATGCGTTTAAACGGCCCGAAGGCGGCCGGCAAGAAAATCACACTCAACCTGGTGTTTCTGGACACCAACGACAAGTATGTGCTTGCGCTTGAGAATGGGGCCTTGAGCCACACCCCCAACGCGCAAAGCGAGGAAGCCAATGCGACGGTTACCATCCCGCGAACGGCGCTGAATGAAATCGTTCTTGGCGAGACAACCCTGGACAAGGAAATCGAATCCGGAAAAGTGACGGTTCAGGGAAACAAGGAATCGATTTCCGAACTCGTTGCTCTGCTGGATAAATTCGAATTCTGGTTCAACATCGTCACGCCCTAAGCGGCCTGCAAGCGGGCGGACTAAGGTCCGCCCACTGGAGCCTCAGACCTGTTAGGAAAGGAGATGTCAGATGATTCGAAAGATTGTTGCTTTGATTTTTGCGCTGGTTTTCCTGTCGCCCACTCTTGCAGGCGCGGTTACCCCGGAGGATTTCAAGGTTAAGACCACCCAAAATCTTGTGAACCTCTGTTCCGCCACCACCGACGATCCCCTGGCGGATGAAGCCGTACATTTCTGCGAAGGTTATTGCGTTGGCGCCTACCACTACTACGCGACCGCAACCGGTGGTCAGAAGGATAATCAATGGGTGTGCCTGCCTGACCCCGTCCCCTCGCGAACTTCCATAATTTCCCTGTTTATTGAGTGGACAAAAGCTCATCCGGAGTACGCCAATGATATCCCTGTGGAATCACTTTTCAGGTTCTTAATCGAAAAATATCCCTGCAATAACTAATAAACCTGTAAAATGGTGATAGTCGTGAAAAAATACGCATTACTGATAGTTTTTATAACACTTGTATCGCTTATCGGCTGCGCCGGCATGTCCGACACCGAACAGAGGACGTTGACCGGCGGCGCGGCCGGCGCCGCCGGGGGCGCTATCGTAGGCGCGATCGCCGGTAACGCCGGTTTGGGCGCCGCAATTGGCGGCGCGGCGGGTCTTGCCGGCGGATATCTTTACGGCAAGCACAAGGAGGGCGAACAGAAAGCCTACGATCAAGGATACCAACAAGGCCTCCAATCCAAATAGGCCCACAGGTGAAATACTGATAATTGGAAGATAAAAATAATTCTTTCGGGAGACGGTGGCTGCGATGTCGTACAAGAAGGTAGTTTCGTTAGTTTTCTCCTTGGTCTTGGTCATTGCTTTCAAATCGGTGGTCGGAGCGCAAATCAGTCCGATCGCCATTGAGAACATGTCCAAAGTCTTCGGGGTGGGCGTAGGAATTTATCCGGATTATCTGGGATCAAACAATTACTCGGTGGGGGCCGCCCCTTTCGGCCGATATCAATTTGGTAAGACGGATCGCTACCTGGAACTTATAGCCACTGAACTCTATGCGAATGTGCTGAACCATCCTTTCCTGCGGCTTGGACCCGCAGGAAATTATCGCTTTGGCCGCGATGATGTCGAAGATTCGGTAGTGGACAAGATGGAAAAGATCGACGACACCATCGAACTCGGCATTGTGGGCGGCGTGGAGTTTATAAATAAAACCAACCCCAGAAAACGAATCATTGCCCTGGCCGAATTCCTGCACGATGTGGCGGGCGGGTACGACGGTTATCTGCTAAGCGTCTACGTTCGGTTCTGGTATCCCCTCATCAAGGCGGTTGATCTCACCCTTGGCGCCTCCGCCACGTATGCGAGCGACAACTATATGTCAACATATTTCGGCGTCAGCCAAAGTGATTCTCAAAGATCCGGGCTTCCCGTTTTTAACGCCAGCGCGGGTATCAGGGATTTTCGCATCACGCCGGGAATCGTAATCCATTTCAGTTATCACTGGCATCTGGGAGCCGGGTTGCTCTATCAGCGGTTGCTTTCCGACGCGGCCGACAGCCCGGTGGTGGATGACAGGGGATCCGCGAATCAGTTCATAACCGGGCTTGGGTTGGCGTACAGCTGGTGATGTGATGCGCAGGATACTTGCTTCCTCATGTTTGCACAATCCGAAACGCGGAGGGGTGAGGAACCTGTGTGCAAAGGAGAACGTGATCATTTGCAGTTCGGGGGTGAAGCATGACGCCCTCTTTGGAAGAGGGGAGCGCTAATCTCGCCCCCCTGTTCAAGGCGGCCGCGCGTCGTTTGATGCAGGGTATTCTCGAGCGCGCCGGAGAGTTAAATGACCAGTGAAAAAACAGGTACGAAGGGGAAGTCTTTTGGCTACAAACTAACAAAACAGAGAAAAGGAGGAAAAATGAAAAGAAGCCCCATATTGACAGTTTTCGCTATACTCTTCGTTGTTCTACCGTTGATCGCTTACCCGGCTTTTGCGGCGGAGACTGCCGACAAAAAGCCCAACATTCTCTTAATCGTGTCCGACGATACCGGCTATGGCGACCTCGGCGCCTATGGCGGAGGGGAGGGGCGCGGCATGCCCACACCCAACTTCGACCGCATGGCGTCCGATGGTATGACGTTTTTCTCATTTTACGCGCAACCGAGCTGCACGCCGGGACGAGCGGCCATGCAGACCGGGCGCATACCGAACCGCAGCGGCATGACCACGGTGGCCTTCCAGGGCCAGGGCGGCGGATTGCCGAAAGCGGAGTGGACCCTAGCCTCCGTTCTCAAGCAGGCGGGCTACAAGACCTATTTCACCGGCAAGTGGCACCTGGGCGAGGACGACTACGCGCTTCCCAACGCCCAGGGCTACGACGTTATGGAGCACTGCTTACTGTACCACCTCAACGCCTACACGTACGGCGACCCGACGTGGTTCCCCGATATGGACCCGAAGCTGCGTGAGATGTTTGATAAGGTGACGAAAGGATCGTTGTCCGGTCTGGCGGGGCAACCCGTGAAAGAGGACTGGAAAGTCAACGGCCAATACGTCGACACGCCTGACAAGGGAGTGGTGGGCATCCCCTTTGTGGACAAATACGTCGAGCAGTCAGGGCTCAAGTTCCTGGAAGAAGCGGCGAAGACCCCGGATCAGCCGTTCTTTATCAACATCAACTTCATGAAGGTGCACCAGCCGAACCTTCCGGCGCCTGAGTTCAAGGATAAGTCGATCTCCAAGAGCAAGTACGCCGACTCGATCGTGGAACTCGACGCTCGCGTCGGCCACATCATGGACAAGTTGCGCGAGCTGGGCCTCGACAAGAATACGCTGGTGTTCTGGACCACCGACAACGGCGCCTGGCAGGACGTCTATCCTGACGCCGGCTACACGCCGTTCCGCGGCACCAAGGGCACGGTCCGTGAAGGCGGTAACCGCGTGCCGGCGATCGCCGTGTGGCCTGGCAAGATCAAACCCGGCGCTCGCAACCATGACATAGTCGGCGGCCTGGACCTGATGGCCACGTTCGCTTCCGTGGCGGGCTTGAAACTGCCGGAGAAGGATCGCGAAGATCAGCCGATCATTTTCGACAGCTATGACATGACCCCCCTGCTGCTCGGTACCGGCAAGTGCGCCCGCGATTCATGGTTTTACTTCACCGAGGACGAGCTCAGCCCCGGCGCGGCCCGCGTCGGCCACTACAAGGCGGTCTTCAACCTGCGCGGCGATAATGGACAGGCGACCGGCGGCCTTGCGGTCGATTCGAATCTAGGCTGGAAGGGACCGGAAAAATATGTCGCCACGGCGCCACAGATCTTCGATCTGTTGCAGGACCCGCAGGAACGCTACGATATCTTCATGAACAACTACACCGAGCACACCTGGACGTTGGTTACGTTCAACCAGGCGATCGGCGAACTGATGAAGACGTACCTCCAGTATCCGCCGCGTAAGCTTCAGAGTGAAGTCTATACCGGTCCGCTTACGCTGAGCAAGTATCAACGCTTCCAGTGGGTGCGGGAGGAGCTTAAAAAAGAAGGTTTCAGTATCCCGATGCCGTCGGGAAATTGATCCAATACGTGTCCCGGCTTTCAGACGTGTTGGATAAAAGCCGGGTAATCATCAACTAATGCGCCAGCGGACCGGTTCAACAAAGGCTTGGCTCGCAGCCTTCCGAACCGGTCCGATCTCGTCTCCACAACGCGGCGGGCGTAGCTCACAAGTTGTGGGGGCGCACGTTTCGGGAATGAAAAAGAGCAGGGCCTGAAATGCGGGCAAGGTCGCCGAACCAGCGGCGCCGGCAACCATCCTCGGGAGGAGAATAATGATGAAGTCAAAGAGAATCGCCGCGCTTGTGGTCGCGGTCTTTCTTATCGCCCTGTCCGCGCAAGCGTTCGGCGCGCCCCCTCTTGCGTCGTGGAATGATACGGCTCCTAAAAAGGCCATCATCGAGTTTGTAGAGAAGGTCACCAAGGAAGGTTCGCCCGACTTTGTTCCAGTGGAAGAGCGGATCGCGGTGTTCGATAACGACGGCACACTCTGGGCGGAGAAGCCGATGTACTTCCAACTTTTCTTCGCGCTCGACCGTGTCAAGGCGCTTGCGCCGCAGCATCCTGAATGGAAGGACAAGGAGCCCTTTGCCTCGCTGCTCAAGGGCGACGTGAAAACCGCTCTCGCAGGTGGGATGAAAGCGGCGCTCGAAATCGTCATGGCCACCCATGCGGGCATGACCACCACGGAGTTCGAAAAGATCGTGAAAGATTGGATCGCCACGGCGAGACATCCCCAGACCAAAATGCTTTATACCGAAATGGTCTATCAGCCGATGCTCGAATTGCTCACCTACCTGCGCGCCAATGGCTTCAAAACGTTCATCGTCTCGGGCGGTGGCATCGAGTTCATGCGGCCCTGGACGGAAGCGGTCTATGGCGTCCCGCCCGAGCAGGTCGTCGGCAGCAGCATCAAGACCAAGTATGAAATGCGGGACGACGGACCGGTGCTCGTGCGACTGCCGGAAATAGACTTCATCGATGACAAGGAAGGCAAACCCGTTGGCGTCAATTCGCACATTGGCCGTCGCCCCATCGCGGCGTTCGGTAACTCCGACGGCGACCTGCAGATGCTCCAATGGTCCACCGCCGAACAGGGCGCGCGATTGGGGCTTTTAGTCCACCATACCGACGCCGAGCGGGAGTACGCCTACGACGCCGGCGCCGAAAAGGCCCGCGCCGAAGCGCAGGCGAAAGGCTGGACCGTTGTCGATATGAAACATGACTGGAAAGTCATCTATCCACCCGCAAACAAATAGAGCAAGACAAAGGCGACGGACAGCCGGCAAACATGCGGTTGCGGCAAGCGCCCCGGATGACGGCCGAATCGCTCATCCGGGGCGGTGTGGTTATAGAAATCGAAATAGCGGAATAACCAACCAGGTTCTGAGAAGAAGCTCTCAGCGCCCATAACCCAGGGGAAAGCTATGGAAACTCGTTTTCCAAGGATTTTTACCCGCGCTTTTTTTGTCGGGCTGGCCTTTGTCGCCATGATAACATGCCAGGCGTTAGCGGCTGAAGGCCAGCCGTCCGCGACTCCCCCAGGCTCGGCAAAGGGCGGTATGTCGGCCGAGGAATTGAACCGGCAGCTCAACAACCCGGTTTCGAGTGTCTGGAGCATGGTATTTCAGAACAACTTCACTGAGGTGAAAAACGATTTCAAGGACGTTCCGGGATGGGACAAGGGCGAAGACAAGTGGTACTACAACCTGAACTTTCAGCCCGTTTTGCCCATACCTCTCACCAAAAATTGGAACCTGATCAACCGCCCGATTTTTCCTTTCTACGCTGATCGCCCGGTACCGCAATCCGATGGATTCGATGAAACGGGCGGCATGGGTGACATCGGGTTTGTTTCCCTGTTGTCTCCCGCGAAACCCAGCGGCAGTTTTCTTTGGGGGGTAGGGCCGACATTCCTCTTCCCCACATCCACAAAAGCGGCGCTGGGGCAGGAAAAGTGGCAGGCCGGCCCGGCCGCGGTGGGCCTTTATCTGGGAAAGAAATGGATACTCGGGGCGTTCGCTCAGCAGTGGTGGTCCTTTGCGGGAAACGGCGACCGCGAATCGACCAGCCAGAGCAACATCCAGTATTTCGTGTGGAGGCTTTTCCCGGATCAGTGGCAGGTGGGTTTGGCGCCGAACATTCTGATCGACTGGAAGGCCGATAGCGGCGACAAGCTGACGCTGCCCGTAGGAATCGGCGTCGGAAAGCTTTTCAAGTTCGGTCGCCTGCCCATCAAGTTCATCTTGCAGGGGCAATATGCGGCGATTCATCCGGATGATTTCGGCCAAAGATGGAACATACAGTTACAAATCGTCCCCGTCCTGCCGGCGCTCGTAAAAAATCCTATCTTTGATTAATATGTTACGTAATGTCTCGTTAATATGAGATAATTTATGAGTGTCGTGGGTATCGATGGCGCCGGTTTGAATAAGTTCAGATTATTCGATGTTTTTTATAGCAAATAACTTAATAATTATCTCTACTTAGAAAAAAGGAGTTGGTCGTGAAAACGTTTAAAATTATTATTTTCGGCGTCTGCGCGCTTCTTGTTTGGTATGGAATTTCGCTGGCGGAGGAAGTAAAGAAACCATCAGGAACCGTGATCATCAATGAGTACGAGCTCGCCTACATATTCAACGGTCAAGTAGGGGGCGGAAAATTGAATTTTCAGGGTAACACGTATGATTTTAAGCTGGGAGGTCTTGGTATTGGCGGAATAGGCGCCTCTCACCTTACCGCTAAGGGAGAGGTGTATAATCTTAATGACGTCTCGCAATTTCCGGGCGCCTACGGACAGGCGAGTGTGGGTTACTCCGCCACCGATCAAGGCAAGGGGCACCTCTGGCTCCAGAACGACAACGGTGTGGTGCTGCATCTGACAACCAGTCAGGAGGGACTCGGCCTGACAGCCGGAGCCGACGGAATTGTGATCAAGATGGAGTGAGAGTCGAGGATATTTACAGTTGCGTGAGGAGCTTACCAATAAAAACGGGAGGGCGCTATGCGTCGATGGTCGTTTGGGGGTCGCGTAAGGCAGGGAAAATTTTCAGGAACTTCTGTGGTCTTTATTCTGATTGTGTCCATGTTTTTCGGATTGGCTCAGGCGGAGGAGCAGGACGAAAGCGACGGCTGGAAATTCGTTGTTCTGCCCTATCTCTGGATGCTTTCGCTGAATGGCGACGTCGCCGTCAAGGGGCAGAAATCGCACGTGGATATGTCCTTCGGGGACATTCTGCAAAATCTGAATCTTGCGGCCATGGCTAACCTCGAAGTCAGAAAAGGCCGTTGGGGTGTGTTCGCCAATCCTCTGTACGCTCAGTTGGAAGATGATGTTTCCTCGGGCGACACAAACGCGGATGTCACCATCAATATGTTTATCCTGGAATTTGGCGTGAATTACCGTCTTGGGCCTTATGCGCTCAGTTCCACGGCGGGCGCCATGTTCCCCTCCGTAACCGTGAGACCGTTTATAGGAGGCAGATATACCTACCTGGACGGTGATCTTAACGTCAAGGGCGACGGGCTTCCATCGTACGATGGTAGCCAGGATTGGATTGATCCGATGGTGGGCGTGCACACGCAATGGGATATCAACAGGCGCTGGAACGTGGTTCTCGGCGGAAGTGTGGGCGGATTCGGCGTTAGTTCTCACTTCGCCTGGACGGGACTGGGTCTCATTGGTTACAAGTTCAACTTTTCAAAAAGCGTTGCCGGCAATGTTTTACTCGGATATCGCGCCCTATACCAAAACTATGACACCGGAACCGGAAGCAATCGATTCGAGTGGGACACCTACATGTACGGCCCCATAGTGGGACTGAGTATTGGATTCTGACGAGGTCAGTTCCAACGCGGAGCCGCCATTGCAAAGCAAGCGTCAAGGTCAGGAATGATCCTGCGCGGAACAAAGGAGAAAAAACCCATGAAGCAGTTTATTGGGCTCTTGGCGGGCGTCGCGGTCTGCGCAGTTCTGGCGCTGCCCCATTTGGCGTTGGCTCAGGTTTCCTCCGAAACCCTGAAATCCCTTTCAGCTCCCGACAAGGTCGAGACCCGTATCGGCGCGCTCGAATTTAAGGACGGGGCGCCGACGGTGGAAACCGCCGAAAAGGTCCGTGACACACTGGATTTCACGCGCGCCTTGAACGTGTACAATAACAGTTTCCGCGGCGCATCGGCGTATGCCATTGGAGAAGGCTTACAAAGCATTGGAGCGGAGGACAACAGCATCGTTATCTTCTCTGAACTGATGGATTCAAAGTCCTTGTTCCTCACGGCCAACGCCGATACCGTGTATTACATGGGCGTTGTGAATCTGGAGAAAGGCCCCATGGTGCTCGAGCAGCCGCCGATGGGGCTGGGCACCATCAACGACATGTGGTTCAGTTGGATCATTGACATCGGATTTCCCGGCCCCGATCGCGGCGAGGGCGGCAAGTACCTCCTCGTGCCCCCGGGCTACGACGGGCCGCTGCCCGAAGGCGGCTTCTTTATCGCCCGGTCGAGCACCGTCCGGGTTCTATACGCGGCGCGCGCGTACCTCGTGAACAACGATCCCAAGCCGACCGTCGACCTGATCAAGAAGAGCCTCAAGATCTATCCGTACACACCGGGGGGCTATGGTACCAGCATCGCGACGGCGCTCGAGGGCAAAGTCCGGCTCGGGCCCAACCCGGCCATACCCGAGACGAAGTTCATGGAGGCGACCGGGAAGTCGTTCAATACCATTCCTCCGTCCGACTATTCGTTCTTCGAGATGATCAACGAGAATGTGCAGCAGGAACCGGCGACCAGTTACGATGTGGAACTCGCGGGCCAGCTGGCCGCCATCGGCATCGTGAAGGGCAAGCCGTTCAAGCCCGATGCGCGGATGAAGAAAATCCTCACCGACGCCGCCGCGGTGGGGAGCGCAGTCGGTCGAACGCTGAACTGGCGCTACGCCGTGGCTCATCCGGAATGGTCGTACTACCCCAACTCCATGTGGGGCAACATGCTGTGGGAAGGCGGCTACGACTTCGAGACGCCGCCGCCGGAGTTCACCTCTGAAGGCATGTTCAAGCCGCTCCCGCCCACCGGCGCCCGCACGCTCGACTCGCGCACGGCGTTCTATTACGCCTACACCCTCGACTCGCCGGGCATGATCATGCGGATTCCCGGCGTCGGCTCGCAATATTTGATGGGCTTTCTGGACGCGGACAAAAATCCCTTCGACGGCGGCAAGACTTATAAGGTGACGCTGCCGCCGGACATCCCCGCTCGCGCGTTCTGGTCGTTGACGCTGTACGACAACCAGACGCGTTCGATGTTGGAGACACCGCAGCGATTCCCGCGCGCGGGCAGCCAGAGCTATCCTTCGCCGGCGGCCGAAGCGGACGCCGACGGCTCCACGACGGTTTACTTTGGCCCCAAACAGCCCGAAGGGGTCAAGCGAGGCAACTGGATCCAGACCATGCCCGACAAGGGCTGGTTCGTTATCCTGCGCCTTTACAACCCGCTCGAGTCATTCTTCACCAAGGAGTGGCGCCTGAGCGAAATCGAGCCGGTTCAGTAAGTCAAAGCAAGCTAATAGGCTGTTTCAGCGGACGGCGCCATGCGCCGCCGCTGAATAGCGCATCCGTCGCTACCGCAGTTCCTGCGCCTTTTCAGTCTTTTGCGCTCAACCAGCGTTCAATGGATTTTGCGAGTTCCACCTGTGTTGAGGGATTTTCATCGAAGTTTGAAGCCGCCCAGCACGTCTCACAACCAGGGCCCGTCCTGCCGTGCGACCCTCTAATCCGGTGGGCGTTGAGGCTTACGCTTCCCGGCGGCCAGCCAAAAAAGAGCTCCGCCGGGTCGTAGCCGGGCTTGTTATGAATGTCCACATGGCGCGCGTAATCCGGCGCTTCGGAAACCGTCTCCCACCAGGAGTAGGCCATCCAGGCTCCCGCCCGTGAAACCGCGACCAGTTCCCCCGCTCTGTCATGGCCGATGTGGGCCGCCCCCTGCGCCTTATGATCCAAAACCAGATCCACGCCTTCAACGCCCTCGATAACAGCGCGTACCTCATTCAGATCCTCGGCGTTTTTTACGTAAATGTGCGCAATCTGGTGATCGACCAGAGCAAAGGCGCGGCTGGCGTGGAAATCGGGGTACAGGGCTCCTTTAACCGAACGGAGCAGGAACAGTCCCGCCTTTCTTAAGGCCAAATTGGGGTATATCACGTGGTCGCAGGCGGCTATGGCGTAATCCCCGAAAACCAGAAACGCATAGCCGAATTTTTGCGCCGCGTCTCGGATGGTCGCTAGTTGGGACATCAGGTCGGAGAGCGCCTTGCGGCCGCGTTTGTGATTTGGGCCGTGCCGCTGCAGATCATAGTCCAGAGCCGGGAGGTAGGTCAGGCACACATCGGGAGCAAGTTTCTCATCGCCGAGCAGCCAGGCTGTCGCCTCCGCTATCCATTGCGATGACGCGGACGACGCCAGTGGGCCCCAGTACCCGCCGAGCTTGAAAGGCCGCCCGATCGCCTTGATAAGCCGCGCGTAGAGATCGCGCGGCATTGAATAGCAATCCTGGATCATGCCTCCGTGATGCTTGTGTATGGGCGCCGGAGAGAGGACGACGTCGACCGGCTCCCCCAGACTCTGCTGCCAGAAGAGGAGCGCGACTCTCTTTCCCCGAGAGGTCGGGTTTTCCCATATCCGCCGGCCTTGGACAAGGGCGGCGGACTGTTCCCAAAAGAGAGGGCGGCGCAGGTCCCGCGCAAAGAATCCGTTGGCGATCACGCCGTGGTTGGCCGGGAATTCTCCCGTGCGGACGGACGCCTGCACGGGACAGGTTAAGGCCGGGAAGATCGGAGCCAAGGGCCTGAATTCCATTCCTTCCCACGTAAGGCCATGGTTTTCGCGCAGAAAGTCGTAGCCCAGCGCCGCCGCCTGTACAATGACAAGTTTTCGATCAGGTTTTGCCATGGCGCCTAACTTGCGTAGAAACGAGAGGCCAGCCAAAGACTGAGCGGCCAGGCAAGCAGCAGCAGCAACGCCAACGCCGGTCCTTGGCCGGGCGTAAAAGAACAAAACATGGCCTGCAACAGTACAAGGTTTCGTATGAACCGTCCAACCTGTTTCCCGGTTTCCGCCGGGGCCGGTTTATTTCTGAGGCGCTGCGCGCCGCTGACCGTGGACGCAAGAAACAGCGCTCCCAGCGCCGCGCCGATAGCGGAAGGGTTCCGCATTGCCCAGGCAAAAAGGCCGGAGCCGATGAGCGCCGCTCCAGCGGGCGCCCAGTGTATGATTCTGAAGCGTATCCGTTCGGTCTCGCGAAACGCGACCAGCGAAACGGCGGTAATATACATGAGATTGGTAACCGCCGCCGCCATGATCGCGGGATGAAGCAATACCTGCCCTCCCTGTAGTGACGCTCCCAGCAGGAGGCTGACTCCACGGCACGATCCCATGACCACTATCCCTAAAACCGGTATTCGTCGGGCCGCAAAATTATAAATCAATACCAGCGCCAGCAGTATCAGCGCCACCATAAAACTTGTCCGGCCGCCGAGCCAGCCGAGACCCAGCGCCATGACGGCCGCCACCGCCGCGGCGGAAGCCGCCTGCGCGGTCGTTACCAATCCGCTGGGAATGGGACGGGTAGGGCGAAGCCGGGCGTCCTCCGATCTGTCGGCGCAGTCGTTCCATACCAGGCCGGCCATGTAGATCAGGAGCGCCGCTGACAGCACGTAAGCTACACAGCGCCACGGAGCGGACTTCCCCAGAACGGCCGCGGCCAAGGCGTATCCGGCCAGGGGATCTCCCGGGACCGTGGGAAGATTGGGCGGGCGGATCAGTTTCAGCCACGCCTTGAGTTTCGATGTCGGCATGTGGTCATCTCTGGAATTCCCGGGGATCAACGGGCGTAAGATCAAAGGATGGTTTCCAATGAGGCGAGGATTCGTAAAAGGCCATGGCGTTTCTATACACAATGTCTTCGATGGCGCTCCGGGTATGCCCGTCATCACTCATTTTTTTGATAACCTTAACCAGACTGAGCGGGTCGGACACGCCCCAGTCCGCCGATCCGTTGACGATTATGCGCTCGCTGCCATGGTTCCGGATAATATTCGAAACCCGCCCGGGGGTTAACTTTGAGATGGGGTACACGGTCAAGCCGCAGTAATAACCGGACTCGCGGCTCACCTCGATGGTTTCCTCGGTATTGTGGTCCAGAATAATTTTGTCGCGGTCCATGTCAAGGGAGTTGATGATATCGATGGATCGAAGGGTTCCTTTTAGCTTGTCAGTGTGCGGCAGATGGACAATGACCGGCGTGTTTTCCTCTTTGGCAAGCTCCAGTTGCCGAATAAAGGCGAGCTCCTCGTTGGCCGTGATATTGTTGAACCCAATCTCTCCCAGCGCCACGCAGCGTGGGTGATTCAGATACGCCTTCATTGCGTCGATGACCTCGTCGGCGAGGCCTTTGTCTTCGGCTTCCTTGGGATTCAATGAGATCGCCGCAAAATGATCGATTCCGAATCTCCCGGCGCGGATGGTTTCAAATTCAAGGATTACCTGGAAGTAATCGAGAAAACTACCCACATAGCGACGGTCGGACCCCAGCCAGAATGACGGTTCCACGCAAACCCGGATTCCCGCCTTGTACATGGCCTGGTAATCGTCGGTAGTCCTGGAATACATATGAATGTGGGGCTCGATTATTTTCATTCTTTTCTCCTTTACGAACTCTATGTGAATGGAGGAAGAATAGAACAAGGACGTGAAGCGCTGAGAAAGAGATGTTCGCCCTGATGAACATGGATCATTGGGCCGCGAAAGCGCGCGCTGTTTCAGCAGGGCTTCATTGAGCGGTCGTTTCCGTCCGCCGCAAAATTTTACGGAACGCCGCGCCCGCGCTTGCGGGGTATTTGGAGCGGGTCAGGAAAGAACTTCAGCGCCGGCTCGTTCCTTGTAGAAGCTGTTGAAAATGGGTCCCTTTATTTTGGGCTTGCCCACCAGTTGAGGCACGTACGCGTTAAAAAAATGAACGCACGGGACGCATAAAGCCAGAGAAACCACGGTAACCGCGCCGCATACCGCGGAAATGACGAGAGGCTGATGCGACAGGTTCGCATAAGCCCACTCGGCAATTCTTCCGTTGATAAAAGTGTAAAAGATACCGTTCATGGGAAAAACAATGGTGGCGTTCTGGCCTATCAGTAAAACGTACTTGTTCAATGGCGTGATATTGGCAAGAAAGAAACAGAATAAACATCCGACGATGGCCGTAACCGGAAACAAAAATATGTTTCCGTGAGATCCGGCCGCGATGATAACCGCGTTTGTATGAGGGAGAAAAGGCCCCTTGTTGAGATTGTAGGTGAAATATACAAATGCTATGCTGGATACGACAAGTGCCGTTCTGACGAACCAGGACCGTTTTATTTCAAGCCCCTTCCATCTGCTCAAATAAATACCGAACAAGTAGAACGCGTACATGGTAATTGCTTCATGCATGAACCAGAAGTTCCAGAGTATCTTATCCGGCCTGAAAAATGATACTTTCAAATTAAGGAAGTACCCGCCAAGGTAAAATGCGAGCGCTGTAATCATGATCGCCGTATTTGTTTTGAGATAGCGAAACACGATGTAGTGAATTATCTCCACCGAAATCAGCATATAAAAAAACCAGGTAACGACGTCGAATACCGGGAATCCGCAGATAGTTCTTACGATTCCCCACATATAACCCGAAAAGCTGCCGGTATCCGCGAGATGGTAGAAGACGGCCTGGGGCACGAACAGGGTAATGACGATATTCAGCGCGTTAAAAAACGCCAGGGGCATGACCCTGCAGAAAAGCGTTCTTTTAACGAATTTCCCCACAGGCAGGGTATCGTATTTGGAGATATAACCGGCCAGGAGAAAGAACAAAACCATATGAAAGGAGTAGATGAATTTGTATTGATACTCGGCCGGAGCGCTGCCCAGATTCATGAACCGTTCTACGATATGGCCGTAGTACACCAGAACGAGGCCATAGAATCTGGCAATGTCGACTACAAGAACCCTACCCGTTGCAGCTTGTCGATTCACGGTTTCCCCTTTCTCACTCATCCGACGGTGAAATGCAAAAGAGCGTAGCCGAACCGCATACGACACGAGGAAACGCATTCCCCATGGCGTAACCTACCGGTATCTGCTTTGGAATCGGGATAATTGCGACTAATGAAGCAATCTGTCAGTGATTTTTATGCTTTTCAAGCAAAAAATAATTCTAGCGATCCGCTATACCGATTCTGCCCGGGGAGAAAGCACAGCATACCCCGAAGCCCTATACTGACCCCTGAATAGACAGGCTCCCAAAGAAGAGAGTAGATTGAGACAAAGAATGGGAAGGGGGCCAGGATGAAGAGAAGGAAGTGGGAGCCCAAGGTGAAGGCGCAGATCGTCCTTGAAGGCCTTCAAGGACGATCTGTGGCGGATATCTGTAACGACTATCAGATCAGTCAGGCGCAATACTATCAATGGCGTGACCAGTTTTTAAGCAACGCGCCGCAGGCTTTTGAAACCAAGCGACAGTCGCGTCGCGAGGCGCATCTGACCAAACAGAACGAGAAGCTCAAGAAACTGGTGGGAGAGCTTACCTACGAGTTAAAAAAAAGCGATTGAGCCGTCCTCGCCGGCCGTCGGTGAAGGTGGAAGAGCGCAACAGAGGGGTTTTGCAAAAGATACAAGCGCTGAAGTCAGAGCATCCGTTTTGGGGATACCGGCGGGTGTGGGCGTATTTGCGTTATGTGGAAGAGATTCAGATCAACAGGAAGAGGATTCAGCGGCTTATGCAGCTGCACGGGCTTGTGGTAACCAAGGATACGCGGTTGAAGGCGAAACGCTCTTCAGGTCGGCCAAAGCCGCGTCCCAGCGCACCCAATCAGTATTGGGGCATTGACATGTCCAAGGTCATGGTCAACGACTTCGGATGGGGCTATGTGGTCATCGTGCTTGATTGGTATACCAAAAAAATAGTGGGCTCTTACGCCGGTTCCCGCAGCAAGTCCGAACACTGGCTCCTGGCGTTGGACCGGGCGGTAAACGTTCAATTCCCCGATGGGGTCAGAGACAAGGGCTTGAGCCTGGTGTCCGATAACGGCTGTCAGCCCACCTCCGAAGCGTTCATGAGAGCCTGTGGCTCGAGGGGAATACAACAGATTTTTACCAGTTACAACAATCCCAAAGGAAATGCAGATACAGAGCGGATGTTCCGCACGATGAAAGAAGAGTTGCTTTGGCTGCGGGAATGGAGCAGCCCACGGGAGTTGCAGCAGTCACTTGAAGACTGGATCGAGCTCTATAACGCTCAGTATCTCCATTCCGCATTAGGATACAAGTCGCCTCTTCGGTATGAAGAGGAATATTACGCTAGTCAGACTCTCTTAAGGGTTGCTTGATTAATCGGGGTCATTACAGCCCGACTCAATATTCGTAAAAGCCTTTTCCTGATTTTCCGGAGGCTATGCGAGTAAAGAAGGTTATTTTACTGTTTAATTTAAAAGGGTAAGAGAAGTTAAGGACGGACTCTACCGACAATAAAGCCACTAGAAAAGGCAGTGAAATAACCCTCCAAACCCTCATTACTCTCATAATCCAGTAGTTATAGGTACTTGCGGCAGAGGTTTTGACTGACGTCCCCTCATGATACTCTCATTATTATTCAGGCTCAAAACACTCAAAATTTATCGAAAAACACCCTAAAAACGCCTCTTTTTGCTAATTCCTATTCCGCCATATTCCGCTGATAAATGTGGCTATTACCAATGCTATAGGTTTTATGGTAGTTATATTCATAATAAGCTTGTATACATTAATTTATGTAGGTAGTCTTTAAATAGCTGCTATTTTGTAGCTACTAAAAACTTAAAATCCATCTAACTCTTTTTATAGGGCGTAGAAAATGTCGATTTAGGCCACTAGTGAGGGGTAGCAACTTAGCGGAGCAAGGAAAGAAGAGGTGTAAAGAAAAAATTGGGTTAGATGTCACGTATACGTAACTAATAGAGGCTAGAATCGACGCACTGAGGCTTAGGCAGGTCATAGTATAGGTTAACTTGTTATGGATGGAAAATTTCTTTCAATCTAGGCAGATTTGGCTCTGCATGCTGTTTATTTAAAATTCATTTAAGTTTTAGCTGCAGCTGTTGACTTTCATTAAACAAGGACCTTATTTCATCTTCTGTGAACCCCAGTACTTGGAGGAAATGAAGTTGGAAAATTGCTTCCACCTTAAGACAAAGCGCCCACAACCCTTCACCTCTTTCAGCGGTTGACGCTAAAGATTGGTCGAAGTGCGTTAGATAATTCCTTGTATCCACTATGCTTCTTATTAACTTTTTTCGCTGGTCCTTAGTCCCAATGAGTTCCTTAAACGGCTCAATAATACTCTTTATTCTTCGACCAAGATTTACTTCATTGCCGTGTTGAAGCCTTCCCAATAGCCAATTCCTACATTCTTCAGGACATTGATTGATAATTGTTTCGACCAGTTTGCTGAAGACATCTTCTTCCATCAATTTTTCGTTCAAAGTTCTACGATGGTAAGTTTCAAGTCCCTGAGCTAGAGCTAAAAACTTACCGCTTAAGTATTTTTGTGCTCCTGTTTTTGTGGAGAAATACAAATTCAATGCCGGTTCAATAATATCATAAGCACCTATCCAGTTATTAATTATTCGCTCTGCATCTTCTCGTATTTGCCCATACCTAAAGAGCATTTGATGGCGGTAAATCTTTGGTTCGTCGTCAGTACAAGGCAGGCTTGGATAGTACAGGTATATTAAAATTGACCGAAATTTACGTTTTCTAATTTTCTGGCGTATCGTTTTTGAAGTTAAGGTAACCTGCTCGATGCAGACGGTCTTGTCGATGGCAAAGCAGAGGAAAGTAGTAAGCTTATAGGCAGTTGAAATAAAGTCGTCTAATGGGCGTTCTTGACTAGACACAAGCTTGAAATATGTTTTCTGAGTGATTTTTGCTTCAGTTTCATGTGGAAAATCAGGGAGTGTCCACGAGAATGTTATGACTAAGTTCATTCCGTTATTAAGATTTAGCAATATTTCTTTCGGTGGTGAGTAGCTTATTCTTGCAGTGCGCTTCTTTGGATTATCTTTAAAATTGATCCCACTTAAGCCAACCCATTCATCAATGCCTTCCACGGAGAACCTGAATGTATTGAATAAGAAAACCTCTTCGTCATCGTAAGCGACACCAAGGAGTGCTTTATGCGCGAAAACCAATGACTTGGAAATTCCGCCGGAAAGCACATTAGGTTTTTTGTAGAGGCAATGATCAAGTGTAACCAAACCATAATTTTCAATATGTCCAACAATTCTCCCTAATTCATAGTCATGCTTAAAAATTTTTTTTATGCCTTCAATGCTTTCATCGAATGATCCTACAACCTCAAGCTCTATATCCCCGCCATCTGATATGGTTAGTGTTCCTGGTATTTTTTTCTCTGGGACTGACGGAAGCCAAAAATAACCTAATTTTTTAAACTCCTCTTTAACACGCATATTATGGACCTCTGCGAAAATGAAGCTAATAGATTTAGGTTATCCGTATACAGCATGATCTTAACTTCTATTCAACATATATATTAGGAATAGCTTATCTCAATATAGAGGGAGCCATAAAGCCATGACAAGCCCTTTTTGTTTCGTCCCGCCTAAAATTTACCTCCCTACGGTAGGGTAGAGGGCGGGGTGTGCTTCGTGGTCAGCCGTGGGGGGTGGCCCACATAGATGTGAAATGTAAGGCAGGTAGTGCTCAGCACAGTCAAAAGACGGCTCTATCTAATACGAGGGGGATAGCGTGGGGGAAAATATAAGGTGAAAAAATAGGGGCTAGCCATTTCTAGCTAACCCCTTGATTTTAAAATGGCGGGGACGACGAGACTCGAACTCGCGACCTCCGGCGTGACAGGCCGGCGTACTAACCAAACTGTACTACGTCCCCGTGCTTGAGAAGATACTATCTATCGTAGGATTAAAAGTTTGTCAAGGAGAATCATCATCAATAATGGTTTGGTAACCCATTGAATTTGCGTCTTATTTTTGCGCGGCGCAAAATATTTTGCGGCTCTTGTTTTGAGCCGTTCAGCGCCGCCGCGGACTTCCCTCCCGCTATTTGAATCCTTTTGGCCCGGCTTGCGCATGAAGCCTCGCGCCGGTCCGCAACTTGACTTTACTCCGCCCGTGTGTATAAGGCTCTGAAAGAGCAGAAAGCCCGCCGGCCGCGCGGCCGGCGAGTTGATCACCATTTCAGTAAAATCGGATGTGGGGCGCCATGAAACTGATCGACGATTTATATTATTATCCCTGGACAGCGGCCACGGAAAACAATTGCAATACCTATTTGTTGGACGGCGCCGTGCGAACCCTGATCGATCCGGGGCATCTCCATCTTTTCACCAATGTGATCGACCGGGCGGCCAAGGACAACATATCCATGGAGTCGGTGGATCTGGTGATCGGCACGCATTCCCACCCGGACCATTTCGAGGCTTCCGTTCGGTTTCACGACCAGCCCACGCGGATCGCGCTGCACGAGGAAGCGGAGAGATACCTGCATGAGATCGGGCCCGCCTTTTACCAATCCTTTGGGCAGACCATGCCCCGGTTCAGGGTGGATTTTCATCTGCGGGAAGGCGAGTTGCGCCTGGGGGACAAGACGCTTCGGATCCTGCACACGCCGGGGCACGATCCCGGTTCCATTTGTATCTACTGGCCGGATAAAAAGGTACTCATCACCGGCGACGTCGTTTTCCGGGGAGGCGTGGGCCGGACCGATTTTCCCCAATGCAGCGGGGCCGAACTGAAACAAAGCATTATGCGGCTGATGGAATTGGATGTGGAATACCTGCTGCCGGGGCACGGGGAACTTATCGAAGGCGCGTATGAGGTAAAACGTAATTTCGCCCTGTTACAGCAAATGTTTTTCTCCATGCTGTAACGGCCCCCAACCCGCGCGCCGGAGGCGCAGGACCTAACGCTGTGGACCAGAAGATAAAAAACGATCTTGTGGATATAGTTGGCGCGGATAACTTCAGCGACGCTCTCATAGATCTCGTCAGCTATTCCTATGACTTTTCGGAACATCGTTCCCGGCCGGACTGCGCGGTATGGCCCGCGTCAACGGAGCAGGTTTCGGCCATCGTCGCGCTGGCCAACCGGGAGAGAATCGCCGTGGTTCCGCGCGGAGCGGGCACGGGAGCCACCGGAATGGCCGTGCCCCGGTCCGGCGGGCTGATCCTCGATTTCGCCCGCATGAATGGAATCCTCAGGATCAGCGTTGAGGACCATCTGACGGTGGTTCAGCCGGGAGTCATCTACGCCGATCTGCAAAAGGCGCTGGGCGCGTACGGCTTCTTCTTTCCCCCCGACCCCGCCAGCGGCAAGGTGTGCACGCTGGGCGGAAACGTGGCCACCAACGCCGGAGGCCTCAAGGGCGCCAAGTACGGCACGACCAGAAATTACGTCCTGGGGCTTGAAGTGGTGTTTCCCGACGGACGGATAGCGCGTGTCGGCTCCCATGGCCTGAAATCGGTTTCCGGCTTCAATCTGGCTCATATTCTGGTCGGCTCGGAAGGGACGCTGGGCGTTCTTACCGAGATCACCCTCCGAATCGCCCCCAAGCCGGGCGGCTTTGCCACCGCGCTGGCTTCTTTTGCGGAACTCAGGCAAGCGGGGGACGCGGTGAGCCGGATCATACGTTCGGGCGTCATACCCAGCGCGTGCGAGTTGCTGGACCGCCACATCGTCGACCTGCTGATCGAACAGGCGGGTCTTTCATTGCCTCGCGCGGCGGCCATGATTCTGGTGGAAACCGATGGCCTTACCCAGGTGGAGGCCGACCGCCAGATGGAAAAGGTGGTGGAAATCCTGCAAAAAAACAACGCCCGGGAAATAAGAAGGGCGGCGTCCGCGCGGGAGACGGAACTGCTCTGGAAAGGGCGCAGGTCCCTGGGAAGCGTGATCGCCAGCGCCGCTCCCAATTTCCTGGTGGAAGACGTGACCGTGCCCATTTCCCGGTTGACCGACTTGTTGGAAGGCGTGGAACGCATAGCCGCGGCTCATGGCGTTGAGATGGTCAACTTCGGCCACGCGGGCGACGGAAATCTGCACCCCCACATTCTCTATGACGGGTCGGACCCGGCCCAGGTCGAAAAAGTGGCGAAAGTCACGGCGGAGCTGTTCCGGCTTACCCTCACGCTGGGCGGCACGTTGAGCGGCGAGCATGGTATCGGCCTCAGCAAAGCCCCGTTTATGGGCTTGGAACACGATCCGGTGGCCATGGATTTCATGCGTTCCCTTAAAAGAATGTTCGATCCCCGCAACATACTCAATCCCGGGAAAATGGGCCTGGACGACTAAATCGCGATAGGCTGCGGCTTTCGCGTTCCGGCCGATGGTAAACCACCCGATTACCTGTTTTTATCCTCCTGAAAGTTGCAATCCATTCAAGTGGCGCTCGCGGGGAACAAAGCCGCGTAGAGCGGCCGGCGGCGGCGAGGCGCCTCACTTCTTTACGCGTTGCAAAGAAAATCGTCGCGAACTTTTAAAAAAGGCAGGATAGCATAGTAGTTTGCTTTGCCGCTAAACCATGATATTGCTAGAAGTTCGTTAATAAAAGGTCAGGGTGAATTGTTGGCGTTGATATTGCACCATAGTTACAATCCCCTAGTGCAGTGAGAAAGACCGTACCGTGAGAGATTTTGCCACAACCTCCTCCGATTCCTTGACGCGCGAACAGCAATCAGCTCTCCCCCAGGAGGCGCGTTCCAAGGGTTTCCAGGGCTCGAAAATATATTTCGACAAAAGGGACCACCAGCTCATCAATATCGTCAACGATGTGCTCAGTAGGGACAAGTCCCGCCGATACACGAAAAACCTTTTTTATCCCTATTTGCATCCGCACGGCGTTAAGGAGATGGCCGAATCCAAGGGGCTGCGCATCGCCCACGCCGTCATCCATCTGCTGGAATCCCTGGAAGTGGGGAGGGTTGACGAACGATTGGGCGCGTTGCGGTCGCTCCGGGACGAGGTCATCAATACGGCCGGCGGCTCTCTGCCCCACAACACGGCGAGGGTCCTGCTGCAGATTATGAAGGATCTGGTGCGGGCGCACGGCCACTACCAGCGTCAGCTCCAACTGGCTCACGACTTCCGCCGGGCCACCACCGGAAATCCGCGCATTATCAGAAAACTGCTGCGTCAGTATCATCTGCTGGAAATGCCCGAAGACTGGAATCAGGCCACTTTTGACGATCACGTGCACGACGCGAATACCAAGGGCCGCAAATCGTCGAGCCACCTGATCATGGACGCCTGGATCAAGGGCATACGGCGGCTGAGAGTCATCTACTACAATTTTCTGGAAGCCAGATTCGCCGTGGAACTTCTGGAAGCGGCTGAAATCATGGGCATTACCGTCCGAATCGGCATCGAGTTCTCGGCCAGGTTCCACGACCGGTACGCGCAGCTTATCTGGGTGCCGCGCGGATTTCCCGATTCACAGGCGTTTCTCTGTTTTCTGGCGGAAGAGCCGGTCGTGTCGTTCATGGCCGAGGGCCGGAAGGTCTCGCAATATCAGCGTGACTATGTCATGGCGGTCCTGCGGGCGTTCAACGACAAGCATCTTCAGGAGATGAACAAAGAGTATGGATTGAAGCTGGCGCCCCTGGACAAAGACGAGTTCCTCAAGTTCGTGGGTTCCGGACAGGCGTCCCTGCTCCATCTGGCGGAATTCATTCACGCGCGCCTGCTGGATCTGATGCGGCGGGAAGTGGCCGCGCTTCGCGAGCGCTACCGTGACGCGAAACCCGACGAACGGCGGGAAATCGAAGAACGCGTGAATGCCATGAACAGGCTGGATTCGGACGCCATTCTGGATCGATATCTGCAACCATCCCGAAATCCGGAACTGCCCGATCCCCGGGTTCCTTCCGACGCGCCGGATGTTCCCGAGCTTCTGAAACTCTGCCCCTGCGACTTGATCGATCGTCTATCGCATCTTCATTCCGCGTATCGTTTCACGCTGAACCTGAGTAACCTGTGGGCCGATGATGTCCTGGAAATTCTATATGACTGTGAAGGGGCGGTCACGCGGCTGGAACTGTTCAACCTCAAGGACTTCGCCGCCGGCAAAACAGATCATATCGCGGAGATCAACCAACTTCAGCGGGCCATCAACGAGGGCAATGTCATTCACCTGAAGCGGGTCATCAGGGGCATGATAAAGCGGCTGGAAACCGGAGGATCCTTTACGGATCAATGCCGGGTCGTGAAACTGACGAGCATTCTCCACGACATCGCCACCCTGAAATCCTTTTACAAGGGATCTCCTATCAAGGCCCGCATCGGCAGCGATTCCACAGGCCGTTCACCAAAGGTGCACGGCATGGGTCTGGCCATCAAGGAGACACTGCCGCGCAGAACACAAAAGGAAATCAATAGAGACGCGTACTCCCGTCGCGATGTTATCCCGGTCCGCGTCACGGTATTAAAACAGGAGACGTTCATTCCCAAAGCCGGTTCCACGGAATTCTTGAAACGGTTCTTCGGATTGGCGCGCAAGATACCCCTGCTGGGGTTAATCACTGAAAAAGCCCAAAAAGACTGGGTTGTGGAAGAGTTCACCACCCGCATGGAAAGTCCGGGGAATATCGTTACCTTGGGTGGAGTTCAGTCGGAGGCCGATAACGGGTTGTCGCTGGACGCTCCGGTGCCCGAGGAGGAGCGGATAAAATTTTCCTGGAGGTATCTCAACAGCGGGTTGAAAAACGGCTTGAAGGTGCTGATCGGCTTTATACCGGCTTTCGCGACCTTTTACCTGACCAAGGACTGGTGGGTTTTGGCGTATCTGGGCGCGTTCATATGGTTCGGTATAACCGGTCTGCGCAATGTGGTGCAGTCTGTTCTGGGTGGAGGCGGCGTCCGGCGTTCGCCGCTTTTACGGTGGAATGACTATGTGAGTTGGGAACGCATAACGGATTCTCTGCTGTTTACCGGCTTCTCGGTTCCCTTTCTTGACTATGTGGTCAAGACGCTGCTGCTGAACCGGCTTTTTGACATAAATACGACCACCAGTCCGGTCGCGCTCTATACCTTCATGGCTCTGGCCAATGGAATCTATCTTTCAAGCCACAACGCGTTTCGAGGGCTGTCCAGGGGCGCGATTTTCGGCAATCTGTTTCGCAGCGTGCTTTCCATACCCCTGGCCGTGGGGTTGAACGCCGCGATCGGGGGAATACTCTCCGGCGCGGGCGTTATGGAAGTAAACGCCATACTGAATAGGTGGGCGGCTATTATTTCCAAGGCCGCGTCGGACTTTGTGGCCGGCATCATAGAAGGAACCGCGGACCGCTACAGCAACATACGCATGCGACGTCGCGACTATGACGCCAAGCTCTCTCAACTGTTCGATATCTACGCGCAGCTGGAACTGCTCTTTCCCGAGGCGCAGGCGCGGGACCTGCTCGAGTCCCCCGAGCAGCTGAAACGCATGCGGAGCGCCGAGGTCCACGATCTGGAAACGATCATCATTATCAATTCGCTCGATATGCTCTATTTCTGGATGTATCAGCCTCGGGCCAGGAGCGCTCTGAGAACCATTGTGAAGAACATGTCCGAGGAGGAACGGGAAATCCTGGTGACCTCCCAATTTACCCTGCTGCAGGAACGGGAAATCAGCCTTCTGTTTGTCAACGGACTGGTGGGCAGAAACTTTTCCAAGGCGCTGGCGTTTTATTTGAACCGTTCCCAGGAATATCTGGAAGCGGTGAAGCGGATGGCGTAACGCAGGTTTGTGAGCGCGTCACAGTCCTCCTGTCATGTCGCGGCCGGTCCGTCTCTCAAGGGGCGTTTGTCCCCAGCCTGGGGTTCAGTGAAAAGCCTCTTCCCACGAAAAGCCTCTCCTGAAAACGACCCTTGTTTCTAGCGCTTGCATAACTCGGGGCTTTTTCATATAAATAATGGTTAAAATACGGCTTTTTTAACGGTTTGCAGGGAGAGGTCATGACGCGTGACATCGATTTGAATTCGTGTGACCCCAATTTTAAATACGAACTGCTGGAACATCCGGGCGGCGAGGGCTTCAGGTCATGTTACGCGTGCGGGACCTGTTCGGCGAGCTGCCCCATCCAGGAGGTCAACTCCAGATTCAATCCCAAGAGAATCATACGCATGGCGTTGCTGGGCATGCGCGAAGAGGTTCTTAAGAGCGATTTTGTCTGGCTTTGTTCAAGCTGTTACGCCTGTCAGGAACGGTGCCCGCAGGGGATTTCCATCACCGAATTGATGACCGCGCTGAAAAATATGGCTTTCAAGAGCGGCGCCATCCCGCAGGGGGTTCGGGTGCAGCTCGAACGCATCCGCAACGACGGACGCATCTACGCCATTGATGACTTTGACAACAAAAAGCGCCAGAAGGCGGACCTGCCGGCGCTCCCCACCTCCTGCGAGGATTTGAAAACCTTGTTGGAATACCTGAACGCCTGAATCGCAAACTCATTGACGAACACTTGTTTTATTTGACGAAACCGAAGCCACGAACGGATAAGGCCGGCGCCGTATGGCTCGGACGGCGCAACGCTCAGGAGGAGAACCATGGATGAACAAACGTTGAAAAATCGTCTGCAGGAATTGGTAGGCCGGAAATGGGACCCCGCGGCCACTAAGGAACATTTTGAAGGTCTGCTGCGTGAAGGGATAACCCGCAAGGAGCTCCATGGGCCGACCCTGCTGGAAAAGCGTGAGGAAATCCTCGACCGGACACAACGCCGGGGTGAGGAATACGAATATCTCAGCCATAGCTGCGCCAAGGGCGCGGCGCTGGCCGTGATGGAGGAATTCGGTCTGGGAGATCCGATTATTGTCAGGGCTCTGTCCCCGTTTCCCGGATTCGGCATGACCGGCGGTATCTGCGGAGCGGTGACCGGCGGACTGATCGCCCTGGGGTTGTTTTTCGGTAGCGACGACATAACCGACTATCAGGGCACCGGCAGGACCATGACCGCCGCGCGGACCTTCATCCCCCGGTTCAAGGAGGCCATGGGGAGCATATTCTGTCCGGATATTCAGGAGCAAAAGATATTCGGCCGTTATATGGACCCTCGGGGCAGCGAAGAGAATTTCAAAGCCTTTGTGGAGGCGCGGGGCTATGAGAAATGCGCTCTGGTGGCGGGAACCGGCGCCAGAGTGGCCGCGGATATAATCATCGAAAGCTTTAACCGCTGACGTTGTTTTAAAGGCGAAAAGGCGCTGGACAAGCCTCGCCGGCGGCAGGTGGGAGCAAGCAATGGGCAAAGCCAAAGGATACGCGCTCTTTCTCGGGTGCACCGTTCCCGCGCGCGCGCGCAACTATGAAATGAGCGCCCGGAAAGTCGCCTCCGTGGTGGGGTTGGAACTGCACGACGAGCCCAACTTCACCTGTTGCGGATTTCCGCTCAAAGCCATGGACCACGACGCGTCGCTGGTGGTGAACGCCCGCAACCTGAGCTACGCCGAAGAGCGGGGGCTGGACATCGTGGCGTTGTGCTCTTCCTGCGCCTCGTCGCTGACAGAGGACGCCCACGCCCTGAACTCGGACGAAGATTTGCGGCGCCGTATAAACGATGAGCTGCGTAAAATCGACCGGAGCTACCAGGGAACCGTCGAGGTCAGACACTTTGCCCGGGTCCTTACCGAGGATGTGGGCCCTGAACGGATCAAGGAAGCGGTAACACGCGATTTGAGCGCGCTCACCGTCGCGGCGCACTACGGATGCCATTATCTGAAACCGTCCAAGATTTACCAGGGCTTCGATAGTGTGGAAAACCCGGCCACCTTGGACGATCTGGTGGCGGTCACCGGGGCGAGGACGGTGGACTACAAGGGGAAGAAGAAGTGCTGCGGCGGTCCGGTGGTGGCGGCAGACGAAGAAACCGCCCTTAAAGTGGCCAAAAGGAAGCTGGACGCCATCACCGAAGCGAAAGCCGACTTGATTACCCTGGTGTGTCCGTTCTGCGCGGTCATGTTCGACAGCAACCAGAAGGGCGTGGCCGAGAAATTCGGCGGCGAGTACAATATTCCGGTGCTCTATCTGCCGCAGCTTCTGGGGCTGGCCATGGGATTGACCCGCAAGGAACTGGGTCTGAACCTCAATGTGGTAAAAACAAAGGAACTCACCGAACGGATAGGCGGGGAGGAGTAAACAGCCCGGCTTGTTCTCCGTTCCCGCCCGGCCTTTTCCCAAGCAGGTCAGTTCGAATCTTTTATCCGCTCCCTGACGAACTGGAGCGCCTCTTCTCTGGTTTTCAACTCGCCGAGATCCTGTTTCTCCCGCGTCTCTTTCAACAGGTCGCCGATTTGCGGCCCTGGTTTCAGCCCCATGGCGATCAGGTCGTTCCCCGTCAGAAGGCTGGGTTCATGCAACACAACCCGCAATTGGGCGTAATAATTGTGTACCGCTTCAATACACCAGGAGCGGTACGCCTTTCGCGCCTCGCCGCTGGACAGCGGGCCGCATTTGGCCTCCGAATCGGCCAGACTGAGCAGTATGGCGGCGGGAGCGTCTTCGTCGAGTTTGCGAAACCAGCGCAGCAGCGAGGCCGGTTTGACGTTCGGATGGGACAGGGAGCGCGCGTGGCTGTGCTCGGCCACCAGAACGTTTAAAAAGTCACGATCCCGCGCGGACATCTTCAGCCGTTCGGCGATACTGAAAACCATATCCGCGCCGTATCCGGCGTGCCCGTAAAAAGTGGCGCGGCCTTTTTTATGCCCTTTGGTGAGCGGCTTGGCCACATCGTGGAGCAGCGCCGCCAGTTTCACGATTTCAGCGCGCCGGTTTTTTTTCATGTTTTGCCGGAGCAAGGGGGCTGAATCTCCGAATATTTTGGGCAGCCGGTCCAGGATATGTTCGCACCGTTTCATGACCAGAAGCGAATGGTCCCACACATTGAGATGATGATAGCCGCCCTGTTCGCAGGCTTTTTCGGGCTGTATTTCCGGGAAAATATATTCCAACAGCCCGACGCCGTCCATTTTTCTGAATTGTTCCGCGCTCCGGCTGGTTCCCAATATGAGGAGCAGCTCGGAAAGTATCCGTTCGGCCGAGCACTGCACGATGAGCGGCGTATGGGCCTGGATGTTTTCCTGGGTCGATTCGTCTATGGAGAAACCCAGTTGGGCGCAGAAACGGAAAGCCCGGAGCGTCCTCAAGGGGTCGGACTCGAACGCGCGCGGCCCCGCCTGACGGATCACCTTGCGCTCGATGTCTTCAAGCCCGTTTAACGGGTCGATGATCTCCGCCAGATCGCCCTCGCCGGTTATGCGGATGGCGATGGCGTTCATGGTGAAATCACGTCTTGGCAGGTCTTCAAAAATGGAAGTCCCCCGCATTTCGGCGATGTCCAGGAAACGGGCGCTGGCGCCGCGATCGACCACGCGATAGCATGGCTCATCAGGTTTGGTTTCCATGGGGACAAAAGCGAGGCCGAACGTCTTGGCCAGGCGTCGGGCAAGGTTTTTCGCGCCGGAGAGCACTACGTCCACGTCCTTGGGCGCGGCGCCCATCAGCAAGTCCCTCGTCGAACCGCCCACCAGGTATATGGCGTGGTCATCCTTGGAATATCCTGTCAGCCATTCCTTAATGAGCGGAACGCGCGCCCGAAGACGACGCTCTGCAGTCAAAACCTTGCCTCCTCCTGTTGTCCGCCTTTCGTTCAACGGACGATTCCCTTGTCGCGTTATCGTAGTTTGAACTCATGGAATTTTAAAGGATACAATATAATCACGAGGCTGTATATTCCCTTTGCGCAAAAGTGAATCCTCCCGGGCGGAAAAGCCGCGCTTTAATCCAAGGGAAAGGGCTGGTACTATAAATCTTAAAAATTTAAGGCAAGGACAGGCATGAAAAAGATAGGGCTCGCTCTGGGCGGCGGAGGCGCGAAAGGACTCGCGCACATCCCCATGCTCGAAGCGTTCGATGAGCTGAACGTCAGGCCCCAGTGCGTCACCGGGACCAGTATGGGCGCCGTTTTCGGGGCCCTGTACGCGTCGGGCGCGTCGGGCGAGGCCATACGGGAGCAAATGGCGGGGCTCTCCATTACCGAGCGCGATACCATTGCCAAGCTCATTTTCAATCGCGAAATAAGCAAATGGATAGATTTCATCGACCCCGAATTCGGCCGAAGGGGACTGTTCAGGGGCGAGCGGTTCTTGGATTTTCTGGCCAAGGTCATACCGGCCGAAACGTTTGAAGATTTGGTTATCCCCCTGAAAATCGTCACCACGGATTTTTGGCAAAGACAGCAGGTCGTTATCGATTCGGGCCCCTTGCTCCCGGCGATCCGGGCCAGCATGTCCCTGCCTTTTCTCCTGACTCCTGTCGTTTATGACGGAAGGGTGCTGGTAGACGGCGGCGCGGTGAATCCCGTGCCCTTTGATTTGCTCGATCCGGATTGTGACGTGACCGTGGCCATCGACGTTATGGGGGACAAGACCAAACCGGACGACGATATTCCTTCCATGTTCGAAGCGGTGTTCCAGACCTTGCAGATCATGCAGAAGACCATAATCGAGCAGAAATTAATGCGCGAGAAGCCGGATTTGCTGGTGAGGGTGGCCATAAAAGATATACGGGTGCTGGATTTTTACAAGATTGACCAGATCTTACAGCAGGCTGACAAGGCCAAACGAAAACTCAAGCATGATCTGGCCCGGTTACTGTCCAAAAGATAAGAAGGCTAATCATTTTCTTTTTGAATCTTGACCATATCGTAACACCTAGGAGCTATGCTAGAGCATATTCAAACGGGTCTTAGAATTTTCCTCGATAACAACATACGGGGATCTTTTTAGCGGACAAAAAGACGCCCCTTGCAAGCGAGGTAAACGCGCATGAAACAATCCTGCGCAATTGAGGTTACCGAGCCACCTGAATCAAAGGTGTTTCTCTTGCCGGTGAAGGGTGAAAACCTGATCGGCCTGGTGAAACGCCGTGACGGTCTGTTTGTGATAGAAGAAGGCGATATTATTTATTTCGAGCCGTGCGAGGACATACCTGACGGCTCTTTTGTTCTGGTCACCGACAGCGAGCACAACACTTCGGACTACTCCTCGTTCCTGGCCGTCAGTAAGAAAGAACAGGACACCTACCGCGTAACCCCCATCAATCCGTATCTCGGCATTCCCATTCACAATGTCGATAAAATACGATTCCGCGTCACCCAAGTATCCAAGCATATCTGAACCAGACACAGAGCGCATGAATACGGGGACTCAACCTCCTCCTCCCCGCCCTTTGTCATGATCGCGCCCCCCGGAAGGTCTTTCATATTCCCGTGAGATACGGCGCCAAGGCCCCTTTTGATCTCCTGTGAAATCAGGAGGTCAGAACGGTTTTCATAAAAAAATACATGAATGAGGGAGCGTGGGCAAAATAGCGCTTCAGAAAATTATTTTTTATCCGAATAAGTAATCAGGGTCGGGCGTAAGGTATAGGTGAAGGTCATTCACTCCAATTCAAATCGTAGCCGCGCTTTTCGCGCGCGAGGTCGGTTTCATGAGAAAGGCGATGAAACAAATTCCCGCTTGTCTGGCGACGCTTCTGTGCTGCCCGGCCGTCGTCCTGGCGGAAGAAACGCCACTTTCGCGTGTCCTGGATAAGGATCTGCTGCTCCTGCTCATTATTCTGTTCGCGCTGTTGGCTTTTTCCTACGTTTCCCACGAGAGACCGGACCGGGGTAAGAAGAAGAAAGGCTGAGGATCGTCCGGGCCGTTCCGCCGGATCGGCGTTAATTCTACCGATTCTTTTCAGCTTCCTTTTGATGCCATGCCCAGGCAGTTTTAATAATGGTTTTCAGAGAATCGAACTGCGGTTTCCAGCCCAGTTCTTTTTTTATCCTTTCGGAGCTGGCCACGAGAACCGCGGGATCTCCGGGCCGTCTCCCTTCCTCCACGGCGGGGATGGGATGACCGGTTACGGAACGCGCGACTTCAATGACTTCCCGCACCGAATATCCCTTGCTGTTGCCGAGGTTATAGGCCGCGCTGTCCCCTCCCTTCAGGAGAGATTCCAGCGCCAGCAGGTGGGCCTGTGTAAGATCGCTGACATGAACGTAATCCCTGACGCATGAGCCGTCCGGCGTGGGATAATCGGTCCCCAGAATGCCGATTGACTCGCGTTCGCCCGTGGCGACCTTGAGAATCAGAGGAATCAGGTGAGTCTCGGGATCGTGCCGCTCGCCCAATGTCTCCGACGCGTGAGCGCCGGCCGCGTTAAAGTAGCGCAAACACACACTCTTGACGCCGTAGCCCATGTCGTAATCCCTGAGCATCCGTTCAACGTGCAGTTTGGTGGCCCCGTAGGGATTGGTGGGGTCGCAGGGATGGTCTTCTTTGATCGGGACTTGAGACGGTTCCCCATAAACCGCGGCGCTGGAAGAAAAGATAAAACGTTTCACCCCATGCCTGACCATGGCGTTGAGCAGTTCGAAGGTGTTTACCACGTTGTTGCGGTAGTACATGGCGGGGTTCGCCATCGATTCCCCCACCAGGGCGTAGGCGGCGAAGTGCATGACGGCGTCGATGGAATAATCGGTAAAGAGCTTGTCCAGCAGGACGGGAGAACCCATGTCTCCCTCGACAAAAGCCCCTCCCTGCAAAAGATCCCTGTGCCCCCTGGATAGATTGTCCAGTATGACCGCCTCATAGCCATTTTCCATAAGATCCCGAGTCATGTGAGATCCTATATACCCGGCGCCTCCCACCACAAGCACCCGTGCGCGCATAATCCGCTCCTTTGAGATCCACGATCAGATATACAGTAGCCGCCAAAAGGCGGGTAGGGGAAGCACCATAATAAAGTAACGGCCTCCGGTCAACGTTTCTTGAACGAAAAGGCGGTCCTTTGTTTGCTTATTATTGAGCAGGATAGGCGTTCGCTGACCGATTTACCGATCCCTTTTTTGAGCCGGTAAAGCATATCCAGAGTATTATTAAGATTCAAAGATTGGCGAGAGATCAAGAATAGGATAATGATTGATAACTTTGGAAGATCATTCATCATCTAAAAAATAGAAAAAATTGTAGGCTGATTTAACCTTGCGAGAACCAGAATTCCTTTTTTGTCATAACTCGAAATAATTGGAAGAAGTGGGTGCGGAAAATTGGACAGGCTGTTAAGCCGGATTCCACCTAATTTATGCCGCCACTCTGTCCAACCAACCGTGACCACTTCTCTACCAGAAAACGCGTAAAATACCCTACAAGATTAATGTCTTTCAATCTTCCTGAATCGTAAGTTTTGGGTATAATTTTTTTGAACATTCCGGGCAGATACTATGAGTAAATTCGGCTTCGGAATGATCTCGAATATAGAGCTCAAGCTGATTCCAATAGCCTTTGTCATCTCTTATTTTTTTGCAGGAAGCGCAGATGGGAATGATCCCTCTCAGGGTTTTGATTTCCTCCAACGCTTCGCTGAGATGGAGGTTCTTTTCCTTAAGCTCATTGATGAGGCGGGTCTGTTCGAATTCCATCCGCTTTCGTTTGGTAATATCGAAAAGCATGATAATTTGTCCGGCGGATCTCCCGGTTTGATACATGAGTGACGTGGTCTGAAGTTCGAACATGTTCCCATCGCCGCCCAGGGTGATCTCTTTCCTGATCTCTTGCGTGTTGCGTAAATTGTCAGTCAATTCAGTATATTCGGAAAAAGCGTCAAGCACAGGTTTGCCCAGCACATCGTTCAGGGCTCGATTGAATATGTTTTCAGCGGCCGAATTCATATCCAGGATATATTCCCTGTCATCGATAACGATGACGCCTGTATTGATATTCTGAAATACGCGGTTATAAGCCACCGGAACTACATCCAGAAATTTGTACCTCCGCATGATAACCAGAAAAAGGACACCCGAGATGGCAAATGAGAGAGGCGTCGGATCATAAGGAAAGATCGGATTGTTTCCGCTGATGTAGGAAAAGCTGAAGATCATACTCATGACAATGACTATCAGGATAGGAATGATCTGATGACGCAGTTGCCTGGGCATTCGCAAAATGCCATAAACGAGCACTACCCCGCCGGCGGGGAAAAGCAAATATACGAATACCACCCATAGATAAAAGCCCGGGCCATATAGCTTGCTGAATAGAATCAATCCGTTATTCGCGGTTAGTTCATAGGCGCGATAGAAGAAGGTATGTTGATGCACGGTTAAAACCTGAATAAACGTCATGAACGGCACAACGCCGAGAATTATCAGCACGCGCCTGGTGAGCCAGTGGTCAAAATGAACGTATACAAGAACAAATAAAACCCAGAAATAAGTCGTACTGATCATTCCTAAATATTCCAAACGCAGCATGACCAACTTCCAGCTTAATTGGGTATTAAAAAAACCGAGCAGATACCCGAGCGACCAGATGCCGGTTGACAGCGCTAATAAACTGAATTGGGTTGCGCCACGTACCGGCCGCATCTTCCAACCAATATAGGCGAGCAGATACGAGACTACAGTGGCCAGAAAGTAGAGCCAGGCAAAGGGCGTGAACTGCCAGGTGGTCATAACACCCAATTCTCCGTGAGACTCGTATTTTCCGAAAGTATCTTCAGGCGGATATTACTCAGGTACATTTTTTAGTATTCCTAACAAGTCGATCTCAAAAATCTCATATCTTGGATTATCAAGTACAGGTCTATGTAATTCTGATGAATACGTAAATCAGAATAAAGCTTTTTGGCGCATTAAAGGCGGATGCGGGTCCCATAGAGTGGGTAGAGGGGAGCGAAAGGCGCCAATCGGGAGAAACCTTAATCCTTGTCCGTTATCTTCAAATAACATATACAAACGTTTAATATCAATTTCGTCGTACCGGGTCCAAAGCGTATAAGCATAAGCGTCAGTATTGACTACTTTTCGGCGTTGATTCTCATTCTATGACCGTTCCCCGCATATCCTCGGGAACGTCCCCGCAGAGCCGGCGCAGGACGGTCGGCGCCACATCGAGAATGTTCATGTCGGCCATTTCGCCCGTCGGAGCGTCTCCGGCCGGATCGAACATCATAAAAATGCCGTGATAATCGTGGTTGGCGTCGTCCGGGCCGGTATCGTTGTCAAAGGTATAAATGTCTCCGGTCCCCACGCTCCCGACTGACCTCCAGGAAAGATCGCCGGGATAGAGCATAAGATCAGGGGCCACACGGTTTACCTCGCGGTAGATTTCCCGAGGATCAAGGACGCGGTTTCCCAGGAGCGCGCCGTGGGGCCCCTGCAGCTCCGTGAGTTCGGCGGTCAGGTCCGCGCCCAGCCGTCCCAGATCGTCCGGTTCTACAATCCCTTCCGGTTCCCTTCCGCGGATATTGAAATACAGCCGGGCGTAATAGCCGCCTTCCGACCATACCGCGGTGTTCGACCAGTCGATCATGTCCCTGGTCAGTCGAACAGGACTCGCCGGTTCATGCCGCAACCGCAGATATCTGCGCCGCCGGAGCCATTCGTTCACGCAAAAACCCCCCATCATGGGCCGTGCGCCATGATCGGAAACGACTATGAGCGTGTCCTGGGGGTCCAACAGCTCCCAGACGCTCCCCAATTCCTGGTCCAACAGCCGGTAATAATCCCTGACCGCGTCCTGGTAGGGGTTATCCGGTTCATATTTGGGGTGCCGGGGATCAAAATACTTCCAAAAACCGTGGCTTATGCGGTCGGGCCCCATATCCACGGCCATGAAGAAATCCCAATCCTCGCGGGTCAGGAAATGTCTGGCGGCCCGGAAACGGCGGCGGGTCATCTCCTTGATTTGGCTCAAAAGAGCGGATTTATCGTCAGTGCGAAAATCGCGCACGTCGATGATGTAGCCTCCCGTCGCCTCATGCAGGGTTTCCCGCGCTTCCGGCGGATAGGTAAATTGAACGCGTTCGTTCGGGGCGAGCATGCCCGAAACTAGTATGCCCCGCAATGGATGGGGGGGATAGGTCTGAGGAACGCCGATCACGATGGAGCGCAAGCGTCGCCGGGAAAGAACGCGCCACAAGGTGGGTTCCCGAATCCAGGTGGAGTCGGCTATGACCAGGTCGTCGTACGAGTAATCCTTGCGGTTGCGGAATCCATACACCCCGAGCTGTCCCGGGTCCTTGCCGGTGACCATGCAGGACCAGGCGGGGATGGTTATGGGCGGGTCCGAACTGCGCAGACGGCCGTAACGGCCGCATGTCATCAAACGGCGGAACGTGGGCAGATCGTCCCGCCATGTATGGAAAATCAGGTCCGGGGAGGCGCAATCCAGACCGATCACCGCGACACGCCCACCCATAGTCATGGCGCGATCCGCCTACCTGCCGGGAACCGAATAATGCCCGGTGAAGAGGAAATACCCGATCCCTCATACCACACGATAGCCATATCAAACCTTTTTGCTTTTTTTGCGTTTCCTGTTCAGACGAATGGAGACCTCCACCGCCTTGCGCGCCCATTGGGTCAATTCGTCGGGATCCTCAAACACATCCGCCGGGACCTCATGGTAGGGCATGGTCGTCTTTTTTTCAAAGGGCCGGAAAGGTTCCATTCCCGCGGATTCAAAATCACTCCGGTTGGAGTCATCGGTTTTCAGGTACAACACATCGTCCGCTATGAGCGCAAACATGAGATCGTTCAGGAACAATCCCGCTCCGCCAAACATTCGTTTGACCCGCACGGCGCCAAGCGATTCGAGCTGATCTAGGACGTACCCGATAAATTCGTCACTGGCCGGCATACCCGCCTCCTCCTTTGATTCATTAGTCGATTATCGCGCGTAAAAGCAAGACACAGGGCCGATATAATGCGGCGCTCTTTTCTTTGCGCCATGAAACCCACCTTTGACACAAGATGTGGTAAAATATGGCGTGCCGATTGGCTCAAAGGTGTACTACGGCCACGCGTAACCTGGCGGGCGTTAGGAAGGAGCGCGTCATATGCAAGTATCCATAACTCTGGTGGGAGATGAGATAGCCATCGATGTGAGCGGTGAGGACTATTATCAAAAGCTGCTGGATGCGATCACCAAGCGGGTGTTCGCCTTGTTAGGTCCCGAGTTCGATAAGGAGGCCTTTCTCGCGCAGGTCGAGGGAAGGCGTTCGGCGGTCGACGTGGGACAGGAATTGGCCATTCCCGTAAGCATGCTGCTGGCTCTGGAGTTGGGATATTGCCTGGGACAATTGAAGGCGTTAGGCAAAACGCACGACGCCGACCAGTCCCTGGCCGATCTGTATGAAATCTGGAAGGCTCGCCTGCGCAAAATTCTTCGTGAGGAAATGGACAGCGTCCGCACTATTCATTAACCGGCCTCTCCTGGGAACCGGGTTTCATAAGGCTCAGCGCACTATGTTTTCCAGCGGGCCGCGTTTTTCATCAGCGTCGCCGCCCGCCTATCGAATTAAGAGCCGGCGGCGTCCCGTTCGACGTACATCAACGTGGCGCGATTACGCCAGAACCCGTGTATTTTCACTATCCGGTCATTATCGAAAAACAGAATATGCCCCCATTCCTGGGTTCCTCCCAACTGGGAGCCCGTGAAGTCGTCCACATAACTCCATTTGTCGCCCTGCATTGTCAGATCGTAACGTTGCGGGACCTTCAGGGCCTCGCGCGCCTGTTCCTTGGTCATTCCTATATCCACAATGCCCCAGGAAACCTTCCGGAGCGTCTCATCGTTCCAGGCCGGATACGCCGACTGCAGGTCGGTCTTCCGGCTGTATGGGGTCACGCAGGCGCTCAAGGCCGCCATAAGAAGAAGGACCACACTGATTCGTAACGCGTGATTCATGTGCGTAACCTCCTTTCATAGATATTTCCTATGTATGTTATTTAAAATATACATTGCGCGGAAGGACGTCCAGAGGCGCCCCGGTCCTGCGCGGGAGAGCCAACGGACGGAACGGCTGGTCAGGAAAAACTTTAAAATTCGAACGCGCTGTGGCAAACTGCCCCTCGCGTAAGCGTATTCAGCTTTTATTCTTTTTTGAAAGGCGCTCATCGACAATGATCAGCTTTTTAATCGCGGGAACGCTGCTCGGTCTTTCAGCGGGTTTTACCCCCGGGCCGCTGCTGACCCTGGTAATTTCGGAGACACTTCGGCACGATATCAGGGCCGGAATCAAAGTGGCGATGGCTCCCGTGCTCACGGACGCTCCCATCATCATTCTGGCGCTCTTCATCATGACCAGGCTGAGCGGCTTTCACGCCGTTCTGGGCGTAATCTCGATGATCGGGGGAGCGGTCATTGTCCGTATGGGATATGAAAGCTTCAGGATAAAAGGCGTGCAGGTTACGCTGAACGAAAACAAACCGAAATCACTGAGAAAAGGGTTCGTGGTCAACGCCCTCAACCCGCACCCCTATCTGTTCTGGTTCAGCGTGGGCGGGCCCACGGTCTTGAAGGCCATGGAACAGAGCGCCTTTTCCGCCGCGGCGTTTGTAGCCAGTTTTTTTCTCCTGATCGTGGGGACAAAAATTGCGTTGGCGTTTATAGTGGGCAAATCCAAGGGTTTTCTATCCAGTGCGGTTTATATCTATATCATGCGCAGCTTGGGCCTTTTATTATTCATTTTTGCCGCTTTCCTGTTCCGCGACGGCTTGCGGTTGCTCGGAATCATATAAAGCTCAGGCACATCCCAACTTTCCTGTTTATAACCTGTCAGCTTTCTTGTATATTCCTTCTCCAGACATACCGCGATCAATTCGAACCAGCGTTCTCCCGGATTTAGGTCGCGTATGGATTTACTATGTATTTATTTTTGGAGGAATAATTATGCTGATTGTCGCCGAAAGAATTAACGCGTCCCGTAAAAGTATTTCCCAGGCCATTTCCGCAGGTGACGCCGCTTTTATACAGAACGAAGCCAGGGCCCAGGAAACAGCCGGAGCGCACTATGTCGATGTGAACGCGGGAAGCTTTGTCGGAGAGGAAGAAAAGTATCTCCGCTGGCTCGTAGAAACGGTCCAGGAAGTCACGGACCTGCCGCTCTGCCTCGACAGCCCGGATCCCAACGTGATAAAGGCCGTTTTGCCTCTTACCAAGCGGCCCCCCATGATCAATTCCATAACCCTGGAGCCGGTGCGGCTGGAAGGTATATTGCCTCTGGTGAAAGAACATAAAACCAAGGTAATCGCGCTCTGCCAATCCGACGAAGCTATTGCGGAAACGGCCGACGCCAAGGTCGAAATGGCCTCGAAACTCGTTGACGCCGCCACCAAAGCGGGCGTGGCGCTGGACGATCTATACATAGATCCTCTTGTCTATCCCATCGCCACCAACACCGAATCCGCCTCGGCCACGCTCGAAGCCATCCGCCGGATCATGAAAGAATTTCCCGGTGTTCATACCACCATGGGACTGACCAACGTTTCGCACGGATTGCCCGCCAGAAAGCTGGTCAACCGGACATTCCTGGTCGCCGCGGTTACCAGCGGTTTAGACTCGGCCATCCTCGATCCGACCGACAAGCAGTTGTTTGGCGCGCTCATGACCGCGCTCATGGTCAACGGCAAGGATGAGTTTTGCCTGAACTATATCGCGGCCCATCGCGAGGGACGTTTGGAATAGCGCCGCGCCCCGGCCAGGGGTCTTTTGCCGCCGCCGCTACCTTCCATCTTTTATCCAGCGCTCCATATGCGCCGCAATTTCTTCCGCCCACGCCCCGGACGACCGGGGCGTGGCGCGTCTCCTAAGCGGTCGGCTTTCTAAAGAATTTGACCGAAATCATCAGCCTGTTATAGTTTGTTATCCTGCCGAATAATTTTTAAGTTTCGCACCCGTTGAAGCCTTGAGTATACCGGTACGCCGTTTATTCAGGGATCGACGTCCGGCCCGGATGTAAGGATTGGTCATGGCGGAGAACGATTTTGATTTTATCAGGATGATTGGAGAAATCGCTCGAGTCTTGAACGGCCGGGAAGGGGGAGGTTCGGATTTTGAAGCGGCCTTAAAAACGCTGGGCGATACCATGAGGCTTCAGGGGGCGGTCGTTCTGAAACTGGCGCGCCTGCAGTCGGAAGCGTACATTCTGGAATCGCTTGCCGCGTGGAAGAGGGACGGAACGCGGGACAAGTCGCTCGAGTGGCTTTCTGAGAACGTTTGCCCGGATGATTTTCCCGTCGAATGGCTGTCGAGCCTGGAAGCGGGCGAAATCGTGACGGCCTCCGGCGCAGGGATCTTCTCCGACAAGGGTATCGCGGAACTGGCGTTGGTTCCTCTTGCGCTGGACCGGAATCTGTTCGGCTTTCTTATGCTGTGGAATCTGGAACGCGAAACTGATCGCGATTATCTCCGCGCCTGTCTCACGGCGGTACGGCATATTTTCGAACTGCGTATCGCCGCGATGAATGTGAAGAAGCGCCTGGACGATATTATAGAATTCATGCCCAACCCGACCTTTATCATGACATCGGACGGTATCATAACCGATTGGAACAAGGCTTCCGTTACCATGACGGGATGGGGGGCGGAACAGATTGTGGGCAAGGAAAACTACGAGTACGCCCTGCCGTTTTACAATACCCGCCGCCCCATGGTGTCCAACCTGATTCTCAACCCCGATCCCAAATGGGAATCGACATATCCTGAATTCAGACGCGAAGGCGATACGGTGCACTCTCTCGCCTACTGCCCGTCCCTGCCGGAAGGAGGCGCCTTTCTCAGGCTCCATACGACGCGGCTCTATGACTGCAACAACAGAGTGTGGGGGGCCATTCAGACCGTGCGTGACGTCACCGGGGAGCGTCAGATGGCGCAGAACCTCCATCGCTCCGAGTCCATGTATCGGGCGATTACCGACTTCGCCGGGGTCGGTATCATGCTGCTTAATAAAGACCGTGTCCTCTACTGCAACGAGCGTTTTTTGAAACTCATGGGCGCCTCGGGCGCCGAGGAAACGCTGAGCCATCTGGAAAACTGGATCTACCCTGAAGACCGGCAAAAGGTCTTTCAGAATTTCAACGCTCTGTTGCGGGGATTTCAGGAGGTGGCGCTTTTTGAATTTCGAGCCGCCTACGAGGAGGGCTTGCGCCATTATCGCGGTACGGCGCATCTGGTGGAATATGAGGAACGGCCCACAATTCATTTTATCGTGGATGATATCACCAAACAGAAAGAGCTGGCCGAAAAAGCGCGTATCAATGAAATGAGGATGTACCATGAAGACCGCCTCACGGCGCTGGGCATCATGGCCGCCGGCATCGCGCACGAACTGAACCAGCCCCTCAATACCATCCGGGTGGTGACGGACGGTTTTTTATATGGCGTGGAAGAGGGTTGGAAAATAGACGAGGATGAGTTTGTGGAAAGCCTGGAAATGGTGTCGCGCCAGGTGGTGCGCATGTCACAGGTGATCCAGAATATCCGCAATTTCGCCCGTGAAGACCGGGGCAAGCCCGATGAGGATGTCAATCCGAACGACGCCGTCAAGACGGTTTTTTCCATGATCGGCCGCCAGCTTGAAGCGCATGGCATTGAAGTGCAGAAGAGCCTGACCCCTGATCTGCCCTGCGTTAAAACCAATCTGAACAGGTTGGAGCAGGTGATCATGAATCTGATCGTGAACGCCCGGCAGGCGCTCGATGAGTGCGATCGCAAGGAAAAAAAGATATGGATAAACACCGGACTGCGCAAAGGCAAGGTGTATGTGGAGGTGGCGGACAACGCCACCGGGGTGTCGAATGAACTCAGCGTGAAAATTTTCGATCCCTTTTTCACCACCAAGGAGGTGGGGAAAGGGACCGGTCTGGGACTGAGCATCAGCAAGTCCATTGTGTCCGAATTTCAAGGCAGTATCTCGGTTCTCAACAACGATATGGGCGGGGCCACGTTTACCGTGTTTGCGCCGGTTTCCGGAGGAAAGAGTGAACATACTGCTGGTTGACGATGAACGCGACGTCCGGAAAAGTCTGGCCAATTTCCTTGCCAAGCTGGGGCATACGGTCACGCCCGCGGCCAACGGTTTAGAGGGGCTTCGGGAATTTCATAACCATACCTTCGACCTGGTTATTACCGATATCCGCATGCCGGGGATGGACGGTCTGGAGCTGCTGCGCCGGCTCAAGCAGGTGGAACGGTCCTCCATCGACGTGATTATCATTACCGGCCACGGGGATGTGGACAACGCGGTGAAATCGCTGAAATTCGGCGCGTACGATTATCTTCAGAAACCCATCGACGTGCGTGAACTGGCCATCACGCTGGAGCGCTCAGCCGAGTACCGGGCGCTGCGCAATAACTATTCAAGGCTGCAATCGGAATTCAATCAGCGGGTGGAGTCGGAAACGCGGTTGTACCGCGGGGAAACCGCCCGGGTGCGTGAAGCTTACCTCAAGGAGGTGGGGCTGGACGATCTGCGCGTCTACTCGCAAGCCATGCGCGATGTGGTGGATCTGGCCGAGAAATACAGCGTGGACCGTTCGCTCCCGGTATTGATCCAAGGTGAAAGCGGCACCGGCAAGGAACTCATCGCCCGCTATATCCATTATTTCGGATCCAATGGCCGGCCGACTCCGTTTGTTCCCATAAATTGCGGCGCGGTAACGCCGGAGTTGTTTGAGGGAGAGCTGTTCGGCCATGAAGCGGGCGCTTTCACCGGCGCGGCCCCCAAGGGTAGAATCGGCAAGATGGAAGCGGCCAACAAGGGCGCCGTCTTCCTGGATGAAATAGGAGAAATGGCTCCGGCTCTGCAAGTCAAATTATTGCGGGTTATTGAAGAGAAGAAATTTTTCAGAGTTGGCGGCGTCAGGGAAATTCCCCTGGATGTGCGAGTCATATCGGCCACCAATAAGGAGTTGCGCCATGAAGTCGAGCAGGGAGGGTTTCGCCTGGACCTCTTTTATCGGCTGAACGCGGGCTCCATTACCATTCCTCCCCTGCGGGAGCGGGAGACGGATATTCTGCCTCTGGCGGTTGGTTTTATAAAACGCGCGTGTTCGCGGCGGGGAAAGGAATTCGACGGTTTTACCCCCGAGGCCGAAAGCTTTCTAACCTCGTACGCCTGGCCGGGAAATGTGCGCCAGTTGAAAAACGCCATGGAACGGGTGGCGCTCATGGATTTCTGGGATAAGATAGACGCCGGGGATTTATCCTTTATAAACCGCGATGAAGGCATGATCGGTTCTCCAACGGAACGGACGGTCGTTCTGGGGCAAAGCGATTTCATCTTGCCCGAACGGCGGATGGACCTGGAGAAGCTGAATCGCGAAATAATCGTTCGCGCGCTGGAGAAGCATGGAGGCAACCAGACCCGCACGGCCCAATACCTGGGAATTACCAGACGCGCGCTGCAGGGCCGGCTGAAAAAACTGTAATCACGCGGCGCCCCAATAGGTTCAGATTGCCCCAAACGGGGCGCCCCATTCGGGGCGACGGTCGGAAACGCGAACTTCATTTCCTTCTAACATACTGAAATTAAGATACTATTCCATTGTATACAAATGGCGCGCTTCTTGCCTCAAAGAGCGCGCAACCTTACTAACCATACTTATTACAATCAACCAATTTACTTCATTGATGGTGTGGTATGCTGATTATCGCGGAAAGAATCAATGCGTCCCGGAAATATATCGCGCAGGCTATTTCCACGGCTGACGCCTCGTTCATTCAAAATGAGGCCAAAGCGCAAGCCTTGGCGGGCGCGGACTATATAGATGTAAACGCCGGGAGCTTCGTGGGGGAGGAAGAAAAATATCTGCGATGGCTGATTGAAACCGTGCAGCGGGTAACCGATTTGCCGCTGTGTATTGACAGCCCCGACCCCAAAGTGATCGAAGCGGTTTTGCCGCTGGCCAAGACCACCCCTCCCATGATCAATTCCATTACCCTGGAGCCGGCGCGACTGAAAGGAATGCTCCCCCTGGTCAAGGACTATAACGCCAAGGTTATTGCGCTCTGTCAATCGGACGAGGCCATCGCCGAAAGCGCCGACGCCAAGGTGGCGATGGCGAGCAGGCTTGTCGAAGCCGTTACAGCTTCTGGCGCGCCTCTCGACAATCTCTATATAGACCCGCTTGTCTATCCGGTTTCCACCAACACGGATTCGGCCCTGGCCACACTTGAGGCTATCGAACGGATTGTGAAGGAATTTCCCGGCGTTCACACCACCATGGGGCTGACCAATGTTTCCCACGGACTGCCCTCCAGGAAGCTGGTTAACAGAACCTTCCTCATCGCCGCGGTCACGAGAGGACTGGACTCGGCGATTCTCGACCCCACCGACAAACAGCTGTACGGCGCGCTCATTACCGCGCTCATGGTTAACGGTAAGGACGAATATTGTCTGAATTACATCTCCGCGCACCGGGAAGGGCGGCTGGATTGAACGCGCGCCGCTTCCGAAGTCTGATAAGAAAATCCCGAACGCTTTGACGCTAACACTTCGTAATAAAGGATTGCAAAAATGGCGAGAGAACCAAAACCTGATTTCGAACGATTCATGACAGCCTTGCATTGTGAAGAGCCCGACAGAGTTCCCCTTGGCGATTGGCATGTGGACACGCTTCCCAAGGAAGCCTTTATGGGCAGAAAGCTGGTCACCCTGCAAGATCAAATTGATTTCTGGCGCGTGGCGGGCTTCGATTATGTGACCTCCTCGGCCGGGATACTGGAACCGGTCCGCGCGCCGGAAGGCATGACCACCAAGGGCGGGAAGGTCCACACCGAATACGGCGAAGGACAGGTGGAGCGCGAATGGGCCCACGAGCATGAGGGGACCATAACCAACTGGGAGCAGTTCGAACAATATCCGTGGCCGAGCCCGGACGATTTTGATTATGCAAAATGGGCCGAATTCGACAAAATATTGCCCAAGGGCATGAAAGCCATCCTGCTTCTGGGAAAGATTTATACGCCGGTCTGGATGTTCATGGGCGCGGAAACCTTTTTCGCCGCCCTTGATAACAACGAAGAGCTGGTAGCGGCCATGTTCGATAAGATCGGCCGCATTCAATATGAAACCTTTCTGCGGGTCATCGAGCATCCCAGCGTGGGCGCGACGCTCCACCCGGACGATATCGCGCACAATACCGGTCTTCTGGTCCATCCCAAACACCTGCGCAAACATTTGTTCCCCTGGTACAAGAAAATGGGCGATGTGTGCCGGGATAAGGGCCTCGGCTTTATCTTTCACAGTGACGGCGATTGCACCGAGGCCATGCAGGATCTGGTTGACTGCGGTTTTCACGGGTTCAATCCCATCCAGCCCAACTGTATGGACATCGTGGAAGTAAAGAAAAAATGGGGCGACAAGATGTGCCTCATTGGCAATATCAACCTCGACTCGACGCTCACCCTTGGAAGTCCGCAGGACGTGCGGGCGGAAGTATACGAACGGATCAGGACGGTGGGGCCGGGAGGCGGCTATATGGTGGCCTCATCCAATTCGGTCACGGACTATGTCCCGCTGGAGAATATGAAGGCCCTTATCGACGCCACGTTCGAGTATGGGAAATATCCCATCCAGCTGGAAGAGGGAGCGGTCAAAGGCAAAATCTGGACGTTTAAGGCCAAACCCATCCGGTCGAGAGAATCCGAAGCGGTCGCGGAACTGGACGTGGAGGCTTATGTCGGCGCGCTGTTGAGCAACAAACCGGAGAAAGTTGTCGCGCTGACCGAGCAGGATCTCGCCAAGGACGTCCAGATCACCGAAGTGATCGCCAAGGGACTCATTCCCGCCATGACCGTTGTAGGCAAGCGTTTCCAGGCCGGCGATATTTATATTCCGGAAATGATAATCGCGGCGCGGGTAATGACCGCGACCATCGAGCACTACAAGGAACGCCTGGTATCGAAATCCGCGAAAAAACTGGGAACCGTTATCGTGGGGACGGTAAAGGGAGACCTCCACGATATCGGAAAAAACCTGGTGGTCATGATGCTGCAGAGCCAGGGATTCGATGTGGTGGATCTCGGAGTGTCGGTCAGCCCTGAAAAGTTCGTGCAGGCGGTGAAGGACAAAAGTCCGAACGTCGCGGCCATGAGCGCTCTATTGACCACCACCATGATTGAAATGAAGGCCACCATCGAAGCGCTCAAAGCGGCGGGGCTTCGTGATTCGGTAAAGGTCATCGTGGGCGGCGCGCCGGTCACTCAGAATTTCGCCAACGAAATCGGCGCGGACGGCTACGCCTACGATTCACCGGGCGCGGCGCAACTGTGCCAGGAGATGGTGGACGCCTGAAAAACGATCCGGGAGCCGTTTGGCGCGAAATGGAGATAAACGAGCGCGCTTCAAGAGGTAACCACAGCCGTTTTATAAGGGTTTTTCCGCAACGGGGCCGCGGCGCGTGAAAACGCCGGGCCTCTGAATCTGTTCTCAAGGGAGAAAGGTTCCCTTCATGGGAGCCATAAGTGGATTGTCGGGCGCCCTGGGGCGTGGACCCCGTTAGGGGTCACTGATTTCATCATTTCCATTTGGGGAGGATCACCATGAAAAGAACGAAATGGGTTTGTCTCTTTGTGACGGCGCTTTTTTTCGGCTTGATCGTAACAGGATCGGCGATGGCGGCGGACAATTTCCGTTGGAAAATGACCACTTCATGGCCGGCGGGAATTCCTCTGTACACGGATATGGCCGAGCTTTTCGCCAAAAACGTGGAGGCTATGTCCGGCGGCAGGCTGAAAATCCAGGTTCTGCCGGGAGGCGCTGTGGCTCCGGCGCTGGAAGTGACTGACACAGTAGAAAAGGGGATCGTCCAAATGGGGCACACCTGGCCCGGGTATGATATCGGCAAGGACGCCACCACGGCTATTCTCGGCGGGTACGCGGGCGGCATGGAATCCGTGCCCATGCTGCACTGGCTCTACGGCGGCGGCGGCGCGGAGCTATGGAACGAATTCCGTATGGAAAAGTTCGGCCTGGTGGCCATGCCCCTGGGAATCCGCCCTCCGGAAGTGTTCGCCCATTCTCACAAACCCATTCGGACCCTGGATGATTTCAAAGGATTGAAGATGCGCACGGTGGGAGCCTGGGCCCAGATTTTGCCCGGTCTCGGGGCCTCGGTCGTTTCCCTGCCGGGCGGTGAAGTGTATCAGGCTTTGGAGCGTAAGGTCATCGACGCCACCGAATGGGCTTCTCCGGGCGAGAATGTGATCAGCGGGTTCCATGAAGTCGCCAAGTATGTCATCGTACCGGGCGCTCATCAGCCCAGCGCTCCCTTTGAACTGGTCATCAACAAGAAGGCGTGGGACTCCCTGCCCGATGACCTGAAGCAGATCGTGAAGAAAACCGCCGAAGAAGTCACCTTTGCCTCCTGGGTCAAAATCGGGACGCTCGATATGGGGGCTATGGAACAATTCAAAAAGACCGGCAACGAAATCATCTTCCTGAGCCCGGAGGTTCAAACCAAGGCTCACGAGTTAGGCAAGGAATGGGCCCAGAAAATCGCCGCGGATAATCCCTGGTTCAAGAAAATCATGGATTCTCAGGACAAGTTTGAAAAAGAGTGGAAGCAGGTTGGCGCTATCAGATACTTCCAGTACCAGGACTAAACCGCCCCAAAGGGGTCGCGTCTCCTGAGAGGCGCGAGCCCCTTTTTCAGGACTATGCCCTATGAACTCGTTCAGGAAATTTCTTAAGATCATCGATTCGATCAGTCTCTATGTCGGCGTAGGGGCCTCGTTAATCGCCGCGCCCATGATCCTGGCCCTTATTTACGAAGTGTTCGCCAGATACGTGTTCCAGCGACCCACCATCTGGTCCTACGAAATAACGTATATGATTTATGGAACGCATTTTCTCCTCGGCGCGGCCTATACCCTTTATGTCAAAGGGCATATAAGGATCGATCTGCTGTACATGAAATTTCCGCCCAGGGGAAGAGCGATGGTGGATATCATCGGATATCTGGTCATCTTTTTCCCGGTCATGTACGTCCTGGTGGTGGCGGGGTATGAGATGGCGTCCGACGCCTACCGAATCAAGGAGGTGTCCCAGTTCACACCCTGGCAACCGCAACTCTGGCCGTTCAAGAGCGTCATTTTTATCGGGTTCGCCCTGCTCGGCCTGCAAGGCGTCGCGGAATTCTGCCGTAGCGTATTCCTTCTGGTGAAAGGGCAGGAATTATGATCGAAGCCCTGACAAGTTCCGACTATTTCGTCCTGTTGATGTTTCCCATGGTGCTGATGTCCATCTTCGTGGGCTTCCCGGTAGCTTTTTCACTAATGGGGATGTCTCTGATTTTCGGCTATTTCGGGTTCGGAGACGCGGTGGGGGCCATGCTGATACGCAGGGTGTGGGATGTGGCCAACAACTATGTTCTGGCCGCGGTGCCGCTCTTCGTGTTCATGGGGTCCATGCTCGAATCGTCGGGCATCGCCAAGCGTTTGTTCGAGTCCATGATTCAATGGACCGGAAAACTGCGGGGCGGTCTGGCGATCGGCACGGTAATCATGTGTACTATTTTCGCCGCGGCGACCGGCATTATCGGCGCGTCGGAAGTGGTCATCGGACTGCTTGCCATTCCCGCCATGATGGCCCGCAAATATAACAGCGGACTCATTTGCGGAACGATCTGCGCCGGCGGCTCGCTGGGTACCATTATCCCGCCCAGTGTGGTCATCGTCGTGTACGGACCGGCGGCGGGACTGTCGGTGGGCCGTCTGCTGATGGCCGCGGTGTTTCCGGGATTGGTGTTGTCGATTCTCTACATTACCTATATTGCCGTGCGGTGCTACCTGCGGCCGCAGGACGGACCCGGGCTGCCCGATGAAGAGATAGGGATGCCGATCAGGGAGAAACTGAAACTTACCGTGACCGCGCTCCTGCCTCCGCTTATCCTCATATTCGCCGTCATGGGCACTATCCTGCTGGGATGGGCCGCGCCGACCGAAGCGGCCGCGCTGGGCGCGTTCGGGGCGGTTATTCTGACCACCATTTACGGCAAAATGAACTGGCGGTCGTTTAAGGACGCGTGTATCAACACGTTGCGCATCAGCGCCATGATCATGCTGGTGCTCACCGGCGGCACCATGTACACCGGCGTGTTCCTGGGCATGGGCGGCGGCGTTGTCACCGAGAATTTGTTGCGCGCCATGAACATGTCTCCCTGGGCAATGGTTTTCCTGTTTTTGGGGATCGCTTTCGTGGGCGGATTTCTGCTGGACTGGATCAGCGTTCTTCTGATTTTCGTGCCCATTTTCGTTCCCATCATCACCAAACTGGGCTTCGACCCCATTTGGTTTTCAATACTGTTTCTTATAGTTATTCAAACCAGTTACCTTACGCCTCCCATGGCGCCCGCGATCTTCTATCTGAAGGGTATCGTTCCCCCGGAGATAAAGGTCACGGACATGTTCAGAGGGGTGGTGCCCTATATCTGTCTGCAGCTTACGGGGATTTCCATTATCATGCTGTTTCCGCGGATCGCCCTCTGGCTTCCCGAAGTCATGATCGGGTTTGCGAAATAAGTTAGGTCTTGACAAAACGCCGCTCCAGACGAGAAGTATACGTGCAATTTCAAACTGAAGCGGAAGGAAAGAAATCATGAAAGCAACATCCTATAATCTGGTAATGTCAGCGCTCTATAACGGCCGGAAGGGAGAAAGGCCGCCGGCCGGGAACCCTACGTCGATCGCGTGCCAGGATCTTATGAAAGCGAGCGGGGTTTCGTTCCCGCAGGCTCATACCGATCCACAGGCCATGGCTGATCTGGCGCTGGCGGGCCATGAGATCGTAGGCTTCGACACGGTTATGCCGGAATACAGCGTTCATCAGGAAGCGGCCGCGCTGGGCTGCGAAGTCGACTGGGGCGCGCCGGACCGGATGCCGGACAGCAAGAACTTCCCCTATGAGGACTTCTCGGACGTCGTAATTCCCGAAAACATTCTGGAAAAACCTTCCATGAAGGTGGTGCTCGACGCGTTGTCGATCCTGCGGCGGAACGTGGGCGGCAGCGTGGCCATTGTCGGTAAGGTGATGGGACCCTGGACCATGGCCTACCATATGGCGGGGACGCAAAATTTCCTGCTGCAACTGGGCCTGGACGAGAAGGAAGCTATATCCAAGATGCTCCGCCAGCTCATGCCGGTCACCATCGCCTTTGCCAACGCCCAATTTCAGGCGGGAGCCGATATTGTCGTGCTGGCGGATCACGCCACCGGCAACCTGGTGGGGCCCTATCACTATGAAGAGCTGTTGCTGCCCATACACCAGCAAGTCACGGCGCAGATCGGCGGTCCGCTGATTTTGCACGTTTGCGGCAACTGCGCCGACCGGCTCAATTTGTTCGCGGCCAGCGGCGTGGACGCGTATCATTTCGAATGGCAGGTCGACTCGAAGCGCGCGGTTCAGGAGATCGGCGACCGTATCTCCCTGGTCGGCAACATCAATAACGCCCAGACCCTGTATCAAGGAACGCCGGAAGATGTGTATAAGCAGGCCCGTTACGCCATTGAGGCCGGAGTCAATATAATCGGGCCGGAATGCGCCATCCCGCTGTTGACGCCGCTGGAAAACCTGAAAGCCATCGTGGCCGCGGTAAAAGACGGCTATTAAACCGAACCCATGAAACCTGAGGCGGCCGGCGCGAACATGCTTCCCGTGGCTTTTCAGTTTTCCGGATTTATGAAGAAAAACCAAAGGAGTGAGTCAGCATGACGCACAGAGAACGGATTCTTATGGCGGCTCGGGGTGAGATGCCGGATGTTCTTCCATATGTCCCCCGAATCGATCTCTGGTATAACGCCAATTCGCATTTCAACACGCTCCCGGAGAAGCATCGCGGCCGCACTCAGGATGAAATATCACGCGCCGAAGGCTGGGCGCTGCACAAAGTCGTGCCCGAGTTCCTCAACGTGGCCCATCCCGACGACAGTCTGCACCGGGCCATCGGCTTATACAAGCTCAAGGAACTCGTATTTTCCTACAAATTCTCTTCCGACATCGAAATCGTCACCAGACGGGAGGGTGATTTTACCCATGTGGACTATCATACTCCCCTGGGGACGGTAAGCACGACGACGTCCTACACGGATGAAATGAAAAAGTCCGGGGCTTCCATCACCTGGATCGAAGAGCATATTCTCAAGAAACCCGAAGACTACCGGGTGGTGGGATATATATTCGAAAATCTGGAACTCGTTCCGGACTACGAGAGTTTTATAAAATGGAAAGAGGAAGAAGTGAGCGAGGATGGAGTGGCCTGCACTATGGTGGCGCTGTCCTCTTCTCCCATGCACCATATTCAAAAAGAGTTTCTCGACGCCACCGATTTCTACTTTCATTACAACGACAACAACAAGGAAATGCGGGCGCTGGCGGAAAGCGTGGGGAATTTCTATGATCAGGCGTTGAAAATCATCGCCGATTCGCCCGCCGAAATGGTCCTGTGGGGCGCCAACTTCGACGATATGATCACCTATCCCGAGTATTTCAAAAAGGAGATCATGCCCTGGATTTCGAAAGCGTCGGATGTTCTGGGCGGCAAGGGAATTCTGAGCCTGTGCCATTGCGATGGCGAAAATTTGGGGCTCCTGGATTTGATCCGCGATTCCGGCATGCATGTGGCGGAGGCCATATGCCCGTATCCCATGACCAAGGTGAAAATAGAAGAATATTACCAGCGGTGGAGCGATAGGCTGACCATCTTCGGGGGTGTACCTTCCAACATGATTCTGGCCGAATCGGCCACCGATGAGGAGTTTGAAGCGTATCTGGACCACCTGTTCAAAGTGGTGGCGCCCGGCAAACGACTGATTCTGGGGATCGCCGACACCACGCCCCCCAACGCCGTGTTTGATCGCCTCATCCGTATTGGCGAGCGGGTGGAAAAGGAAGCCCGCCTGCCTCTGGAAGGCGGGGCCGCGCGCCCTCTCACCGAGGAGCGGATAAAGGCCGCCGCCGAGCGCGTTTCACAGGAACTGGAGCTTGACGACGTCCTGGGGGTCATACAGGAGGATGTGACGCGCGGCAGACACCAGGATATTGTCGACCATGTTAAAGAGTTTCTGGAGAAAGGCGTGAGCGCGGAGGATATACTCAACCGCGGCATGATATCGGCGATGGAGGTGATCGGAGCCAAGTTCAAACAGGGCGATCTGTTCATCCCGGAAGTGCTGTTGTCCGCACGCGCCATGAACGCCGCCCTACCCGTGCTGGAACCCTATCTGGCCGCCGGAAAAGGAAAGGGCGGCGGCAAGGTGCTGATCGCCACGGTTCGCGGCGACCTGCATGACATCGGAAAGAATATGGTGGTCAGCATGCTGCGCGGCGTGGGCTTTGAAATCAAGGATCTGGGCATAAATGTGCCCTCCGAAACCATCGTGGAAAAGGTGGCTGAGTACGACCCCGATATCCTGGGGTTGTCGGCGCTCCTGACCACCACCATGCCTGAAATGAAAAATATCATCGAGTCCTTAAAGGCCAAAGGGCTGCGCTCCGGGGTTAAAGTCATGGTCGGCGGCGCGCCGGTAAACGCCAAGTTCGCCAAGGATATCGGCGCCGACGCCTACGCCCAGGACGCCGGTGAGGCGGTCACGCAGGCCAAGAGCCTCATGAGCGCCTGAGAATACAAACGCCGTGGAAAATCCCGCCTTTATGGCGGGATTTTCTTTTGAGGCCTTGAAACCGGCCTGTGTTCCGTATTACCGTACGACGACTTACGGTCTACTTGCGACAATATGAGAAGATTTCATGAACGCCGGCCATGGCGTGGTTATCATAAGTATAATAAACCTATGACTGAGTGAATGCTATGAACGATAACGGGTCGAAAAAAGTGATAGTGGCCTGCCGGGTTATGCAGCCCGAACTGGAGGCCGCGGCAATGGGTGTCAACGGAGTGGAACTGCGTTATCTGGATCAGGCGCTTCATCGCACGCCGCAAAAAATGCCCGATCTCCTCCGGGAACAACTCAAGGAAGCCGAACCGTACGCGGACAGCATAGTATTGGGGTATGGATTGTGCTCCAACGGAATAACCGGCGTAAAAGCCCCGAGGCAGGGGCTTATCGTGCCCAAGGCGCATGATTGTATCGCCCTGTTCCTGGGCTCGCTCACCGTGTATAAAAAAGCGTTCGACGCCCGGCCGGGCACGTACTACCTCACCCCCGGATGGATCGCCGAGAAAAAGGACCCCCTGGGCATCCTGGAGGAAGAATACGTCGAGAGGCTGGGGCGTGAAACGGCGGAATGGGTGATGGAAGAGGAACTGAAACACTATACCAATATAAGCCTGATCAATACCGGTATCGCCGATATTGAGCCCCTGCGCGAGAGAGCGCGGAAAAACGCGGCTCACTTCAAGAAAGAGTACGAAGAAATTCAGGGCAACCTGGATTATTTTCGAAAAATCATGCAGGGCCCTTACCCTGACGATGAATTCTTTTTTATCGAGCCGGGCCAGGAAGTTACGCAGGAGCTTTATCTAAGCGATATTATGAAGTGATCCGGGGGATAAATGCGGGGGCGGTTTATCTTTCTAGTCATCCCCTTCTTTTTGATTTCTTTTAAAGGTTCAACTCTGAAACGAGCGTATTATAGGGAGTCTGACTCCCCATAATACGAGTCGATCCTTAAGTTTCATCATCCTCCGGTATGATTCCCTCCAAACTGGGGAACGGGTCGAACATGTGCGGGAAGTGCATGGCCTCCACGAACTGCTCCTGAAAGTCGGGGTCCAGATTCAGCTCTATGTGTTCCGCCTTGCGGGCCACCCAGTCCGCTTCCGCGCGCTTGTCCACGTTCAGCAGGGCAAGACACGCCCCCATGCCCGCCGCGTTGCCTACGGCCCGTACGGACGCCGGGTCGCAGTCCGGAAACAATCCGATGATCAAAGCGTTGAGAGGATCGATATGCGATCCGAACGCGCCGGCGATCTTGATCAAATCCACCTGTTTGACGCCGAGCCGCTTCATGAGAAGCTTGCAGCCGCAGTACAGCGCGCCCTTGGCCAGCTGAATCTGGCGTATATCCTTTTGTGTGACGACCACATCCGACCCGATCGATGTTTCCTCTTTCCAGGCCAGCACAAACTCCGACGTGTTCGCTTCGTTCCCGCGCCGGAAACGCTTGGTTTTAAGCGTTTCGGAAAACGCGCCGCCTTTGTTGATCACGCCGGTCAGGAAAAACTGGGCCACCGCGTCGATAATGCCGGACCCGCAGATTCCCTTGGCCTTGGGGCCGCCATTGGCTGATTCGTTCTTCCATAAGGGATCGCCGACCACCTTGTAATTTACCTCATGGGTGACCGGGTCTATCTGAACCCGCTCGATCGCGCCCGGAGCCGCCCGCATGCCGAAGGATAACTGGGCTCCTTCCAGGGCGGGGCCGGTGGCGCAGGAAGCGCTCAGGAGGGTCTTGCCGTCGCTCAGCGCGAGTTCGCCGTTGGTGCCGATGTCAATGATCAACTGCAGTTTGTTGTCTTTTAAGGGTTCTTCGGCGATGAGCGCCCCCACATTGTCGGCGCCCACAAACCCGGCTTCGTTGGGCAGAATATGAACGTACGCGGCCTGATTGATCCGAATGCCCAGATCGCGGGCCTTGATGTTCAGGCTGCGGTGAGCCGCGGGGGTAAAGGGGGCCAAAGCCAGATACATGGGGTTGAGGTTGAGGAAAATATGGCTCATGGCGGTGTTGCAGACCACGGTCATATCCATGATGATTGACGATTCCGCGGACGCCATCGTATTCGCCCGATCCGGGTCGCCGCCTACTTCCGTCGTGTCGCTCTGTTGGGTTAGCAGGTCCAGTGATTTGTCCACGAGTTTGTTGAGACCCTTGACCACATCCCCGCGCAGTTTTCCCAAGCCGTCGGCGTTGTTCTGACAGTACGCTATCCGGCTTATGAGGTCTTCGCCGTATTTGACCTGCGGGTTCATCATGGACACGGCCCCGATGATTTCCATGCTGGTCATATTCAGCAGATAGGCGGCAATGGTGGTCGTGCCGATATCCACGGCCAACCCGTAATAATCCTCCCGGCGTCCCGCTCGGAACCCGATGAGTTCGCGATTGTTCCACACCGCCGCGGTAATTTTGAAGTCCGAAGCGCGCAAGGTGTCGGACAGGGTTACCAGAGCGTTGTAGTCGACCTCCAGGTTCGTGAGGCCGTGCGCTGTCTCCAGCGCTTGCGTAACTCGTTCCAGGTCTCCAAGGGGATTGTCGAAAGAAGGGGGCTGCGCTTCGATATAGTACAGCTTTACCGCCGGGTTCCATGAAGTGACCGCTTCGCTCAGATTCTTCCTGACCACCTGATGCGACGCGCGCGATTCTTCCGGCACATACACGGCGAGGTCTTCGAAGACCTTGGTCGCGCAGGCCAAGCGGTACCCCGCCTGTTTCTGTTCCTCGTTGATATATTTTTTTTCGGACTCCGCCCATCCGCTCACCGCGGTGAGTTCTCCCGAGTTCCCAGGGGCGCCGTTGTCCAGGCGGACCTTGCACTTACCACAGGTTTCTCTCCCGCCGCAGGTTGTTTCAATATCCACACCCAATTGACGGGACGCTTCCAGAAGTGTGCTTCCTTTTTTGACCAAACCCCGCTTGCCCGAGGGTTGAAACGTGATCTTTATGAAATCTTCTTTATCCATGCCTGTTCCTGTTCAATAAAAATGACTCGACGCCTGCATTCGCGCGCGGCCGGGAATCATGTTTGCCGAAGGCGCCACTGAAGTCCGAGCGTGATCCAATCTTACGCGCCATCATTGATTACACCTTGTATTTGGCCCAGACCGGCGCAAAAATCAACCATAGAAGATAATTTTATCGCGCGGCCCGCTTCTCATGGGCAAGAGGTGATCGAAACATTTTACGATAAGGAGTAATTGCCTTATAATAGAAAATATAGTGGCTATATTGCGCAAAAGTTGACTTTATTTTTGATTTATCTCTATTTTTTATAAAAAGAGCAATGAATACGGCCGGATCGGCATGTCTTCGTTATTCGTATGTTTCTTGCGAATAAACGCGCTGTTGTAGCGCCCTTTATCTCATGACCCTAACCGACAGGTGAACGCTCATGAACATAGGCGCGCCAAGTCTCGATCACATTTTAATTGTGGATGACGAGCCCTTGATCTGCAATTTAGTGGCGAAGGTCGCGCAACGCGAGGGCTATACTCCCAAAATCTATCATAATCCCCTGGAAGCGCTGGCCTCCGCCGATGTGGACTCCGCCAAGCTGGCGTTCATCGATATCAGGATGCCGGAAATGGACGGCCTCGCGCTGAGCGAAAATCTCAAACAAAGAAATTCGCTCCTGGAAATAGTGATAATGACCGGATATGGCGCCTTTGAGAACGCCGTGCAGGCCATCAAGCTGGGCGCGTACGATTACCTCAGGAAGCCTTTTAAAATCAGCGAAATAAGTCTGTGTCTGCGGCGCTTTGAAAAGCGGGAAGCGCTGCGCAAAAAGATCAGGGAGGCGGATCAGCGATACCTGCGGCTCGTTCAGAATATCCCCTTGGTTATTTTTGTTCTTAAACGTGATTACTCTCTGGATTACATCAATAACACCGTGGAAACGACGCTCGGCTACAAGCCCCTCGAAGCGGTGAACAAACCCGGATGGTTTCTGGAGAGAGTACACGAAGAGGATCGATCTGAAATCCGTTCTCATTTCGAAGCGATTTTCAACCATGGCGCGCCCGCTTTTTCCATGGAATGCAGGTTCACCCATCGACAGGGAAACACCCTGCACGCCATCGTCAAGTCCCTCCCCAGCGCCGTCGGCGCGCCCGCGCGTGAAGTCGGGCGGATAGACGGCATAATAATCGATATTTCAGAGAGGGTTTTTCTCGAAAAGGCCGTGGTGCAAAAAGAGAAGTTGAAAACACTCGGCGCCATATCGGCGGAAGTGGCGCACGAAATTCGTAATCCGCTTATGTCCATCGGAGGTTTTGCGCGCCGTTTGCAAAAGCGGTATCCGGATCTTGCGGAATGCGGAATCATTGTGCGCGAAACGAAACGACTGGAAAGAATGCTGGAGAGGATCCGGAACTATCTGCGTCCGGTGGAGCCGGTCAACCAGGATATATGCGCGCGCGATATTCTGGCCGATTGCCTCGCTTTGTTGGAGCCGGAAATTGAGCGCAAGGGTATTTCATGCAAGCTCGATGCGGATGAGGAGACGACCCCGGTGCGCGCCGATCCCGGCATGTTGGAGCAGGTGTTCATAAACCTGATTCGCAATGCGGTAAACGATATGGATAGAACGCGCGATCTGCTGATAAAGACGCAAGAGAACGCGAACAACGTGGACATTATTTTTGAAAACTACGTCCGTCGCGCGCGGAAGGTCGCCGACCCTGAAATCATGTTTTTACCCTTCGATGAAGGCGGGCACAGTATCGGATTGCCTTTATGTTACCGCCTGGTAAAGAATATGGGCGGCGTACTGACGTTTCGCCAGCAGGACCGGAAAATGGTCTTTACCATTTCATTTCCCAAAAGAGCCGCCGCCCTCGTTCGAAACGGCCCGGATCGAGACGTCGGAGATCATTCGGCGCTCTGAAATGAGGGACCGGGATACGTTCGGCTAAAAGAGGGTGAGCTGCCGAGGCTTCCTGACCGGCGCCGAAGGCAGCCGGGTATTGTAATCTTCCCGCAGTTCCGGCGCGATTTCCGAGATAAAGCGGGACGCCGCCAGGGATTTTTTCGTTCCCCATAGTGTCCGCGCCGAACTTCGGGTGAGGTACAGCACATCTTTGGCCCGGGTCACGGCCACATAGAAAAGCCGGCGTTCCTCCTCAATATCCATGGCGCCGTCTTCATGTTCGTAGGGCAGTATTCCTTCCTCGGTCCCCACCACGAATACGACCGGAAACTCCAGACCCTTGGCCGCATGAATGGAAAGCAGGGCCACGCGGTCGGAACGGGGATCGTACAGGTCGATTTCCTCCTGCAGGCTCCACCGGTCGAGGAAGGAAACCAGATCGCCTTTCCACCCTTCGGCGTTGGCCACAAAACGGCGCAACGTTTCGGAAGCCGGGTCCCACAATCCTTTTGCTTCCTGAACCTGAATGGTAAGCGTAATGAGCAGACGGCTCAAGGTGAGGAAAACCGGGGAATGGGGCGCGTCCGAAACCATTTGACGCAGGCCGCTCGCCACATGGAGAAGGTGGTCCTTTTCCCGGCGATCCAGTCCCTCCACGCCGTCCGGGGCGTTCAAGGCGCTCCAAAGCGCTGCCGGCGAGCCTTGAGCCAGCGCTTTCAGCCGCTGTAAGGCGTCTCCGGAAACACCTCCCGCGGGCAGGGAGAGAACCCGCAGGAGATCGTCATTCCTGTTCTGGTCCACGGTCCAGCGAAGCCCGGCGATAAGCCCGTTGAGGGTTTGATTCCGGCCGATGGAAACCGCGCCGTAGCGTTCATAGGGCACGCCCTCCTTGGCCAGGGCCTCCTCAAGCGGGCCGCTTAAGGAGTGCAGCCGGTACAGAACGGCGATTTCGCCGAATGACAACTCGTGGGAGATAGTTTCCGAACGCTTCTCGCGACTCATGGCCCAGTGGCTGGTACCGCCCAACAAGGCGTCGATTTCATGGGCCACAAAAATAGCCTCACTCTGGGCGGAGCCGAATGAAACCTCCCGTATCAGCGGTCCGTCCGTCCGAGTCGGCGTGAGTTTTCTGCCGCCGGGCGCCGCCGGATTGTGGGCTATGGTTTGAGAGGCGGCCTTGACGATGGTCGGCGACGAGCGGTAGTTCGCTTCGAGGAGCGCTGTCCCGGCGCCGGGAAAGTCGTCCGCAAAGGAGAAAAACCTCGAAGGCTCCGCCCCTCTGAAGCCATAGATGGATTGGTCAGGATCGCCGATTACCGTGAGGCTGGTCCGTTCGGTGAAAAGCCGTTTTAAAAAGGCTATCTGGAGCGGATTGAGGTCCTGATATTCGTCCACGAAGACGAAACGGATATCGCCGGCTATTTGCGCGCGAGCCTGCTCGTCCCGGTCGATGATGTCGATCGGCGCAAGAAGCAGATCGTCGTAGTCAAGCGCTTTTTGTTCCCGGAGCGCTCTCTCATAGGCTTCTCCCACCTCAACGACGCTGTCGGGACAGTTCGCTCCGCCGCTGTAACGGGCCTGCTTCCAGCGCGATATCTCTTCCAGCGTATGACTTAAACCCCCGGCGGGCGGGTCAATGGTCATGGTTTTGATGACATCTTTTAAAAGCCCTTTGCGAGAATCGTCGTCCCACAGGGACACGCCGCCGTCTATTCCGGCCCTGTCGCCGTATGTTCGCAACAGCTCGAACCCGAAGGCGTGTAAGGTCATAACCCGCATATCCGGCCGGACGGCCAGGGTTTCCGTCAGGCGGTCGAGCCGTTCCTTCATCTCGCGGGCGGCGCGGTTGGTAAAGGTTACCGCCAGGATTTCATGCGGTTGGGCCTGTCCTGTTTTCAGAAGATGCGCGATACGCCGGGTCAGGGTCAGCGTCTTTCCCGTTCCGGGGCCGGCGATGATCAACAGGGGACGCGGATCGCGCTCCACGGCCTCGCGCTGACGGCTGTTAAGTCCGCTCAGTAGATCGTCGCTTGCGCCGAAAATGCCGGCCTTTTGATCCGGCGTGGCAGGAGCTTTCTTTTTGCGTTTAAGGCGTACGGTTGGTCGTCTGCCGGGCTCCTCCGTCTTTGCGCCGGGTTGACCGGTCTCCAGAAGCTGTCGCTGCCCCAAGATGGAAGCCCGCTCTCCTTCCTGAAAAATACCGACCTGACCGAATTCGCCGTCGTATCCGGCGAGAAGGTGTATTCTGCCTTCGCGGACGCGCCTCAAAGCCTCCGCCAGAACGGGCATCCTGGCCGATTCCACCTGTTCGATAGGCAGTTCGCGCAAAATGGTCAGTTCAGGGCCGAAACGTTCCAGCAGCTCTTCTTCCAGTTGTAGGACCTTTTTTGTGTTGGGGCCGCAGCCGAGAGTTTCGCCAAGCACGTCGCTCAAGGGTATGAGCCGGTAAAACGGCTTGCCGCGTGGAGACGTCGCGCCCTCGGGCCGGTCGCTCAGTTCTTCGACCCGGTTCATGACCCCGACGGTCACCGGTTTGCCGCAGACAGGACAGAGCTCATTATGCCGGATGGTATCCTGCGGTTCCATGCGCGTTCCGCACTTGCGGTGCCCATCCAGGTGGTACTTGCCCTGTTCGGGATAAAATTCGATGGTGGCCTGCAACCCATCGCCGGTGAAGAGCGCGTTTCGGATGGCCGAGTAGGAAAAAGGCGTTCGGAAGAGGGTGGCTTCCCGTCCCAGCTTGGAAGGCGAATGGGCGTCCGAGTTCGAAACCAGGGAAAAGCGGTCCAGGGCCGACCACCTCCAGTTCATTCCCGGGTCCGAGGACAACCCGGTTTCCAGCGCTGCGATGTGGGGCGTCAGGTCTTCAAAGCATTCCTCGATGTCGTCGAAACCGGACTTGGAGCCGAAAATGGAAAACCAGGGGGTCCACACATGCGCCGGAATAAAAATGGCCGACTCATGGGCTTCAAGCGCGATTTCCAGCAGATCGCGGGAATCCAATCCCAAGATGGGTCTGCCGTCCGACCGCAGATTGCCGATTCGCTCCAGGCGGGCGATGAGTCTGTTCACGGAGTCGAAGTCAGGCACATAGATCAGGTGGTGCGTTTTGCGGGTGCGGCCGTTCTTTTTGTAGATGGCGCTTATTTCCGTTTGAAAGATAAAACGCACCGGGCCCCGGCACGCTTGGGGAACAAGTTCATCGGCCTCGCGGGCCAGTTCCGGCTTAAGCCGAAACAACCCGTCTTCGGCCGGTTCCAGCTTTTCCGTCAGTTCCCGCAGCCATACGGGGTGGGTGTAATCACCGGCCCCGATCAGGTGAATTCCCTTGCGCTGGGCCCAGATGTAGAGCGTTTCCGGGGTTATGTTTCTGGCTGTGGCGCGCGAATATGACGAATGTATATGCAGGTCGGCGACTATATCCATGATTCTCCGCAGGTATCGGAATTTTATTCCTTGGCTTAAAAAGAAGGGAAACAAACCATACGAACTGCTGTAAACAGGTCAGGAGACTCTATCATTCTCCGGTCGTAAAACAAAGACTGAATCCAAACTTTTTTTGGGGGTGGCCGGGCGTCAACGACCGGGGCGTGAGTCTTTTCAGAAATGTGGCTAATGCCTTTACTCTGAAACAGTGTTTGCCGTTTGAGCGTAAAGGCCGGTCAGGCTTGCCTCGATTGTCCGCGCTCTCACCTCTTGGTCCTCAAGCGCCGCCAGTCATTTCGAGCGTAGCGAGAAATCTCTCAAGGGGGCGCGGGGGAAGAGATTCCCTCGCAATTCTTATCATCCCTCATCCCGGCCTTCTCCCAGAGGGAGAAGGAGCTCATTTACTCCTTTTCGGAGTTAACGACATAACCACCTTTCAGAAAAAAAGTCCTCAGATTAAGCGTGAACGCGGCCTCTATCGCTTTACGCGCAGACGCAGTTCGTGGGCCGGGCCGAAACACAGCCTGCGGGCGATCAGCGTGACAATAATGGAGCCGATAGCCGTGGAGCCCACCAGCATTACCATAACCACGATCTGATACCGTATGGCTGTAAGGGGATCGGCTCCGGCCAGTATCTGACCGGTCATCATGCCCGGTATGAACACCAGCCCTACGCCCATCATGGAGTTGATAGAAGGGATCATCCCCGCGGACATGGCGTTGCGGAAGATGTCCTGGCTTGCTTCCCGGTAATTGGCTCCCAGGCACAGCATCATTTCCACTTCCTCCCGCCGTTTGCGCAGTTCGGAAAACAACCGTTCGAGCGATATGGCGATGGCGTTCATGGAGTTTCCGATAATCATCCCACCCAGCGGAAGGAAATATTGCGGCTCCCACCACGGCCTGGCCCCCACAATCACTCCGGTGACCATGATACTCACCAGCATATAGCTGAAAAGCATGGACACGAAAGTGGGAAGAAAAAAAGATACGTCCTTTTCCTTCACTCGTCCCTTGATGGTCCAGGCCGCGAAAAAAATCATGGCCGCGAAAATGAGCGTTACCAGCAGTCCCGAGGAAAGCCGGAAGATGAACGTCAGGGCGTACCCCATGATAAATAATTGGGCGAAGGTCCGTATGGCGCCGATGACCAGATCCCGCTCCAGCCCCAGTCGATAACAGAGCGACGCCGCGCCCGCGATCAGGATGAAGACCAGGCCGAGAGCCAGACTCCACGGACCGATTTCAAGAGGCCCACTCATGACAGCCTTACCATTTCTCCTTTTTCGAGGCGGAATGTCCGCGGACCGGCGCGGCGCGGTTCGAACTCGATATGGCTGACGATAATCATGGTTATCCCGTGATCGAGGTTCACCTTTTCCATGGCGGTCACCACGGCGTCACGGCTGTTTGAGTCGAGCGCGCTCAATGGCTCGTCCAGCAACATGACCTGCGGCGACAGCAGCATGGAGCGCAGCAGGCACAGGCGTTGTTTTTCGCCGCCCGAAAGGCTCAAGGCGTTGTCTTCCAGACTCAACCTGTCCATCATGAACTCTTCCAGCCCCCGCCTGATCCGGCTGTCGTCCGGCGCAGAGCGGGATTGGTTGGTGTGAAAGGTGAAAGGAAGGGTCAGGTTTCGCCGTATTGTGCCGTCAATCAGGGTTGGCGTCTGGTGGATATAGGAAACCGATCTCCGTAGGATGGGCGGGTCGTATTCGATTAACGGGCGACCGTCGAAGAGGATATTGCCCGATGTCGGCGTTTCCAGCCGGTTCAACAGCCTCAGGAAGGTGGATTTGCCCGCGCCGGAGGCTCCCTGAACGACGGACATGGAATTCGCCGGGAATTCCACGTCGACGCTCTGAAAGAGCATGGGCCCGTCCTGATAGGCGAACGAAAGATCCTGACAGGCAATGATGGGATGATCACTCATGGAACAGCGTCGGATGCGCTCCAGGAAAAATGTCCGGACCGGCGGAGTTCGGTGATCGACAATCGGCCTCTTTAAAGCCGCGAGGTCCGGCCGTTTCGGTTTCAGTAGGGAAGCTTTTCCGCGGGCCTTCGTTCCGGCACGGGAGGATGAGGGATTTTGCCCTCATTCCATTCCTTGGAAACATACAGGTTGCAGTAACAGCTTCCGTATTCCTCGACATCCGGAACGCGATACACGCAGGGACAGATGATGTCCTTGTCGGCTTCGCGATCTTCGGCGGAAAGCCTGCAGGGGCATCCCATATAGCCGTAGCGTTCCTTGTTTTTCAACAGCGCTTCGAGCAGTTCGAAGGTGCGTTCCATATCGGTGTTGAAGAAATAGCCCTTGGGCTCCTGGAACTTCTTGAGCGTCTCGTACAGCTTTTGGACGTCCTGTTTTTCTATTTGGCTCATTTCAGGCCCAAAGCCTCCTTTATCTGGTCTTCCTTATAGCCGATGATGACCGTATCGCCGATGATAATCGTGGGAAAGGCGCATTGCGGGTTGATTTTTTTAATATCCTCAAGGATCAGGGCGCGTTCATTCTTGTCGAGCAAGTCCACGTCAGTAAACTCATATTTGATCTGACATTCGCCCAGGAGTTTTTTGGTGCTTTTGCAGTGGCTGCATGTGCTGAGTGAATACAGTTTAACCGGTACGTCGTTCATTGGTCAGTCCTCCCTCCCGGCGCGAAGCGCCGTGGCGGCTATTTTCCCTAAATGTTCAAATCGCGATTTCAGCTCCATATAACCATACAGTTTGGCCAGTATTAGGGCCTTCGTCAACTGTTTTTGAGTTTTTTTATTTACACTTTTATAAATCAATAAATGCTGTTACTAAAACATTTAGAGGTCAGAAAAGTGAGCTTGAGGCGGATTATGAACGATCTTGACACTTTACTGGCTCTTTCGTATACTTGCTCCAGAGTACTGCTTAAAAGTCAGATCGAGTACGGCCTCTGCGACGTCAGCGCCCACCGGGAACGTGGATAACGCGCTTCGCGCAGGAGGTCACAACCCCTTGAAGCACACCACAATCTTTGACGCCATGAAGGTTTCCCGCGAGAAGCCTTCGAACGTCACAATCGGCCCGGCCCGGCGGGCGTTTCGCCTTGTTGGCGCCTGAATTTCGCTGCGCCTGCGGTAACCTTAAATTAGGCATGGACAAAGAGAACGACGGGCTCTCGGGGACATCATCTACTTTTTACCAGGGGCCATCCGCGCCCGGACAAGGAGGAAGTACATGAAGGATCTTTCGTTTTCCAAAGTCTTGTTGGTTATCCTGGGATTGTTTGCCATTATGGGGCTTTCGATACCCACGACCGCCATGGCGGAGGAAGAAATAACCATCGGCGTGATATATCCCTTGACCGGGGGCGCGGCAGCCGCGGGGCGTGAATTGCGCGCGGGCGCCGAGCTGGCGGCGGAGATAGCCAATGGCGTTATAGACGGCGTGGATATGGACATGGCCAAAATCGCGGGCATAAAAAGCATGGGCGGCGCCAAGATCAAGCTGATCTTCAAGGATCATGAAGGCAATCCCACACTGGGCGCGGACCTGGCCAAGAAGCTTATTCTGGACGACAACGTCGACGGCATTCTGGGCTGCTATCACAGCTCGGTAACCAAAACGGTGAGCGCGGTTTGCGAGCAGTACGGCGTTCCCATGATCAACGGGTCCTCCACCTCACCGGCGCTGACCGAGCGCGGGTTCAAATGGTTCTGGCGGACCACTCCGCATGACAAATGGTTTACCAAGGACCTTTTCGAGCTGATGAAAGGACTGACCGAAGGCAAAGCCAAAGGCGTAAAGGCAATTTCAAAGGACGAGATCATTAATTTGGCCTCCGCGTGTGAAAAAACGGAGTGGGGATCGCATGTGTCCGAACTGATCAAATTCTTTGCCAAGGAGTACCAGTATAAGCTCAGAAAATCGCTGCTCTATTCGGCCAAATCGGCGGACCTTTCCAGTGAAGTCCGGTCGCTGAAAAATTCAAAGGCCGACGCCATGCTCTTCGCTTCGTACACCTCGGACGCCATTCTTATGGTGAAGACCCTGAAAGCTCAAAAGGCCTCTCCCAAATTGATCTGGGGGCAGGACGCCGGTTTTGAGAAACCCGAATTCAGGGAGACGCTCGGGGACGATATCGAAGGCATCCTGACGCGGACCGTGTTTCTGCCCAAGGTGGCCGACGTAAAGAAGGTGGCAGGCCAGGTCAACGAGCTATACAAAAAGAAGACGGGGAACGATCTCGGAGGCGCTTCCGCCCGCGCGTTCACCGGACTGCAGGCGTGGGTATATATACTGGAAAAAGCCGGTTCCAAGAAACCGGACGCGATCCAGAAGGCCGCCAACAGCATTACCATTTCCGGCGACCAGCTCGTGGTACCCTGGAAGGGGATCAAGTTCTCCACCACAGGCCCTGAGATCGGTCAGAATATCCTTGGTTCGGGGCTCATCGGCCAGTACCGGAAAGGTCAGGACGGAACCATGGGGCTGGAAATCGTGTATCCGTTCGACGTTTCCACCGCGGACATGATCTTTCCCTTTAAGGGCTTCTGAAACCCGGAGCGATTTCACGCATGATCCGCCGCGCCTCGCACGGGGCGTGGCGGCGTTTGTTTATTCGCGCTAAGGAGAGACCCCTCTTGGATATATTACTCGGCTCCCTGGTCGCCGCCATACTCATAGGATGCGTGATCTCCCTGGTGGCTCTGGGGCTTACCATCATTTTCGGCGTTATGGACATTGTCAATTTCGCCCATGGCGAGTTTCTGATGATCGGCATGTACACGGGTCTGCTGACGTCCCAGGCGACCGGCATGGACCCGCTTCTCACCCTTCCCGTGGCCGCGGTGGTCGGCTATCTGCTTGGTGTGGTCTGCTACAAGGGGCTGGTGAAATTTCTTCTGCGCGGCCCTATGCTGGCCCAGCTTTTGGGGACGTTCGGGTTGATGCTGTTTTTGCGCAATCTGGCCCTGCTGCTTTTCGGCGCCGAAGACCGGGCCATTCATTCGGGAATCCTGGTGGGGAAGAGTTTTGACCTGGGAATGGGCGTCATTATTCCCGCCACTAAGGCCGCGGCGGCCGTGCTTTCCGTGGCCGCGTTTCTCGCCGTATGGCTGCTGATGAATAAAACCAAGCTGGGCATGGCGTTGACCGCCACCGCCCTCAACAGCCAGGGGGCGCGCTACATGGGTATCGCCACCGAACGCATGAACACCCTGGCCTGGGGAATTGGGGGCGCTTCTGTTACCGTGGCCGGGGCCTTGCTGGTAAACTTCTGGTCGGTCAATCCCTACGTGGGGCTGCTGTTCACCATGATCGCGTTCGCCGTGGTGGCCCTGGGAGGATTCGGCAGCGTGCCGGGCGCTTTCTTTGCCGGTCTGGTGGTGGGACTGATTATGGAGATTCCCGGCTTCTGGGATTTTCTGACCTATGAACTCGATTTTCAGTGGATGTCCGACGTTCCCATGACCTCGTTCAAGTACATGTGGGTATATGTGGCGTATTTTCTGATCGTGGTAGTGCGGCCAAGGGGGCTTTTCGGATGGAAGCAATAAAAAACGCTTTCGACTTTTCCGACTTTCCCCGAACCGATCTGACCGTGGCCGCTCTCGTGGCGGTCTTTTTTATGATCTTTCCCGCGCTCCCCACCTCGAACTTCGCCATGGCCACCATGATTCAGTTTTTTATGTTCTCCCTTTACGGCATGGGCTGGAACACCATCGGCGGTTACGGCGGGCAGGTGGACCTGGGGAAAGCGCAATATGTGGGTATCGGCGCGTACACCACCGCGGTTTTGCTCATCCGCTACGACATTCCATTCTGGTTTTCCATGCCCCTGGGCGCTCTGTTTTCCGTCACCTGGTCTTTCATCATCGGCTATCCGTTGTTCCGGCTCCGAGGCCATTACTTCGCCATCGCCACCATCGCCACATCGCTGGTGCTGAAGGACCTTTTCGATGTGTGGAACTTCGTGGGAGCCGCCCGCGGACTGGAAATCTCGCCCATCAAGTACCAGACGCCGGATTTTTACCGTCTCATCTTTAAAGAAGACATCTATTACTACTACGTCATTCTGGTGTTCTTTTTTATCGGTGTGCTCTACCTCAACTGGTTCCGTAAATCCCGGCTGGGCTACCAGCTTCGCGCCATAAAAGACAACGAGAACGCGGCGCAGTCTTTCGGAATCAACGTGCACTGGGCCAAGATTAAAACCTACGCTATCGCCACGGCGTACGTGAGTATTGTCGGCTCCTTCCACGCGTGTTACATCAAGAGCATCGAACCGGAAGACACCATGAGTCTGGATATTTCCATTCTCATAGCGCTCATGGCCATGCTGGGCGGGGCAGGGTCGCTCTGGGGACCCATCATCGGCGCCGCGGTTCTGGTACCCATGAAAAGCTACCTGAAGGATTGGCTGGGCGGCATGGCCGGTCTGGTGGGATTGGACCTCATCATCTACGCGCTGATTATCATGGTAATCTCAGCGGTTGAACCTCGCGGTATCTGGGGAATCATCGAACGGGTCCGCGGAAGGAGAAAAGCGTAATGGCATTGCTGGAAGTTAAAAATCTTACCAAGTATTTCGGCGGCCTGCGCGCCAATGACAATATCTCCTTCTCCGTGGACAAGGGCGAACTGATCGGTCTGATCGGACCCAACGGGGCCGGGAAGACAACGCTGTTCAACTGCATCGCGGGGCTGCACCCGGTAAGTTCGGGAAGCGTCGTGTTCGACGGCCAGGACATCACCGCGTTGAAGGCGTTTCAGATAGCCCGTCTCGGTTTGGCGCGAACGTTCCAGGTATACGTCGCTTCAGGCGATTTGACGGTGGTCGAAAATGTCATGGTGGGCTGTTTTATGCGCACGGGGTCCAGAAGTCTGGCCAGAAAATGGGCGGAACGGGCGCTCGATGACCTGGGCATGCGAGACCGCGCCGACGCCCTGGTGAATGAGCTGCCGGTGGCCTCGCAGAAACTGGTTACCATGGCCGCCGCGGTGGGAACTCAACCGAAATGCCTGCTGCTGGACGAAGTCGCCGCGGGATTGAATCCCACGGAGATCGAAGGCATACGGGACACCATACGCCGCGTTCACTATGAAATGGGTATCAACGTCATCTTGATCGAACACGTCATGGCGCTGGTGATGGGGATCAGCGACCGCGTTATTGTGCTGGAATCGGGGATGAAAATAGCGGACGGACCACCTCAATCCGTAGCGGACGATCCGGAGGTGATCAAGGCGTACCTGGGCGAGAAATACGCCCGCGAGCGCGCAGCGGAGAAACAGGATACATGAGCGGCGTCATCCTCGATATCGACCAAATCAAGGTCCGGTACGCGGGGCTGCCCATTCTGCACGACGTGTCGCTGTCGGTGAATGAAAGCGAAACGGTCAGCGTGGTCGGCGGCAACGGCGCGGGCAAGTCCACGCTGCTCCGCGCCATAATGGGAGCGCAACGCGTCTATGAAGGGAAAATCCTGTTTCAGGGGCGCGAGATCCAGGGCTTGAAAACCGAATCCATCGTCAGGCTCGGAATCGTCTATGTGCCCGAAGAGAAGATGCTGTTCAAGCCGCTCAGTGTGGAGGAAAACCTTTTGCTGGGCGCGTACACGCTCAGCGATAGGAAGGTCATTTTCCGCAACCTGGAATTCGTGTACCGTCTTTTTCCCCGGCTGGAAGAACGCAGGCTGCAGGCGGCGGCCACCCTGTCCGGGGGAGAACAGCAGATGGTGGCCATCGGCAGGGGGCTCATGTCCAACCCCAAGATTCTGATGCTCGACGAGCCTTCCCTGGGTCTGGCGCCGCTGCTGGTGGAGGAGGCGCTCAACACCGTGCGCCAGTTGAAAGAGCAGGGCATGACCATTCTCATGGTGGAACAAAACGTACGGGAGGCCTTGGACATCGCCGACCGCGGCTACGTTATTCAGCTCGGGCGCATCGTGCAGGAAGGAACCGGCCGGGAACTGCTCGACAGCGACCAGATCAGAAAAGCCTATCTCGGTTTGTAGCCGGTTGGGACCGCCGCGAGGCGGCGGTCCCCGGTTAAGTCTTATGCGGCCTGTCCTACAAAAGCGTGGAGAGACATCCGCTTATCAGGCGTAAAAGCCGTCCAGCCAACCCACTATTTCATTCCAGGCCAGATCCAGATTTCCCACCTGGCAATGCTGATCGCCCCCTTCTTCGGTGGTGAAGATTCTCCCTCGCGCCGACCGCGCGTTTATCAGCGCGTCCTTTTGTCTTTGGTACATCGCCAGAGGTATGAAATGATCGTGTTCTCCGGCCAGGAGGAGTATGTCCTGCCTGATGTCGGCCGATATATTCTCGGCGCTGTAGTTGGTCCAGGAACGGAAATAGTCAAAGGGGGTTTCAGACCCGATGACATACATACCGTGCGTGAGCCCCCAGTCCACCAGGTCGTCCTTTTGGCGCAACTCCTCGGCGATACGGTTGATTTCGTCTTTTTTTCCGGCAAAAACCTTTTCCCGGAACGCGCTCCTGAAAGGCTCGGGAAAGCGGTCGGTAAAGCAGGCAAAGGCGTCGTACACTATGTCATACGCCACCACCTGTTTTATTCTGGGCTCGAAGGCCGCGGCCCGCAGGGCGAGGTAGCCGCCCAGGCTGACCCCCACCAGGGCGGCCTGTTGGAGATTGAAATAATCGAGAACCGCGGATACCGGCTTTTCCCACTCGTGAGTCATTTTCATTCCCTTGCGCAAGGTCATACCCTGGCCCGGTCCCTCAAATACGATAAACGTGTAGCCTCTGGCGGCCATCTTCCTGACCTCGAGGTAAAACTCTTCTATAAAAGAATCGAATCCGCCGTGCAGGAGAATGACGCCTTTTTCCGCGGGCGCTTCAATCCGGTAGGCGGGGAGGCTCCCTCCCGGGTAGGGAATTTCAAAACGCCGCAAATCGTCGTCTTTTACCGCCTCATCGAAGCAGCGGCGAAACTCCTTGTAGGAGACATGTTTTTCAGGCGCGGTAGGGGGCAGGAAAAACTCCGACATGCGGTGATAAAACGAGGCGTGCATGTACCGTCCCTCGGATTCGGCACGGACCGCGATGTTGTTCCACTCCCGGTACCATGCGGCGGGATTGAATTCGGTCAGCCGCGCCGCGATTTCCCAAAGCTCCTCTTCCCGGCACGCGTCGTCGCCATAGGTGGAGACGCGGTTGAATTCGAAATTCATGTTGGTCAGGGGAACGAATTGTTTGTAAGCCATGGAATGTCCTCCTCTGTTCAGGCGATCAAGCTGTTTCATCAAGCCCCGCTGACGCGAGGCGTTGATGATTTGATTGAATCGCGCTATAAGGCGAGCAATTGCTCACATACGCCAAAAATATGAGCAAAAGCTCATTTTGTCTACTCGCCTTTGAGAGAAGGAACTAAAATGAACAGAAAAGCCCTGAACCCACGTAAACTACCGGCTCAGGCGCGGGCGCGGGAAACGGTCGACGCCATTCTGCAGGCGGCGGCTCAGGTTTTTTCGGAGAGCGGCTACGCGGGCGCCACCACCAATAAAATCGCGGAGCGAGCGGGCGTGTCCATCGGGTCGCTTTACCAGTATTTTCCCAACAAGGACGCGATCCTGGACAGCCTTCTGGAGAAGCACACGCAGGAAGGGTATGAGGTCATCGTTCGGGAGATCCCGGATATCCAGGCCATCGGCAAAATAGACGTCGGCCTGATCAGGCGGCTCATCGAAATCATGATCGCCCTGCACAAACAGGACCCGGCGCTGCACCGGGTGCTCTCTGAGGAAACGTTCTATAAACGGTATTGGAATGAATATAAAAGAAATGAGAACGAAGCCGTCGGCGCTCTTTCTATTCTCCTGAAAAATACCCCCAACGCCAGAAAGAGCAGGACGGCGGGCTCGCTCAGGCTCCTGTCCCACGCCATCGAAGCCATGACCCACCGGTTTGTGCTCTATGGCTATGAAGGGCTCGGCGAAGAGGAGTTCATCGATGAACTCGCCGATATGATGAGCAGATATCTGCTCGAAGAATGAGCTTCAGGCTCATCCCCGTTCGCAATCATCCGCTCATAACGGGTTATCTCACCGTGTTCGCCGGTATCCAGCCCTGCAGAATGAAAAACTGAGCCAGCTCTTCAGCCACTTTTTCAGCCATGCGTTTGGCGTCTGCTTCAACCGTTTCCCAGGAGATCTCTCCGGCCGCGCTCATCCCGCCACTGACGGCCGCGGAAGTCAACAGGTGGCCCGCCAGCGCTCCGATACCCATCATTTCTGCCATCCCCGGTTTGCGCCCGCTTTTGGCGTCAGCGGTAAAGCTTTCCACCTGTCGCTGACCTTCCGGGGTCATATCGTACACCTGAACACGAGCTTCCACGCTGGTACTACCGGCTCCCAGACCGATGATCACCCGCTCCGCCCGGTTGCCTTCGTTTATGGACAAGAGCTGTCCCTCGATGAGCAGCGTGCTGGAACTTATATTCGAGAAGCCGGCGGCCCGTTCCGCTGGCAGTCCATAACCCCGGATTTTTTTTACCAGTTCCTGCGCCAGCATGTTCGCCACAACGTGGCCCACTTTAAGTTCCTGCGCGGTTCTGGACGTTTGATCGATCATTTCCCGCAGTTCCGGGATTACCCCGCTCCCGAGTTTGACCTCATCGGGCGAAACGGCGAAATCGTAGACCAGAATCCGCTCGGGCCGGGGAAGCACGCCTTGTAGCTCTTGCGCGCTTTGCACCTGCGTTTTGCCGCACGCCGCAACCAGCAGTAAAAGCAAAAGACTCAATAACACAAAAGCGGCGCGGCCGAACCGGTTTTGAGCTCCCGCCGTATGCTCATATTCCTCAAAAATGGGTGTTCTCATGATCCGCTCCTTTTAGGGTATAGTATAAACCTATACCTAGTATAAGCATAGTAAAGGAGCATGAAAGGCCGATTTTTGTCTAATGTGGAAACGTCTTAGAAAAAACTGACGCGGGGGAATTTCTCCCCCCGCGCCCCTCATGGAAAGTCAGAAATTAAAAAAAGGACTATGTCAGGGTGTTTCTTGCAATCCCAGCTATCACAACACGCTCCTGTAAATCTCCTCGGCGTCCTGCTTGGTGATGGTCCGGGGGTTGTTGGCCAGCAGCCGGGTGACTTTCATCACGCCCTCGGCCAGGCGGGGGATGTCGGCGTCGGTTACGCCGAATTGGCTGAGCGAGCGGGGTACATTGAGGTCTTCGGCCAGAATCCGGATGGCCTCGACCGCCCTGGTAGCGGCCACGCGGTCGGTGTCGCCTTCCGTCCATTCGCCGAACACCTCGGCCAGCATGGCGAATTTCTCCATATTGCCCAGCATGTTGAATTCCATGACCGGCGGCAGCATGAGGGTGTTGGCCACACCGTGCGGGATGTGGAACTCCGCGCCGATGGGATAGGCGAACGCGTGCACGGCCGTGACCCCGGCGTTGGCAAAGGCCATGCCCGCGTACAGGCTGCCTTCCATCATGGCGCCGCGCGCCTGGAGGTTCCGGCCCTGCGCGAAAGCCGTGCGGATATTTTTAAACAGCAGCTCGGCGGCCTGAAGGGCGAACATGTCGGTGAAGCGGGTGGCGTTAATGGACGTATACGCCTCGATGGCGTGGATGAGCGCGTCCATGCCCGTGGCCGCGGTGATGTGCGGCGGCAGGTTCAGGGTCAGTTCGGGATCGAGCAGGGCGATGCGTGGAAACAGTTTCTCGCTGACCACGCCTTTTTTAAGCTTTTCCTGCTCGTCGGAGAGAATGGCGATGTTCGTGACCTCGCTGCCGGTCCCGGCGGTGGTGGGAACCATGATGGTGGGCGCGCCGGGTCTGGGGACCAGTTCGATACCCATGTAGTCGAAAATGGTCCCTTCATTGGTCAGCATGATTGACACGCATTTGGCGATATCGATAGGGCTCCCTCCGCCCAGACCGATGACCACGTCCGGTTTGTTCCCGGTAACGCCGGCCAGACAGGTTTGCACAATTTCATAGCGCGGATCGGGACTCACATCGGAAAAAAGCGCCGTCTCCAGGCCCGCTTTCTTCAGGGATTCGGCCACGGGGTCCATAAGGCCCGCTGCGATAACACCCGCGTCGGTTACGACCAAAGCTTTTTTTGCGCCCAGGGCCGCCGCCTCCTGGCCCAGGGTGGCTACCGCTCCCGGCCCCATGATAATTTTCGGTGTGGTGCGAAACATCGTTACTCGCCCGGCCATGCTCTACCTCGCTTCCTCAGGAAATCCGTATAGGGCTCATCGGCCCACGATTTTGGACAGTTGTTCGTTTCCGGCTATTTCGTTTGGCGTTCCCTTGAAAATGATCTCGCCCCGCTCCACCACATAGGCGCGATCCACGACTTTGGACGCGTTGCGCAGGTTGGACTCCGCCAGCATGATGGAGATACCCATGTCACGGATACGGCGCATGGCCTCCATGAAGTGTTTGACCACCAGCGGGGCCAGACCTTCGAAGGACTCGTCCAACAGCAGGAGACTGGGGTTGAGCGCCAGAGCGCGGGTAATGGAAACCATTTTCTTCTCGCCGCCGGACAGCGTGCCGCCTTTGCGTTCTATGAGTTGGGTCAGCTTGGGAAAAATATCATAGGCCTGCTTCAGTGTAAATGGTTTACCGCCGTTAGACCGCTTTTCCACCACCCATATACCGAGGTTGATGTTCTCCTCCACGGACAGCTCCGGGAACACCCTGGAATCCTCGGGCGCGTAGGCCAGCCCGTTCATCACCCGCTGACGGGTCGCGTCTTTGGTTATGTCCTGCCCCTTAAAGGTTACGCTCCCCCCCTGCTGGATATACAGTCCCATGACGCTTTTGAGGATGGAACTTTTCCCGGCGCCGTTGCGCCCCAGCAGACCCACGATTTCCCGTTCGCTCACCTCCAATGAAATGGAACGCAGGATCTGAGTCTTGCCCAGAAAAAAATTCAGATTGGAAATTTGCAGCAACATGTTATTCATCGCTTACGCCAAAGAGGGTTTCCTGCACCAGTTGGTTTTCCATGACCGCCTGGGGTTCGCCCTGCGCCAGGATACGCCCTTCGCTGAGCACCATCACCTTCTGACAGTAATCGGACACGATATCCATGTCGTGCTCGATGATCATGGTCGCCGTGCCCCGGTCCTTGATGGCCTGAATGATGGTGTCCATGACCTTGAATTTGTCCGCCGTGGCCACTCCGCTGGTGGGCTCGTCGAGCAGCAGGAACTTGGACCTGAGCGCAAAGGCCATGGCGGTGTCCAGAATCTTCTTGTCGCCCTCCGACAAGTTTGCCGCCAACTCGCCGGCAAACCGGCCCAGGTTGAAGGTGTCCAGAATCTCCAGCGCTTCTTCCGTGGCTTCCTTGTAAGCGGAAGCGGGCTTGAAAAAGCGGTTCAGCTTGTTTTGCAGGGACAGCAGGCAGTTGCGCACATTATCCAGAACGATGAGCTCCTCGAAAAGCTGCGTGATCTGGAAATTGCGCGCGATTCCCAGCTTAATGCGCTGGTAGGGCGGCGCTTTGGTGATATTCCTGCCGGACAGCATAATCGCGCCTGAATCGGGGAACAGGTGCCCGCTGATCAGATTGACCAGGGTGGTTTTGCCCGCGCCGTTGGGTCCCAGCAAACCGACAATTTCGTTTTCCTGTATGGTGAATTCGGCTCCGTTGATGACCATGAACTTGCCGAACGATTTTACCAGATTTGAAACTTCAAGCATAGTTGCGTCCATTGACTCCGGCGCGCGACGATCGGCGCCGGGCTATCTTTTGAGGCGGAGAAATAGCGACCTGAAGCCTCCCGTGATTCCACCGGGCAGTAGCAGCACCAGAATCACCAGTGTCGAGCCGATAATCAGCATCCAGTATTCGGTGGAGCTGATGGCGTACAATTTGAGATACGTAAACACCAGCGCGCCGACTATGGGACCCTCAAAAACCATGAAACCGCCCAGCAACACCATGTAGACAATTTCGCCCGAAAACACCCAATCCGATATTTCGGGCGTTATGTGCCCGTTGACAAAGCTCCAGACCGCCCCCGCCAGCCCCGCGAACAAGCCGGAAATGACAAAGGCGTACCAGCGGGTTTTTTTTACTTGCGCGCCGATCATCTCGGCCCGTAATTCGTTGTCCCGCGTGGCTTGCAGCGCTTTTCCGAAAGGGGAATTGACGATGGCCAGCAGCGTAAGTGTGGCGGCGGTGAACACACCCAGGAGAATGTAGTAGTACGGCCCTACTAGAAACTGAATGCGGCGCATGTCGAATTCATATCCGAAGAAAGTTGGAATTTCGACGCGTATGCCGTCGGAGCCGCCGGTGAAATTGTAAGCCTTGACCAGAATGGCGAAAATCAGCATGGACAGAGCCAGGGTGAGAATGGAGAAAAAGATCCTGGTATGCCGCACCACCAGAAACCCGAAAAGGACCGATATGGCCAGCGATAACGCCAGGGCGCACAGGATGGCCAGTTCGAAGCTGAAGTGATCGGGGTAGTATCTCGCCAGGAGACCTACGCCGTAAGCTCCGCAGGCAAAGTACGCGCCGTGGCCGAAGGAGAGCAGACCTCCGTAGCGCAGCAGCAGGTTGTGAGCCATGGCCATGATGGCGAAAGCCAGTCCAGATTCGAACATCATAAGGTGATACGCGCCGAGAAATCGGGGCAGAAACAGCAGGGCCACGAAAACCGCGACGTACGCATAGGCGCGAGTATTGAACAGGTAACGCTTCATTCGTGAGCCCTCATTTCTGTCCGAACAAGCCTTCGGGCTTGACGACCAGGATGATTACCGCGATTAGAAAGAGCAGCGGCATTTCCATTTCCGGGAAATACACAATGCCGAAGGACCTGGTCTGACCGACGATCAACGAACCCAGGAACGCGCCCTTAAGGCTTCCCAAGCCGCCGATAACCACCACGATAAAGGCCATGATGAGCGGTTCCATGCCCATGCCCAGGACCGCCGGTGTGGTGGGAACCACCAGAGCCCCGGACAGTCCGGCCAGCGAGGCTCCCAACACGAAGGCCATGACGGAAAGCTTGCGCATGGGGATTCCCATGGCCTGCGCCATTTCGCGGTCCATCTCGATCGCTCGCAGCATGATCCCCACCCGTGTTCTGGACATAAGCCAGAAAATGAGCAGCCCCGCCACCAGCGCGACCGCCATCACGAACAAGAAATAGAGCGGGTAGGTCGATTCGGCGATCCTGACGCTGCCCATGGCGTCGAACGGCGCCGACGCGTACCGGGACTCGCCGCCGAAAATGAGCTTGATCAGGTCTTCGATGATCAGCAGCGCGCCGAAGGTGATCAGAAGCTGATACTCAAGAGGCCGCCGGTACATGGGTTTGATCAGCGTGGTTTCTTCCACCATACCGGTCAATCCGGCGGCGATCATGGCGCAGAGCGCCGAGGCGATTATTATGAGGACAATGGCGTCCCCGCCCATCAGTCCGATAATGTAGGCCGCCACGAAGCCGCCGATGGCGTACAAGGCGCCATGAGCCAGATTCAGAATTCCCATGACACCCAGAATGATGGACAAACCCAATGAGGTCAGGAACAAAAAGGCCGCAAAGTAGAAGCCGTTGAGGGTGTAAATCAGCCCCATCGAAGGGGACCTCCTTTAGGATATCGGGGTGGCTAAAGCGTTATGAATCGCCTCCAAAGCCGACCAGCGCTCCGGATGTGATTCGATCCCGACCGGCCGGGCGATGCGCCGGGCCGGTCGGATAGCGTCGCGCCGAACTACTTGGCCCAGCTCTTTATCCAGTCTTCCGTGCGCACGCCCGCGGGCGCGTTCACCTGATGAGCGGGGAAAACCAGCATTTTTTCAGGGTCCAGAATGGGGAAGGGATAGCCTTCGACCTTTTTGCTTATACCGACCAGGCAGTCCTCGCGCGCGTTATGGTCCTGATCGATATAGAGATAGCCGCTCGGCGTCTCCAGACTCAATCCGGCCATGGCGTCGCTGACTTCTTCGATAGTGGGCCAGCCGCCGACCATCTGGGCGGCCTTTTCCACCGCGGCCTTGTACGTGGCGATAGACTGATAGGCGTGGTACGAGGGATAGGTGGGGTATTTGTCGTAGCGTTTCTTGTATTCTTCCACAAACCACTTGTTGAGGGGCCATTTGTCCTGTTGCGGATAAAGAAAGTAATGGGTTCCCGCGCAACAGATCAGCTGACCTTCCGGGAATTCATCGCCCAGTTCCTGCGGGTATGGCTCGCCTCGGCTCATACACAGGGTGGCTTTGTCGAAGAGGCCCGCGGCCTTGGCTTGTTTGATGAATGTCACCGCGTCGCCGCCCCACAGGGAGGTGTGAATAATCTGCGCGCCCGATCCCTGCAGCGCGCTGATGTGGGCGGTGAAGTCGGTGGTAAAGATTTTGGGCCACAAGGTTTTGACCGTTTCAATTCCCGGCATGAGCTGATTCATGGCAGTCTCGAAGACGGACCAGCTGTCGCGGCCCCACGCGTAGTCCTGATTGATGCCAGCGACTTTTTTCACGTCGGGCATATACTTCTGAATGGCCAGGGCCAGCCCGATGTTGTCGATGCCGAGGTGGGCGGAGGTTCTGAATCCCAGCTCGAATTTGGGATATTTGTACGGCGTTTTATCGCCTTCCATCAGAACATGCGTTCCGCAGTCATAGGCGATGACCAGCCCGCCCAATTCGTCGCTCAACGGCATGACGGCCTTGCAGTCTCCCGAGGAGATATAACCGAGAACCACGTCCATTTTGTCTTCCAGGACGAGTTTCCGCAGGAGCTTAACCTGGGTGTCGGCGCCTCCGGCTTCGTCCAGGCTTTTGAGCTCGATTTGCCTGCCCAGGATACCGCCGTCCTTATTGTAAACATCGGCCATCATTTTGAAGGCGTTGTCTCCGGGGATGCCAAAGGGGCCGGCCGCCGCGCCGCTGAGAAAGCTGATCGCGGCTATCTTTATGGGGTCCTTTGGAATGTCGCGTTTTTTGGCGGCCAAGGCTTTTCCGCCTGAGCCCAGAACTGTCGCCGCGCCCACGCCCAAACCCGCGGCGCCGGCTGTCTTGAGGAAGTCCCTGCGATTGGTGGTACGCCCGTTATTTTCTCCCATGCCTGCCTCCCGTGTATTGTTAAAGGTTTACGAGCTTGTTTTTATTATGCGCGGCCATGAACAAAAATGATAAAGATCGTTAAAAATTAGCGATTATCGGTGAAAAAAGGCTAGTAATATTACGGCTTCGAAGCCGGCGCGGCAAAACGGATGGCAAAGAGTGATTAAACTATACTTAATTGTATACTGTATACTAAAATTGCCGGTGAGCGCTGTCAAGGAAAATTTGGTTGATTTTTGCGCGCGCATTTGCTCTCCTGTTTCACGGATTCTCAATAGTTAATTAAAATTTAATAAAAACCATATTTTCTCCAACGGTACGCGCTCCCTGACCATGGAGCGTCGCGCGGACCCGATTTCAGAGGAGGAGGAGTTGTGAAAGCCGCTCGATTTTATGAAGTAGGTAAGCCATTGATCGTCGAGGATATCCCCATGCCCCAGGTCGAAGCCGGTCATGCGCTCATACAGGTGAAAGCGTGCGGCGTGTGCGGATCGGATCTTCACATCGCCCTGGAAGGCGTCACCCCCGTTACCTTCAGTCCCATCACCATGGGGCACGAAGCCGCCGGAATCGTGCGTGAAACGGGCGCGGGGGTACACGGTTTCAAGCCGGGGGACCGGGTTTGTTTCAGTCCCCTGCTGGTTTGCGAAAGCTGTTACGCCTGCAAACAGGGCAATGAGAACATATGCGTCACCCGCAAATGTATCGGAATGAACGCCAACGGGGCTCTGGCGGAGTTCATCTCCATGCCCGCGCGGAATCTGGTTCATCTGCCGGATTCCATTTCCTTCGAAGAAGGCGCGGTTATTTCAGACGCGGTGGCCACGCCCTTTCACGCCACGTTTGCGGTGAGCAAATTACAGCCCGGTGAACTGGTGGCCATATTCGGCTGCGGAGGACTCGGAATCCACGGCGTCAAATTGGCCGACATGGGTGGAGCGTCCAAAATAATCGCCGTCGACGTGCGTGATTCGGCGCTGCAAATGGCCAAAGACGCGGGCGCGGACGTTGTGGTCAACGCCGCTCGCGACAACCCGGTTGAGGCTATCCGGGAGGAAACGGAAGGCCTGGGGGTTAACCTGGCCATGGAGTTTATCGGCTCCAACGTGACCATAGCCCAGGCGGTCGAGGCGCTCAGGCCGGGCGGACGCGCGACCGTGGTTGGGCTGGGCCCCAACCCCATTCAGGTTCAACCGCCCACCCTGTTTGTGCGGCGCCAGGTGTCTTTGCTCAGTTCCTACGCCTTTACGGTGAGCGAAATCGAGGCGCTGGTGAGGCTGGTGGAGTCCGGCAGGCTGGAGGTCACCTCGTCCATAAGCGCGACACTGAAATTGGAGCAGGTAAACGAGGCCTTGCACAGGCTGGAAAAAAAGTCTGACAATGTAATCAGGCTGGTTATAAACCCGGATCGTTAGACCACCAGATACTTGCTGACTACCGACTCGTTTGCCCAGATGGCGTCGATCGTTTCCTGATAAACGATGACGCCTTTTTCGATTATGTAACCGCGGTCCGATACTCTGCGGCAGAATTTCAAGTTCTGATCGGCCATGAGGATGGTGACGTTGTGTTCGCGAATCCGGCCGATGACCTCCGCCAGGTTTTTCACGATCAGCGGCGCAAGGCCTTCGGACGGCTCATCCAGCAAAATGAGGCTCGGATTGGCCATCAGCGCGCGTCCGATGCCCAGCATTTTTTTTTCGCCGCCGGAGAGGTTGAGCCCCTTGTTCTGAGCCAGCTCGTTCAGTTTGGGAAACAGTTCGACGACCCGCTCCCTGTTCCAGTACCCGTCCCGCTTGGTCACGCGACGGGCGATTTCCAGGTTTTCATAGGTGGTCAGGTCCGGGAAAATGCGCAAATCGTCGGGCACATATGCCATGCCCATCCTGGCCATGGCATAGGGCGGTTTCCCGGCCGTTTCGACTCCGTTAAAACGGATGGAGCCTCTCTTAGGCGGCGTCAGCCCCAAAATTGAACGGAGCGTCGTGGTCTTGCCCACGCCGTTTCTGCCCAACAGCGCCACCACCTCGCCCGAATCCACCGCCAGGCTTATTCCCTGCAATATATGGGAAACGCCGTAATAGGTGTCTATTTCCCGTACTTCAAGGATCACTCCAAAACCTCTTCACCCAGATAGACTTCCCGAACCTCGGCGTTGGCCTTTATCTCTTCCGGCGGTCCGTCTCCGATTATATCGCCCCGGTGCAGGACGACCACCCGGTCGGAAAGTGAAAATACGATGTCCATGTCATGCTCGATAATGACAAACGTGGTTTTACCCCGTTGGGACAAGGTTCGAATATTTTGCAGAATCCTTACCCGCTCGACCGGATTCATGCCCGCCGTTGGTTCATCCAGGAAAAGCAGCCTCGGCTTGGAAGCCAGGGCGATTCCAATCTCCAACAGCCTCTGGTCTCCATGAGACAACTTGCTGGCGACAAGATCCGCCACGGGGGTCAGGCCGACCATCTCCAGCACGGCGCTGACTTCCTCACCGGCTTTTTCTTCACCGCTCAAAGCGCGAAAGAATCGGCTCGCCTTTCCTTCGTAAGCCAGGACAGGGATTTCCACGTTTTCAAAGACCGTCAACTGGGGAAAAACGTTCACCACCTGGAAAGACCGCCCCAAACCCATGCTCACCCGCTTATAAATGGGCGCGCGTGTGATATCGCGGCCGAGAAATATAATCCTGCCCGAGTCGACCGCCAACGAGCCGCTGAGCAGGTTGACCAGCGTGGATTTGCCCGCTCCGTTGGGCCCGATGATGGAGGTAAGAACCCCCTCCTGAAATGACAGGTTAAGCTCACGAGCGGTACATACCATACCGAATCGTTTGCTCAAGTTTTCGATTTGCAGCAGGATATCAGACATGATCGTCATGACCTTGGGCGGACGTCCGCGCGTCCCCTCCGGTAAGGGTGGAGAAAACGCCCATGACTCCGCCGCGGAACCCGATGATGATAATCAGTAGTATGACGCCGAACCACAGCATCCAGTTTTCGGTAAACCGTTCAATGATCTCCCGCAAGGCCAGAAAGATGACGCTTCCCACCAAGGGTCCGGCGAAACTGCCCACACCGCCGATCAGCGTGACCAGAATGGGTTCGGCGGAGTGGCTCCAGTGCGCCATAAATGGGCTTGTGGCGCTTTCCAGCAATGCTTCCAGCGAGCCCGCCAGCCCGGCGAACGCGCCGCTGATGACAAACGCCGCCAGACGGTAATTTTTGATGTTAACGGCCGCAAACTCCATTCTCTGGTCGTTCTCCCGGATACCGGACAATATCAAGCCAAAAGGTGAGCGGGCCAAACGCCGGAGAAACCACACACTTGCGGCGAACACGACCAAGACCAGAAAATAAAACTGACGATCGGTTCCCAGCGGTATCTCGAATAGGCCGAAAAAACTGATGGGCTCGCGCATGATCCCGTAGAGACCGTCGTCGCCCCCGGTAACGCTTCTGATGTTCCAGATCAGGGAAAACACCATCATGCCAAAGGCCAGGGTCAGCATGGCGAAATAGATTTCAGTGTGCCGGACGCAAAAGAAGCCAATGATGAGCGCCAGCAGCGCCGCGCTCAACACCCCCACCAGCAGGCCCAGCAGCGGGGACTGGATGGCATGCAGATTAAGCAGAGCCAGCGCGTACGCGCCCATGGCGTAGAAGGAGGCGTGGCCAAAGGAAAGAAGGCCGGTGCGGCCGAACAAGACATTGTAGCCCATGGCGAAAATGGACAGGAGTATGATCCGGGTGGTGATATAAATATAAAATCTTCCGGCAAACAGTCCCACCGCCAGCAATATGGCCAGCCACGCCAGAAACGCGATAACTCCCCACCTGCCGCGCATGGCTATTTAGCCTCCCCGAAAAGCCCTTGGGGACGCCACAACAAGACAGCCGCCATAAGAATAAAGGTGAGAAACATATCGAACGCGGGAATGAATCGCGTGCCGAAGGCGGTCAACAGGCCGATGATGAGCGCTCCCAGAAAGGCGCCCTTCAGACTGCCCAATCCGCCGATGACCGCCACGACAAAGGCGTCGATAATGATGCTTTCTCCCATTCCCGGCGTCAGCAGCCCCACGTAGGGGGCAGCCAGCGCGCCGCCCATGGCGCCGAGCCACGCGCCGAACACAAAGACCCAGGTGTACAGATTGCGAACCCTGACACCAATGGCTGAGGCCATTTCCCGGTCCGAGGATGCGGCGCGGATGATTCTCCCCCACCAGGTGCGCTCCAGCATGAGCCAGAGCCCCAGGGCTATGAGCGGGCCCACCACCATGATGAAAATATTGTAGACCGGGAAGAGCCTCCCCAGTATATCCACGGAATAAGCCAGACCGGGAACGGAGGGAGAACCGATGGAACCGGACCCCCACACCATTTTAACGACGTCATCGAAAATAAGGACAAAGGCGAAAGTCAAGAGCAACTGATAGGGCAATTCAAGGTGATACACAAACCGTATGAAATAACGTTCGATGATGAACCCGACCGCGCAGACGACCAGCGGCCCGATCAGGACCCCCAGCCAGAAGTTGCCTCCCATAAAGCTGAGCATGGTGTAGCACAGGTAAGCTCCCAGCATGTAAAGGCTGCCATGCGCGAAGTTGAGCACGCCAAGCACCCCGAAAATGAGCGTGAGGCCGCTGGCTACAAGCCATATGAACATGCCGGCGGACAGACCGGCGAGGCAGACATGGACGATGGACTCAAGCATGAAACAGTTCCGGTAAGGTTCTTTCCCTGTCGGCGCGTTGTATGACGCCGCTCCCTGTTGAACCTAGAGGCACCGGGTTTACTGTTCCGGCGCCTCGGGCGAGATCAGGATTTAAAGGGTGGGAATGAGTCGGCTCCTTCAAAGGGCGGACGGTTGAAAAATTCCTTGGCCGGAAGAACAATCTGCTTGCCCATGACTTTAAACGAATATTTGGGGTCGGACGTGGTGAGTCCCCAGGGCACTTCATACATGGCCTGGTGATCTTCCTTGCGGAACACACGCTTTCCGGCCGGCGATTCCAATTCCATGCCTTCCATGGCCTGGATCACCTGAGCGGTTTCCTTGGACCCTGCCGCCTCGACCGCTTTCTTGATGGCGTAGAGCGAGGAATAGCCGGTTTCCGACACATAGGCGGGGTAATGATCCCACCGTTTCTTGAAGGCGGCCACCCAGTCATTGTTCCGTTTGTCATCGGGATACCGGAAGAAATAGCGGCCGGAAATCCAGATGTTGTCGGGCATTTCAGAGCCCAGGCCTTCCAGAACATCCATCGCCGCGCCCACGGGAAGCATCACATGCTTGATCTGATCGAAGAGACCGGCCTGTTTGGCTTGTTTGATGAAGGTGATAAGCTCGCCCGCCCATTCGGTGGAGTAGATGCCGTCCGGCTTGGCGTCCAGCACGGTATTGATGTGGGAGCGGAAATCGGTCGTGCCGAAGGGCGCCCATGATTCGGCCACAAACTCCACGCCCGGTTTCAGTTTGCTCAAGGTCTCCTTGAACATATTCCAGCAGGTGTAGCCGTATTCGTATTTGGGGCTGACCGTGGCCCACTTCACTGCGGGCAGGTCCTTGGCCACAAAAGCCGCCGCGTTTCCATCCTGATAGGTGGGGGTGCATATGCGGAAGATCTGTTTGATGCCCTTTTGGTACACCATCTCCTGGTTGAGTTTTTCCGTGGAGGCGTGCGTGATGATGATCACCCGATCCAGTTTGGGCATCAGCGGCGCCAGCGCCAGAGCCTGACCGGAAGAATCGATCCCGCCCAGGAAGTCCGCGCCCCAGCTGTCCACAAAATAACGGGCGTTTTTGATCGCGTCGGGCGCCTTGAGCGTTGAATCGCGGAACTCGACTTCGACCTTGACGCCGCCGATGCCGCCAGCGGCGTTGAGTTCTTCCTGAGCCATGGTCACGCCCATTTTATGGAATTCGCCGTATCCCGCGAGCGTTCCTGACATGATCGCCTGGTAGCCGATTTTGATGGGACCCTTGATTTTAGCTTCGGAGGCCCACAACCCCACCGGTTTGAGAACGCCTGGCCCCAAAGCGGCGGCTCCGGCCACGAGTCCGGTTTTCAGAAATGACCGTCGTCCAATCCCCTTTTTTTCATTCACGCTCATGGTTCCCTCCGATCATAAATGTTTGTTTGATTCCCGATATGAACCGGGGTAGCACGCGGATTAAAAACTAAACAGGGATTCGATAAAACTATTACTGCAGGTCCAGCGTGGAGCGGCAGCTCCGACTGACTGGTTATCGGTTGAAGAAAATCGCTTGAATTAAATAATAATTAATAGTATACAGTATACATATATTATCGGTTTTATCTTGTCAAGCGAAACCCGCTCTTAAATCCGAACGTCCAACCACTGCCATGTGTTAGCGTGAAAATTGAAGTAATTATAATTTAATTTGAAGGCGATCATGGACCACATCGGCGCAAAACTTAAAAAACTCAGACTGGCCGAAAAAATCACCCAAAAAGAACTGGCCCGTAAGGTCGGCTGTACCCCGGCCTACATTTCCCTGCTGGAAAACGGCCGTGTAGACCCGTCGTTGTCCATGCTCAAGAAGATTACCACGACCCTCAACGTCACCATAGTGGATTTTTTCCGCCCCGATACCGAAGAAAAGACCATTGTGCGCAAAAAGGACCGGGAAGTGGTGGAATTCCCCAAATCCAAGATGTCCATACAGATGCTGGTGTCCAATCCTCGATCGAAATCCATGGACGCGCGTATCGCCACTATCTATCCGGGGGGAGGTTCGCGAGGGCCGTATCAGCATGATGGCGAGGAATTCGGAGTTGTGTTGCAGGGAAAGCTGGAATTGATTTTTGACGGCACGGTCACGTTCCTCGAAGAAGGCGACAGCTTTTATTTCTCATCCACGAACTCGCATCAGTTCCGCAATCCCGGAAATACGAACACGCTGGTGCTGTGGGTCAATAATCCGCCGAGTTTCTGAAAGGGGCGGGCGGACTAAGGATACGGGAAACTGCAAAATTCAGGAAAAGGGGAGACGTCATGGACCTGAAGGTTTTTTCTCTTGAAGGAAAAGTCGCCCTGGTAACCGGAGCCTCCAAAGGATTGGGCCGGGCCATGAGCCGCGGCCTTGCCAAGGCGGGGGCCGATCTCGCGCTTGTGGCCAGGAATGAAGAGGACCTTCGTGATACCCAGGCTGAAATGGAATCCCTGGGACAAAAAGCGCGTTTTTTTACAAGTGATATTCTGGAGCGAAATCGTGTTCAGGAAACGGTTTCCCAGGTGTTAAACGAGTTCGGCAAAATCGACATCCTGGTGAATAACGCCGGCGTGAATGTGCGCAAGCCTGCGCTGGAGCTTACCGAACAGGAATGGGACTGGGTCATTGACACCAACCTCAAGGGCTATTTTCTGATGACTCAGGCGGTGGCGCCCCATATGATCGCCAACAAGTATGGGAAGATCATCAACATGGCCTCGATTCTGGGAACCATAGCCTTGCCCAGCCAACTGGCCTACTGCTCCAGCAAGGGCGGCATCATGCAGATGACTAAGGTCATGGCCGTGGAATGGGCTCAACACAACATCACCGTGAACGCCATCGGACCCACCTATTTCGACACGCCGCTGGTCCAGCCCGTGAAGAACGATCCCGAGCGGTACCAATTTATCGTAAACCGTACGCCCATGGGCAGATTCGGCAGACCGGAAGAGTTGGAAGGCGTGGTTGTCTTTCTCGCTTCTTCGGCTTCCGATTTCATAACCGGACAAACCATATTCGTCGATGGCGGATGGACTGTTTATTAGTTCTCAGGAGGCGTCGATATGCTTTTGTTCGAAATGTTAAGCGCTACCGCAAACCGGCTTCCCGACAAGCCCGCGCTCATATGTGACGACTGGTCGGTCACCTACGCCGAGTTCGAGCGTTTTTCCCTGTCCCTGGCGGCTCACATGCAAAAGAAGGGGTTGAAAAAAGGAGAGCGGGTGGCCCTCCTCACGCCTAACTGCAACGAGTTCGCCATAGCCTATTTCGCCTGTCATTCCAGCGGGTTTGTCTGTGTCCCCTTGAACAACCGGCTGGCGCCAAAAGAGCTGATCTATATTCTGAACGACTGCGGCGCGTCGGTCCTGGTCGTCGAGGATCAGTTCTGGGAGACCGGCCAGCGGATACTTTCGGAGGTGGACTCCATACGGCGGGTGATTTACGCGGGTCCCGAACCCAAGGAGGGCGCGGACCATTTCCAAACCATAATCCGGGCGGACGCCCGGCCGGCGCCGGTCGATCTTTCCTTCGACGACCTGGCCTGTGTCATGTACACCTCGGGCACCACGGGTCTGCCCAAAGGCGCCATGATGACCCACCGCAACATCATGGCCAACGCCCGCAACTGCGGCGCCCATCTCAATTATACGGAAAACGACGTGACGCTCGTCGTGGTACCGCTCTTTCACGTAACCGGTTTGAACAGCCAATTGGTGGCGTTTGTCTACGCCGGGGGTACCTGCGCCCTGATGCGTTCGTACAACACCGCGGGGATGATCGAGCTTGTGGAGCGGCGGCGCGTCACGGCGCTGGTCGCGGTTCCCACCATGTGCGCGCTCATGCTCATCAATGAAGCCCTCGAAAAGGCCGATTTTTCAGCGCTTCATTCCATCGCCTACGGCGGCGCGCCCATGGATCCGGCCACCATTATAGAACTGCAGGAGCGGCTCGGGATCAAGCTCTACAATATTTACGGGTTAACCGAAACCAGCTCCCTGACCACCGTTCTGCCCGCCTGTGATTCGGTGCGAAAAGCCGGCTCCATCGGGCTTGGGGTCAGCGCAATACAGCTCCGCGTGGTTGACCATGCGGGAAACGATCTCCCCGCCGACGAAGTGGGGGAATTGTACATCAAGGGCCCCAATGTGGTGAGCGGGTACTGGAACAAGCCGGATATAACCGCTCAGAATATTGCGGACGGCTGGCTTAAAAGCGGCGATGTCGCCAGAATTGACCCCGAAGGGTTTGTCTGGGTGGTCGACCGCAAAAAGGACATGATTATTCGCGGCGGCGAAAATGTTTATTCCATCGAAGTTGAATCCGCTTTGGTCACGCATCCCAAGGTCTTGGAAGCGGCGGTGGCCCCCAGGCCGCATTCCATTTTCGGGGAGGTGGTTCACGCCTTTATCGTGCTCAAACCGGGTATGACCGTCACCGAGGACGAGATCATCGACCATTGCAAAGGACTCATCGCCGATTATAAAATTCCGGCCTCCGTCACCTTTGTGGACGCGCTGCCGCGCAATCCGGGCGGCAAGGTGCTCAAGACCAGACTCAGGGAAATGACGCCTCCGGGCGACCCGCCGCGAAGATAGAGCAAAGACATTCGGGAAAGCCGGGCGAAAAGAGCCTTGGCGTTTCAAGTAAGTTTTCCACATCGCATATTGCGGGGAAACCTTTTTGGGGAAAGAGGTTTCCCTGCGTCCCTTCCCCATTATTCGCCGGATAAGATTGAAAACAACCGGATTATAGCTGATTCAGTTGAGCCGGCGATTGGGAGAATGACGGCCGTGTTTTTAACTTATTGAACCTGCAGGAGAAACGATTCCGCTCCGCCGTCGACGGCTTGGAGGTCAGCGTCAAGGGCCTGCAAAACATAGGTATAGCTCCCGGACTCTGACGGCGAGATAAATTCATGCCTGAACTCGTACAGGGACGGCGCCGGCCAAGACAGATCGGACGGATCGTAGTAACGGTTCAGACCGACATCTTTGATCTCTTCGTACACCACGTGGGAATCGTCATCTAAAACCGTGTATTTTACCCAGGTAATGCGATTGTCAATCACATACTCGTACGTGGCGCCGCCGGCCCGAGTCGTGGAAGGAATTTGGACCGCCACACCGAAAACACTGACCTCTTTGCCGGATTCAACCTGAACTCCGTCGCTGAAGTCCAAGTCGACTTCGGTGGGTCTGGTATTGCCCACTATGTAGGTGTTGTCGTCGACGTTTTGGTCCTGGTCGGCGATTTCGGCCCGAGTCAACGCCACTTTGTCGCCGTTGGCGAAAGCGACGATCCGGCCGTCCACAATCATAACCTGGCCCGTCATGTCCGTGTAAACCAATGACGGCTCGCCCACGTCGTAATAGCGCCAGGTGGTTCGTACGCTGTCGGTCAGGTCAAACCGGGTGATGGCGGCGATTTCCAGGGCGTGCGTTGTGCTGGAAACACTGACATTGTACAGGATTACGTCGTTAACCGCCGTAACGGGCGCGTCTATCAAGGTTCCCGGCAGGTTGTTGACCACTTCGCTGGCGTTGTTGGGCTGCCAGCGGTCCTTGATCTCATAGGTTTGATCGCCAAAGGTGAAGTAGCCCGGAAAATAGTCGCAATAGATGCGCTTGTTGGCGGATCTGGCGTAATCAGTTAGCTTCTTCAGGTGCGATTCCGGCCAGAAGCGGCCCAACACGGTGTCGGTCAGAAGAAACGTTACGGTCACTACGGCGCTGGCGCCTTCCAGTTTGCCGGATATGCCCGCGACCCTGACTGTGTAGACGCCCGCGGTAAGGTCGGTCAGCGGCAGTCCCGAGGCGTCGGTGTATGTGGTGTCAAAGTCCTTGCTGGCTCCGCCCAGGACCACCGCCGCGTAATAGTCGTTCGTAACCACGCATTTGTTAGCCGGGTTCAGGAATCCTCCGGGTTCTTTTACCAGATCGGGCGTCATAAACGGGGCGGCGCCAGCCGGCCACCACGTTCCCTTAGAATAATCCAGATACAAATCGTCAAACGAAGTGATCCCGGTAGCCGGGTCGACATGGCTTTCGACTACCCTGATGGGATCGCCAACCGGAGGAGATCCCCAATAAACCTCGACTCGCACGTCGCCGGGGTGTTCCAACGGCGGATCGAATCGCCCGAAAACAATGAAATCGCGCTTTTCAGCGAATACGCGCTCGCTGACGCTGGGAATGTCGATAGAGAGGTCCGAAACCTGAGGGTTCGTCTGGCTCGAATTCGACCCATCGCAGCCGCCCAGGAAAAGAACGATCAATACTATGGACAAAACCGGATAGAACGTACGCTTCATAATTTATCACTTTCGGGAAAAGAACTTTGGTTTGTCTTCCATGTCTGTGATCTCCGGTGATTGGATGCGCTGAAAAGAAAATGATTTATTAAAAAAAGCGGTGTTCGACTAATAAACAAAATTTGCGCCATGCATGGCCCATGACGTCTTCCGGTCAGAGGCGGGCGCCATATATAAAAGGTAAATCGGCGCGTGGAGGCGTAGCTAAAGCGATAATACGCGCGGGGAGCTGATAATCCCATATCCGCGCGGAAGGGCTGCGCAAAGCGGGCGCTTTTATTCCTGGGGGCCTCGTGGTTGGTGAGGAAGTCCGCCGGAGCGTCTATCCTGCTCGAAGAGGGGAAGATCTGTTGCGAGAAGAAACGGGAGAGCGCTTTTGGTACGAAGCGCTCTCCCGCCTTTAAAGCCGCGGCGTCGGCCTAAAAAAACGGCCGGCCTTGGCTTTGTGTCTAAGAGTTTATTTTACTCACGCCTTCGTGGCGACAGCCCGTTCCTCTTGGGACATGGCGGCCAGCTTTTCCACTTCGGCCACATCCAGGCCCAGCCCTTCAGCCACGCGTTTTCCGTATTCGGCGTCGGCCTTGTAGAATAGGGCGGTCTGCCGGAGCTGGATTCTCTTCTGCGCGTCTTTCAGGTGATCCACGATGTTGCCGACCAGATGGTCCCGCGCTTCATCGGTCATTACGTTCCGGTAGAGATTGCCGGGCTGTACAAAGTCGTCGTTGGGAAAGGTGAAGGGGTGACGGTCGGCCACGCCTGAAAGATCCATGGGCGGTTCCTTGAACGCGAGGTCGGGCCCCGGTCCGTTAAAGCTGTTGGGCCAATAGTTGGGGTCACCGCGTCCGTTATCATCCACCCGCATGAAACCGTCCCGCTGGTAGCTGGTTTCCGGGGCGTTTTTGGGATAGTTGACCGGAATCAGGTGATAGTTGGGCCCCAGGCGATGAATGTGCGTGTCGTGATAGGAAAACAGCCTCGCCTGCAGCATTTTGTCCGGAGACGGGAAAATACCGGGAACCACGTTTCCGGGGCAAAAAGCCGCCTGCTCCACTTCGGCGAAATAATTGGACGGGTTGCGGTCCAACACCAGTTTGCCCACTTTGATCGGCGGGACTTCGGCGTGAGGCCACACCTTGGTGATATCCAGGATGTCCCACTTGAAATCCTTGGCCTGCTCGGGCGTAAGGATCTGCATTTCCAGGGTCCAGCTGGGGCAGTCGCCCTTTTCAATAGCTTCAAAAAGGTCCCGTGTGGCGTGATCCGGATCTTCTCCGGCCAAACGGGCGGCTTCCTGCCGGGTCAGGTTTTTGATGCCCTGATCGGTTTTAAAATGGTACTGAACCCAGAAATGTTCGCCTTTCTCGTTGTACCAGATGTATGTATGGCTGCTGTAGCCATTCATGGTACGGTAGGTGGCCGGCGTGCCGCGGTCGGAAAACAGGACGGTGACCTGATGAATGGATTCCGGAGTCAAAGAGAGAAAGTCCCAGAACATATTCGCGTCATGCAGGTTGGTCGCCGGATGACGTTTCTGGGTATGAATGAAATCCGCGAATTTGAGCGGATCGCGGATAAAAAACACCGGGGTGTTGTTGCCCACGAAATCGTAGTTGCCTTCCTCGGTGTAGAACTTTACCGCGAAACCGCGCGGGTCCCGGGCTGAATCGGCTGAACCTTTTTCGCCGCCCACGGTGGAAAAACGGGCGAAGACCTCGGTCTTTTTTCCCACTTCGGAGAGGAATTTAGCCTTGGTGTACTTCGTAACGTCCGCGGTTACTTCGAAATAACCATGCGCCCCCGCGCCTTTGGCGTGGACGACCCGCTCGGGTATGCGTTCCCGGTCGAAATGAGCCAGTTTTTCCAGCAGGTGTATGTCTTCCATGAGAACCGGTCCGCGAGGGCCGGCGGTTTTACTGTTTTGATCGTCGCCAACGGGAATGCCGAAAGCGGTGGTCAGCTGTTTGTCTTTACTCATGAACGCCTCCTTAGGTTGCTGTGCTGAGGTTGAGATTGAATGTGTTCACAAGGCTATGGATTATAGCCTATCACGGATAAATATGATAAGAAAATATGAAATATTTTATTGTAACGCCACATTTTGATTTAAATAATATTAATTTGCTATTTAACATGAATTATTGCTTATCTTTGCTGATAGAAATCAATAGGGCCGCCTCTCTCCGGATTAGTGGCGATAAGCTATCAAAAAATAATTGTTATTATTAAATAACAATTTTAATTGATTGTCAAGAAATTAAGCGCGGTAACTATAAGCCTCCCACGCCGGACGCCTGGCGGATTTCAACGCGAAAAATAGGTAAGTTAAGAGGCGGAATGAAGTAATGAGCTTTTTTCATTGGATCATGAAGCGAAATCACATAATAAACTATTTATCGTGGACCATGCTCAAAAGTATTATCAATTGGCGTAAGGCCTGGTAAAAGTATGGCTAAAACGAACCTTATTCGGATTGATCCGATTTAAGACAAGAAACTGGGTGAAAGAAATGCGAATAGCCTGCTCCTGCCTGACAGTATTGCTGGTGGCTTGCTCCTTTGGGTTAAGCCTGGCCGACGATGATGATCACGGCCGCAAACGCCGCCGTAATCACGACGGGCAACGTTCCTCCAGGGAACATTTGGGGCCCGTCAATAACCCGGTTTACAAAGAAGTGTGCGGGGGCTGCCACTTCGCGTATCAGCCGGGGCTTCTTCCTTCGGGCAGCTGGGGAAAAATACTTGCGCAGACGGACGACCACTTTGGCCAGCAGATCGACGTGGAAGAAGCGGATAAACAGGCCATAGCCCTGTATCTGCAAAGCAACGCCGCTGAATATTCCGGGGCGCGATGCGCGCAAAAAATAATTCGGAGCCTGGGAGGTCAAACGCCTGTGCGGATTACCCAGACGCCTTATATCCGCCACAAACACGAGGATGACGATATTCCGCCCGACGCGTTCCAAAGAAAATCGGTCGGATCGTTTTCCAATTGCGCTGCCTGCCACAAAACCGCCGAACAAGGAATCTACAACGACGACTACGTGGAAATACCTCGCCAGTAAGCATGCTGCTGTGTATCCGAGGCGCTGAGTCGTTGCGCGCGGGCCAAGCGATTTGTATTGTAATAAAGACGCATGATAGGTAAATTTTATATGGTGTGGCGCCGGTTGTGGCTTACTGAGATCGGCGCCGTGGCGAAAGACTTCGCTTTTGTCAACATCCAGCAAATTAGCGGGAGGAGAGGCGCATGGCGCCGGAGAAGACAGGTTCAGGCTCTGACAAGATGGATCAGCTCATTGCCGAAACGCGGCGTGAGAGAGAACGCAGGGAACAATCGTACCGGGAACGGGCCCTCAAGATGTTTCCCTGGATTTGCGCCAGATGCGGACGCGAGTTTTCGGGTAAAAGGCTTCGCGAGTTGACCGTCCACCATAAGGATCACGACCACGATAACAATCCCCCTGACGGCAGCAACTGGGAGTTGCTGTGTATCTATTGTCATGAAAACGAGCACGCCCGGAACGATGTCGCTGATTGGTACGAGAAGCCGGCGCCGGATAAGGAGACGGGGGCCTCTACCACTTACCAGCCATTCGCCAAGCTCCAGGCGTTACTCAAAGATAAGAAATAGCTGACCGGCCGGGAATCGATTTCCGCGCCACGGGACGGGTCCTCACCGCGTCCGGATATGCGAGAGAAGGCGCGTCCGCCATTTCAACCAAGGGAGAAACCTCACGCGTATGAAGATCCATCCACTCAGGAATCCTTCGCCCGGCGAGTGCCGTGGCGCCACCCCCATATTGGACAGCGACCATCCCTCGATCGTGGCCTTTATGGAAAAGACCATAGACGCTGAAAAAGACGATCCGAGAACGCGGGCGGTGAAACTCTATTACGCCGTCAGAGACGGTGTCTGGTACGATCCCTATTCGCCTTTTTATCTGCCCGAACATTACCGCGCCAGCAATGTGCTCAAAAGAGGCCGGGGTTACTGCGTGGGAAAAGCCTCGCTTCTGTGCGCGTTGAGCCGCGCCGCGGGAATACCGGCCCGCGTGGGATTCGCAGCGGTGAAAAATCACCTGATCACCAGACAGTTGCTTGAATTCATGGGCACGGATCTGTTCGTATATCATGGCTATACCGAATTCTTCCTGTACGGAAAATGGGTAAAAGCCACGCCCGCGTTCAACAGGGAGTTGTGTGAGCGCCATGGCGTGCCGCCGATGGAATTCAACGGCCGGGACGATTCCCTGTTTCAGCCCTATAACCTGGAAAACGAACGCTTCATGGAATACGTGGAGGATCTTGGCTCGTATTCGGACATTCCGGTGGACACCATTGTCGAGGCGTGGCGGAAAACCTATGGCGAAGAACGGGTGAACAACTGGATTCAGGCGCTCGAAGCGGCGGGCGGCGATTCCCTGAGAGATTTCTTCAATGAGGACGTGGTGAAGTAGCGTTTGTTTGGCGGCGCTTCGGCGCGGGGAAATGACTCCCCCCGCAGGATATTTCTCGCTGCGCTCGAATTGATACGCGCGCCGTTTCGCGTCATGTCCGTCATTCGCCCGAAAAAGAGGCGACATTGGCGTCCGCTGAGGCCTCCCAAGCCTCTTTCCACCGTAGCGGGGGAATTATTTTTTTGGGGTTGATACTGGGGGAGCAGGGAAGAGCCGACCAAAATATTTCTGAAAAACCGCGTTAAGCTTTTTCTCCGTTTCCTTGCGAAAGCGGTCGTACGTTTTCATAAACTCCTTTCCCTCCGCGGTCACCTGCGACCCGCCGCCCGCGACACCCCCGACTTTCCGTTCAAGCAGGGGAAAACCAAGCTTCTCCTCGCTTCTCCGGATGATAACCCAGGCTTTTTGGTAGGACATCCCCATAGTTTTGGCGGCCTGATGAAGAGAGCCTTGCCGGGCAATCAATTGCAAGAGCTCATACGGTCCCTCGCCGAACGCCTTTCCGTCATTTTCAAGCCAGACCTTGTAGGCGATCTTCATGTTCCGTTCCGTGTCCCTGGTTAAAATTTGGCTCTATTGTAGGGATGTCAGTCCGGGTGAGCAAGGACTTTCGATGCGACGGCGGGAAATATCTTGACAAGCGTTATATATTGTGATGGATAACGATAGGCTGAAAAACGGCGAAATATACTCTCTCCTCTTGCATCAACCTGGTCATTTATCACTCCATGACGCGGCGACAGCAGGAGATTTGCGGCGCCCGGGACACAGCGGAAAAAAGCGCGGACAGTTCGAAAAACAAGCGTTTGGATGTTTCGTCCGGACCGAAAATAAATTGATGACGCCTCCTCTGAAATAGTGGGTGAGTCTGGAAAAAAGCGTCGCGCACGAAAGGAGAACGAAATGAAAGCGGATGTCGACAGTAGCTACCAGTTGTTTATCAATGGGAAATGGGTTGATGGAAAGCACGGGGAAACCTTTGGATCCTTTTGTCCCGCCAACGGCGAATTGCTTTCCACCTGCGCCGCCGCCGCGAAGGAAGATGTCGCTCTTGCCGTAAAGGCCGCCTGGGCCGCGTTTGAAACATGGAAAGAAACCACTGTCAGCGAGCGTTCGAGAGGTCTGCTCAAGATAGCTGATCTGATAGAAGAAAATGCGGATCGTTTGGCCATGATTGACACCATGGACAACGGGATGCCCATTCGGGACACAAAAGCCATCGTGCCGCGGATCGCTGATATCTTTCGATACTTTGCGGGAGCCATCCGAGGAGAAGAGGGCGCCGCGGTATTCCTGGATCGAAACATGTTGAGCATGACCGTCAGGGAGCCCATGGGAGTGGTTGGACAGATTGTCCCGTGGAATGTTCCGCTCGTCCTGGCGGCGGCCAAAATCGCTCCGGCGCTGGCCGTGGGGAATACAATCGTGATCAAGTTGTCGTCCGAGGCGTCCCTCTCCATGCTTGAACTGACCAAAATTCTATCCGAGGTCCTTCCGGCCGGAGTCCTTAATGTAATCAACGGGCGTGGCTCTACAGCGGGGCAATACCTCCTCGACCATCCCGGAATTACGAAACTTTCGTTTACAGGGTCCACCGAGGTCGGCTACGCGGTCGCCGACGCGGCGTCAAAGAAGCTGATTCCGGCGAGTCTTGAGCTGGGAGGAAAATCCGCCAACATATTTTTCCCCGACTGCCCGTGGGAAAAGGCGATTGAAGGGGTGGCCCTGGGGATTCTGCGCCATTCCGGGCAGATTTGTTTTTCCGGATCGCGAGTTTTTGCGCATGAGGAGATCTACGATGAGTTCGTCTCCAAGGTGACGGATCTTTTTCTTAAGGTGAAAGTCGGCCTCCCCTGGGAAATGGACACGATGATGGGGCCCGTGATCAACGAGAGTCAGTTGAATAGGATTTTGGCTTATATACAGGTTGGCCAGGATGAGGGCGCCAGGCTGGTGTGCGGCGGCGCCAGAATCATGGAGAACGGGCTTGGAAAAGGGTTTTTTATGCAACCCACCATTTTTGCCGAGGTTGAAAATACCATGAGAATCGCGCGTGAGGAGATATTTGGCCCGGTGGTTTCGATTCTCAGGTTTAAGGATGAAGACGAAGTGATCCGTATAGCCAATGACAGTGAGTATGGTTTGGGAGGAGGCGTCTGGACGCGCGATATAAATCGCGCCTTGCGTGTCGCGCGTGGAGTCCGCACCGGCCGCATATGGGTTAACAGCTACGCCTTGACGCCGACGCACACGCCATTTGGAGGTTATAAGAAATCGGGGATCGGTCGTGAAAACCACAAAATGGCGCTCGATCAATTCTCTCAGGTTAAAAGCATTATCGTGGACTTGAATGAAAAACCGACGGGCCTTTACCCCCTGTAGGCGCGCATGATTCTCTCCTGATAACAGCGATAGTGAAAGAAAACGACGCGGCCGCTACGCCCGTCTTGCCTCTCGTTCCCGGGGTCAGAGACCGGGAATGAGAGGCTGAACGAAGGAAGCTTCTTTAGCTGGCGAGCGGCGCGGAAAATTTTGAAAAACGTTGGATGCGAATAAAGTATGTTCTTCCTCATGTATACTATTGTATGATCGGCGTAAGGCTTCTTTGTGATCGCCCCATGATGAGGGAGCGCCGAGGAGCGTAAATTTTTTCCGGGAGAAGAGCAATGAGCGTACTTTTTGAATCCAGCGCCATCAAGGGCATGACCCTGAAAAATCGTTTCGTCAGGTCCGCGACATGGGAAGGCATGGCCACGCCGGACGGCGAGGTAACGCCTCAATTGGTGGAGACTCTGGAGGCCCTGGCCCAGGGCGGCGTCGGCCTTATCATAACCGGTCAGGCCTATGTGCGGCCGGACGGGCACGCCGCTCCGCGGCAGCTGGGCGCGTATCGGGACGACCTGGTTGACGGTCTCCGGCGCCTGACTGAAGCCGTTCATAAGTGTGACGGCAGGATCGTTCTGCAGATAGCCCATGGAGGTTGTCTGACGTCCGAAAAGCTTACCGGCCAGCCGCTGCGGGTGGTATCCGACTTTGAGGGATTGTCCAAATCAACCTGCCGGGAAATGACCGTCGGAGATATCGGAGAGATCGCCCAATCCTTCGCCGACGCCGCTGCGCGCGCGAAAGGGGTCGGATTCGACGGGGTTCAGCTCCACGCCGCGCATGGATACCTGCTGAGTCAGTTCCTGTCCCCGCGCTTCAACCGTCGTCAGGATGAATACGGCGGCGATATCGTAAATCGGGCGCGGGCGGTTCTGGACGTATACCATGCGGTACGAAAGGCGGTTGGCGCTGCGTATCCGATAGTGGCCAAGCTGAACTGCGGGGATTTCATCGAAAACGGCCTGACCCTGGAAGACGCCACGCAGGCGGGATCCATGCTCGCCCACGCCGGAATCGACGCCATAGAACTCAGCGGCGGGTTGCTTAACGGCGGCGCTTTGTCGCCCAGCAGACTGGGAATTACGACCGAAGACAAGGAAGCTTATTTTCGGGAAGAAGCGCGTAGCTTCAAAAAGGCGGTGGATGTTCCGTTGATGCTGGTGGGCGGAATACGATCCTTTTCGGTCGCCGAGCGGCTGGTGGAACAGGGTTACGCGGATTATATATCTCTGAGCAGGCCGTTCATCAGAGAACCGAACCTGATCAATCGTTGGAAATCAGGCGATCATAACAAAGCGGAATGCCTTTCCGATAATTTGTGTTTCGGGGCGGGACTGAAAGCCGGGGGTATCTACTGCGAAACCGAAAAACGCCAGAAAAACGCTTTGTAATAAGGGTAGACCGGGGCTCGCGCGGCTCAAAAAAAGGAGGGTCCGTGACTAGTTCAAGTCACGGACCGCTAGTAATTTGGCATTATATTTTCCCAACTGATTTTCTCACTTCGCTGGATGTCGTTTTTTTCACCGGATTTTTTATTTTAAATCCTCATGAAAGATGCACGATCATCCTAGAAGCGACTGCGTTCACTATGAACGCTTACCCCGATTATCTCGGGCGACTTCTTTTACTTATTTTTAATTTTAAAATAAGAACGTAATCGGGCTTGTAAAGACTTTCCTTGAAATTTTGTCGGAGACCGGGTCTGATTGCTCCTGTCCGGCGCAAAACCGCTGAATTGCGCAAGCGCTTGATCCTCAGGCCGTCCGGAATATATAACGAGGCCAACGAGAGGGATAAATAGGAGCAATGAGAGCGTGGAGTCCGCTTTGCAGGAAAACAGTCAGTGGGGCAAGAAATTAGGCGACGAAGACACGTTCCGTTTTGACTGCCACAAGGGATTGTCTTGTTTCGGCAAGTGCTGTCATTTGGAAATCAGGCTTACGCCATACGATATTCTGAAAATTTCCTCGCTGCTGTCCCTGACCACAGCGAAATTACTTCATGACCTGGCCTTCTTCCGGGCAGACCACGAAGTCGGTTTCCCGGTGGTCATCCTCAAACCCGGCAAAAAAGGCCGCTGCCAGTTTCTGAGAAGTTACGGGTGCGCGGTTTATGAAGCGCGTCCCGGCGCGTGCCGAAGTTTTCCGCTTTCCCGAGGCGTGAGCTGGGAGGACGGTTCCAGCTCCTACTACCTGCAGGAGTTGCCCGCCTATTGCCGGGGCGGCGAGGAATCCCGCGTCTGGACCGTGGTGCAATGGCGGGAAGCGTCGGGACTGGAGCCCTACGGGAGATGGAACGACGCGTTTGTCCTGTTGTTGAGCAGGGTCCGTGAACTCGCGGTGGTGAACATAGCCCGTAGATCTCTCGATGAGCTGGTGAACACGCTGTACGATTTTCGAAACGATACGTCGGATCAGGAGCTTCAAACGGACGATGAAACTATGGAGCGCGTTTTCGAAAACGCCAACCGGCTGCTCGATGAAATCCGCCGCGAATAAACTTTCTAAAGACAAAATTTGTCCATAATGTATCAAAATGCGGATTTTGCGAATCCCAACGGCTTGGCGACCGACTTGCCTCTGTACAGGGGAATCCACGTAACCGTTTAATAATAAAACAATAATTAGCCGCAAAGCCGCCGGCCCACATCGTCTGCCTGTTGGCGCCGCCCTTGCTGTGTTCCTTTGTGAATCGTTGTCCCAAAAAAACGTTTCATGGGGGAAGAGCCATGCGGGAGAGGGAAAGAGCGCCTGCCGGCGATGTCTTGAGCGAGCAGGAGCTATACTCGATATTTTTTGAGGAAGCCTTGCACCTGACTCGAAACCGGAATCATGCGAAACGTTTCGCCGAAGAAGCGTTGAACGACTTTCTGAATTGGAGGATTGAATTGAAGCGGAGGAACTGAGCGGCGCGCGCGGGGCAAAAAAACTCAAGCGCGCCGGCGTCGTCGGGTTTTAACGAGGTCGCCCGGACGCTGATCGCTCCGCCCTCAGACGCGCCGCTTTTCCGGCGCATCCCCCGATGAAGTTCTCCGGGAGTTCACGATCCCAACCATTTGACTCGTCAGACGGTTACCGTTTATCTTAGAGTGGAAACCGTGAGAGATTCAACCGTTCCACAGGGCGCGTTATGACAAAATATTATCATTACACTATTATGCCGCATGATTCCCCCATTATTGTGCGAGTGGACGATAGTCCCCCAAAGAAAGGGTCTGGCGGAGATCGTGATGGTATGACTCCGGTTAAACGGGTCGAATGCTATTCAGGATATACCCTGCACGAACGCCCCAAGGTCATCTATCTAGAAGACCGAAAATTGTCCGTGGTGCGATTGGAGGACCGCTGGCTGGGCCCCGATCATACCTATTACAAGGTGCTGGTGGATGACGGCAACACCTATCTTCTGCGATACGACCGCGAAACGGATTCATGGGCGATGGAAAAACTAAAAATGCGCCTGGACGACACCGGTCCCGACGCGCAATTCTGAAAAGTCCTGCGCTTTTGCCTAATCCCATTCTATAGTAATCAACAGATCGGGTATGCGGAGAAAATTCCTGATTCGGACGATCCTGTCGTCCTTGAAGATCAGAATCTTGCCATATTCCTGTTTGGCCTCCCGATCATAGATAATATCGTCGACGTAGTTCCATCGGTCGTCGTCCATATGCACATCGTAGCGTTGTGGCGTCTTGAGGGCCTCACGCGCCTGTTCCTTGGTCATGCCCATTTCCACCAACCCTCTGGAGACCTTCAGAATCGTATCCTGCGGCCAGGTCGGGTATTGGGCTACAAGCTCTTTCCTGCGTGATTCCGGAGTGGAGGCGCATCCGAGGACGACCGCCAGCGTCAGTATTAAAAGTCCATGGCCGATAAATCTTTTCATATGGAATTCCTTTTTCATTCGCGCGTATGTGAGCCCGGTATAGAAACCAACGCGAACGGCGGATAGCGAGCGGACATCCGCGCCAGCCGTTCGGGTCAGGGCATTCGCATCGGATTCTTTTTCCGCTCCGTGGCCAGGAGCATAAATTGCTCCGCGGCCGTTTTGGGTGGAATGTATTGTACCTGCTCGGGTTTTCGGATCAACCGCATCGCCTCGGTGGGACAGGTGGTGACGCACAGGCCGCATCCTATACAGCGGTTGAGATCGACAACCGCGAGGCCGTCTTCCATGACGATCGCGTCCATCTGGCAGCGTTCCACGCAGATTTCGCAACCCACGCATTCGTCCCGGTCCACTTCGGCGAAGTAATTACTTTTTACCGCTTCGGCGGGCGAGGGCTGTTTCTTCAATGAACGGAGCATTGCGCAACAGCACCCGCAGCAACTGCACATGCCGCCGATCTTCTGCGCGTTGTACGGTTGCATAACGAGTCCCGCCTGTTCGTTCTTCCTGATGAGGTCCTTGGCTTCTTCCTTGTCTATGTAACGGCCCATTCCATTTTGGACGTAATAATGAGCCTGGGAACCGAACATGAAACAGCGCTCCAGGGGCTTGTCGCAGGTATGTTCCAGCAAATCCTGATGGGTGCGGCATATGCAGGGCACGATGGCGATAACTTGCTGGCTTTCGACTATCTGCAGCGCGTCCTCATAAGGCGCCACCGGCCACTCCGCGACAATTTCCCTGTTGATGGGTATGGCGCGCATCACGGGAGTTTTAAAGCTTTGAAACTGCTTCCCTATGACGCTTTCGAAATATTCTTCAAGGTCTTGCGCCAGTTCACGATCGAGAGAGTTCACCTGAAATTCAAAGATGCCCACCACAAAGGGAACGATGGCGTAGGCGACCCTGTCATCGGATCCTCCGCGGAACAGCAGCCCTTTTAACGCCATTTGCTCCATCAATCCGGCGGTTTTCTTTTCTTCCAGCCCCAGCCGTTGAGCGGCCGCGGCGGGCGTTTCAAGCTTCAGCGTCAGTTTCATGAAAAACTCGGCTTCTTCCTCCGTGAACAGCCGCCTGAGAATTTTCAGCTCAACGCCGCTCTCCGACCGTGGATAACCGGCGGACAGGTCGTCAAGACGGTCCCGTAAACGCTCATATACGTCGCTCATGTTCTTCACTCTCAAGTTCGGGGGAATTCTCATTCCCGCATAGTGTGGCCACATAGCGCGCGCCGGGGGTCTTGCTCAAGCGTAACGGACGCGTATCAGTCTTCATCTACCCGGGGAGGATTGGAATTGAACTTGTATCCCTTTTCCCTCAACACCGCTTCAAATTCCCGAATCTGGCCGTGGCCTTTTGTTTCCAAGGTTATGTCTACCTGCACGAATCCGAAGGGCGCGTAATTGAATTCGCGGTTATGATCGATCTCCAGAATGTTGGCGCCAAAAGACTTGATTATTTCCAGCAATCCGGCCAGTTGTCCCGGCTTGTCCGGCATTTGGGCTCTGAAATGGTAAATGCGGCCATCCAGGGTAAGACCCCGCATGATAATCCGGTCTATAATGTTGACATCGATGTTGCCGCCGGAAATCACGCACACCACGCGTTTGCCGTCCGTGTTGTCCACCTGACGGTTGACAAGCGCCGCCAAACTGACCGCCCCGGCGCCTTCGGCCACGGTCTTTTCATTTTCGAGCAGCAGCAAAACAGCGTTCGCTATCTGCTCTTCGTTGACGGAGGTCCATTGGTCGACATAGGCTTTGGCCAGTTCGAAGGTCAAGGCCCCCACCTGCCGCACGGCTATGCCGTCCGCCAGGGATGTCGCCGCCGGCGCGCGTACTATACTCCCTTGTTGAAGGGAGGCGATCATGCCCGGCACGGCCTGCGCCTGGACCCCCACAATCTTAGTGCGGGGATGAAGGCTTTTGAAGGCGGTCGCGATACCGCCTATCAGACCTCCTCCCCCGCAGCAACAGATCAGGATGTCAGGGCCGCCGTCATCCATATCTTCCATGATTTCAAGGGCCACCACGCCTTGTCCGGCGATTATCCAGGGATCGTCGTAGGGAGGGATGAAGGTGAGACCGCGCTCTTCGGCGATTTCCAGCGCATGGTCGTACGCGTCGTCGTAGGATTGTCCGAAGAGAATCACTTCCGCGCCGTACCGCTGGGTGGATACGACCTTGATCAACGGAGTGCCTTCCGGCATCACGATGGTCGAGCGGACCTTCCGTTTGCCGCAATGGTAGGAAACCGCCTGCGCGTGATTGCCCGCCGACGCGGCCGCCACGCCTTTTCCCAACTCATCGGCGGACATGACCGCCAGCTTGTTCGATACGCCGCGATCCTTGAAAGAGCCGGTCAATTGCAGGTTTTCCAGCTTGAAATAGAGCTCGCAGCCGCACAAATCACCCAATTTTATGGATTTGACCAGCGGAGTTCGAAATACCGCATTCTTCATGCGGTCCCGCGCGTCATAGATATCCTGGATCGAAACGGGATAATTTCCGGACAAGAGGATCTCCACGAATTAGAGGCGCTATGCAAATTTTTCCGGGATTAAGCCAATTGCGTAAGGATATCGCTTTTTTTGTTCAAGGTAAAGGCAAACAATAAGTCTGAGACGCGCAAGCGCCTGTTTAGCCGTTTAATCGGGGATTACCGCGGAACGAGGATCGAGCGGGCGCTTTCCAAGCGCGCTGGAAAAAAAGAAGCCCGGCGGACCGGGCTTTCCAGAGAACATATCATAGGTTCACGGATTTACGTTATTTCGATCTTTCTTGTTTTCGGCGAATCTTTATGCGGTATTATCACGGTCAATACGCCGTTTTTATAGACCGCTTCGACATTATCCGCATCCACTTCCCCGGGTAGGGTAAAAGAACGCGAAAAGGAACCGGAGGTTGATTCGCGCAGGTAATAATTCACGCCTTTCTCCTCCCTGCCGGATTCCTTTTTCCCCGAAATGGTCAATACGTTATTTTTGAGGGCTATGGAGAGATCTTCTTTATTAACACCCGGCAAGTCCGCCGTTACGTAGTATGACCCTTCTTTTTCATACATATTGAAACTGGGCGTAAATTCCTTGCCGTGGGCGAAACTCCATTCCGGCCACAGGCGGTCGCTCCACGCGCTGCCCAACGATTCCTCTCCAGCGGGAGTCATCCACAAAGGTCGTCTATGCGATGGTGATAAGGTCATAACCTTCTCCTTGTGTCTCCAATTCAGCATTCCTGCGGAATACTGCGTTTATAATGTTTCCCATATTTTTATCCTAAAAATAACCACGAAGTCCGCCGGGCGCAATCCAGCGCGAACCGCGCCGTATGCGGAGGCCCGCCCCGGATCGCTTGTATTTGACATTTAAGGCGCCCGGCGGTAGGCTTCCAAGTTCCAGTCTCTGCACAGGTATGGGAGGCGAGAAAACAGCAGTGACATCACGTGATTTGGAAGAATGTTTCGAAGCGTATCGAGACCTGGCCGGACGAGCGGATAAGGCGTTTGAACAGGTCAGAAGTCAGTATCCCGCGTTGGTCGTCTGTAAGCAGGGCTGTAATGACTGCTGCTTTGCGATATTCGAGATGAATCCTGTGGAAGCGGTGTATCTCTCCCGAATGTTTTCCTCCAACCTCGCCAGAAAACAGAAGCGAGAAGTCGCCAGGAAGGCCAAAAAGCTCTCCCTCAGGCTCAAAGAGATAAGCCAAAAGCTGAACGCTTTCGAGCATGACGCCGGATCACACGACAGAATGATCGCGCTGTCCAAAGAGCGACTGGAATGCCCGCTCCATTCCGAAGGAACGTGTATCCTTTACGAGAGCCGTCCCATAACCTGCCGCACCTATGGAATACCTCGCTCGATTCGGGGGAAAGGCGCAACCTGCGGCCGTTCGGGATTCGAGCCCGGCGCGAGTTATCCGACGCTTAATATGGACGTAATCGACCAGCGGCTGCAAGAACTGTCCCGCGGCGTGATACAGGCCATGGCCAAGGTGGATCCGGGCGGGAAAAGGATACTCATACCTGTAACCGACGCGGTAACCTGCGATCTTGACGACCGCTATTTTCTACGCCGCCTTAACCTTTAAATCCCATGTAAAATTTACGTAACTCACAAGGAAGCCTGTCATATCCCGACCCTGCGGCCGGGGGAGTGGAACGTCGATACCCGGCGCAAACATTCATTCATAAAAGAACATATATTTTGATTGGGTTGAATTTTGTCCGACACACTGGATAAACGGATATTTTTTACATTGTTCGCGGCCATTTTCGCCACGACGCTCGGGGTGGGACTGGTAATACCCATCCTGCCGGTTTATGCGGCTCAAAGCGGCGCGGGAGGGTTCGCGGTTGGCATGATCTTCGGCGCATTTTCGCTTTCGCGGAGCTTCTTCGTTCCCATATTCGGAAGAATGTCGGACGATTACGGAAGAAAGCTTTTCCTGTCCATCGGTTTGTTCGCTTACTGCCTCGTTTCCGTGGCCTTTGTTTTTTCCGAGAATGTGTATTGGCTGATCATCATCCGATTCTTTCACGGCATCACCTCGGCCATGGTTCTGCCGGTAGCGTTCGCTTACGTGGGTGAAATAGGGCCCCCCGATCATGAAGGCGAGGTCATGGGGCTTTTTCAGATTTCCTTGAACGGCGGATTGAGTTTCGGCCCTTTTCTCGGCGGCGTGATCAAGGACATGTTCGGCGTGAAGATGACGTTTTTGAGCATGGGCCTGGTTTGCTTTATCGCCTTTTTGCTGTGCGTGTTTCTTCTGCCCAGCAAGGAGGCCAGCCGTCGAGGCCGTCCGGTGGGGTTGTCCTATATAACTTTGATCAAAGACAGAACTGTCGGCGCGCTGTTTGTCCATCGGATCTGTCTTGCGGTGGGCGTGGGAGTCATCTGGGCCTTTTTCCCTCTAATGGCGGATTCGGAATTTCATCTCAGTTCGACCCTCATCGGGCTGGTGCTCATGGCCAACGTAGCGCTCGGGGTTTTATGCCTGTATCCGATGGGACTCATTGCCGATAAAATCGACAAGCGGATTCCGGCCGTTGTCGGCGGGGTGGTCGGTTCCATTGCGCTAGCCTTGCTTATTCACGCCAAAAGTCTGGGCGAAGTATTGACCTTAGGAATCGCGCACGGTCTGGCCTTCGGCATAGTCGCGCCGTCCATGATGGCGGTCGCGGTCATATGCGGCCGGGAGATCAAGGCGATGGGAACCATCATGGGCGTTATCTCCATGGCCCACAGCCTGGGTATGCTGATCGGCCCAACGCTCGGAGGGCTGGTCATGGACGCGTTGTCCTTTGCCGGCGTTTTTTCGTTCGCGTGTGTGGTTATGGTGGCTGGAACGATTTATCTGCTTGTTCGTCTGCCGTCTACGATCACCGCGCCGGCGGCCAAGCGACGAAAAATGGTCCCGCCCCTGCATCTGCATGAGTGAGGTATGGAGCCCTTCGGCCCTGTAAGTTCGTTGATTCAACGGACGTGGGGATAGTATTTGAGCAGACGGGCCGGGTTTACGCCGCCCATGAAAAGTATGATCATGAACCAGTTTCTGAGCGTGGAGTATACGGGGCCGTCTTGATCGTAGCGCCGCGCTGAAGCGATAATTTTTTGAGGCAGAATGACCATTCTGCCCATTCTGTTCAATCTTTTGACAAAATCCAGATCTTCCATGATGGGGATGTTGCGAAACCCTCCCAGGCTTTCGAAAACTGATTTGCGCGCAAAGATACCCTGATCGCCCAGCGGCAGCTTCAGATAGCGGCTCCGCAGGTTGATGATCCGGAAAATAAAACGGAACGATGGCCGCCGGGAGTCTATTTCGATGGAAAACGCGCCACCAGGACAGTCCTTTACGGAAAGCGCCCGCTCGACCAGGGATACCGCGTTTTCAGGAAGCCTGACGTCCGCGTGCACGAAAAACAAACCCTCTCCCCGAGCCCTGGCCGCGCCCGCGTTGAGCTGAACGCCTCTGCCGGACGCGCTGGCCGCTATTTCAGCTCCCATCCGTCTGGCCAGCCCAACGGTGCCGTCACGGCTTCCCCCGTCGGCGACTATGATCTGGCCCGGAGCCTGTCTCTGGAGGCTTTCCAGAAGCGAGGCCAGGCTACGCTCCTCATTGAGCGTGGGAACTATAATGGAAATGTTCACTCCTAAAAACTCCGGATTTCTTCGCAGTCGGGACAGATCCAGATAACGTCGTTACTCATCAACGGCTTGTTCTCTTCCATGCATTCCGGGCAGATCATAAACCCGCATTTGCAGTTCCAGGCAAAAGGGACTTCACGCTTGCACAAATGGCATACAAATTTTCGTCTCTTTCTGCGCGTTCCTCTCGCAGGCTGGTTTTCGGCTTTCGAGTCTTCGTTCATATACGCTATCTCCGTCCGGACATGATCGCTGGATTCGCATTGTCACGGTTTTAACCATAATTCTGGAAAAAAATCACCGTAAATTATCTAAAGAAAACGCCATGAAGCATATTATTTTCCAAATATATTATTATAATAACAGCGGCATCGTGGGACAATAGCGACGGTTCAGGTTTCGAAACCAAAAGATCCCAGCAATCCTCAGCCGTGAAAACGCTGTTTCAACAGTATTGTCCGCCATGGCTGGAATTGTTTTTTGGCGATACACCTTTACAATAATCACTTTATGCGTGATACTTCAATCTGACCACTCAATTTTGCCTAAAGGATGATTCAAAGAGGTTATGGCGTCAAAAGGAACTCGCAATACTACCAGAAGCAAGGCCACGCAGACAAAGACTCAAAAGAGCGTAAAAGGAGTGGGGAAAAAGAAAACGTCCCGTAAATCTTCATCAAGAAAGTCAAAAGGGTGGTCCTTGCTGGGTAGGGCCGTGGTCTTTCTCCTGATTATGATTCCACTCCTGGGGCTTTCCTTTTACGCCGGATATCTGGTCCACAAATCGTTGAGCCCCCAACGACGAGCCGACACGCCGCCGAAGAGCCGTGTTTCCGCCGTGAAGCCCAAACCCGCTCTCAAAACCACCCCCCCTATAGAAATCAAGGAGCCTGACTACGACGAGAAGGAGTACGCCTACGCGCCTTCGCCGGAGCCTATTGTCCCTGAAAAGCCTGAAATTCCGAAACCAGAAATACCCCCGACGGCGCCGGAACTGAAAAAAGTCTGTATTATTCTGGATGATTTTGGTTACAATTTTACCAAGGAGATCAAGCAGGTGCTCGATCTCTCGCCGGCCATCAATGTCGCCATACTGCCCGGACAGGAATATTCGCGGCAAATCATGGAATACGCCCATAAAGGCGGTCATGATATTATCGTGCACGCGCCCTTCGAAGGGTCCAGCGATAGCACGGAACCGAAATACATTCGACGGGGAGAGTCGGAAGCGCGGGTGGACGCGCTCCTGACCGAATGGTTCGGTGAACTGCCTGACGCGATCGGTATAAATAATCATCAGGGTTCGGTGGCCACCGCAGACCGGGAAACCATGACCTATGTTATAAGTTATCTGAAGAATCACAACAAAATATTTGTGGACAGCCTGACCAGCCCCAATTCCAAAGGTCACCGGGTGGCTCGCGCGCAAAAGCTCCCCCACACGAAAAGAACGGTGCCTTTTCTGGACAATCAGGATGATCGTGAAAAAATTAAATCTTATGTAAACAGATGGCTGACGCAGACTGTCAGCAGGACGGACAGAGTTCCCGTGGCCATCGGTCACATTACCAAGAAAAATACACGGCGGATTTTGATCGAGCTGGTTCCAAAACTTCAGAGCATGGGGTATGAGCTGGCGCCGATTTCAGAAGTACTGGAGCCTGGTCTCAGCCGGCGGCAAGGCGTTCAGCCGCTAGGTTCGGCGAAAAGGGAATAACGACATCAAAAACCCTCCATGGTTTTCCAGCCGGTCGATTTTACCAGAGGCGGTAATAGCTTTTCATTGATAGAAACACGACGCGTTCAAACCAACAAGGAGGATACGTGTACCTTGCGGTGGAGCGGATTGCCGGACGGACCAGGTATTATATCCGGGAGTCCTATCGGGAAAACGAAGCCTGGAAAAGCCGGGACCTCTTTTGCCTGGAACGCCACCCTTCGACGTATATCACCTATATGGGTGAATACGGCTATTACCTCAATGAAGAAGTTGAATGCGGCGTTCGATCTGACGGTCGGGAGATCGACGCCCATGAACTCGATCGTCTTTTCCGGCCGTTTCTGCGCCCCGGCGTACGCGACCGGGTAGAGCGGTTTGACAGGGGGGCGTCGGGCGCAAGCCGAAAACGCAGGGGCTCCCCTTCGGAATATTCTGAACTCTACCGCGGGATCCATACCTTTGATAGGCGGCGGATACACTATTTACGGCTCGGAAGAATGGATCAGGGCAAAATATGCCTTCAGACGCACCGATTCTTCAATCATCTGCTGGATAAGTCGCGTGACGAACTGGAACAGATGTTTCTGGAGATGGAAAGTTTTTTACGCCCCCGGGAATACAAGAGCTATGTCTACGTCATCTTCGATCTGCAGCGCCATTTCCCACATCTCATGAGCAGGTTCTTCCCGGCCTCGCTGGATCAGGAACGATTGGATGAAGTTTTTTTAGAGGATTTCTGCGCATTGAGCGCTAACAAGGCATATAGGAGTGAGCACGCTCCGGAGGACGCGCTTAACCGTTATTTAAAACGGTATTTGATTATGTTTCTCGATCATGACTACCCGAGTAACAATCTTGAGCAGGAATTCATACGCGCGTTTATTGAAAACCGGCGTCTGTTTAATCCGCCACCGCCTTCAGCCGGGTCGGTGACCGTACGGGAAGCCTTTGAAACCATGGGAATCGGCGAGCAGGAGTTTGTCTCCATGAGCGTTGAGGCTCTGACCAAACTTTACCGCCGGAAAGCCCATGAGCGTCATCCGGATAAGGGCGGCGGACATGATGACTTTGTCAAACTGGAAAAGTCCTACCGAATACTGTTGGAACGAAAGAAAGCTCCCCGCCAAAGAAGATTTCGTCGCGGATAGTCTCGTCTTGCGCGGCAATGCGCCGTATTTTGACGCGCCCGCCTCTGTTGATCCAATTTAATTAAAGTTTAACAATGCGCCGACCGACTAAGACCTTTAGAGATAGGGTAAACCAACCTTTCTTCCCGCTAGCGGTTATTCATGACCAATTTCTCAAGATTCTGAAAGGTTAAGGGGTTCGATACATGACGGATCCGACATATTCGGCAAAGGTTTTTTCGCGTAAGGTTAAATTCAAACTTGGCGCGATGGGCACAGAGCAGATTCAAGAGGCGGAGAGCTTTTTTGTCGCGGAATTCCTAAACAAAGAGGAGGCGCAGCTTCAGCTTCTTGACGACAAGGACAATCTGACCACAGTCAAGTTCAACGTGACTATGGAAGAGTTGAAAGACGATTATGTCTTCATTCCCGATTATTTCCGAAAAAAACAGGCGCCAGAAAAGGTAAAGGAGTCAAAATATCTCACCAAAGGCGATAAGCATATGGAGAGAAAAGAATTCTTCAGCGCCGAATACGAGTTCGACAACGCCATAAAAGCGAACCCGCAAAGTGTGAAGGGAAGATACGGGAAAGGCAAAGCGTTGCTGGCGCGCGGTGAAGAAGACGAAGCGTTTCAGGTTTTTGAAGACCTGGCCAATATAAAAGAGCTGTACGGCAAAGAATACAAACACACGTTCAACTCGTTGGGAATAGATCTTCGAAAATTGGACAAGTACGACGAGGCCATCAGAAATTACAAACGCGCGTTATACATGGACGGGGAGGATGAAATTCTGCATTACAATATCGCTCACGCCTACTTCAAAATCGACATGCCTAAAGAGGCGAAGGAACATTTGGAGCAGGCCATGAAGATCAATCCCCGATTCAAAGAAGGGAAAGAATTCTTAGAAATGATAATGAAGGATCTTGCCGACTGAAATTCCCCCTTGAATACAACCCCCTCCTGAGACCGTCGCCGCTGAAGCGGACACCGGGGGTCTGATATTTCCGGCGCGCGCGGCGCGTCTGGACCACAGAAGAAACCTCTGTTATCATATAATTTACAGTTTTTTGACGCAAAGATAGGCGGCGTTTGCGAAAAATTAGCGGCTATGATTACTCAAGGGGCGCAAAATGCGAATATTTATTACCGGAGGAACAGGATTTATAGGCTCCTTCCTGACGCGGAAGCTGACGGAAGAGGGACATGAAGTGACCATTCTGACCCGGTCGGCGTCGAAAGAGGAGTCTGCGGCGGGTGTCCGGTATGTTGGAGGAGATCCGACCGAACCGGGGCCTTGGCAAAAGATCGTCGCGGAATCGGACGCGGTCTTTAATCTGGCGGGAAAGTCCATCTTCGAGCGTTGGAATTCAGAGGTCAAAGCGCAGATTCGCCGCAGCAGAATACTGACTACCCGCAACGTGGTGGATGGGCTTGCGGCGCGCAAGGCTTCCCAGGCTGTTTTGATCAGCGCGTCGGCTGTTGGCTACTACGGATTCAGAGGCGACGAAGAACTGGATGAGAACGCCAAACCCGGCAAGGATTTTCTCAGCGAGCTTTCACAGGACTGGGAGGGAGAAGCGGAGCGCGCGCGGGAATTCGGCGTCAGGGTGGCGATTACTAGGTTCGGAATTGTCATGGGGAAGGGCGGGGGCGCCCTCAGTCAGATGGTACCCGTTTTTAAAAAGTATGTGGGCGGACCATTGGGAAAAGGAACCCAGTGGTTTTCCTGGATACACGAAGAAGACCTGATCGCCGCCCTGATGTTTGCGTTTGAACGTTCCGACCTGTCGGGGCCGGTCAATTGCACCGCCCCTAATCCGGTGCGAAACGAGGAACTGGCCAAGACGCTGGGTGAGACGCTCAATCGTCCGGCGGTAGTGCCCACCCCGGCCTTCATGGTGAAGCTGGCGTTGGGAGAGTTCGGCTCGGTTCTGTTGAAGGGGCAGCGGGTTATCCCGCGAAAGCTGCTCGACGCCGGATTTGAGTTCAGATTTCCTCTTCTCAAGGCGGCGCTGGAAAATATTCTGCGTGACTGAAAATGCTCTTCAACACCCAACGCTATACTGTTTTCACTTGAAGCGATGTATGAGCGGTGAAGTCTGAACTTCCCAGAGTCCCTTTTCGATATTTTCCCCATTCCGAAAAATCAGGTAACTGTAGGTTCCATAGTGGCGGATTTTCTTTGCGACAGGCGTGGCCGCCGATGAAGACAGCGGATAAAAAAGGGCGGTCGTCTTGTCCGGATTATATGGATTTTTGAATACCGCGAACAGGCAGTCTCCGGGGTTCCGGAATGTCTGCCCCCGCAGGGTAAACCCGTCCGGTTTGATCTCCATCTCCGGGGCGTCCGCCTGAAGCTCGCATTGTTTGGATGGAAATCCCACCACTAGCACATTTTTATCCCTGATCGCGGCTTTCGAAGCGTCGGACTCCCGTAAAATTGGCGCGGACGCCTTGCCCAGGCTCTCCAGGATGACCTTGGCGGCCGCGACGGTTTCAGGGGACACGTCCCTTGACAGGATAACGACCATATCGCCGGTGTCCCGCAGTGAATTGACAATCGGCGCAATCTCCTCCTGATGAAGGCGGCGGAAAAGATCCACGTCCGGGTCGGCCGCAAGTTCCAGCGGCGCGCTTTCCGAGGGAATTGAGAAAGACTCGGCGCCGGTTTTCAGACGCTTAATCAACTCAACCGAAGCCGACCCGGCGCGGAGCCGAAGCGGAGTCTGAACGTCAAAGAGCGGGCCTGACTGGGTTATTTTTCCTGATACGGCCCAGGCGCTCCCCATCCGCTCAGCTTCAACGCCATCCAATGAAAGAAGCGGCGCGCCCGATCTGTTTACCCATTGGTCAAAAAACGGAGACAAGTCGCGCCCCGTGCGTTTTTCGAAAGCGGCCGCGAAATCCTCCCATGAAACCGGCTGAAAGAGCTTTGTCCGGAATATGTCCCGCAACCCGCCCCAGAAGGCTTCTTCGCCGATGAGACGCCGGGCCATGTGAAAAACCATGGCTCCCTTGCCGTATCCTATCACCTTGGTGACGGGGCTGACTCGTTCCTGGAAATCGCGCAAGGGGATATCATTGTTCTCAGACGTCAATACGGCGTAATCCCGGAGGATCTTCATACGATACTGTCTGGCGGCTTCGGCGGAATCCGTCTCCTGATAGAGGTAATCGGCCACGTAGGTGGTGAGCCCTTCCGACCAGTTCCCGGAACGATAATCGACCTGTACGCCGTTTCCCCACCAGCAATGAGCGATTTCATGACCGAGACTGGTGTGAATAATGAATGGAAGCCGAAGCACGGTTTGTCCCAGCACGGTATAGGACGGGAACCCATATCCGGTGGGGAAGAAGTTTTCGACGATGGCGAACTTCTCAAAGGGATAGGGACCGAACAGCTCGGAATACAGGCGAAGGTATTTGTCGGCCGCGTTCAAATAGGGCTTCGAAAGATACGCGCTGTCAGGATAGAAATAGGTGTAGACGGGGATGTCCCCGCTCATCTTTTCCGCTACGACATATTTGCCGGCGGAAAGAGCTATTCCGCCCGAGGTTTGTTTTACAAGCCAGACCGATTCGCTTGAATCCGCGCAAGCTGTCCTGGCCAGCCGTCTTCCGCCGGTCACGGCCTCCCATCCCCCTGGGGCGGTCACGGTCAGCCTGACCGGTCCGTTCAGCTCGGACGATTGCGGATACCATCTTGCCCCGGGCAGAAGAAAGACACCCTGTGGCCCGATGGCGCCGGTTACGCCGTACCCCGGATTATCACTGGCGTAGGTTTGCTTGGGAACCTGATCGTCAAACCAGGCGTTATAGAGGATGGTGAGCTTCATCCTTCCCTTGACGCCCGCCGGGGGAAATATTTTAATCGCGCCATTGTCGACCTTGTATTGAATGGGGCGAGAGTCTATGTTTACCTCGCGTATCCTGGCCGCGGGAGCGATGGTCAATCGAATCGGACTCTTGCCGTCCGTACGAACTGTCAGCGTATCTCCGCCGGAAAGTCTGTGTTCTTCGGGATACAGGGTTATCGCAAGATCGTGAGAAAGAGGGGCCGGGAAGGCCGACGCGAGGGTACGCAGACCCGCCAACAAGATCACCAGTGTTAACAGTACGGTAAACCGGTACCCGGATGTCGCGGAAAATCGGGCGCATCTGTTCAGACACGCGCTTGTATTGTTGAAGGCGCCATAGGAATGCTTTATTTTGGGTGTGTTAATGCTTTTCATAGTGAAGCGTTACGGTAAGAGATTTAAGGCCCCAAAAACGAAAACATAAGAGGTTCACGCGTTCCGGTTAGTAACATAATACGCTGGTGGAAACTTACAATACCTTAGTTCAGGGCTTGCAAAACGGTATGAATTTTCGGGGCGCGGTCACGTCGAGTAGGCCTGTCCGACGCTCCATGGGGCTTTGCGTTGAGTTGCGAACGCTGGTCTGCATATTGCATCTGTTTGTTCGGCTGTTTACGTTGTTTACGCGCGTTTGGGCCTCGGCAAAAGGCCGTAATTACCAGGCGGCGCCATGATTGGAGAAATTTGGGGGCCGTTGTTGTCAGGTTGCGGGAAGGTTTTCTTGATGATAAAAGTCAGATCCATACGCGCTGGTAGACTTTTTTTTGTATGTTCCCTGGCATTGGCTTTGGCGCTTGCGCTGACGGGCGGGACGCATGGGCAAGAGAATAAAATTCTCGTGCGAGGGGATCGCGACTACCCACCCTATGAATTCCTTGACCACAAAGGGAATCCCACCGGTTTCAATATAGAACTCATACGAGCCGTCGCGGGTGTCATGGGGCTCGACCTGGAGATACAGTTGGGGCCCTGGAACGAGGTGCGGAACCAACTGGAAACCGGTCAAATTGACGTCCTGGCGGGCATGTACCATTCTGAACAACGCAGCCGACTGGTTAGTTTTTCTATTCCTCACATCATCGTCACCCACACGCTTATCGTGCGAAAAGACTCATCCATACAATCTCTGGATGAACTCGACGGAAAAGAGATCCTCGTGCAGGAGGGCGACATAATGCACGATTTCCTTAAAGAAGAAAATCTTTCCGTCAAAATCGTTCCCGTGCAGAACCAGACCGAGGCGCTTAAAGCGTTAGGCGCCGGTAATTACGACGGCGCGCTGGTCCCGAAACTCCAGGGATTATATATTATTCACGAACTGGGGCTGTACAACCTGGAGTCGAGAGGCCCTTCCATCTTACCGAGGAAATATTGCTTCGCGGTCAAAAAGGGGGACGATGTCCTGCTGGCCAAACTCAATGAAGGGCTCAATATTCTCAACATAAAAGGCAAGTATGGGGAAATACACAACAGATGGTTTGGCATAAACGACGAAGCGCCTGTTCTGCAAAAGATGCGGTGGTATATCGGTTGGATTCTTATCGCTCTGCTTGGGTTGCTTATTTTGACCTTTATATGGTCCTGGACATTACGCAAAAAGGTCAACGAGAAAACCGATGACCTGGTTAGGGAACTGGGGGAGCGCAAAAGGGTCGAGGATGAGTTGCTGATAACCAACACGGTTTTGAAAACACAGCAAGAGGCTTCAATCGACGGAATAGTGGTTGTTGACAATGAAGGGAGAATCGTTTCCTTCAACCAGAGATTTATCGATATGTGGGGCGTTCCGCCTGAGGCGATCAAGGCTCAAATGAATGACTCAATGCTCGGGCATGCGATGGGAAAAGTAATCGAGCCGCAGGCGTTTCTGGACCGCGTCAAATTTCTTTATGAGCATCCTGAAGAGAAAAGCTGGGATGAAATTACGCTTATCGACGGAACCACGTTCGAGCGCTACTCAGCGCCCATGCGCCTTGCCAAGGATAAGTATTACGGCCGAGTATGGTATTTTCGCGATATTACGGCGCGTAAACGTTCCGAGGAGGCCCTCTTCGAAAGCGAGAGGCGATATCGTTCTTTATTCGAAGCCGCCAATGACGCCATCTTGCTGATAGAGGGAGACCGGTTCGTAGACTGTAACGCAAGGGCGCTGGAAATGTTCGGCTGCCGCCGCGACCAGCTGATCAATGAGACTCCCGTGCATTTTTCGCCCTTTTTGCAGCCTGACAGCCAAAATTCGGATATAAAGGCCAACGCCATGATTACGGCGGCCTATAACAGTGGCGCTCCTCAGTTTTTTGAATGGAAACACCGGCGGTTGAATGGGGAGCTTTTTGACACTGAGGTTTCATTAAGTCTGGCGCCAATTCAGGGTAAGCCTCACCTGCTGGTGATCATCCGGGACATCACGCACCGGAAAGAAGCCGAACGCGAAAAAGAAAATCTTATCAAACAGCTTCAACAGGCGCAAAAGATGGAGGCCATCGGCACGCTGGCGGGCGGAATCGCGCATGACTTCAATAACATCCTTGCCGCTATCATAGGCTACACTGAACTTACGCTGTTGGATATGCCGGCGGATTCGAAGCAATATCACAATCTGACGCAATCCCTGAAAGCAAGTAAACGGGCGCGGGATCTGGTGAAACAGATTCTAAGCTTCAGCCGTCAGGAACGCCGCCAGGCAAAACCGGTCAGACTGGAACCGATTGTCACTGAAGCCTTGGATATGATTCGGGCCATGATACCATCCACCATTGAGATTCGAGAGGATCTTCATAGTGAAGCCAAGGTTTTGGTTGACCCCACCAGCGCTCACCAGGTGTTGATGAACCTGTGCGCCAACGCCGCGCATGCGATGCGCGAGCGTGGGGGCTTGCTTGAAGTCAGGCTTATGGACGTGAAAATAGACGCCGCCCATGCGAAAAGGTTTTCTGATCTCAGAGAAGGCGAGTATGTAAAATTGACGGTAAAGGATACCGGCGACGGCATCCCGCCGCACGTGATAGAGCGTATTTTTGACCCCTTTTTCACTACCAAGGGCCGGGGAGAAGGGACCGGTATGGGACTCTCGGTGGCCCATGGAGTCATGAAGAGTTGCGGAGGCTGCATCCTGGTCAGCAGCGAGCCGGGGCAGGGTTCTATGTTCGAGGTATTTTTCCCGGTCATGGGAATGAATACCATTGGAGTCACATCCGCGGGCTCGCAGACGCTCGGAGGCGCGGAGCGGATCCTGGTGATTGGCGATAACGGCGATAAGTCCGGAAAATTAAGTGAAGATCTGCTGATCCCCCTGGGGTATCAGGTGACCGTATTGAACAGTCTGGAAGAAGCTCTGGAGCTTTTCAGGGAAAAGCGGGACAGTTTTGAACTCATAATAACGGATCTGAGCTCGTTGAAGACGGACGGTCTCGCAGTAGCTCAAAAGCTGGGTGATGAACAACCTGAAATTCCCGTCATCCTGTGCGCAGGTTTTAGCGCGAACCTGGATAAACGCATGATCGACGCTTCCGGGGGCAGGGCCATTATACGGAAACCGATCATTAAACAGGAACTGGCGTCAACAATCAGGAAATTGCTTGACCGCGGCGCCGTTTCAGGTTAAACGGGCGGCGTCTGAACCGTAAAACGACTAACTTTGGAAGTTACGCTTGATCTCTACCGCTTGGCTGTCATATATTCCTGTTTCAGTCTCCTTTAAGATTTGATTTTCCCCGACTCGTGTTGATCTTTCGACTTTCATTCCTGTGGGGAGGAAATCCTGATTTCGCGAATAGTAATCGGCTCGTGGAGATTTATTACCGCGCGGTTTGCCGCGGATATGTAAGAGGACGATGATCGGATGCGGCTCGAACCGACCATGAAACAGGCCGTTATACGGCGGACCACACGAAAGTACGCCGAAGAACGGCTTTCGGCGGCGGCCATGGAAATGGATTCCACCGCGCGGTTTCCCCAGGAAATAGCCCGCGAGATGGCCGGCCTGCATTATTTCGGTCTGGAGATTCCGGCCGAGTATGGGGGCGCGGGTCTGGACAGCGTCAGCTGCGCGATTGTTATTGAAGAGCTTTCCCGTGTTTGCGCGGCGATGGGATTATGCGTGAGTGTCCACAACAGCGTGGCCACCTACCCCGTGTATGAATTCGGATCCGAAGAACAACGCCGTCAATTTCTCGTTCCCCTGGCTACCGGCCGGCATATAGGAACGTTCTGCCTTACGGAACCGAACGCCGGGTCCGACGCCTCATCATTGGAAACCATCGCCGTGAAGGACGGCGATTCCTATATTCTCAACGGAAACAAAGTGTTTGTAACGAACGGCGGCGCCTCGGGAATCAACCTCATATTCGCCATCAGCGAGCTTTCGGAAAAGAAGAAGCGCTACTCGGTCTTCATCGTGGAGTCGGATCGTGAAGGCTTGGAAAAGGGGCCTGTGGAGGACCTCATGGGCATGCGCGGTAATCCGGTTTGCCCCATCGTGCTCCATGATTGCCGTGTCCCCGCCTCCAATCTTTTGGGTGAAGAAGGCAAGGGATTGAAAATCGCCCTGTCCTCCCTGTCGGGAGGCAGAATCGGTATCGCCGCGCAGAGTCTGGGTATTGGACAAGGCGCGCTGGATACATCGCTCAAATACTCCAAGGAGCGTTATCAGTTCGGCAAACCCATAGGACGTTTTGGCGCGATACAGAATATGCTCGCCGATATGGCTACGGAAATCGAGGCGGCGCGGCTCCTGATACATCGCGCGTGCGCCATGCGCGATAAAGGCGTGGCGCACACCAAAGAGTCCGCGATGGCCAAGCTTTTTGCCAGTGAGATGGCGGTTCGCGCCACCCGGCTGGGGGTCCAGATACACGGGGGCTACGGGTATTCAAAAGCCTACCCCATAGAACGTTATTACCGGGACGCCAAGGTATGCGAAATTTACGAAGGAACATCGGAAATACAGCGGCTGGTGATAGCGCGAGAACTCTTCTCCTGAATCGGAGCGCCAAGGGAAACGCATGAACATTGCGGTATGCATAAAACAGGTTCCGGATACCCACACCATCCGGATCGACGAAAAGCGCATGACAATCGTCCGGGAAGGGGGCGATAATGTTATTAACGCGCTGGATTGTGTGGCGCTGGAAGCCGCGTTGGATCTCAAAGCCAGGCGTGGTGGGAGCATAACCGTTCTCACCATGGGCCCCCCACAAAGTGAAGAGGCCTTACGAGAAGCCTTGGGGTACGGCGCGGACACGGCGATCCTGCTTTCCGACCCGGCCTTCGCCGGGGCCGATACGCTGGCCACATCGCATGTTCTTGCGCGCGCCATTTCCAGGCTTGAGCCTTTTCCTGATCTTATATTGTGCGGAAAGCAAACCAGCGACAGCGATACCGGCCACGTAGGCCCTCAGATCGCCGAAGAGCTTGATCTGCCGCAGGTATGCGGAGTGGATGAAATCCATCTGGAAGAAAACGCTCTGGTGGTCAAACGGCTCAGCGACGGACTGGTGGAGACGTTTCGGCTGAGTCTGCCCGCGCTCCTCACCGTTTCGAACGCTCTGTGCGCGCCGCGTCGGCCTTCCTTCGGAGATCTTGAAGCGGCTTTCTCCATGGGAAGCGTCAGAACGTGGAGACTTGACGATCTTGGCCTGAACCCCGACGAAGTGGGGGCGTCCGGCTCAGCCACATGGGTGGTGAAATTACGTTCCGCCCCGCCCAAAGCGCGCGGTGAGATTGTAAGCGGGCCGACACAGGATCTTGTGGACCGCCTGATAAAAAAATTGGAGGCGCTCAGCGTCATCGATGAAGAAAGCAGATCACAATAAGTCATATCACGGCGTTTGGGTCTTTGGCGATTACCGCCATTATTTCCAGAATCGCGTGACACTTCAGCTGATCGCCAAGGGCAGAGAGTTGGCGCAAACGTTGGAAACGAGCATCACGGCGCTGGTGTTGGGCGACCATGTGAATCAGTACGCCATGGAATACGTGGCCCACGGCGCCGATAAGATCATGATCGTCGATCATCCGGCGTTGAAAGACTATCGGGTGGAGACGTATACCAAGGTGATCGCCGAGCTTATTGAGCGGTACAAACCGGAAATTTTCCTCGGCGGCGCCACGGCGTTCGGGCGTGAGCTGTTTCCGCGCATCGCCAAACGGGTGAAAACCGGCTTGAGCGCCGATTGTGTGGCTTTGGAGATCGACCCCGAAACCGGTAATTTGGTTCAGACCACGCCCGCCTGGGGAGGAGAACTGCTGGCCGACGTGGTGACTCCACTCCACCGGCCTCAAATGGCGACGGTGCATCCGGGGACCTTCAGGGAGCTTCCTCACGACGCCTCGGCCGTGGGGCGGGTAATTTATCCGGATATCACGGTTGAAGCCGATGGCCGGGTGCAGCTTTTGCGGAGCAAGACGCAGCCCAAGGGAAAGGTCAATCTCGAAGACGCGCAGATTGTGATTTCCGGTGGACGGGGCATGGGGTCAAAAGATCAATTTGATCTGCTGTTCGAATTGGCGGACCTGCTCGATGGGGAAGTGGGCGCCACCCGACCCGCCATACGCGCGGAATGGACTGACGAGGAACGTCTGCTGGGTCAGACCGGCAAGATCGTCAAACCGAAACTGCTGATAACGGTCGGCGCTTCGGGGGCGCTTCAGTACACGGTGGGCGTCCAGGGAGCCGAGGTCATCGTGGCGATCAATCGTGATCCTCACGCGCCTATCTTCAACATGGCGGATCTTGGACTGGTGGGCGACGGTCGCGCCGTCGTGGCTCAGCTTATAGATGAACTCCGCAAGCGGGTGTAAGGGGAAAGGAATTCAGTGGTTTCGAACCAGAGAGAAAGCAAAATCAGCGCGCATCATAACTATTTGGTGAACGATGCGCTGACTCCGGGATTTGCCCTGGGCAATCCGGGTTCGAAGGACGGTTTTTATTTCCTTGCCGATGTGGTGCTTCCCGGGGAAAGCACGCCGCGCGTCTCGGCGCGTCTCTATGACCACGAGGGAGAGTTCCTGGTGGAATTGGTATGGAACCGGATCAAGGCGAATCCGGGGCATACCCGGTTTCAATCCCTGCCCAACGGTTTCCGTCTGCTCTATCCTTCGGGCGAAGCCATATTGAGCGTTCAGACGGAGCGCTTCACCAATGGATATCTGTCCCGCATACAAGGCAAGCTGTATGATGAAAAGGGCGGGCTTCGGATGGAGCCGTCGCTGGAGAGCGTTACGGTTTATGGCAAAGCGTCCCTGACGCTGGAGTCTCCGTTTGAATTTTCCGCCTGACGCCGGACTTCAACCGCGTTATTTTTCCCGTCTGATTTTCCTGATCTTGATATTATCCGAATAGTTTCAGATAGTTGTTGACTATGGCGATGAGTTTTTCCGCGTTCTTGGCCGCCGCTTCGCGTATCTGTTTCTCGGTGAGCGGTTCGTCCACCAGCCCGTGGGCGAAATTGTCTATCGAACAGAGCGACCCGTACTCCATGCCCAGTTCGCAGGCCACGGTGGCTTCGCTTCCCAGCGTCATGCCCACGATATCGGCGAATTGCAGCATCATGCGTATCTCCGCTCTGGTTTCCAGCCGGGGGCCGGTGTTTTGCCAGTATACTCCACCGTCGCTGACGTCGACGCCGGCGTCGGAGGCGGCTTCGAAGAGCTGCGCGCGGACGGTGGGGGAAAGAGTCGGGGTGACATGGCCGGGCGCTGTCTGAAAAATAGAGGGGATATTGAAAAATGAAATAAAATCGTCAGGAATGGCGATCATTCCCGGTTTTAACCTTCTTTTCATGCTTCCGCATGAGTTTATGCCGATTACCCGCTGAATACCCAATTTCTTGAGCGCCAGAAAATTGGCCGGGTGGTTGATGCGGTGCGGCATGACATACGAATCTTCGTCAAGTCCGTGCCGCGGCAGAAACACCAGATTGTCGGTCACCAACAAAAGCGCCTCGCCGTATTCGGTCCGCGCCACTTCACGCCGGGCCGAACCGAACCAGTCCTGCCCGAAAAAAACCGTGCCTCCGATGAGACCGATTTGCGGCATGGGGAAGTTCCTTTCTTGTGGGGCTGAATCCGCGGAGGGCGCGGTCAGGAAAGAGCGGCCGAACTAGTATGAAGCCGAAAACGACGCTGTCAGGTCGTTTTCTCTTCCTTCTTCTTCTCCGGCGCTTCCTCCTGGTTCCGCTTTTCTTCCTTTTCCCGTTTCTTGACCTCTTTCTCCTCTAGTTTCGCGAGTTGGATTTGACACTTTTTGATGTAGGAGAACGCTTCGTTGTATTGGCCGAGGTCGGGAAAATTTTTTATGACTCCCTCGAACCGCGCTTTGGCCGCTTTATATTGATCCTCTTTGAAATAGAATCTGCCGACGTACATTTCGTGATTCGCCAGGTTCTGCAGGCAGATGCTCAACCTGTTTTCGGCTCGTATCCTGAACGGCGAATCAGGGTAGGTTCTGATCAGCCTTTGAAATTCGGCCACGGCCTTGCGGGTGATGTCCTGGTCCCGGTCGATGGTCCGCATTTGTTTGAAGTAGGACATGCCCACCTGGAATAACGCGTAGGGCACGGCCTCGTTCCGGGGGTGGAGTTTCATGAAATCTTCATAGGCGTAAACCGCGTCGTTATATTCTTTCCGGTTGTAATAGGCGTCGGCTATCTTGAGTTCGGCCAGCAGCACATAGGTGCTGAAGGGGTACTGATCCTTGATGGCCTGGAACCGCTCGATGGCCTTTTTGTAGCTGCGGTTGTTGAAGGCCTCAACGCCTTCGCGCATTAGTGTGTTTTCGTCCTTGAATCCCGAATCGTGTTTCCACAGCTGGGATAAAGTGGAAAACGTGCAGGAGTTAAGGAACAGCAAAAGCGACAGCAGTATGATCGGCAACGCCGCCGCTCGATGGAATGGTTGGCTGTTAAATGATTGCACGCCCCACCTATTTCAGGCTTTCAAGGTAACGCTCCGCGCTGGCCAGGGCCGTGGCCCCGTCGCCCGCCGCGGTGCAGATTTGCCGCATCTTCTTGTCGATAACGTCGCCGGCGGCAAACACTCCCGGAATTCCGGTTTCCATTTCCAGATTGACTTTTATAAAACCGGCCGTGTTTCTGGAGATGTCGGCGCTGAGGAAGTCGCTGTTGGGTTTGACGCCCACGAAGATGAAGACGCCGTCCACCTCGAAGTCTCTATGCGCGCTGGTTTGGACATCCTGAACGGTCACGCCGGTCACCTTATCGTCGCCGGCTATGTTGGTGACAATGGAGTTCCACAGGATTTCGATCTTCTCGTTCTGGAAGGCCCGCTCCTGCGCGATTTTGGCCGCGCGGAGTTCATTCCGCCGGTGAACCAGATAGACCTTCTTGGCGAACTTGGTCAGGAATATGGCTTCTTCGACCGCCGCGTCGCCGCCGCCGATGGCCACCACGACCTGATCGCGGAAAAAGGGGCCGTCGCAGGTCCCGCAATAGGAAACGCCCTTGCCGGTGAGTTCGGCTTCCCCCTTTATTCTGAGCTTGGTGGGGTTGGCCCCGCTGGCTATAATCAGCGCCTTGCACCGGGCCACGCCGTCGGCCAGGATGATTTCCTTGATTTCGCCGCCCAGCTTCAAGTCGATGACTTCCTTGCTGAAGCGCGCCAGTCCGAACTTTTCGGCGTGAGCCCGCATGGCGTCAGCCAGATCGAACCCGGAAATCCCTTCGGTTCCGGGCCAGTTTTCCACCCAGTCGGTGTTGAGCACCTGGCCGCCGGGGGAAAGCCTTTCCAGCAACGCGTGATCGACTCGGTTGCGCGCGGCGTATAGACCCGCCGTCAAACCGGCGGGTCCGCCTCCAATAATGATCAGGTCATAAATGCGATCTTCCAAAAGTCAGCACCTCGGCTTTACATCACTTTTTTCAGCGCTTCCTCGATGTGGCTTTTGGAAACCGCGCCGGTAATCTGCTCGGCCACTTCCCCGTTCTTGAAAATAATGAGGGTGGGGATGGCGCGTATGCCGTATTTGCCCGGCGTTTTGGGGTTTTCGTCGACATTCATCTTGGCTACCTGAACTTTGCCGGAATATTGCTCAGCCAGCTCTTCGATTACAGGAGCTATGGCGCGGCACGGACCGCACCACGCGGCCCAAAAATCGACCAGCGAAGGCGTTGCGTTCTTCAAAATATCCGCATCAAAATTCTCATCAGTTACCTGTAAAAGATTTCCGGCCATGATATTGACTCCTTTTTGGTTCGTAATGTGCGAAGCTGGAATTTTATTAATAGCAACCTCGCCTGTTAGTGTCAACTAGCTAAAATACATACTTTTCTAGTTGAAAAATTGATTCCGGGTTAGAATATGGTTGACAATTTATGCATTCTAGATATGCTAAAAAATTCTTAAGTCCGGGGAAAAGGAGGTGGACTATGTCGAGCGTTGTAAAAAAGCGTCGCAAAAAGATGCGCAAGCATAAACATCGCAAGCTCTTAAGACGTACCCGCCATAAACGCAGGAAATAATCATTTCGGGACGCGCGTTCCTCGTGAACGCAACCGCCGTCTCTCCCGGATTTATTTGCTGTCAAACATATTCACTCACTGGAGCTTAAACGGGCGCCTCTCTTTAGAGGTCTGCCCGTTTTTATCTTTTTAAGAGATCGCTCCGGACAAAACGTTTCACGCGGGTCTTCATTATTTTATCAAAAAAAATTTGCTTCAGGTCTTAAATAGGGCCGATCTTTCGACCCGCCGCGCGCACGTGGACTCCCTGTCGATTTTGAATTTTCCGGGAGGGAACTTTTTGAAAAAAGCTCCCTCCCACGCCCACTCTGAAAAACTTTAAGCTATTGAAATCAGTAATATTTCATGCAAGAGTGTTTGTCATTTCGAGCGTAGCGAGAAATTTCTAACGGGGGCGCGGGGGAAGCGATTCCCCCGCTGTATTTATTAACCCTCATCCCGGCCTTCTCCCAAAGGGAGAAGGAGACCATTTACTACTTTTTGGAGCCAACGACATTACTACATTCCTAAAAAGGTCTCCCCATTTTCATCCTTAATTTCGTCTTCTCGTATCTTTCAAGCCCTCTTAGGTCTCAGGCGCTTCCCCGAAATCAAGGTTCCATGATTTCACTGAAATCGACCACCGCGAAATAGCCGTCGTGATATTCGGGAGGATTGGCTGCGGACGATCCCGCCTTGTGAAACACATACTGCAACCCGGAGCGCCGGGCCGATTCCAGCACGTGCGGACGGTCGTCAATGAAAACCGTGGAAGCGGGGTCAAATCCGATCATTTCCCGCGCGATATCCCAAAAACAGCGCTGCTGCTTTATGCAGCCCACGTTGAACGCGCTGATAATGGAATCGAAATACTGTCCCAGCGGCGCCTGCCGGAGCTTGATGGCCAGCGCCCGCGGATGGGCGTCGGTCAACAAGTGCAGCGACTTCCCCAATCCATGGGCGTACCCGCAAAAACGCTCCGCGCCCGGCAAACACCGTATGCGGTGAGCCTCCCGCTCCTTCAGGGTCACAATGTCCAGATCGAACACCTGAGCCCAATAATCCACGTCAAACCAGTTGAGGGTCCCTTCCTGGCTCCGGTAGATGGCGATGAGCTTTTCCTGCGCCGCCTCAAAGGAAATGCCGTCCCGCCGCGCTATTTCCCGCGGCACGGTTTCCAGCCAAAAGGTATCGTCGAAATCCCGGTCGATAAGGGTACCGTCCATATCCAGCAGCACATGCGTGATTCTGTCCCAGGAAAAACCGTTGTTCATACCATGACCTCCGTAAACAGGAAACATAACCCTTGAACGTCCCGCGCGCAAGCGTTCGTGAAAAAGGCGCGCCTATCAGTGAAAGCGTTAAGAGAACTACTTGGGAGGAACCTTTTTGGAAATGTGGTTCTGTCGTCAGCTCTGAAAAAGAGTACATAGATTCCTTCTCCCTTTGAGGCTGTCGATAAAAGCATGAAAAGGAATCGTGCGGGGGAATTTCTTCCCCCGCGCCCCC